>Ga0207665_10000074_pt1 | contig 64828 bp, 54 predicted proteins | sample LARL112metaG_FD_184351 | JGI IMG/M metagenome (GOLD analysis project Ga0207665, IMG submission 184351) | Corn, switchgrass and miscanthus rhizosphere microbial communities from Kellogg Biological Station, Michigan, USA - LAR L11-2 metaG... | ecosystem: Host-associated > Plants > Roots >... | reverse complement strand
TGACTAACGTATAATCAAGGACTACCTGAACAGTTGAGTTGCCGTTACTAACACCATAGGTAATTGTGCCGGTGCCTGCTGTATCGTTGACATTGCTCACCGTACACGCTGTCAACTTAACCGACTTGAAATTGGCAGCAAACTGCGCCTCTGTTTCCTGGCTTTTTGCAGAACTTGAGAGCTGATCATAGGCGGTCTGGTATTCTTGAGCTTGAAGCGCACTGCAATACGTGAGCAGCGTCTCAGTCGGCGTAGAGATGAATTTCTGATCACTGATCTTCCAGGTGACGTTATCCTTGACCAGGGTTTCGTTCGCGCTTACTTTATTGCCATCGCCTCTGACATAGGTAACAGCGCCGCTGCCTGTTGTATCGTTGACGTTCGTCACAACAACGGCGGCAATCTGACGTTGCTACCGCCGCTGATGGCCGCGTTCCACCAGTACGAGACGTCGAATCCCAAAGGGCAGATCTACGTGTTGATGGGACGAAACACGTTCTCGGCAGCCCAGTTTTTTCTCGGCCTCATGGACGCGCAGACGAAGGCGATCTTTGCCGGCGAGCCGAGTAGCTCCCGCCCGAATTTTGTCGGAGAGGAGTCGCAGGTGGTGTTGCCGTGGAGCGGCGCGATGGGGAGCATCTCCGATCGGTATCACGAGACGATCCCCGGCGACACGCGCGAGTGGATAAAGCCGGAGATTACTTATCTACCGACCTCAACGGACTACTTCGCCAATCGCGATCCGTTGCTGGATAAGGTGTTGGTCGACATCGCAAGAAGGCTGCGCGAAAAATTGAAGAAATAAACGCATCTCGCACCCACATCCCGCATCCCACATCCCGCATCCCGCCTACCAGTTCCCCTGTTCGCCCATTACATCGATCGCGCGCACCAGGCGATCGGCGGCATGGCGCCAGTTTGTCTGAACTGCGCGCTGCGCGGCGAGCGCATTGCCGGTGCTGATTGCGTCGACGATGGCGTCGTGCTCGCCACCGGCTGTCGGCACCGTGTCCATTAGCAGAGCGATGTACATCCTTATGTATCGCTCCGCCTGCGGCTTCACTGCTTCGTGAAGAGTTCTGAGCCGGGAGCCCGCTCCTGCTTCGACATAGCGGCGGTGAAAGCGCTCGTCGAGCTCATAGAGCTTCCCAGGCTGAGCACCCTTGGCTGCTGCGGCGCGGCGGAACTCGGCGTTTAGCGCGGCGAGATCCTTCGCCAGGCGCTCCCGGTCTTCATCACTGAGTCGCGCCGCACTGCGCGCTGCCAGCCCCTCCAGTTCACCCACGATCTCGAGCAGCTCACCAACGTCCTCACGTGTCAGTGGCGCGACAGTCATTCGAGCCTGATGCGTCGCTGATGCAGTGACGTAGCCCTCTCGTTCCAGTCGCTGGAATGCGGCGCGGACCGGTGTGCGACTGACGCCAAATCGCTCGGCGACTTCTGTCTCGACGATGCGGGCCCCGGGTGCCAGTTGGCCGCGGACGATGAGGTTTCGCAGCGACTCGTAAAGCCGGTTTGCCCGCTCGGCGGCGCCGGCGGGTCGTCGTCCCTGGTCAAGGGCCCGCGAGGTGGCGGCAGATTTTTTCGGCACAGCGCCAATATAGAACAGATACCGATCTTGCGCCCCGGCCTTCCGTTGGCGTAATTCTGGCACTCGGGTTTGTATACAATTTGGTATCCAACGGAGGCGGCATGGCGCTGTTCACGAAGAAGGACCTCGGATCGCTGCTGGCAGAAGCCGGAGCCGGTACGCTGCGACGCGAGCTCGGGCCGCTCGCTCTGGTGACGCTGGGGATCGGCGCCGTCATTGGCGCGGGCATCTTCGTACTGACGGGAACGGTGGCTTCACAGAACGCCGGGCCCGCTCTCACTCTCTCGATGGTGATGGCGGGAATAGCCTGCGCCTTCGCCGGCCTTTGCTACGCCGAGCTGGCGAGCATGATCCCGGTTGCAGGAAGCGCGTATACGTACGCGTACGCCACGATGGGTGAGCTCGTTGCCTGGATCATCGGCTGGGATCTCACACTGGAGTATTCGCTCAGCTCATCGTCCGTCGCAGTCGGCTGGTCCGCTTACGCACTGGCGCTGCTTCAGGAAATCGGCATAACCCTGCCTCCGCGTTGGGTCGCACCGCCTGGAACCAGCATCACTCTCGCCGATGGCACTACAACTACTGCGATCTTCAACCTGCCGGCGACCCTCATCTGCCTGGTTCTCACGCTGTTGTTGATCGTAGGCATTCGCGAGTCCGCGCGCTTCAATACGTCGATCGTAATTCTCAAGGTCACTGTGCTCGTGCTCTTCGTCGCAGTCGGCGCGCACTACGTCAACACTGCCAATTGGCATCCGTTCATCCCACCAAACACCGGGAAATTCGGCGAATTCGGCTGGAGTGGGGTGCTACGTGGCGCCGGCGTCATCTTCTTCGCGTACATCGGCTTCGATGCGGTCTCTACCGCATCCCAGGAAGCGAAGAATCCCGGTCGCACCGTTCCAATGGGCATCCTCGCCTCGCTCGCGATCTGTACCGTGCTCTACATCGCTGTTGGTCTGGTGATGACGGGACTGGTTGCCTACCCGAAGCTCAACGTTCCATCTCCAATCGCTCTTGCAGTCGAGTCGACCGGCGTGAAATGGCTGCCTCCGATCATCAACATCGGAGCGATCTGCGGAATCTCCAGCGTCATCCTCGTCAATCTTCTGGGCCAGTCGCGCATCTTTTACTCGATGAGCCGAGACGGCTTCCTGCCGCCCGTCTTCGCGCGACTGCATCCTCGCTTCCGCACGCCACACATCACTACAGCGGTCACGGGAACCGTGGTGTCGATCGCCGCCGGCCTCTTCCCGCTCAACGTATTGGGTCAGCTGGTAAGCATGGGGACGCTGCTTGCCTTCGCCATTGTCTGCAGCGGCGTGCTGATTCTGCGGCGCACAGAGCCCGATGTCGAACGACCGTTCCGGACACCCGGCATGCCCTGGGTTCCGATCGTCGGCACATTGATCTGTTTCTATCTCATGTCCGGCTTGCCGCTGCTGACATGGATTCGGCTTTTCGTCTGGTTAGCCGTCGGCCTGACTATCTACTTCACCTACGGAAGGTTCCGCGCCAGCTCCGCTCGCGAAGAGGCAGCCGACCGCGCCAAAACCCTCCAGCGAGCATCAGCGTAGACTGCGCGCGAAGATTCTGTCCCATGTTGCCAGCGACGTCTTGGGTTTGAGATTCGCGTCGACAAGCCCGAGCGTCGCGAACAGCGGTAGAATCGCCGGCACCGGTTTCGGAAAGCTGCCGACATCCAGATCGGTGAATGAGAGCTGAAATACACCGATAGCACTGGCATTATCGAGTATCTCCGACTGCCGCGCGATGTAACGAGCTTGCATGTCGGCGGACGTCGTGAACACTCCACTAACCGACGTCGACGGCCAGCCTCCTTCGACTACCATTTCCGGCAGGCTGCGCGTTCCACGCAGGCGAGTATAGTAATCGAGCGGGATGTCGCGCGGATCATTGAATGCGCCGAGGTACGGGTAGGATGAGAGAGCCAGCACGTTGTTGAATGGAAAGTCACGCAAGTCCTGATCGATTCCCACGAACCCGGCGCCACCCTGTCGAACGAGCCTGCCCCACGCGGTTTCGACCTGAATGCTTGCGTACAGTGGCAACTCAGTCGCGCTGCGCATCCGCCGCACGTCTGTAGCAGCGTCGTTGGTCATTCGCACGACAGCGTCGTACACCGACCTGGGAGCAGCGAGTCGAATGAGGTTGGTTTCTGCGGCTAGCCCGAGATAATCCGGGCGCAGCATGTCAACGACTGCTCGGACGTAGTTTCGATAGAGCCGCTGTATGGCCGGCTCGGTGATGCTGCGATGCGCCGCGACCAATGCTGCCGCTTCGCTCTCGCGCGCCAGCCCATTGGTGACATCGATCGTCACTACCAGCTTGAGGTGCCTGGATCGATAGTACTTCTCGAGATCCACACCATCTTTTCGCAAAGCGTCTTCCGGCGACGTTCCTGCCAGCATCAACGCCCAAGGTACATCGACGTGCATGATTGCGGCGTCTGCTCGCTTTGACCACATGTCGAGCGATCGGACCGCGAGCTTGAGATCGGGACGCGGAGGAATCACCGAGAACCCCATGAAGTAGGATCGCGTCGGCTTCGAACCGACATCCACGCTACGCGGTGCCGGTGCACAGCTTCCCAGCATGAGCGCGACAACGACTGGCGCGATGACGGATTTCATCGTTTCCCCCATAAAGCTCGTCGACGATGAGCGGGAGCGACCACGCGCTCTACGAGCGCGAGTACTCCGTCCACCAGCAGCGCAAGAATCGCGGCTGGCAATGCACCCGAGAGAATCATTCTCGTATCCGCGAGCGCGAGACCAGCGACGATCGGCTCGCCCAACCCGCCGGCGCCGATGAACGCCGCGAGTGTTGCAGCGCCGACGGTGATCACAGCTGCTGTGCGCACACCGGACATTATTACCGGCGCTGCCAGCGGCAAACGCACCAACAGCAACCGCTGCATCGGAGTCGTACCGAGTGCTTCTGCGGCGGCTACGGCGTCGGGATCGGCATCGCGCACTCCGCTATAAGTCCCTCGTGCGATCGGATAGAGCGCGTAAAGCCACAACGCCACCAACGCCGGAATTACTCCGACGCCCAGAAGCGGAATCATGAATGCGAGCAGCGCTATGCTCGGAATCGTCTGCAACACGCCGAGTCCGCCGATCACCGGCTCGGCAATTCTGCGCCCCCGCTCGAGAATGAGTCCCAGAGGAATTGCGAAAATCACCGCCGCGAGTAGTGCGACGGCGACCAGCTCGAGATGGCGACCAGTCATACCGGCGAGTGAGGCGCGTCGATCCCAGAGGTAGCTGTAGAATCCCCCGCCATTGCCGGCGCTGTTCGGTCTGAGATCCGATGGACCCGAATTGATCAAGCCGAGCGTAGTGAGCTCACTCGACGCGACCGATCGTACGTCTTCGCCATCGACTTCCACGCGACGATTGAGCTGACGCATGACCGCTTCAGTCAGCCGGTTGCTCAACAGGGCGAGCGTCGTGACCGCCTCCGGTTTCCTTTTCGCGAACGACTCGTTGAGAAGCGCCGCGGCTTCGTACGGTGGGAAGAAGTGACGGTCGTCGACCAGCGTCACCAAATCGTACTTGGCCAGCAAACCGTCGGTGGAATAACCATCGATCACGTCGACGGCGCCCGCTGCCAGTGCCTGGTACTTCACCGCCGGCGCCAGCGGGCGGACTTCTTTCGGATGAACACCGTAAATCCGGGTCAGACCGACGAGCCCATCCGGTCGGCCGATGAAATCGGCGGTAAATCCGGCGAGAAGATGCGGGCTCTCGCGCCCCAGATCGGACAGCGTTTTCAGATTGTATCGCCTGGCGGTCTGCCTTGTGACTGCAATCGCATACGTATTCTGGAATCCAAGCGGAGGCAGCCACCGCAGCTGATACCGCGCTTCGAACTCGCGCGAGATGTGCGAGAAGACGGCGCGCGGATCTGCGGCAATGGAATCGGGCAGCGAATCGTGCAGCACGGCGATGAGTCCGGTACCCGTGTACTCGGGATAGACATCGATCGCGCCAGACCGCAATGCGCGAAACGCAATCTCCGTCGCTCCCAACCCCGGCTTCCGTTCGACGGAGAACCCGCGCGACTCGAGCAGCTGCGCGAACATCTCGCACAGCAGATAAGACTCGCCAAACGGTTTCGAAGCGACCACGATTGGTCGATTCCCTCCTGTCTGCGCGCCGTTCGCGGCAGCGAACACCGGGAGCAATCCGGCAACCAGCCAGACGCGACGTCTCGTCGAACGGCGAGTCACGCGAGCAATCCCTGCAGTGAAGCCCGCGCCTGCTCGATCAGCTGGGCGACATACTCGGTTGCGGGAGCCCTCACCAGCTGGGACATCGGTCCGCGCTGCTCGATTTTTCCCTGACGCATCACCACAACTTGATCCGCGAGTCTCGCCGCTTCGGCGAGATCGTGGGTGACCAGCAATGCGGTCACGCTGAGCTTTCTGCGCAGGCCATCGAACGCCGTCTGCAGCTCGGCGCGCGAAATGGCATCGAGCGCGCCAAAAGGTTCGTCGAGTAAAATCACTTCTGGACGCGCTGCAATACTTCGCGCCAGCGCTACACGTTGTCGTTGTCCACCGGACAGCTCGTGTGGGAAGCGATATCCGAACTGCGCCGAGGGCAGACCGACGAGCTCCAGTGCATCGCGCGCCTTCGCATCGACATCCTGCTGGCCACGCAGTCTCGGCACCAGCGCCACGTTCCTCAGCACGCGCCAGTGTGGAATGAGGCCGCCGTGCTGCTGCACGTAGCCAATCCCGCGACGCAGCTCGATCACATCCTGGTCGCGAACGTTGCGGTCGCGGACGACTATCTCGCCACTGAGCGGCTCGACAAGGCGGTTGAAGCACCGCAGCAGCGTTGTCTTTCCCGATCCGCTCTCGCCTACCAACGCGGTTGCGGTGCCGACAGGCACTTCGATGCTTACATCGCTGAGGGCGACGACATCGCCAAATCGATGTGAGACGTTCCGCGCGGCAACGGCACTCGGCATTTCCTAAACTGGTGAGGCCGCCTGCCTGGCGCTATGCGCGCAAGTAATATTCACATCTCCACAATCGGAACAACGATGGCAAGCGTCAAAATGAAAACCCGGCGACTCGGCTCACAGGGCCTCATCACTTCTGCGATCGGACTCGGCTGCATGGGGATGTCCGACTTCTACGGGCCCAGCAACGAGAAGCAGTCGATCGCTACGATTCACCGTGCGGTCGAGTTGGGGGTCACTCTTCTCGATACTGCCGACATCTACGGTCCGTTCACCAACGAGGAGCTCGTCGGTCGAGCGATCAAGGGAAAGCGCGACAAGGTTTTGATCGCAACCAAGTTTGGAAATGTCCGCGACCCGAAAACCAAAGCATTCCTTGGCGTCAACGGCAAGCCGGAATACGTGCGACAGGCCTGCGAAGCATCGCTCAAGAGGTTGGGCATCGACACGATCGACCTTTACTACCAACATCGAGTCGACCGCAGCACACCAATCGAAGACACCGTCGGCGCAATGGCGGAGCTCGTTCGCGAAGGGAAGGTGCGTTTCATCGGCTTGTCGGAGGCGTCAGTCCCGACGATTCGCCGCGCACACAAGGTTCATCCCATTACAGCAGTTCAGACAGAGTACTCACTGTGGACACGCGATCCGGAAGATGGATTGCTGCAGGCACTGCGCGCGCTCGACATCGGCTTCGTCGCGTACAGCCCTCTCGGTCGTGGATTCCTGACCGGACAGATCAAGACTATCGACGATCTCGCGGACGACGATTTCCGTAAGCATCACCCCCGCTTCCAGGGCGAGAACTTTCAGAGGAATCTCGATCTGGTTGGACGCGTCGAGGAAATCGCGACCGAGCACAACTGCACACCCGCGCAGCTGGCGCTGGCCTGGGCGCTCGCTCAGGGCGACGACATCGTGCCGATTCCCGGCACCAGACATCCGGAACGGCTCGAGGAGAACGTGGCCGCGCTCGACGTCGTACTGTCTGAAAACGATCTACGTCGCATCGACACCGCCGCACCGAAGGGAGCGACTGCTGGTGACCGCTATCCCGAAGGCGGGATGCGGACGATCAACGGCTAGTGCGACGGCGCTTGCGGCTGCCCTGATCCCAATCGGTTAGCGCAGACACCACCAGCGTCAGCGCTGTCAGTCCGAAGCACATATTGCGCGCAGCTCGATCCTCGGCGAAGCCGAGTAGCCATGGCATTGCTGGCAGAATGGCCGCGACGGCGAGCTCCGCGGCGCCGTGCGCCTTGAACGGAACCAGTCGCCTGAGGCTGAGCGGATAGTCGGTGACTGAAGACAGCCCGGTATAACCGGTAGCCAGTCCTTCGAAGAGATTCCGCGCCGCTCTTGGCACGACGAAAATCGCAGGTGCGGCTGCAACTGCCGCCGACGTCCCGTAATCGATCATACCGTGCACGCGCGGCGAAATTGGCCTGCGCATCCTGCCCCGTGTTGGTCTCGCCATTACACCTCCCGTAAAGGGAGGTAAATGCGAGAGCCGTTCCACTGAATCGGGGACCTCGATGAATTCCCGGAATCAAAACCGAAAGAGATAGCTGATTTTGCCGAAGAATCCGTCGCGGGTGCGATGCAGATTCTGAAATCGGAATTCGCGCGGCTCCTCGAGCGTCGATCCATAGCCGAGGTAGACCAGCGTTCCGGGCACCGGTCGGTAACTGAAAAGCCAATCAGCTGAGAACTGATTCGAGGTATTTCCGGAATCGAGTACTCCATCGACGAGAATCGGATTTCCATTGCGGTCACGCAACGGCGCCCGCGAACGCGCAGCGTATTGTCCGACCACTCGCAGGAAAATCGGTGGGCTTACCTGATACTCGACTTTGATTCGCGGAATTGTTTCGGATGAGAACTGCGAGCCATCACTTCTGCGATTGATGACCAGACGCGACAGCTGCATCGTGCTCCGAATCGCGGTCGTCGGGCGGAACGCGAGCACGGCATCGAGCCGCGAGCTTCTTCCCGGTGCGGCTTCGCTGAAGATCGGAACCTGACCCAGTGTCATCGCAGCACTGCCGGAGAAAGTGCGGAACGTCGGCGTGGTCAGACTGAACGACCCACCCCACAAATCCTTTTCCGGGCTCGGCACCACGAACGCGACCGTATCGAGAATGGAACTCGAGCCAATCGGCACCGGCGGGACCGGCTCGGTCACCGTCAATCCTGAATAGAGCGCCGGATCGAACGCGAAATAGCTGTGCGTGAGGGCTCCGCTGACCAACCAGCCACCGCGAAGGGTCGCGCTCGGAGTGATCGACTCCGTGCTCTCTTCCAGACCGTGATTCGACCTGTTGTTGTTCCAGATGCGATCCACGCCGAAGAAGCTGCCGTAGGTCTGCACGAGCGCGCTGGGCGCACCGTAAAACGTGATCCGATTGAACGCGCGGGTCTCGATGATGCCCGTGCGATTCACAAAACCGGCCGCAGCTCTGAATCCGGGATCGAGCGATCGGAGCGTGTAGTGAAATCCCCAAGCGCGTCCAGTGCGATCCCAGTCTCCCTGGAGAATCGATCCCGTTTTCTGAGCGCTGAGGCTGTCGGTCCAGGAGTGGGCAGCCTGGAACTGCGCCCAGTAAAGCTTCGAGTGATAAAACCGGTAGTCCGCGGCGGCGACTCGCGAATAGTTGTCACCATCCTCGCGCGCGGTAAGCACTGCACCGAGAGTATTCGCCGAGCCGAAGTCGTAGCGGAGCCGCGAAACGCCGAACAGTGGAAGGTGGGCGCCGTACCAGGAGTACAGGTTGTCGTCCTCAGCGACAATCGAAGCGACGTTGAGTCCGCCGAGTTTTCCGGTGAGCTTCGCGCCCGCTTTGGGTGCGACGATCTGTCGGGTGTAAATCAGCTGATTGGGTGAATCGAACAGCTCGAGTCCGTCGAGAAAGAACGGGCGCTTCTCGGGATAGAAGAGGGCGAATCGCTCGTTGAGCAGCACCTGCCCCACATCGGCTTCGACCTGCGAGAAATCAGGGTTGATGGTTCCGTTCAGAGTGAGGTTCTGTCGAATTCCCCACCGCACGTCTCCGCCCAGATCTTCTGTCTGGTGATAGTCGCGACCGTTGCCGATATCAGGTGCGCGATCCGCGTGCGCGGTCATCGTAGGCGTTGCTTCGAGCACTAGTCCGCGCCTCAGATCGTGCAGACCTTCGAGGGTGCCGGATTGTGCCAGGAAGTTGGCGTTGGCGCGTACCGCCGGTGCCCATGTATCCTGAAATCCGGAGTGTTGAACGCGACGCAGAATGTGGAGTCCCCACGTCTGGACGCGGGCATCCTGGTAGCGAAGACTCTTGAAGGGAATTCGGATTTCGACTTCGTAACCGCCGTCGACCAGCCTCCCCTTTGATTCGAAATAGTAGTCGGGATTGAGGTCGACGCTGCCCTCAAGCGGATTGATGTTTCTGAATCCGCCACCGCTTGCTTGCGGACCGCCGGCGCCCCCAGCGAATTGTGCGCTGCGAGTCCCGTCCTGCTGAACGCCGTAGGGATTTACTCCAAACAGAAACGCAATCTGCCGGCTGTTGTCGGTATCGAGCAGGATCTGGATCTGGTCTTCGCTGTCGATGTTGTCGCGATTGGCGTGCGTCGCCCGCACGACGTTGCCGTGGATCTCCCGCGCCCTGACGCCGAAATAGATCGCGTCGGAACCGTACCAGGTCAGGACCTCGGTCGGCTCGACCGCCGGCAACCCGTCGACTGGCTGGTATTGCGAGAAACCGGTGAGTCGCGCTGCCCGCTTCCAGACCGGCTCGTCGAGCACGCCGTCGATCTTGATAACGGTATCAATGCGCGGGATATCGACGTTCACGCGCTTCGCACGGCCATCGTAGACCGAGGAATCCTGCAACAACGCAGCGGCCGCCAGTAGCAAGAGCATCTGCATATGCTGTGGCGGCCGCGTTAACTCGGCAAGAAGAGAACTATTGTTAGGCCCTTACGAGCTTTTTGTAAGCAATACGGTGGGGCTGATCTGCATCGGGGCCTTTGCGCCGCTTGAGATCTTCGATGTAGGCCTGATAGTTCCCCTCGAACCAGACTGTCTCCGAGTTGCCCTCGAACGCCAGTATGTGCGTGGCGATGCGGTCGAGAAACCAGCGATCGTGCGAGATCACTACCGCGCAGCCAGGGAAATCGACCAGTGCTTCCTCGAGGGCACGCAGCGTATCGACGTCGAGATCGTTGGTTGGCTCGTCGAGCAACAACAGGTTCCCACCCGACTTCAACAGCTTGGCGAGATGGAGGCGGTTTCTCTCTCCACCCGAAAGGTCTTTCACTTTCTTCTGTTGATCCGGTCCCTTGAAGTTGAATTGAGCGAGATATGCGCGCGCCTGCATCTCGCGCTTCCCGACCATGATGATGTCGTTGCCTTCACTCACTTCCTTGTAGGCAGTGTTGGCATCGTTCAGCTCGCGCGCCTGATCGACATAGGCAAACTGGACGGTGTCGCCGATAGTGAGCTCACCACCGTCAGGCTGCTCCCTGCCGGTGATCATCCTGAACAAGGTCGTCTTACCGGCGCCGTTCGGACCGATGATTCCAACGATCCCACCGCGCGGCAGCGAGAACGACAGATCGTCGAACAGCACCTTGTCGCCATATGCCTTCTTGAGGCCTTTGGCAATCACCACGTCGTTGCCTAGTCGAGCCGGCGGCGGAATCACGATCTCGTTCTGCATTACCTTCTCGCCTTCGGCGGCGCTGGCGAGCTCCTCGTACTTCTGAATGCGCGCCTTGCTCTTCGTTTGCCTGGCACGCGGGGACATCCGCACCCATTCGAGCTCTCGCTCCAGCGTTCGCTGGCGAGCTGAGGCTTGCTTCTCCTCCTGCGCCAGTCGCGTGCGTTTCTGCTCCAGCCACGAGCTGTAGTTCCCCTCGTACGGGATCCCGGCGCCGCGATCCAGCTCGAGAATCCACCCAGCGACGTTGTCCAGGAAGTATCGATCGTGGGTAACAGCTACCACGGTTCCCGGAAATTCGGCGAGAAATCTCTCCAGCCACGCCACCGACTCGGCATCGAGATGGTTGGTCGGCTCGTCGAGCAACAGCATGTCCGGCTCTTCCAGCAGAGTTCTGCACAACGCGACGCGTCGGCGCTCACCGCCGGATAACGTGCTCACGTCAGCGTCCGCGGGAGGAAGGCGGAGCGCATCCATCGCGATCTCGACTTTTCGATCGATGTCCCACGCGTTGATCGCATCGATCTTTTCCTGAACCTTCGCCTGCTGATCGAGCAGCTTAGTCATCGCGTCGTCCGACATCGGCTCGGCGAATTTGTTCGATATGTCCTCGAACTTCTTCAGCAGATCCTTTATCGGCTTTACCGCGACGTCGACGTTTTCCTTGACGTTCTTCGTTGGATCGAGCTGGGGCTCCTGCGGCAGATAGCCGATGCGCGTCCCTTCGTGCGGCCACGCTTCGCCCTGAAAATCATGGTCGACGCCCGCCATGATACGAAGAAGCGAGGACTTACCGGCGCCATTCCCGCCTAGGACCCCGATCTTGGCGCCGGGATAAAAAGACAACCAGATACCGCGCAAAATCTCCCGCGACGGCGGGACGACTTTGCGCAGATCCTTCATTACATAGATGAATTGTGGAGGCATGCGACAAATTTAAGGAGTGCGGCAAGTCACCTCCGCACTCCTCAATTAATCCGCACTCCGCTGGTCTGGCAGTTTAATCCGAACGCCTCAGTCAGGCCTTTTCGGCTCTCCGAGCATTGCATGCTGATCATGCTCCATGTGGTCATCATGCCAAATGGACTTCAGATCGTTACCGGCGAAGGTATTGGCGTGGAGCATCCAGCCGAACGCCTGCGGAATGAAACGGCCGTTGGCCGCTTCGCACTCCTCCCGGGTGGCGATGCCAAGAGGACCAAAGATCGGACGGCCGTCCTTGGTTTCGGACCAGCGATCCTTCGCGTCCCGCGCGGGGATGCACCAGTTGATGTGACGATGCCAGCGCGCAACGCTGAGCGGGATCCGCTCATTGAGTTCGTCTTCACTGGTGCGACGTGACGCGGTGTACATCGCCCCAATCAGGTGGAACTGGCCCTGCGCGTCTTTCGTGTAGAGCAGTGATGTGGGACGCGCCGGGTCGAAGCCCCATTGGTTGCGCAGCGCGTTCCATGCCTTGGTGAAGTGGTACTGCGGCTGATTCTTGATCTGCGGCGCGAACATCTTGTAACCGTCGGCCTCGGCGACTTTGACGTCTGAATACTTTGCGATCGCCTGGCGCAGCTCGTTGATCACGTGCGCCGCACGAATTGAATCGGCTGCAGTGAGCGGCCGCGGAGTGGAGTAGGCCATGTGCTTCGCCATTGCTTCCATCCGCCAATCGGGCGCCGCATCCATGTGCATGTCGCCCATCGAGTGCGCTGACATCGAGGTATCCGCATGCGCGTGCTCGTGCTGCGCGAGCATCAGGCTCGGCGCGCAAATAGCGCCGAGCACGCACAACAAACGCGTGAAACGAGAAGCCGTCATCGTTAACCACCGTTAGGGTAACCGCCCTGCATGTACCCTGTTAGACGATCACGACCAAATCGGGTTAACCCCCGTAAGTCGCTATCAGCCTGTTCAGTGCGTCCTTGACCCGCTCGTGGGGCAGCTGATGAATCTCGTCTTCGTTCCACGCGATGATTTCGCCGGGAGTGTTCCACGGCGCGTATGGCTTGTGCTCACGCTTCAGCAAAACGAGTGAGGGACGGCGGAATGCCGATGCAGCGTGGGAGATACTGGTGTCCGGAGTGAAAACCATGTCCGATGTCCCAACCAACGCAAAGGCGTCACGCAGGTTTGGCGTTTTCACCGGCAGCGCATTCGCTGCGCTTGCAACCTTGCTCACCGAATCCCACTCCGCCGGGAGGCCAATCACCACCATCGGCATTTGTGGGTTTCTCGCGCGCACTGCCTGCAGCGTTGCGATGAACTTGCCGTCCGGCCAGCGCCGTTTCGGCTCGGATGCCGACAGGTTGACCAGCAATCGCTTCGACGAGCCGCCGTCTGTAGACCCGTTGACGAGGCCCGCCGCTTCCTGCCACGACTTTTCCGCCTGGTCACGCTCGTCGTCGGACAGAAAGATCTCAGGCTGCCAATCAGCTCCATCCGGATCGACCCCGAACGGAATTGCCAGAAGCTTGGAGCCTTCTATGTAGTGATCGACCCGGTTCCACTCCGGGACGCACACGTTGTAAATCCGAGGGCGTCGATCACCACGGGCGCCAACCCGGAACCGCGCTCGTCCTGCGTACATCAGCAGCGGCGTCGATGTGAAGATCGGCGGATTGTTGATCCGGCCATCAACCATCACCGTGTACTTTTCCCGACGCAATCGCTTCATGGTCTCCCGGTAGCTGCGCCACGATTTGCGATCGAGCATCAGGATATTGCCGACGTATGGATTGCGCTCGAGAACCGCGGCTGTCGTCGGTGTTGCCAGCACATCGACTTTCCCGCTTGGCAACGTTCGCGCAATGTTCCGAATCACCGACGTCGCCATGATCATGTCGCCAATGCGCTCATAGCGCATGAACAGAACGCGATAGTCGGAGTTCGTTGGCGGCGGCAGAGTGGTTTTATCCGGACCGGGCAACATCCAGTCGAGGACGCGCATCCAGAAGCCGCGCCAGGCAATTTCAAGCTTTCGTAGATCCACCAGTCAGCCGAAGCTCCAGCAACTTTCGTGAAGGTTGCGGATCGCGAGTGTGATAGATCTGAATCGCATCTATCACGAACGGCTCGGCGATCCGCACGTCGAGCAGCTCCCGTCGCGATTGCGAATCACGCGATGGGTACAGACTCAGCGTTGCATGAGGGCTAAAAGTGTACCGCGACCTCGTAAAGCTCAGGCCGCTGGACAGAAGCTTGTCATGAAGAGCCCGTATCGGACCGTGCGGAGCAATCGGCAGAACGATGATGTCAGTCTGCATGAAACGCTGTGGGGGGTCAAATGAGAGCATCAACGGCGCTGTGGAGCGTGCGATCGGCTCGAGGGCCGCGCGTATTTCCTCGACGCTCACAGTCGGCGGTATCGGGCCGGCCCCCGACGATCCGGTCAGTGTTATGTGCGGAGGCTTGGACCGGGCGAGCTTGGGATCATAGCGCTCATTGACGGCGCGAATCTGGTCGCTGATTGGGCCCGGCAGCTCCGCCAGGATAAAAATGCCATTGAGCAAGCATCACTCCCCTTGTAAATCACCTTTGTAATCGCGATATCACTCGAATGCTGACAATCGACCTTGCAGGTAAGCGCGCATTGGTTGCCGGCGTCGCTGACGACGCCGGATTCGGTTTCGCAATTGCCAAGGCGCTGGCCGAGGCGGGCGCCAGTGTCTCGGTCGGCACCTGGCCCCCTGCGCTCAACATCTTCATGAACCTTCTCGAGCGCGGCAAGATGGACGAGTCACGCAAAATGTCCAACGGCCGCACGCTCGAGTTCGAGAAGATCTATCCGCTCGACGCCGCTTACGATACGCTCGCCGATGCGCCGGACGATATCCGCAACAACAAGCGCTACAAGGACAATGGCGACTTCAGCATCGACGGGTTGGCGCGTCGCATCGAATCCGATTTTGGCAAAGACTCGCTCGACATCGTGATCCATTCACTAGCCAATGGTCCGGAGGTCAAAAAGCCGCTCCTCGAGACAAGCAGAGCGGGTTACCTGACCGCGGTCAGTGTCAGTGCGTACTCGCTGGTTTCAATGGTCGCTCGGCTCGCGCCGCTGATGCGGAAAGGTGGATCGTTTCTGTCACTCACCTACATGGCGAGCGAGCGGGTGATTCCGGGATACGGCGGGGGAATGTCATCAGCAAAGGCCGCACTCGAGAGCGACACGCGCGTGCTCGCATTCGAAGCGGGAAGAAAGTACGGCATCCGCGTCAATACCATTTCTGCTGGGCCTCTCGCATCGCGCGCTGCCAGCGCGATCGGCATCATCGAGAAGATGGTGCAGTACTGCTCGGACAATTCGCCGCTACCGGATCCTTTGCAAGCGGAGGAAGTCGGAACAGCGGCTGCATTTCTATCGAGCCCGCTCGCTGCGGGCATCACCGGCACTGTTATTTACGTCGACAAGGGTTACCACTCGATGGGAATGGCGATGCAGGAGACAGCGCCGACCACCTGAGTTATTCGGGATTCTTTCTGGACTGTGCCGCGCGCAGTCTTTGAATTTGCTCGCGGATTCGCTCCAGCTCTTCCTGCGAGTGCCGCCCTGACAGGATGATCACGTGTCTGGTTGACGGATCGAGCCAGCTGATCGAATGCCGCTCCCCGACCTGAGCGTCCCGCAGTGCGGCTGCCGACGGAGGCGGCGCGGGCTCAGCCTTCTGTTGGGACTCGACCGACGCAGCAGCTTTTTCAGCGCGACTTGGAGCCCGGGCACTTAGTGCAGTGGCCACGGTCTGGAGTTGCGGTGAACTCTGCTCTTCGAGCATCACCGTGTCGCCAGGTGCAATCTCGTAGAATGTTTGCGCCCCAGTTGGAACTCGTGCGCTTGCAACCTCTCGCGGTGCGGTTTCGGAAGCCCCGCCAGCGACGACGCCAACCGACTGACGAAGGGGCGATGCCGCACGGCCGGCTGCCGGTACGCTCGCAGCAGCCATTGGTGCAACCGCATTTGATTTTAACTCGGCCGGCACATCCGATCGCCTTACATCAGCAGATGCGCGACTCTCGTCATTGGCTTCGGTCTGACTCTGCTTCGAAGTTCCACGGATCGGAGCCGGTGTGACGCCACTCACGATCCCGCCAGGCGATGCGCCCCGAATTGGCGCAGTGGTCCGTCGGCCTGTCGCGCGCGGGCCGGCGGCCGAATCCGCAGCGGGCTGTCCAGAAAGGACAGTGACAGGCGGCGCGAAAGCTGGCGCGGCGGACTGTGCCGGCGATTCGCTGGTGCTATTCATCGCTGAGCGACTGTCACTGCCGCGCTCCTTCACCAGTACCATAGTGCCCGTCGCCACGACGAGTACCGTCGCCGCAACTCTCCACACCCATGGCTGCACTCGCTGCCGCGGCGCGATTGGAATCACACCGCGTGGGGCACCGTCCAGCGCCGTCAGAATTCTCGACGAGGCCGCGATGAACCCGCGCGCTTCCGCTACCGCCGCCTGACACTGCGGGCAGCTTTCGACGTGCGCATTCGCCTGCGCTGCCTCTTCGGGGCTCAGCGCACCGTCCAGCCACGCGTGAATCATTCCTTCGTCAAGATGCTGCATGCTTCTCTCTCTCTTCTCTGCTCTTCTGCAACGCCTCGTAGCTCTCCACCAAACGCCGCCGCGCTCGCGACAACGTCGTTCCAACCGAGCCGGGCGAAAGCTGCAACGCCTCGGCGATCTCGTTGTAATCCAGGCCCTCTTCGCGCATTAGCAACGCCAGTCTGTCACGCTCTGCCAATGCATCGACTGCCTTTCGCGCCATTGCCGCTTCCTGCGCGCGTTCGAGCGTAGTCTCTGCGGGTTCGGCCACCGACTCACGCTCCTCTTCCGCCAGCAGTGCCAGATGCTTTCGCCGCCGGCTGTCCTTTCGCGCTTCGTCTCGCACCAGATTAGTCGCCACTGCAAAGAGCCACGCGCGCTCGTTTTGAATCGAAGGTTGTCGCAATGCACGGACGAACGTCTCCTGAGCCACTTCCTCCGCCCAGTCGCGATCTCCCAAACGCCGCGTCAGATATCTCACCAACGCGGCGTTGTACGTTCGGAAGAGTCGCTCGACGTCTGTCACCCGCTCACCAGCGATCCCGCAACATTGCCTGATCGCGATCCGACAGTTGTTCTACACCGCTCGGCGATAGCTCGATCGCCATGCTGCGCCCGGCAACGATTGCTCGCTCGCCGACAGAGAATGCGTCACGCAGATCCGGCTGGAGCTCGATGATCCTGAAGTACGCGTCCGAGAAAGGCTTCACGCGCAGCACTGGACCCGAACCCTTGTACTGTACATCGGTCCAGACTCCGTCGCGCAGGACGAAAGTGTACGTACCCGCGCGCTTCATCCTGGCATCAGATAGCGCGCCCACCGCCGAGTCCGCTGCAGCGACCGAAGTGGCGGCACGCTGAGCAGATGCTGCTTTGGCGGCCTCGAACTGCACCGGGGCTGCGGCCGGGGCTGCCCTGCCTGTGCCACCTGCGGTCGCAACTACCTGATTCATATCGGCACGGCGACCCAGCTGCTGCTGCACGCGATTCATCCCCGGCTCGACAACAAGGTAGGACGAGAATTCAGTCGGAATTCCGAACCGTTCTCCCAGGTCGCGAATTTCATCGTCGATCTCGCGTGATCCGCCGTTCTTGCGCTTCTCCGCACTCAGATAGCCGACACGCTGAGTCGCCCAGAGCCGCGCGACGAACGGGTTCTCGCGCGAGCGGTCAGGGAAGCGCACACGAGTTGCCCAGCTCACTGGCCCATTTGTCGTTTGACCATCGACACGAATGATCGCATCGCCGCTTCCGTCGTAACGAGCGAGCAGAACGAGATCCTCGCCGGCAAATATGTCAACCGGCCCGCCTGGATGCATTTTGCGCAGGCGCACGCCGTCGGCTCTCACGCGAACGTCGGTGACGAGCGGGCTCGTCAGTCTGCTCGCGACAATACCAACCGCGCGCTCGACTGATTCATCCGGGCGGACGAAGCTCGCCGTGCCTCTGCCTTCGAGCGCGAGCTGCTCGATCAAAGACACGTTTAGATCAGCTCCGACGCCGAATGTGAACAGTCGGCGGCCGCCACGTTGTTTCGCAACGCTGTTGGCGATAACAGTTGCATCACGCTCGCCAACTGTGGGCTGGCCATCCGTCAGGAACAGGATGATTGGTAACCTTCCCGACTGCGTCGGTGCCGACAATGCCTCGTCGAGCGCACCCGAGATATTAGTGGATCCCTGCGCTTCGAGATCATCGAGATAGCGTTCCGCGGCGCGGATGTTCTCGCTCGTCGCGTACGAGAAACCATCGCGGAAGGTTCGCACATCGCTCGAGAAATCAATCAGGCGAAAACGATCCATCGACGACAGCGTGCGCAGCAGCTGCTTACCGGCGGCCCGCGCCTGCTCGATCTTCTGACCGCTCATCGAGCCGGACACGTCGAGCACGAACGTCACGTCGCGTGGAACCGCGCGCGGACGCACGGCGGGTGGTGAAATCGTGATCAGGGCAAACCCGTCGTCGTTGCCTGGAGCATTCGCCAGCAGCGAGATCGCGGCGCTGGTCGAGCGTCGGATCGGGATAAGAAGCGTGACCTCTCCATTCGCGTCTCTTACCTCGAACCGGCGCATCGACCCGCGATAGCTGCTCGCAAAGTGGTCACTGTCAGACGGACCTGCGTTGTAGTCATTACTCGCGTAACGATCTTCGTAGATGGAATGCGTTGGCGAATAGGCCGTCCCGTACATCGGATCGTTCGGATACGATAGCGTGAACGAAACGCGGCCCTCGGGATAGCGCGAAGCGACTTGGTTCGTGCGCAGTCCACGGAAGTAATCGATGCGCAACGCATCGCCTTCGCGCTCTGCCACAGTCTGGAAGCGCACTACGACTTTCTTCACTTCCCCCGGCGCGATCGGGAAGATTCTGGCGCGCAGCAGGCCGTAACCCATCCACTCCAGCAATGCGGGGTCGCGTTGCCTGCGCACAATGTCTTCATAGATCTGGCGCGCCCGATCGGCGCTCATTGTCTCGCCGGACACCATCTCGCCGTTGATCGACAGCTTGAGATCCTGGAACGCGGCACCTTTTGGCAGCGGGAACATGAAATCAGCTTCGCCTACTCTGCCACCACGATTGACGTAAGTCTCGGTTATTTCGTAGTGGAGCACCCGGTCTGCGAGGGCGACGCGAACGTCGCTGCTTTGTCTGTAGACGTCAGGCGATGTGATCCCACACGACCGCATGACGCACGGTTCGCCCGGACGACATGGCGGCGGCACCGGGCAAGGCCAGGGTCGCGGAATCTGGTCGACAGTTTGTGAAGATGCCGTCGAAACGACGGCGACTAACGCAAGGGCAAGGCTGGAAATGAATGAGCGCATGACACACCAGTAGAAAAGGTTCTACTGTGGGACGTCGCTCGGGGACTGGCTTGCACACCGCGGTAAGCGGTAAGAGGTTAGCGCAACTGCCGGTTTGTATTCGCCTCCTACAACGCGCTAACCGCTAACCGCTAACCGCTTACCGCTTACCCCCCTTCTTCCGCCGTTTCTGCAGGTCACGGCGTTCATCCACTCTGACGGCCAGCAACTGGTGGTCGGCCCTGATCATGGTGCTTTCGAAGGTCTCCGTACCACGTCGCGCTGCCCATCCCATCGAAAATGGTACGGGCGCAGACGTCGGAGCTGCTGCACGCAGGCGCGTCACCACGTGCTCAGTCTGGTCCTCATCCGAGTCGCACAACACCACCAGAAACTCGTCCCCTCCTACACGAACGACGGCTTCTTCCGCTCGCACATGACGCATTAGAAATCGCGCCATCCTCACCAGCACTGCATCGCCTTCAGCATGGCCGTTTCTGTCGTTGTATTGCTTGAAGTGATCGATGTCGAGATAGATGCAGCCCCATTCACCCTTGGGTTGCGCCTCACACTGCCTGGTGACGGTGTTGAGATACCGGCGATTATAGCAGCCGGTGAGTGGATCGCGGATGCTCAGCTCCAGCAGCTGCGTCTGGAGCTCCTTCCGATGCGTGATGTCGACGAGGACCCCGTGACAATACTTCTCGCCGGTCTCGGGATCGATCGACAGAAACGCACTGTCGACGACTGTTCTGATCTCGCCATCGCGACGCGTCAGCTGAAACTCGAAATCGCGCACTGATCCCTCGCGCTCGAGCTGCGCCATCTCACGCGCTCGCACTTCCGGTCTCACGAAATCGCCGGTGCGATGACTTCTGAGATCGTCTACCGAGTCGACGCCGAACATCTCGAGGAATGCCGGGTTCGCGTCGATGATCTCTCCGTCCAGCGTCGTTATATAAATTCCTTCCTGCAGCCGGCGCGCAAGCTCGCTGAGCGTTTTTGGATCACTCAGGCTGCGAAATCGTCTTCGTTTTTTGGGTTTTGGTTTTCTGGCGGGCTGGAGACGACTCACATCATTGCCTCAGCAAACGGCACATCCGTTGCTTAAATCGACAGGTACGAAGTGGAGATAAAATGACACCCAGAAAGCAGCAGGAACAGACTAAGAAAGGCCCGGCTAATGACCGTGAAGTCGATCACGGGACGCGATCCGGTCGGCCAAATCCCGAAGACGTTCCGTCTCACCCCGACGAGCACAAAAGCGGATACGGTGGCGAGCAAGGTCAGCCTCGCACCAGCACCGACCAGCGCGAGACGCAAAAAGGACGCTAGCCACGTCCAACGTCCTGGCACCGCGAAATACTGAGAACCAGGCACGATGAGTTTCCGGACCGCCGGCATACATCACGTCACCGGAATCGCCAGCGATCCTCAGCGAAATCTGGATTTCTACGCGGGCATCCTCGGCCTTCGCCTCGTAAAGCGCACCGTCAATTTCGACGACCCGACGACGTATCATTTCTATTTCGGGAATGAGAACGGTAGCCCCGGCACAATTCTGACGTTCTTCCCATGGCCAGATGCACGCCGTGGACGCCAGGGCGGCGGACAGGTCGCCGTCACCTCCTTCTCGATCAGACCGGCATCCCTTGGGTTCTGGATCGAACGCTTCATAAAGAAGCGCGTTGAGTTCGAGCAACCCGTTGCTCGCTACGAAGACGAGCGCGTTATCGCCTTCAAGGATCACGAGGGCTTCATGGGAGAGCTGGTCGCCCATTCTGGAGCCGATGCCCAGTCGGGCTGGTCGGCAACCGGAGTACCCTCCGAGCACGCCATTCGCGGCCTCTACTCGGTAACGCTCTGGCTCGACGCCAACGAGCTCACGGGTCAGCTCCTGACCAACACCCTCGGATTCAAGCTCGCACGCGAGCAGGGAAGCATTTTCCGCTATACGAGCAACGGCGGATCAGGCACCATCGTCGACCTTCGCTGTGTTCCGGGTATTTGGCGCGGCGTCATGGGCGCCGGCACCGTACACCACGTCGCGTTCCGCTGCAGCAGTGAAGCCGAGCAAATGGAGGTGCGCACCGAGCTCACATCACTCGGCTACAACGTGACGCCCCAGCTCGATCGGGATTACTTCAAGTCGATCTACTTCCGCGAGCCGGGCGGGGTTTTGTTCGAGATTGCAACGGATGCTCCCGGTTTTGCAGTCGACGAGCCCGTTGATGCACTCGGTCAGTCACTGAAGTTGCCCAGCTGGCTCGAGCCGCGACGCTTCGAGATCGAAGCGCTGTTGCCCAATATTCATGTCCCACTGGAGCTGCGTGGTCCCAACGCGTGACTGACGATCTTGGCTTCATTCATCGATTCGTTCCCGGCGAAGAGTCGGCGGACACACTGCTCGTACTGCACGGGACCGGTGGCTCCGAGAACGACCTCATCGGCATCGGGCAGGCGATCGCGCCCGGCGCCGCGATTTTGAGTCCGCGGGGAAATGTTCTCGAGAACGGCGCTCCGCGCTTTTTCAAACGCATCGCCGAGGGTGTATTCGATCCGAAGGAAGTTCGCTCGCGCGCCGAAGAGCTCGCCCGGTTCATCCGGGCCGCTGCGATCACTTACCGACTCGACACGTCGCGGATTTTCGCGTTCGGCTACTCCAACGGGGCCAACGTCGCGTCAACCGTGATGCTCATCGAGCCGGGCGCAATTCAGGGCTCGATTCTGTTTCGACCAATGGTCGTATACGAACCTCCGGATAAACCCGACCTCAGCGGATCTTCGATTTTCATCTCCGCCGGCAGACTCGATCCCATCGTCCCTACCGATAGCGTCGAACAGCTGGCAGAGATTTTTCGCTCGGGTAATGCGGATGTCACGCTCAAGTGGCAGATCGCGGGTCACAATCTCGTTCCCAGCGAAGTCCGCGAGGCCGCCGAGTGGTTCGCCCTACAACGCGCGAGAGTATGAGCTACTTTCAAGATTATGACTGAGTCGACCGACACCGCGACTGCTCCGCGATCAGCGTCCTCTTCCTCATCTTCATCCGCTGGTCAGTCGCTCGAAGAGCTTTGCATCAACGCGATCCGCGTGCTCGCGATGGATGCAGTACAAAAAGCAGATTCCGGCCATCCGGGCACCCCGATGGCGCTTGCACCTCTCGCCTACGTGCTGTGGACTCAGCACCTGCGATATAATCCGCAGGATCCGCATTGGATGAACCGGGATCGATTCGTCCTGTCGGCCGGACACGCATCAATGCTCCAGTACAGCGTGCTGTATCTCACCGGCTACGATCTCTCGCTCGACGACATCAAGCAGTTCCGTCAGTGGGAGAGTAAGACGCCTGGCCACCCCGAGTACGGCTATACGCCTGGCGTCGAAACCACCACCGGTCCACTCGGCCAGGGAATCGGCAACTCTGTCGGACTTGCTGTTGCAGAAGCGCACATGTCAGCGGTCTTCAACCGCGATCAGAAGATCATCGACCACCACACGTACTTCATCGCCAGCGACGGTGACATGATGGAAGGCGTCTCGCATGAAGCGGCTTCGTTCGCCGGCCATGCGAAGTTGGGCAAACTGATCGGCTTCTACGACGACAACCACATCACCATCGAGGGCGATACCGCTCTCACCTTCAGCGACGACACTGGTCTTCGCTTCGAAGCCTATGGCTGGCACGTCCAGCACGTCGCCGACGTCAACGATCTCCCCTCGCTCAATCGTGCAATCGAAGCTGCCAAAGCCGAAACAGCGCGCCCTTCGCTGATCGTCGTTCGCTCGCACATCGGCTACGGCAGCCCGAACAAGCACGACACCGCCGAGGCGCACGGATCTCCACTCGGCAAGGACGAGATCGCACTTACCAAGAAAAATCTCAATTATCCGTCCGACGAGCCTTTCTGGGTTGCACCGGAGGCGCTGCGTTTCTGGCGTGACACGGCAAAGCGGCGCGCGAAAGTGCAGGAAGACTGGCAGAAGAGTTACGACGCCTACAAAGCAGCTCATCCCGATCTGGAGAAGGAGCTGCAGCGTCGTTTCCGCGGCGAGCTGCCCGCCGGCTGGGAAGATGCATTGCCGGTCTTCACCGCCAAGGATGGCAACGTCGCCAGTCGCGCTGCGTCCGGCGTCGTCATCAACGCCATCGCCAAAAAGATTCCGGAGCTGATGGGTGGTTCCGCTGACCTCGCCAGCTCCACCAACACGATCATCAAAGGCGAGCCGAGCTTCAGCCCAGAGAATTATGCCGGCCGCAATTTCCATTTCGGAATTCGCGAGCACGGGATGGGGTCGATCATGAACGGTATGTCACTGTGGGGCGGAATTATCCCCTACGGAGCGACCTTCCTGATTTTCTCCGACTACATGCGCCCGCCGGTCCGACTCGCCTGCATCATGGATCGACACCTGATTTACGTCTACACGCACGACTCGATCGGTCTAGGCGAAGATGGTCCAACCCATCAACCGATCGAGCAGCTCAGTGCCCTGCGCGCGATTCCCGAATTCACTTTGATCAGACCCGCCGATGCGTCAGAGACCACCGAAGCGTGGCGGGCCGCGCTCAAGCACAACGGTCCAACCGCTCTCGTCCTCACGCGTCAGAAGCTTTCCTTCATCGATCGGTCGAAATACGCTGCGGCGAGCGGCCTCGCTCGCGGCGCCTACGTGCTCGCCGATGCTCCGGGTGGTCAGCCCGAGGTCGTGCTGATGTCGAGCGGATCTGAAGTCGCCCTCATTCTCGATGCACAGAAGAAGCTCGAGACCGACGGCATTCGCGCGCGGGCCGTCAGCATGCCCAGCCATGAGATTTTTGCGCGCCAGGACCAGGCCTATCGCGACAGCGTGCTGCCAAAGGGCATCAAGCGGATCGCCATGGAAGCCGCGCATCCGATGTCGTGGTACAAGTGGGTTGGCGACGACGGAGTGATTCTCGGACTCGAGCGCTTTGGCGCGTCCGCGCCGGCTGCTACCATCTACGAGCACCTCGGAATTACAGTAGACCACATCGTTAAGACCGCGAAACAACTCGTAGGCAAGAATTAGAATCCGAGTGACCGCGTTTCCCGCGACGCTGCCATGAACGGGAAGGACCCACTTCTAAAAGACATCAGCGTCACGCTGAATCCGGACACTCCAGAGTGGCCGGGGGATACGCCGTTCACCTGTGGGTGGTCCTCTCTCATGGGTGCGGGAGCCAGCGTCAACGTCTCGTCTTTCACTTCGAGCCCGCATGTCGGTACGCACGCGGATGCCCCGCTCCATGTGAGAGAAGGATGGTCTGGATCCCACGAGTTGTCCCTCGATGCGTTCTACGGTCCTGCGATCGTCGTTGATGTCTCGAATCTGGACAAGGAGATCAGCATCGAGGATCTCGAGCGCATTCAGTCGCTGCCGTTCGTCGAGCGACTACTGCTGCGCACGGGCCGCTCGATCGCCAGCGGCGCCTTCCCCGAGGATTGGCCCACACTTTCCGAATCGTGCGTTCGAACGCTTCTCGGTCGTGGATTGCGGTTACTCGGTGTCGACAGTCCGTCGGTAGATCAACGGGAAAGTAAAAATCTTCCCGTTCACAACATGATCTTCGCGGCGAATGCGGCAATTCTCGAGAACCTGGATTTGCGTCGCGTCTCACCAAGCATGTACGAGTTGATGGCGTTTCCACTCAAGCTGATGGCGCTTGATGCGGCTCCGGTGCGCGCTGTGCTGCGCCAGATAGTCGCTTAGTTGCTGAGACGCACCCTCGCCATATCCATCGCTCTCGTCTCACTTGCTTTCTACTTCGAGAGTCAGCAGGCAGCGCGATCACGAAGGCCGAGACGGCGCAAGCCTCCCCCGGTTACGACTTTCGCCAGGGACACCGGTGGTCGGGAGCTGATTGTACGGGTGCTCGACGTTGGGCAGGGTGATGCCATTTATATCAGAAATGGCTCGAGCAGGATCCTGATCGATGGCGGTCCGACCGAAGCTACGCTAGGACGCTACCTCGATTCGCTGCGGCTTAACAACACGACGATTGACGCGGTAATCCTCACCCACCAGCATCTCGACCACTACAGTGGACTCCGGGAGCTGTTCAAGACCAGGCGGCACATCCATGTCCGCTACTTCTTCGAGAACAAGGATCCGGCACCGGCTTTCACCCTCGCCCAGTTGCGCGATTCGATTCTGTCGAGAATGGACCACGACAGTTTGATCTATCGTGACACCGACGATCCCTGCAGTGACGGTCGATCGATTTGCACCATCACCATGAACGGCGGCGCAAAACTACACATCCTCGCGCCGATGCCCGGCGGCATCGGCCCGAACAACCGATCGGCCATCGTCAAGCTGGTCGGACCCGACTCCGCATCATTTACGATGTGGCTCGGCGGGGACGCCGAGCACGAAGAGATCAGCTGGTTCAAGAGTGCGGGTTACGATGTGAATCCGGGCATGAGAGTCGATGTCCTGAAAGCCGATCATCATGGCAGCTGCAACGGAGTCACGCCGCAATATCTGGCGCTTACTCAGCCCAGGTGGGTTGTCGTATCGGTCGGTGTGCGTAACGAGTACGGCCATATGCATTCCCAGGCCAAAGCCATCTATCGCGCCGCTAATATTCCGTGGTACCGCACCGATCAGAACGGAACCATCACCATTCGTTCGCCCGGAACTCCAAACGGAGGCTACACCATCACCCCATCAAAAGGAGGAACGGATCTAGGCGGCCCGAGCGACAGGGTATCGGGCCAGCTCGTCTGCACTCAGGACTAGACCGACCTGACTAGCTCTCATTTCGAAGTGGGTTCGCATCTCGCACCTGGCTCGCAACTCGGACCGAATCGGTTAGCTCGCATCCCGCAGTTTCTAGAGTTGGATGTCCCCGCCACGGTCGCCTTTTGATTTCCGCGAAACCTGTTCTGCCGATCGATCCATTGCCTTTTTCTTGGCCTCCGGATCAACGCGAATCGCGAGCATTGATTTGCCCTGCTCGCGCTCGTGAGTCACCGCGAGCACATCCCCTTCTCGCACGCCCAGCGGCAGCATCCACTCCGGAATCGGCGTAACGCTGCGCCCGTCAACTTCGATTGACGCAGATCCATCTTCAATCACGTCAACGATCCATGTGTGACTGGAAGGCTTTGCCATCGCTTCTTACTCCTCCGCTCTCTCGGGTCCAAACTGAATTCCACAGTAACACATGGCATGTCCTATGCGCCAACGCGTGCCTCTGCGTCGCTCATTGGCGCATTCAACTGCACGAGAATCCATGCAAAGCGACTCTGGTAATACTACGTCGGTCTGGATGGCTACGACCGACTTGCCGCAGTTTCAGCCACTTACGCAGGATCTGCGGACAAATGTCTGTGTCATCGGCGCCGGAATCGCCGGACTCACGACGGCCTACTTGCTCGCGCGCGCTGGTCGCGCTGTCGTCGTCATCGACGACGGCCCCATCGGCGGCGGCGAAACCGGCCGCACGACTGCGCACCTCACCGCTGCACTCGACGATCGTTACTACAACATCGCCAGACTCCACGGTGACGACGGAGCACGGATCGCAGCCGAGAGTCACATGTCGGCGATTCATCGCATCGAAAGCATCGCATCGATGGAAGACATCGACTGCGACTTCGAGCGCGTCGAAGGCTACCTGTTCCTTGGCGGTAACGACTCGCGCAAGGAGCTCGAGAAGGAGTTAAAAGCAACACACCGCGCCGGACTCACAGATACTCAAATCGTCGATCGCATTCCGCTCAGTTTCTGGGACAGCGGACCCGCGCTTCGCTTCCCCCGTCAGGCAACATTTCATCCGCTCAAATATCTCAAGGGGCTCGTTCGCGCTTTCCTTCGCGATGGCGGTCGTATCTACACCGGAGTCCACGCCGAAAAAATCGAGGACGGCGAACCGGCGCGCGTCACGACTGCGGCAGGGCATGTCATCAGCGCTGACAACGTAGTCGTGTGCACCAACACTCCTGTCAACGATTGGCTGATCATTCACAGCAAGCAGGCTGCTTATCGCACGTACGTCATTGGCTGCCGCGTTCCAAAGGGCTCCGTCCCGCACGGGCTCTATTGGGATACTCCCGATCCCTACCATTACATCCGACTTCAGCCCGCGGAGGATCGCTCAGGCCGCGAGCTGGATTACGAGGTTCTGATCGTCGGCGGTGAGGATCACAAGACGGGACAGGCCGACAACACCGACGATCGCTTCGCGCGGCTCGAGCAGTGGACCCGCGAGCGGTTTCCAATGATCGAGAGTGTCGAGTACCGTTGGTCCGGCCAGGTCATCGAGCCTGTCGACTATATGGCGTACATCGGCCGTAATCCCGGCGGCGATCAGCACATCTGGATTGCGACCGGCGATTCCGGAAACGGCATGACACACGGCACCATCGCCGGCATTGTGCTGAATGAGCTGGTGCAGGGACGAAAACACCAGTGGGCTCGCCTCTACGATCCGTCTCGTGTGAAGCTCCGCTCCGCACCGGAATACATCAGGGAAAACGCGAACGTCGCGGAGCAGTACAAGGACTACTTCACCGCCGGCGAGCTTGCCGATATCGAAGCGGTAAAACCTGGAGAAGGCGCGGTCGTGGGTCGCGGCAGAGGGAAAGTGGCGGTCTATCGCGACGATCGCGGCACTGTCCACAAGCACTCGGCGGTGTGCCCACACCTCTACTGCATCGTGCGCTGGAACCACACGGAGAAGAGCTGGGATTGCCCCTGTCACGGATCCCGCTTCGATCCGTACGGCAACGTCGTCAACGGTCCCGCTATAGTCGGGCTTTCTCCGCTCGATCAGGAACGGAAGAAGTAGCAGAGCGCAATACAGCAGTGACGACATGTTCCTTGCCGTCATCCACTAGATCGATTGCACCGTCTGCGGAACGACCATCGACAGTCAGTTCGACTGCCCCTCGCTGCAGCTTGTCGGGATTCTCGATCAGGATCTTGTAGTTCGCTGATCTGAAGCGGTAGTCGATCGTGAATTGACCCCAGCTCGTTGGGATACAGGGGTCGATGTAGAGTTTTTCCCCGCGTTGATGGAACCCGAGTATCGCCTCGAGTGCGATTCGATACATCCAGCTCGCTGAGCCCGTGTACCATGTCCAGCCACCGCGACCCAGGTGCCCCTTGGCAGTGTACACGTCCGCCGCGACGACATAAGGCTCGACTTTGTAGGTGTCGACCGCTTCCGGACTGTCCGAGTGCGTGATCGGATTCAGCATTTGGAACAGCTCGAACGCGCGGTCTCCATCGCCTTGTACCGCTGTCGCCAGAACCGACCATAGAGCAGCATGCGTATACTGGGCTCCGTTCTCGCGCACGCCCGGCAGATAGCCCTGGATGTACCCGGGATCGTGGGTCGTTTTGTCGAATGGCGGCGTCAACAGCATTATCAGTCGAGCATCGTCACGCACCAGATATTTGTTCAGAGACTGCATCGCCTGACGCGCACGGTCAGGTCGACCTGCTCCGGATATCACGCTCCAGCTCTGTGCAATCGCGTCGATCTTGCACTCGTCGCTGGTCCGAGATCCGAGGGGCGAGCCGTCGTCGAAGTAGGCACGACGATACCACTCACCGTCCCACGCTGAGCGCTCGATTGCTTCGGCGTACTCGTCTGCCTTCGCCAGCATCTCATCGCGCACCGCCGCATCGCCGCGTTTCTCTGCGTGCGCCGCGAACTTGCGCAGCGTCGTAATCAGGAACCAGGCAAGCCATACGCTCTCCCCCTTCCCTTCGATGCCGACGCGATTCATTCCATCGTTCCAGTCACCGCTGCCGATCAGCGGCAATCCATGTTGCCCCTTCGTCGTCGCTCTGCGCAAAGCGCGCACGCAGTGATCGTAGATGCTCCCCGTCTCGCTTGAGACTTTCGGCAGATCGTACACTTCGTGCTCGTCGGGATTCAGCTCGCGCATCGTCAGATACGGAACTTCGACGTCGAAGATTCCCGTATCGCAGGCGATGTTGACGTAGTGGTCGATCACGTACGGCAGCCACACCAGGTCGTCCGAGAAACGGGTACGCACGCCACGTCCGCTTTGCGGATGCCACCAGTGCTGTACGTCGCCTTCGACGAATTGACGCGACGAGGCGCGAATGATGTGATCACGCGCGATCTGCGGATCCGCGTACACGAAAGCCATCACATCCTGCAGCTGATCGCGGAAGCCGAACGCGCCACTCGATTGATAGAGCGCTGAGCGGGCCCACATGCGGCACGACAATGCCTGATACAACGACCAGCGATTGACCATCAGATCAAACGTCGGCTCCGGCGTCTTTACTTTCACTGCCTCGAGTCGACGTTCCCAGCTGTCGACGTTCGCCTGTACCGCAGTTTTCGCATCCGCTGGCGCCCGATACTTGGCGATCAACTCTCTGACTGCGTCTTCGCCGTCGGCCGCGCCCAGCAACATCACGATCTCTTTGGTTTCACCCGGTTCGATCGTCACACTGACCTGGAGCGCGCAGCAGGGGTCGATCGTCGCGCCAATAGACCCCGACAAGCCAGCGCGCTCCAGCGCCGCCGGACTCGAAGTCGTGCCGTTGCGGCCGAGGAATTCGCGGCGATCTGCCGTGTAGTACGCGACACGCTCACTGATCGACGCGAACGACACCATCGATGCGAATTGTGCATCGAAGTAGTTGCGCGCGAACATCGACTGCGTTGCCTCGTCAAAGCTGGTGCGGATTTGATACTGCGTCAGCTCACGAGTCGTACCGAGCACCCACTCCACATACCACGTGATGGTTAACCGCTTTCGAGTAAGGCCATCGTTGCGGAGCGTCAGCACCGAGATCTTCACTGGGTCTTGCTCGGCTACACCGAGTCGGAATGACGTCGCCAGAGATTTATGGGCGTGCTCGAACACCGAGTAGCCCGCGCCGTGACGAACCTTGTATGGCGTCGGTTGCCGAATCGGGCACGGCGTCGCAGTCCATAAGTCGCCGTTTGCATCGTCGCGCAGAAATACACAATCGCTCGACGGGTCTCGAACAGGATCGTTGTGCCATGGCGAGATACGATAGAAGAAGCTGTTGCCCGCCCACGTCGTCCCGCTGCCTCCTTCACTGACGATGAACCCACCTGCTGGATTGCCGACGACGTTCACCCATGGCGCCGGCGGATAGTCGCTGCCCGTTAGATGGATCTCGTATTCGCCGCGCTCGTTGAACCCGCCCAGGCCATTGAAGCATTGAAGACCTGTTCCGGGATCGGCGGAGTCGGCGTGAATCGGCACCGTGCCCAGCGGGACGATGTCGCGGTTCATGATCTCGAGCTTCGGCGGATATCTGTCCTCGACACCAGGGAACTCGAGGAAGTTGCCGAGGCCGAGTCCATCGCAGTTCACCTGCACGCGCGCCATCGCCGTCAGCAGCGTGATGTCTTCCGGCTTGAGCAGATCGGCGCGTCGGATGAACACTCCGCCGGGCCGATCGAGTAATCCGGCTTCACTCGATGCCATCACAGTTGCGAGGAGCTCGTCACTCAGCTCCTGCATGTACGTCATCGGATGCATGTTGAGAATCACCAGATCGCAGGTGATTCCCTTCAACCGCCAGTAGTGATGGGTGCGCAGCAGCTGGCGCACGCTCGGCATGCCGACTGGACTTTCGATCGTCGCCAGCAGAATCGGCCAGTCACCGGAGATTCCGAGCGACCACAGCGCTTGCTGGCCCAGCTTGTTTTGTTCGACCGCACTTTGTGCCGGCCTGAAACCCGGGTGCGGGAACATCAAGTGACCGGCTAGATCCTGATACAGCGCGGCGTCGGCAGGCGCGATTCCCAGGTCACGCAGCTCGGCCTGTGCCTGCGCCCACGATAGATCGAGCGCTCGCCGCGCGCTGTACGGATCGTGATAGAGATCAGCGAGCTCGAGCGCTCTTTCCTTGTTGGCCGCAACGAATGTCGTGAACGCAACGTTTGCCGAAGCGCCGGGCGGGATCCGCAGTCGTACGCGCAACGAGAAAATTGGATCGAGCACTGCTCCGACGGTTCCGGACAGCTCCGCGCCTTCGTCCAGCGCCTGCGCGTTTCTTACCGACCGGCCACGGCCGACGAACCTTGCGCGATCGGTCTCGCAGGTGATCGTGCCGACTGCTTCCGGCCCGCTCGCCACTACATGCGCGCACCACAACGCCGCTTCCGTCGCCGAGCGCGGCCGCCGCGTCGCCAGCAACGCCGCTTTCCCTTCCAGGAATTCCGTTTGCACGAAAAGGTTGGCGAACGCCGGATGCATTCGATCCGCTTCAGGCGGCGCCAGCACAACCTCGGCGTAGCTTGTCAGCTCGATGTCGCGAGGCTGCAGTGAGCGGTTGGTGAGAATGATGCGCCGGACTTCTGCTGCGTCATCCGAGGCGACCGCAATCTCCGTCACCGTGTCGATATCGCCGTCGCGACGAATGAAGGTGATTCGATCGCTGGCAAAGAGCACTCGATACCATTGCGGCTCGGTGCCGGACGGCTGGTGCGCGGTAGACCACACGTGTCCGGTGCTCAAATCCTTCACGTAGCACCACTGACCGTAGTTGTCGCGCGTGCTGTCGTGACGCCACCGCGTGACGGCAAGGTTCCCGTAACGACTGAAACCGCCACCTGCATTGGTGATCAAAGTCGTGTACGGCACGTTGCCAAGAATGCCGACCACCGGCTGCGGCGTATGTGGCGTCTCGATCTCGCGCACCGCCGGCTTCTCCATCTCGCTCGGCACGCGTGCGACATCGTCGCCCTGTACGTCCTGCACCGTCAATCGCCGCGGAATCCGCTCCTGCAACACCAGCTCCGCCGAGCGGACCAGCGGATCGGTATGGAATCGCCGCGGCCACACTTGCTGATTCAGCGCGTTGTCGAGCGCGACGATGCTCATGCCGATGTGATGCGCCATGAAAGTGCACACCACTGTCTTTCGCGAACCTGGAGAAGGACGCGTGTAGTCGAGCGCATCGCGGAAACCGTAAGGCCCGAGTGCGCCTTCCTGCTCCAGCGTCGCCAGGTTCCTGAGTGACACGTGCGGCTCGACGAGCATCGCCAGCAGTGTCGCGTAGGGCGCGACTACGAGCTCCTTGCTCAAGCCGCGCTTGAGAGCGAGATCGGGAACGCCGAATCCGCGATACTGATACGTATGCGATCTGTCGCGAACGGCATACGCCGATTCCGACACGCCCCACGGGACTCCACGCTCCGCGCCGTACGTAATCTGGCGCTTCACGCATCCCTTGTGTGTCTGATCGAGCAGCGTGAGCGGGAAGGTCTGCATCACCAGCGCTGGCATCAAGTACTCGAACATGCTACCGCTCCATGACAGCAGTGTTCGGGTCCCCGCGGCAGCTGTCAGCGAACGTCCGAGCCTGAACCAGTGGTCGACCGAGACATCATCCTTCGCCACCGCGATGAACGACGCCAGGCGCGACTCGGAAGCCAGCAGGTCGTAGTACGAGTTGTCGACGGTATTGCTGCCGATGTGGTAGCCAATTGTGAACAGCTTACGCTTCTCGTCGTAGAGAAAACGAAAATCCATTTCTACTGCGTATGCATGCGACCGTTCGGCGATCGCGTGCAGGCGCTTCGCGGCTGGCTCGTCGATCTCCTTGCTCTTCATCATCTCGTAGCACGCCTGCTTGAGCGCGATGAGATGCCCGGCGAAGTTGCCGCTGTCGACCGTCGATACGTACGCTGGCTCCAGCACCCGGAGCTCGTTGAGGTCGTACCAGTTGAAGAAGTGTCCGTGGAAGCGGCGCATGCGCTCCAGCGAACGGAACACGCGCTCGAGCCGATCGATCATCTCCGCCCGCGTAATGAATCCGAGGTCTGCGGCACTCACCGTCGAGAGGAGCTGCAGGCCGATGTTCGTCGGCGAGGTGCGTCGCGCTACGACCGGTTCCGGATCTTCCTGGAAGTTGTCGGGCGCCAGCCAGTGCGTGTCTTCAGTTACGAACTTCTCGAAGAAAGCCCAGTGCAGCTTTGCGTATCTGATCGCTGCCTGTCGCTCGCTTTCGCTCAGTCGAATCTCGCCGAGAATCGCCGGCGCGCTGAGCGCGAAAGCAATGCTCGGACTTGCCAGCCAGACGAGAATGAGCGGTAGACTCGCGACCACAAACAGGAATCTCTGGGCCGACGATGCAGCCGGGCCGATCGTCAGGTGCCAGATGATCATCACGCCGATCACCACTGACAGCGCAGTAACCGGCCACATCTTGCGCCAGGTCTCCAGCTGTGACCCGACTCCCAGCGCACGCTCGACCTGCGACGCCGTCTGCCATTCGAGAAGTTTTCGATGACTGACGAAAAGACGATATAGAGTACGCAGGATCGCATCGGCCGACACGACCGCTTGATGCGGCAGGAACACGACGGCGAGGAAGAACTGCTGCGCGTTGGTGATCGCGTCGCGACCAACAGCTATGTAGTAGGCGAGCCACGATTGATCGCGCGGCGGCCGCATCAGCGAGATCGTCAGCGAGAACAACCACGGAAACGCGATCGCGACCAGGACCGTCGCCGTCCACGGCAGAATCGATCCCGGCAGCAGGAACCAACCCACGATCAGTAACGCGAGCTGGAAAATCTCGACGAGACTGCGGCGCAAGTTGTCGAAAATCTTCCAGCGCGAGATTGCCGACAGTCGATTCTTCATCGGGCCGTCGGGGCCCGGCACGGTTCCCTTCAACCAGCCAAGCAGCTGCCAATCGCCACGAATCCAGCGGTGCTTGCGCCTGGTGTAGGTGAGATAGCGCGCTGGATAGTCATCGTAGACTTCGATGTCGGTGGCCAGGCCGGCGCGAGTCCAGTTCCCCTCGATCAGATCGTGACTGAGTAGCGTGTTCTCCGGGAACCGTCCGTGCGTTGCCTCTTCGAAAGCATCAACCTCGTAGATGCCCTTGCCGGTAAAGCTTCCTTCGCCATAGAGATCCTGGTACACGTCCGACACTGCCGTCGTGTAGGGATCGACTCCGGGGTGGCCGGAGTGAATCGCCGCGAAGTAGGATCGATACGCGCTCGTCAGTGATACGCCGACCCTCGGCTGGATAATGCCGTAGCCTTCCGTCACGCGTCCCAGCGATTCGTCGTACTGGGCGCGATTGAGCGGATGCGCAATCGTGCCGACCAGCAGGTGCGCTGCATCACGCGGCAGGACTGTGTCGGAGTCCAGCGTGATGACATAGCGGACGAATTTCAGCCGGCTCGTATCGCCGATGATCGTAGTGAACGCCCCGGGAGCCTCACCACGTATGTACTGGTTGAACTGTGCGAGCTTGCCGCGCTTTCGCTCCCAACCCATCCAGACGTTCTGCTTCGGGTTCCACAGCCGCGGCCGGTGGAAAAGGAAGAACACATCTTCGTCGCCGGTTCTGTATTTGGCGTTCAGCGTTTTGATGCCCGCGCTCGCGGCTGCCAGAATCTCCTCGTCGCCATCCCGATGCTCACTCGGCGAATCCGTGAAGTCGCTGAGGATCGCGAACTGCAGATTCGGGTCGCGGTTGGCGAGATACTGAACCTCGAGGTGCTCCAGTGCCTCTTCGGCCGCGTGCACGCTCCCTAGCAGTGTGGGCACGACGACGGCCGCCATGTAGTCCTCGGGAATCCCATCGTCGCGCAACTCGAGCTTCGGCAGCACACGTGGCGGCATCAGCAGCGTTATCATCTGATTGATGACGCTGATGCCGATCTCGCTCGCGGGAATCAGCGCGATCAATGCGAGCACCACCTGCACCTCCACTGGTGCGCGCTCGGCCATCTCGAGCAGCACTGCCATCGCCGCCATTGTGAACAGCGTGATGCCGCCGAAGTACAGCGTGTTCGGATGCCGCTGTGTCCAGCGGTAGATCCACTCACCCGGCGGCGGCGTGTAGCCGACGCGTTGCTCCAGGACACGACGCCCCTTGTCGACCAGGAAATACCCGACATGCGCGTGCCGGGTATCACTCGGGTCGGCGAGCTGAGCGAGCGAGACGACTTCGGCAGCGATTTCTTCTTCCGGCTTCTTCGTCCGCTTCGCGATGTGCTCGACGATGTGGCGATAGTGGTCGCGTGTCCCGAACGTCATCGACGCGTAATGCCCACTGGGATCCTGTCGCAGCAGTTTTTCCGTAGCGCTCTGCGACTCGACGAAATCCTTCCAGTCGAGTCGCGAGATCGTGCGCAGGCTGGTGATGCTGTTGGCAACGGTTACCTGCGTGAGCGCGACACGGCGGTTTGATCTGGTCGCTGCTTCTTCCGCGCTGGGTCCATCTTCGGCAATCCACTGCTCGAGCCAGATGAGCGGAGTGAAATTCGTCTGGTAGGAACGAACTTGTTGTAGAAAGCGCGCGACCCAGGTCGGTGTGAACTGGGGATGATCGTCGACGAATGCTGCAAGGGCGGAGGCCAATGCCTGTTGCGATTGCTCACTTGCTTCGCGAAGGGTGTTCGCGGCGGCGTCGGCTGATTCCACCTCTTTCAGCCTCGCTGCAACTCGCAGCGCCATGCGGCGGATGTTCTCGACGAGACCCAGTCGCAGCATCGTCGGAATCGCCCACAGCTCGCCCATTCGCAGCGGCGTGACTGTCTGGTACTCACGCACGAACAGCGTGATGTTGTCGAGGTCGAGGTGACCCTCGGTGTGCGCGATCAGCTCGATCGCTACTTCGTAGGCGCGTGGATATCCGGCCAGTGATCCGGTGGCGAGCTTCGGCAGCTCCTCGTAATAGCCTTTCGGAAGGCTGGTGCGAATCTCCCGAATGTGCTCCTGAACGATGTAAAAGTTGTCGAGCAGCCAGTCGCCAGCCGGACTGATGTCGAGACCGCGCTCAGCGCCGCCATTCAGCTCGTGATAGACGCGATCGAGGACCTGTTTGGTATCCTCGAGACGAAGAAGCAGCGGACCTGAGCCCCGCTGCTTTCGCGCCGGCAGCAGATGGTGCCCGCGCGCGACAGCTCGCGCGCGCTCACCTAGTCGCTCGAGACCGAGTACTTCACCGCGAATCGGGCCGACTAATTCTTCCCCGGCACCGTTTCTGGAGCGGCGAAAAATTCGACTCAGTATTGTTGGTGGAGCTTTGGGCGGGATTGCTGTTGCCACGTCACGTACTCACGCCAAAGATGTGCCGCGCACATCCGCAAAATATCCCGGTTCTTCTAGTCGGCGTAATACGCCTTGATGCAAGCCGTCACCAGGTCCTGCCGGATTCGCTCGAATTGATCTGCAGTCCTGGGACGCATCGATTCCGCGAGTGAGTTCCACAGCCGCTTGAAACTAACGAGCAGCTCCTCGGGCCGAATGTTCTTCTCGCGCGCTTCACGCGCCACTCGCGTGAGCAGAGAATGGAGTTCGGGCGCGACCTGGTCGGGCTTTCGTAGTTGTTCCGTAAGCGCCGACTGCAACTCCTTCATCAAGCTTTCTGAAAGTGAGCTCAAACGGTCTTACAGGAAAAGAGTGCCGTCACCGGATACCAGTGGTTCCCCTGGCCGGTGGACATTTGTTCCCAAAACAATATCAGGCGTGACAAGAGTACGCTAGCTGGCTGTCAGGTCCGCAAGTTGCCGGCTCGACACGGTCCGAATTCTTACGGCTGGTATTGTGGGTAATGTGTTGATTCTCGCGCGCGAAGAAGTGGTCGCCGCGCTGCTGGGTTTGATGGTCGAGCTTCGGGGGATGGAACCGCGTTTTCTCGCTGAAGGGGAAACTGTGACGGAAGCTCTGGGTGGGGATCAGATTCCTGTTCTGATTGATTGCGACCACCCTGACTGTACGGCAGAGACGATCGAGCTGATCAGAAAGGGCGGTGGCGACCCCATCCTCTTCAGTCCATCCCGGATGATGACCGAAGTAACCAGGCTTGCCACCCGGTACGGCACCAGGTCTTTCACTCTGCCAACCGATCCCCTCACATTCGCCACCCTGCTCAAGTCCTGAGTTCCTGACCTGCCTAGCTTCGGCTAACGAATGCGAATCCCGCCCATCAGCCGAAACAGCGTTGCATCAGACGGAACGGAGTAAACCTGAGCACCAACGTCGAAGATATTCCGAACCGCAGCAGTTACGCCGCCGAATAGCGTCGGCCTCCAGAGTGGCTCACTCAGCTCGACCTGTGTTCGATCCTGATTGCCATTGAGGTCATCGAATCCAACCTGAAAATGAGGATCGATGCGGTTCGCACCAGCGCCACCGTACCACGAAAAGATTCCACTGCCCGGAGCGAATCCTACAGCCGCTTCGCCACCAAACATGTCGGGATGGAAGGTATCTTTCGAAGGAGTCGTACCGTAGCAGGGCGCAGATGGATTGGTCGTCTGCAGCGACGATCTGGGGCAGGTGATCGGGCCCTTCACGTTCCCGAACGTTCCGTGAAATCGAAGCGACAACGTCGTCCCCGACGCAGCTGGACCGACGTTGAAGCGATGCGCATTGGATACCGCAAAGCTGAAAAGATTCGGTGTCGCGCGAGCAATAGTCACTGGCGGGAGATAGGCCGCTTCGACCGCAAATCCGGCCGGCCCACCGATAGTGATGCGCGGCCGTCCGAATACCGGCGACAGCGAAGTGTGCTCACTCTTTTGAGTGAAGCACAAACCCGTTCGCTCGATCGCCGGATCCGGCTTGGGGATGTACTCACCCTCCGCACCCAGCCTGATGCTCCCGGATGGCAGAACTTCTGGCGCGATTGCCATCGAAAAAGCGATTGGTGCGGTATAAAAAGCGAGCAGCCTGCCTTCGTTGCTGCTGCTCTCTACTCGACATTGCGCGCCAGCGTTCGTCGCAACGAATGCAGTCGCCGCTATTGTCAAAAGGCCTCGTCGCATCTTTGAGCTCCTCAGAAAACCCATTTGGTTCACAAAACGTAACTGATCCGTGTTTCGCGGCGATTGAAAACCGGTGAGCGCGAACATTCACCGCGCCAACATATCCTCGGCCGAGGTGAACGTGATCAGCGCCGCATCGTGCGCGAGCCAGCTGATACGCCACTGACAGATCGCGAGTAAGTGCGCTCCATGCATTCGGCGTAGAATCCGGGATGCTCTTTGTACGCGCTCCACGCCGGGTTGACCAGCTTCATCTCGCGATCGTAGGCTGAAAAAACTTCGGTCTTTTCCTGTCGTTGCTGCGCCGTGCGATTTGGGGCGCGCATGGCGAGAGCATACCCGACGTAGTAGCGGCCCTCCCAACCATTCGCACGCAGAAGAATCTCGACCAGCTTGCCCGCTATTCGATGGTCGTAGTGATCGTGCGGATTGACCCGAATGCTCGGATCTGTGGTGTGAAGCACCGGGTTCGCGCGGGCAGAATCTGCAACCATACGCACCAGCATCGAGACTGTCGCGCCGAGATCCTGCCAGTCTGTGTAGCGCGTGCTGCTGTCGACTGCGCTAACTGAAGACACCCGATTAGCGCGCAGCTTCCTCAGGCTCTCAAAGTGGTTGCGCGCAAATCCGGCTCCATTTCGGTTCCCATCAGGCAATCGAAGAAAGTATGAGTCGCTCACTCCAAGCTTGCAGTGCGCAATTGTGTGTTGCCTGACGATTATTGAATCGCACTGCACGCGGGCATCCGGGATACCCAGAGCAATTCTCGTTGACTGTATTGCCGCGGCCTCTCGCTGTCGCCAGTAAGCTGCGTCCCGACCATGATCTCCCGCCGTCATGTAGATGAAGACTGGCCGCCGGCCTGATTTTATTCCCTCCACCACGACGTCCCCCATGAACAGCTGCCAGTCGTCAGCGTGCGCAACAATGATGACATCAGTGTCGCCTTGATTCGATTGCTGTCTAACCAGACCTGCGGCGTTCGCCGATCCCAGACCGTTGCTTAGCACAACGAGCGAAGCGATCGCCACGGAGCTGAACCACGAGAAGGAGTTGGAGAGATCGCTGAGTCGCATACTCGGAAAATAAAAGCGGGCCCGTAACCAGGCCCGCCCGAAATCAGATAGATATCTATCTAATCAACTCTGCTTAACTGCTTCGACCTCGATTTGAATCTTGATGTCGTTGCCAACGGTAAGACCGCCGGTTTCCAGCAAAACGTTCCAGGTCAGGCCGTAATCGCGCCGATCCAGCTTTCCGCTCGCGCTGAATCCGACCCGCTCGCCACCCCATGGGTCTTTGGTCCGACCTTCGTAAGTCACGTCCAGCGTGATCGGTCGAGTTATCTCACGAATGGTCAAGTCGCCGGTCAGCTTGAAGTTCTGCTCATCGCCCTGGATGTCCGTGCTTTTGAACTTGATCACGGGAAACTTCTCCACATCGAGGAAATCCCCTGAACGGAGATGTTGATCGCGCTGCTCAATGCGCGTGTCCAGTGTCTTCGCATCCAGCGTCACCTCTACCGATGAGTTCGTCGGATCGGCCTCGTCGAGTGCGATCGCGCCCTCGACCCCTGAAATGCGGCCTTTGACGGTTGAAATCATCAGATGCTTTGCGGAAAACTCCACCAGCGTGTGCGCCGGATCGAGCTGCCACACCGTCTTTGCCCCCGTCGGAGCGGTCTGAACTGCTGTCATCTTGTCCCCCTGTTTCGTTCGGTTACGCCAGGGGATCCCTTATCCGACCCTTGGCTTATTAATAGTATGGTAGTATATTTTAGTAAGTTCCTTGTGTCAAGGGGCTGGAATTATAACTTCGATTCCATGACCAACGCGCCCAAAACTCAGGTTTCTCACGTCTGTTCGCGGTTCCACCGCGCTATTGAGCTCATCGGTAGCCGTTGGACAGGGGCCATTCTGCGCACCCTCCTTGAGGGCCGGACTCGCTATGCGTTGATCAAGGCTGCCATCCCGGATATTACAGACCGCATGCTCTCCGAACGGCTCCGCTCCCTCGAAGCTGAAGACCTTGTCGTTCGCTCGGTTATTCCGGAAACACCGGTCAGAGTTGAGTACGAGCTGACCCAAAAGGGCCGAGAGCTCCAGGATGCACTGGACGAAATTGGTAATTGGGCGGAACGCTGGATTCCGCTCGAGGATACGGGTGCGCATGCATCGGACCCGCCAACCGATGCACCACGAAGCAGGCGACGCTCGAAAATCGCCAGCAATGACTGAACACGGGACGCTGAAGTAATTTCAGCGTCTCTCTTTTTTCTTCACCACACCCTGAAGAACGCTTCAGTCGGAGAAATCGATGCGCGCATCACTCGTCGCTCTTCTCGCTTCCGCGGCTGGCCTCGCTCTTAGTCCCGCACCCGCCGACACATCCCTGCGCGGCTTCTTCCCGCAATCGACGCAGGCAGAACGCGATCTGGAAGCGCGCTTCAAGTCAATGCCAGACCCCGCTCGAATGCGCGCCGCGATGCAACGCCTCAGCGCTCGTCCCCACCATGTCGGCTCGCCATACGACAAGGAGAACGCGGAATGGATTCTCAACGAGTTCAAGTCATACGGCTGGGACGCTCACATCGAGAACTTCGATGTGCTGTTCCCAACGCCGGTCGAAAGAGTCGTTGAGATGGTTGCTCCAACTCAGTTCAAGGCATCACTTCAGGAAACCGCCTTACCATCAGATCCCACATCGAACCAGCAGGCTGAGCAACTTCCTTCATACAACGCATACTCAGTAGACGGTGACGTCACCGGTCCACTGGTTTTCGTGAATTACGGCGTACCCGCTGACTACGAAGAGCTCGAACAGCGCGGAATCTCCGTCAAAGGCGCGATCGTCATCGCCAAGTACGGCGGATCGTGGCGAGGCATCAAGCCGAAAGTAGCCGCCGAACATGGTGCCGTTGGTTGTCTGATTTATTCTGATCCGCGCGACGATGGGTTCGGCGGCGGTGATGTATTTCCGAATGGACCGATGCGACCCGCACAAGGAGTGCAGCGCGGCTCAGTAGCGGATATGCCCACCTACCCAGGCGATCCGCTCACACCTGGTGTAGGTGCAACCAAATCAGCGAAGCGCTTGAGCGTCGCCGATGCGCCTACCATCACCAAGATTCCCGTTCTTCCGATTTCCTACGGAGACGCGCAGCCAATGCTCGCGGCTCTTGGCGGACCGCTCGCACCACCGGCGTGGCGTGGCGGATTACCGATTACCTACCGCCTCGGTGCTGGGCCAGCTCGCGTTCACCTGCGTGTCAAATCGAATTGGAGCCTCAAAACGCTCTACGACGTGATCGCCAAACTCCCGGGAACGACCGAGGCAGATCAGTGGGTAATTCGCGGGAATCACCACGACGCCTGGGTGAACGGAGCGCAGGATCCAATCTCGGGACTGGTCGCCGAGCTTGAAGAAGCACGCGCGCTCGGCGCCCTGTATAAGCAAGGCTGGCATCCGAAACGCACGATCATTTACGCTGCGTGGGACGGTGAAGAGCCAGGACTGCTTGGATCGACCGAGTGGGTCGAATCACACGCCGACGAGCTCAAGGCGCACGCGGTCGCTTATCTCAATAGCGATACCAATAGCCGCGGTTACCTCGACATCGAAGGATCGCACTCGCTGGAGAAATTCATCAACGGTGTTGCGATGGACGTTCAGGATCCCGAGTCAGGAGTCAGCTCGTGGAAGCGGATTCAGGCACGACGAATTGTCGACGGATCGGCCGAAGCGAGAAAAGATGCGCGTGAGCGGGAAGACCTGCGCATCGGCGCACTCGGTTCCGGTTCTGATTACTCGCCCTTCCTCGACCACCTCGGAGTCGCCTCGCTAAACATCGGCTACGGCGGGGAGGATGATGGTGGGATCTACCATTCCATCTACGACGACTTCTACTGGTTCACACACTTCAGCGACTCTTCTTTCGTCTACGAGAAAGCGCTCGCTCAGGTCGGCGGTATAACTGTTCTTCGTCTCGCCAACGCCGATCTGTTGCCATTCGGCTTCAATAATCTGTCCGAGACAGTTCAGACCTACGTGAAAGACCTTCAGTCTTTGCGCGATCGCCGGGCTGAAGAAATCGCAGATCGCAATCGCGCGATCGATGAGGGGATCTACAAGTTCACGAGTGACCCGCGCGATCCCACCAGCGCACCACAGCGACTCGAGCCGGCACCTCAGCTCAATTTCGCCCCGTTGCTGAATTCGCTTGATTCACTCAAGAACGCTGCCTCACGATATGAGAAAGCATACGGCAGTGCGGTTGACGCTGGTCGTTCGTCCGTCGCGAAAGCCGCCAACGAGAAGCTGATTCAGGCGGAGCGCGCGTTGACCTCGACGGAGGGTCTCAAGAACAGACCGTGGTACGTCCACATGCTTTATGCGCCCGGCTTCTACACCGGGTACGGCGTGAAAACCATTCCAGGCGTACGCGAGGCGATTGAACAGGGCCAGTGGCAGGACGCAGATCGTGAGATCGCGCGTGCTGCCGCTGCCGTTACGAGAGAAGCCACGCTCATCAGCGCCATCGCTGCAACGCTCGGCGGTTCATAAAACTGCAAAACTGCACGATTGCTTGCCGAGCAGAAAAAACGGCGGCCGAAAAAGGCCGCCGTTTTGTTATTCGATTCGCATGGCTAGGGACGGAATCGAACCGCCGACACGCGGATTTTCAGTCCGCTGCTCTACCAACTGAGCTACCTAGCCCAACCACCGGATGCCACATCCGGACCAACAATTAAAACGCCTCAGTGATGGTAATCAACCGGGAGGTCTGCCGTGTGTGGCAGTGATCACTGATTTGATTCCGCCGCGGACGTTGAAGTCTCCCACTATCCGCATCCACTTCGGCTTGGCACTGGCAACCAGGTCGTCCAGAATTCGATTGACGGCGCGTTCGTAGAAGATGCCATCATTGCGAAAGCTCCAGAGATATAGCTTGAGGCTTTTCAGCTCGATGCAGGCTTTGGCGGGAGAGTAGGTGATCCGAATGATGCCGAAATCAGGAGCGCCTCCTTTGAGCAGCTCTAACTCTTCGGCATCACTCTCGATTCCACCAACTGGACAGAGCGACGTGAACTCCGCGCAGTCCATGTGGATCTCGTAGTCGCGGTCGACGTATGGATTCTCGAAGGTTTCCAGCAATTCGGGTCTCGGCATCCCCGAACGATGCACGGATGCAGATATTCTCTGCAATCCTCAATTAATCCGCGATGTGAGCGCGGCTGTCCGCTCAGTCTTCCTGACGAAGCTTGCGGGACATTTCCTCGAGCAGGCGTCGCTCGTCGCGTGTCAGGCTCTCGATGCCGAACTGGGAGATCTTGTCCAGCACACGATTGACTTTAGCTGCGTACTCCTTGGGCGATTCCTGTTTCGGCACGTGCTGAATCGGCTTGCTCTCTCGCACCACGACTGCGTTGCTACGCTCGATCACTTCATCGACTCCGCCCGAGCGATCGCGCATCGGTGGTCGATTTCGCGGCACCGCTCTCGGCATGTCCTCGCTTTCCTCCGGCACTGCTGACACCCAGCCGCGTACACGATTGATCCCGCCGACTGAATACAGCTTGAGGAAGATCCAGCCGAAAGCCATTCCACCAACATGCGCCGTCCAGTCAATGCGCGAGCTCGGCGAGAGCGCGAAGATGATGTTCATCGCGAGAAGCGCGACCACCAGCCAGCGCGAGCGCATTGGAATTACGCCGAACAGGTACACTTCTTCGTCCGGCCACCTCAGTGCATAGGCGACGAGAACGCCGCTGATGGCACCCGATGCACCGATGACAGCCGTGTGCGGCGCGAAGATCAGGTGCGCAACAGCACCCCCGATTCCCGAACACAGGTAGAACCAAACGAAAGTGCGCGTTCCCCATTCGTGCTCCAGCCGCGGCCCGAACATCCACAGCGTGAACATGTTGAACGCCAGGTGGGCGAGCCACGCGTGGACGAACATGTACGAAACGACTGTCCACCAGTCGGCGGGGAAGCGGGCAGGGTCAAGGGCAAGCGCGGAATAGATCGCGTCCGATCCAAACAGCGTTAGCTGCAGGAAATAAACGCCGATATTCAGGGCGAGAAGCCACTGAACAGCGCGTGTTACGCGCGGCGAATCGGAAGTGTCGTACAGCTCGCTCATCCTACCCTGCGCAAAAGACTTCTACCGTGTTTGAACCCAGCGGACCATAATGGGTTCCTTCCGGAAGCTAGCCAAGTGCCAGCCTGACGATCCGTTCACAGAGCTCCGGAAAACTGATTCCCATCGCGGCCGCTCCCTGTGGTATCAGACTGAGCTCAGTCATTCCGGGCAACGTGTTCGCCTCGAGACAATAGAACTCCCCCTCGCTGGTGAGCCTAAAGTCTATCCGGGCATATCCACGAAGCTTCAGCGCCTTGAATGCCGCCACCGCCTGCTGCTGAACTTTTTCGGTCGCTTCCGGTGAAAGCTTCGCTGGAAACTCCTCGGTGGCCATGCCTGCGGTGTACTTGCATTCGTAGTCGTAGATCTCGTGCTTCGGCAGAATCTCTCCGACTGGCAGCGCAACCTCGCCGAGAATCCCGACCGTGAGCTCACGACCAGGGATGAAGCGCTCGATCATGACTTCGTCGTCATACTTGCTGGCTTCCTCGATCGCCGGTGCCAGATCCTCACGCTTTTTCACCAGGCTCAGTCCGACAGTCGACCCTTGCTTGGAAGGTTTCACCACAACGGGCAGGCTTAGTATGCCCTCCACCTGCTCGGTCGTCACCGGTGCCATCAGCCAGTCCGCGGTCTTTACTTCGGCTTCTCTGAACAGCTTTTTCGAAAGGTCCTTGTCCATCGCCAGCGCGCTGGAGAGATGGCCGCTCCCGGTGTACTTCACGTTGGCCATGTCGAGGAGAGCCTGAATAGTACCGTCTTCTCCCTGACCGCCATGCAGCGCCAGGAACGCCACGTCGGCGTCCTTCAGTTCCTTCATCGACGTCAGATTCGACACGAAGGTGCCTTCCGCAAATTTCGAAAGCGATTCGAGTGAAGGCGGTTCCGCTCCAACCTTGCCCGTCGCCAGCGAACGCTCCTCCGCCGCGCTGATCACTCCCTTGGCAGGATCGAGCGCCGTCACCGTGTGCCCGCGACTCCGCAGTGCTTCGACGATTCTTATCCCGGAGGCGAGAGACACGTTTCGCTCGGAGGAAGTGCCTCCCATCAGTACTGTAATTTTCATTCGATTGATTGATCGTTAGCGGGACATCATGAAGTGCAGCATGTCAGATCGGGTGACTATCCCTTGCACGACACCGTGTTCCTGCACGAGCACTGCCGGGTTCGCCTTCGACAGCAGCTTGACGACGCTATCCACGGGCTGATCGGATGCCACCATCGGGAATGGTGAATCCATGATCTCGCTCACCGGGGTCTCGAGCAGTTTGGGGTTCTCAAGACTTTTCTGCGACAGCGACCAGTCACTGACCGAACCCACGCAATTGGGACCATCCATCACCGGCAGCTGAGACACATCGTGCAGTGTCATCAGCCCAATCGCCTGACGGACCGTTGCGCCCGGCGCCACGCTGACCACCGCCGGTGCGCCGCCGTTCTTTCTGCCGAGTACGAAGTGCAGGGCGACTTTTGGAACGTCTAGCATTTGATTCTCACGCATCCATTCGTCGCTGTACAACTTCGACAGATATCGTTCGCCGGTATCGCAAAGCATGGTCACTACCATGGCGTTCGGATCATCGATTTCGCGTGCAATCTTTAATGCCACGGAGGTGATCAGGCCCGACGAGCCGCCCACGAACAAACCCTCTTCACGAGTCAGACGTCGCGCAACTGCGAAGGACTCCTTGTCGCTCACACTGTAGTACTCGTCGATCACGCTCATGTCGAGCGTGCCCGGCAGCTTGTCCTGACCGATACCTTCGACCTTATACGGCACGCCTTCTATCTTGTTTTTGCCCTTGCTTCGCCAGTACTCGGCCAGGATCGATCCCACCGGGTCACCCGCGATCACTTTGACTTTCTTGTTCCGCTCCTTCAGGTAACGCCCCACCCCCGTGAGCGTGCCGCCCGTGCCCGCCGATCCGACAAAGTGGGTGATCTTTCCGTTCGTTTGCTTCCAAAGCTCGGGGCCCGTCGTCGCATAATGCGCGTCCGGGTTCGCCTCGTTGTAGAACTGGTCCGCCAGAATCGCATTCGGTGTTTCCTTTGCAATCCGCTTCGCCATCATGACGTAATTGTCAGGGTGATCAGGCGGTACAGCTGTCGGTGTCACGATAACTTCGGCGCCGAATGCTTTGAGCAGCCGGACTTTCTCCTGCGACATTTTGTCCGGCATCGTGAAGATGCATTTGTAACCACGCAGAGCTGCGGCAATCGCGAGTCCCACGCCTGTATTTCCGCTGGTTCCCTCGACGATCGTCCCGCCCGGCCTGAGCTTCCCCTCCCGCTCGGCGCGCTCGATGATCGGCAAACCAATTCGATCCTTTACTGACCCGCCCGGATTGTAGAACTCCGCCTTCGCATACACCGGCGTTCTTATCCCTCGTGTCACCGAGTTCAGACGGATCAATGGCGTCCAGCCGATCGTCTCGAGGACGTTGTTGTACGGCTCCTGATTCCGCTCGTGGTTCTTCACCGGCGTGTTCGCCGTTTGGAAGTAGTCCTGGACTTCGTGGCGGACGATTTCGTGCTCGGCGCCCTGACTGGCGTATCGACCTTGGCCGGCGATGTCGCCACGGGAGTGCTGCTCGCGGTTGTATCACGCTTGATGATCGAATCGCCTGCCAGCGGCGGCGCATCCGGGTGTCTGAAGTACACCGGCAGCAGAATTGAGACTGGCACTGGCTGGCCTTGGGTCTTCGCCGGCTCGAACTTGAGATCGCGTGAGCCTTTCATTGCCGCGGAATCAAGCGCGGTAAATCCGGAAGTTTCGGCAATCCGCGTCGAGTCAGGGACGATGGTGCCATCCCTGTCGATGAAGATGCGCAGCGTTACGTTGCCTTGAACCTTCTGCGCATATAGCGCCGGGGGATAACGGAAAGGCAACTCCTTGTTCAACATCACCGGTGCCACGTCGGGTTGCCGACCGACCGTTTGAAACGGCAATCCTGACCCCTCGCCTTTCTTGCATGCGGCCAGGCTGACCGCCAGTAGAACAGCAATCGTTCTCATCAACATATCAGGTATTTTCTCTTTCACTTTTCGCTTCGTCGACGAGTCGAGAGAGCATTTCCAGAGCCTGCAGTGGTGTGATTGTATTTGGCTCCAGACGCTTCAGCTCTTCGATCACAGGATGGATAGCGGCACCGAAGAGTGCCAGTTGATCGCCCGTAATGCGTGCTTGGCCTGAAGCGCGCTTTGATCGCGGCACAATCTGTTCCGCTTCCAGCGAGCGGAGTAACTCTTTGGCTCGATCGATCACCGGCTTCGGCAACCCAGCCAACCTGCCGACCTCTATGCCATAAGAGCGATCTGCGCCACCCGGCTGTAGCCGATGCAGGAACAACACCTGATCGCCAACCTCACGCACCTGAACATTATAGTTGCGAACTGCTTCTAAATTGTCGGCGAGCTGCGTCAGCTCGTGGTAGTGGGTCGCGAAGATCGTCTTGCAGCCAAGCTTGTTGTGCAAATGCTCGCTGACCGCCCAGGCGATGGAAATCCCATCGTAAGTCGAAGTGCCACGCCCGATTTCGTCGAGCAGCACCAGGCTCCGTCGCGATGCAGTATGGAGGATTGCACTCGTCTCCGACATTTCGACCATGAACGTCGATTGGCCGCGTACGAGGTTGTCGCTCGCGCCAACCCGGGTGAACAACCGGTCGACGATTCCAATTCGTGCACGCGTAGCCGGCACGAAGCTGCCGACCTGCGCCATCAAAACGATCAGCCCCACCTGACGCAGCACCGTCGACTTCCCGGCCATGTTCGGACCGGTAAGGATGATCATTCGCGCATCTTCGGTCAGCGTTGTGTCATTGGGAATGAATTTCTCGCGCGGCATCATCCGCTCGACTACCGGGTGCCGGCCGCCAAAAATCTCGAGAGCGAAGTCGTCGGTGAGCTCAGGGCGGGTATAGCCTTCACGACTGGCGGCTTCAGCGAGCGAGGAAAGGACGTCCAGCTCGGCGATTAGCTGCGCGAGTGTTTGCAGACGTAAGACTTGTGCCCCGACTTTTGCCCTAAGCTTCTCAAAGATCGCGCGCTCCCGTGCTTCGATTCTCTCAGCCGCTGTCAGAACACGCTCTTCGTACTCCTTAAGCGAGGGAGTTACGTATCGCTCTGCGCCGGTAAGCGTCTGCCGCCGCTGATAGTCAGCGGGAATCAGATGCTTGTTGGTATTACTGATCTCGATGAAGTACCCGAAAACCTTGTTGTAGCCAACCTTCAGCGAATTGATTCCCGTTCTTGCGCGTTCCTCTGCCTGGATCCGTGCAATGCTGTCCTTCCCGCCATCGCGTAGTCCGCGCCAGTTGTCCAGCTCGTTGTCGATCCCGTCCCGAATTGATGGCTCATCGCCTATCGTCACCGGCGGACGATCAACGAGATTTTCCTGGATCTCCTTGCACAGATCGTCACACGCGTCCCACGCATTCATCTGTCGCGCAAACGCCCAATCACCATTTGTCGCGTGTGGGCCGGTGCGATCAATTGCAGCCTTGACCTCGGGAAGACGCGCGAGCGAATCGCCAAGTGCCCTGAGTTCGCGCGGCGATACCCTGCCCGCGGCGGTCTTTCCCGCCAGACGCTCCAGGTCACGCACGCCGTCGAGCGCTTCCCTTAGTGCGTCGCGAACCAGTAAGTCTCCCAGCGCCGATACAGCCTTCAGGCGTTCCTCTATCTGACCGCGATCTATCAAGGGCGCCAATAACCAATGGCGAAGTAATCGCGCGCCCATCGGAGTCAGGGTCCGATCGAGCACAGCCAACAGCGTCCCCGAGACTTCACCCCTCATCGAATCGACGAGCTCGAGATTGCGGCGCGTCATTTCGTCGAGCGGCATTACTCCGCCGGGGCGCTCCATTTTGGGGCGGCCGAGATGCGGCGTCCCGGCAGGCTGCAGATCGCGCAGGTATCGGAGCAGCGCGCCGGCGGCGCTGATCGCTGCGGCATCCGCGTCTTCGATTCCAAACGCTTCGAGTGATCCGACCTGGAAATGTTCGAGCAACTGGTCTCGCGCGAGACCGACATCGAATTCCCACACCTCGCGCTCGGTTACCATGGGACCTTCTTCACCGATCGGACCTTTCAGCGTGCGGCCAAACGCTTCGCCGCGTGCAATGATTATTTCACGCGGCGTGAATCGCGCCAGAATTGCATCGAGATCTTCAGCAGGAACGATGGATAGCCACAGCTCACCGGTCGACAAATCGGTGCAGCTGACCCCGACGTTCTCTCCCGATCGGTGCAGCGCGCAGAGGTAGTTGTTGCGCGCGCCATCCAGAAGATCATCGGAGAATGCGGCGCCTGGTGTCACCGTCTCGATCACTTCCCGCTTGACGATTCCCTTCGCCAGTTTCGGGTCTTCGGTCTGCTCGCAGATCGAGACCCGGAAACCTTGCTGAACAAGGCGCTTCAGGTATTCGCCAGCGGCTTTGACAGGCACACCGGCCAGAGGAACTTCGCTGGCGCCGCCATTGTTCCTTGAGGTGAGGGTGAGGCCTAGTGCTCTCGAGGCAACTTCCGCGTCCTCGTAGAACATTTCGTAGAAATCACCCATTCGGAAGAACAAGATCGCGTCCTGATGCCGCGCCTTGATCTCCCGATATTGCTGCATCAACGGAGTTGATGCGCCCCGACTCACCTATCGGGAGCCCGCACGACGAAACCGCTCATCTGCTTTGTTTTCATCTCGCGCAACTTACTCTCTGCCGCACGTTCACTCGCATAGCGGCCGACACGAACCCGGAACCACTCCGGTGATACGTCGACGCGGGCTTCATAACCGCGCTTCTTCAGGCTCTCGGTAAGCTTGTCTGCATCGGCGCGTATCCTGTAGGCTGCGACCTGCACCGAGTATTCGGATTTCGTAGTCGCGGCAGCCTTTTCAACCACTCGTGGTGTGACCGGAACATGCACGGGAGTCGCGGTTGGCGCTCTGGTCGGATCCACGATGCTCGGCTTCGCGTCGTTGGCCTCTGCGGGCACCGGCACCGGTCGTTTCGCTTCTGCAGATGATTTCGTCTCGACTGTCGGTTTCGTCTCGACCGGCGGCTTTATATCGCTCGCAGGCTTTGTTTCGACCGAAGCTTTGATCTGGCTCGGAGCCTGGGTGTTGACTCGCCCAGAATCTGATGAGGCTGGAGCCGGCGATTGAGTAACGGTTGCTGTGCCGGGAGGTGGGCAACGCTGGCCTTGGTACTGGATCTGATTTCGAAGCTCGATTTCGGTCGAATCGAGTCGTGCTAGCGCGCTGGCATTCGCCGCACAGCCATTCACCAGATCATTTTTCTCGAAGAATACCCGCGCAATCCAGTAATTTGCGCGCGCCAGAGACTTGCTGCTCGGATAATCACGCGGGATGCGCTGCAGGTGGCCAAGCGCTGCATCGCGATCGCCGCGCGCGAGCTCGAGCTGGGCCAGACGCAGCAGCGCATCTGGTGCCTGCGGTGTCAACGGATAGTCGACCACGATGTGCTTGTAGTCGCTCTCCGCATCGGCCGCGCTCGCGGCGAGACTCGCGCGCCAGAAAAGGGCCTGCGGATACAGCGGCGCCGATGGTGGTGTAGCGGCAATCATCGAATCGATAAGTGCTCTGCCTGCGGCGCCATTCCCATCGCTTACCAGAGCCTGCGCCCTTGTGAACACCGGATCGATCGGACGCGCGCTGGTCTGCGCTGCCACGCTAGAGCCAGCGAATATTAAAGCAATACCTGAAAGAACCTTCCATCCAAACATCTCACTGCTCTCCCATTCACGCTGCGGCGCTGCGCGGCTGATCTGCGCAAAGACTGAGCACCAGCGTTGATAGCAATTGTTCTTCTGACGAGACACGACTCTCCTTGAGTGCGATGTCGGTCTCGAGCAGGGAATCGAGCGCTCGGTCGAGCGACTCGCGACTCCAGCGCTCGGCTGCGCGTGCCCAGACGGCGGTGGCCGATCCCCACGGCCGGCCAGTAAATGCGCCGGTCTCCCGGAGAAGATCGAAATACTCCTGATTGAGTCGACCCCTTGGCAAACCTTCATCGAGTTTTGCCCTGCCCCACGAGATTGCGAGCATCTGTGTCGACAATGCCATGACGACTGAGACAGCCGTTGTTTTCGGCTGTGCGAGTATATGTGGAATTAGCTCCAGCGCGCGCGCAACGTTCCGATCCGCCACTGCATCAAGCAGATCGGATTGTGTCTCTCCGCGCCGCACGCCGACTACCGCGGCGACGTCATCTTCGGCAATCTCGCCGGATCTCCCTTCCACATAGCTCGCCAGCTTATCCAGCTCCCCGGCAAGCTGATACAGGTCGTTCCCGACTGCGGCCTGAAGCAACTCCGATGCGCCACCAGTAATCGCGACTTTGTGGGTAGTTGTCGCATGATGAACGATCCATTTCGGGATTCTATCGCCGGAGAGAGCCTCGAACCCGAGTGGAGTGCTCAGACGGGAGAGCGTGCTATCGTCTTTCGCTCCCGCAGCGGCCTGCATGATGAGAAGAAGATCTGATGCGGGAGATCTGAGATACCCTTCGAGCACTTTCTGCGCGTCTTTCCGCAAGCCGCCAACATCGCGCAGGGCGATCACCCTTCGCTCGGCCATCATCGGCGGCGTACCAAGCAGAACACCGAGCGACTCGGCGTCGAGTTCACCAGCACGTCGGATATCGAGGTTGAAATCAGCGGCCGCTGGATCCAGCGCCGCTTGGATCAGCTGTCTAATCGCGTCTTCTTTCTGGAATTCATCCTCGCCGGTGATGTAATACGCGTGATCGAAAGACCCGCTCTTGATTGCATCACGAAGCGTTTTCAATGAAGACGGCGGCATGTCCCAAATATATGAATGCTAGAGGGGACTGCCGATGTGTTGCTGACTACCGCGTGTAGTTCGTGAGCTCGAGCTTTGAGTGCGCGAAACGAACAGGCACTTGTTCCGCGAAAAGTGCCACCGGCCAGATCGTTAACCCCGCGGATACGGAGGCTACTATGGCTGGCGCCGATGTGGTGATCGGCGTGAGTTCAGGTTCCGGAACCGTCGCCACGACTGGGGGAAGAACGATGTCGCGCGGTGGTGTTGGCTGATTGAACAGCGTGGTTCCGATGTAGCCGAGCATGACCGCACTTGCGAGCGCTGCGGCGATCGCTCCACGTCTCAGGCTATGCTGCGTCATTACCAGTTGATCTTCCTGGCAGGTTTTGAGACGGGCTTCGAGCCGGGAGGAGAAGTCCGCAGATGGCTCGATCGATGGAAGATTTCTGAAGAGCAGCAGCGCGCGTCGGATCTTGGCGTCCTGCTTCGCGCAACTCTCGCACTCAGCGATATGTCGCTGCATGCGAACTAGCTCGATACCGGCGAGCGTATCGTCTACGAAGGCTAGATGCTGCTCACAAAAGTCGCGACAATCCATGTAGATAGGTTGAGGGTTCGGTAACAGGTACCCATTAAAATGGGGCCTGTTCCCGAACCGTCAGCCCTAATCTACGTATGGTGCAATGATTTCCGCGAACGAGTTTCTGGCCCTATTCAGCCGCGACTTGACAGTTCCAAGATTACACTCGGTAATCTCTGCGATCTCTTCGTAGGACTTGCCTTCGAGCTCCCGGAGAATGAAAACATTTCTGTGATGCTCGGGAAGCTTCGCAACGCTCTCTTCGACGATCTCTCTCAGATGACGTTTGCGATACATGTCATCAGGGCGCGAGGTCGTGTCTTCGAACTGGAGCGGCCGATCTTCATCCTGCGAGTTCTTCTGCACGGTCTGGAAAAGAACCAGCGGATTACGTGACCGGTTTCTCAGCTCGTTCTTGGCGAGGTTCGATGCAATGGTGTAAACCCACGTCGAGAACTTCTTGGACCGGTCAAAGCGATGCAGATGCCGGTACACGCGAATGAAAACTTCCTGAACCAGATCCTCTGCTTTTTCACGGTCACCGATGGTGCGGTATACGAAGTTGAGGAGGCGAGTCTGGTAGCGGGTCACGAGCTCCGAAAAGGCACGCTCTTCTCCACCAAGAAACGCGGTGACGACGGCTGAGTCATCCATCGCCTGCAGACGTTCCCGGACGGTCGGAACCTCAACCGATACTGCTTGCTTACGGACGATGTCAGCCATTCTGCTCTCCTTTATATAAGAGACTCCGCACAACACTGATTTGTGCACATCTCCGAACTGGAACTTTTACGCTTACTAGTCAATGCACGCGCCGTGCCCACTAAGCCACGTGACTAACTCATTGAGAATCAATCACTTAGGGCACTCGACTCAGGCCTGAGCTTGTCCAGATTCCGCCAAGCTGTCCTAATTACATGACACAGAAGCGTCTTTCAGTGATTAGACGCCAATTTGGCCTGAAGGGTTAACGGCTCAGCCGAAACCCTGCCGCGAATAGGAGAGCGATCGCGGTTTTGCCGTCTTGAATCTCCCCAGCCTGAATCTTTTTGAGCGCTTGAGATAGCGGCATTGGCTGGGGTTCCAGAAACTCATCCGCCTCTTGCTTAGTCTCCCCGGCCGCCAGGCCGGTTGCCATGAAGAGGTGGATTTTTTCGTCGGTGAAGCCGGGTGTTGTGTAGATGGTGGTGAGATATTCGACTCGCTCGGCGGTGCACCCGGTCTCCTCCTTTAGCTCACGCGCGGCACAATGCTTGGGATCTTCTCCAGCATCCAGCCGACCAGCAGGTACTTCGAGCACGTATCCACCTGCCGCATAACGATACTGCTTGATAAGAAGTACCTGCGGATCGTCACCGGTCGGATCGCTGAGGAATGGAACGACAGCGCTCGCACCGGGGTGGCGAATCATCTCGAGCTCGCCGACGGACCCGTCTGGATAACGAACTGTATCGACATCGAGTGACACGATGCGACCGGTATAAACGCGAGTTGACTGGAGTCGTCCGGGCTTTACCGACTCAGTCATTCTGAGCCGCGTGAACGCGGACCTCTCCGAAACCGAGTTGGCCAACGGAATCCTTGATCGCCGCTGAATCTCCGACAATGACAGTCTGCAACAGCCCGGGATGAAGATGGTTTCGCGCCGCTTGCAAGACGTCATCCGTGGTCACTTCTCTCACGCGCGTTCTATAAGTGTCGTAGTAATCACTCTTCAGCGCATATATGACGAGGTTAGCCAATGCGGATGCGATCGCTGTCGTCGTCTCGTAGCGAATCGGGAACACACCGTCGAGATAGTCCCGGGCGAGCGACAGTTCCTCCTCCGCAATCCTGTCACTTCTGATTCGCTCGATTTCGGCGAGGATCTCGCGCAAGGCCGCAGCGGTTACCTCGCTTTGGACTGCCGTCGCAACCACAAATGGACCGGGCCCACGACGCCAGTCATAGTACGACGACGCACCGTAGGTATATCCGTGCTCCTCCCGCAGGTTCATGTTGATCCGCGAGCCGAACAAGCCACCAAGCACTGCGTTCATCACCATCGTTGGAAAAAAATCTGGATGCTTTCTTGGCAACCCCAAGTGGCCGACCCGAAGCTCCGATTGAGGTGCATCCGGCTTGTTGACGATGTGGACCGTCCGACTGTTTGCTCTCGGCGAAGCGATCAGAGCGCGACCTGGGCCAACTCCCTGAGACCACCCGCTAAATGCCTTCGCAACGAGATTGCGCGCCAACAGCGGAGTAATTGCACCGGCGACTACCACGGTCGTCGCACCACTCCGGTAGTAGCTCCGGAAAAAGGTGTCGACGTCGCTTCGGGTCAGGCCCGCCACACTTTCCGCCGTCCCATCGTCAGGTTTTGCATATCGCGACGCGGCCGAGTAGAGAAACTCTGAAAACTTTTCATCAGCCAGCCCACGCGGTTCCGTCTCTATCTGAAGGATTTCGGCGAGTCGCTCTGCCTTGAGTCGTTCAATTTCACGATCAGGAAACGTGGGGTTACCGATCGCTTCACCAAGCAATGCGGTCGCCTCCTCGAGGCGATCGGAGAGCACTGTAAGTTTCACGAACGCGCTGTCCCAGTCGGCACCAGACTCAACCGCGGTTCCGAGCTGCTCGAACCGTTCAGTCAATTGCGCCCCATCAAATTCTCGCGTGCCTTCGAGAAGCGCATCAGCCGTCAGCGCGGCAAGACCCTCTTTACCTGCTGGATCGATGGTCGACCCAGCATCGATCACCACCAGAACGGTCACCAGCGGCAGTTTTTCAACCGGCGCCACCACCAGACGTAGCCCGGTTGGAAGAACTTCCTGGGTGAAAGTCGGAAATCGGTAAGCCCGCGGCGCGGACGCTCTGGGTCGAACTGCAGTGACCATCAACCAGCGCTCACCGCTGCAGCAAGCATTGGTTCCGATTCAACCCCTTCGCGCGGTACGTACATCAAGCTTGCCCGATTGTTCGCACCAAGGCGCTCCGCAATTAACGCATTGACGCGATCCGTTGTCACCGCACGATATGCGGCAGATTGCTCGTTGATTAGCTGCGGATCCCGGAAATAGGTCGCGAACATCGACAGTCTGTCGGCACGATCGCCAGCGGATTGCAGCGAGGAAACCAGGTCCGTTTCAATTAGCGCGATCGCGCGTTTTACCTCGAGCTGAGTTACACCTTCCGCATATATGAGATCGATTTCGCGCTCTACCTCCTCCTCCAGCTGGGAAGGCGATATCTCGGGCCGGGCGGTGACATCGACGATTAGTAAGTCGGTTCCTTTCGCCAAATCGAAGGTGTAGGACGCTGCATCCGATGCGATCTGCCGATCGCGCACCAGTGAACGGTGCAGCCTGCTTCCTTTTCTCAGCCCGAGTATCGCGGAAGTGACACTCGCCGCGTAGTACTCGGCGCTTCCGAATACCGGCGAGCGGAAAGCGAGAAATAGCCGCGAGAGACTCACATTGTCAGGAACGACTTCGCGGCCCGGTCTGCCGAATACCGGCGGCAGGTTCATCGGTGGGAGCGGCGGTTTGCCTTTCCCTCTGGGAATGGGCGCAAAGTATTCGGAAATCAGGCGCTGGGCTTCTGCGCGCTCAAAGTCACCGGCAATGGACAGGACCGCGTTATCCGGCGTGTAGTAGGTAGCGAAGAACTGGGCGATATCGTCGAGCGACGCTTCTGAAAGGTCCTCCATCGATCCAATCAGCGAATGATGGAATGGATGCGTCCTCGGGAAGGTCAGCTCCTGGAGCTTCTCGAGCATCGTCCCGTACGGCTGGTTGTCGACTGCCCAACGCCGCTCGTTCTTAACGACGTCGCGTTGGGTGTCGAGCTTTTCCTGCGTCATCGCCGGCAGCAGATCACCCATTCGATCTGCTTCCAGCCAAAGCGCTAACGCCAGCTGATGCGAGGGAACCGTCTCGTAGTAGTTAGTTCTCTCGAGCCAGGTTGATCCGTTGAGAGTTCCGCCCGCCCTTTGAATCAGCTCGAAATGCTCGTTCGACCCGACATGCGCGGATCCCTGAAAGAGCATGTGCTCGAACAAATGCGCAAAACCGGTACGCCCTGTCCGCTCATTCGCCGAGCCAACATGGTACCAGAGATTGACTGCGACAATCGGGGCAGTGTGATCCTCGGATAGCGTAACGAATAGTCCGTTGTCCAGCTCGTACGTTTCTATCGGAATTCGCATTGTCGTAAATTGCCCGCCATGCAAAGTCTCTGGAACCCCCTCGTCCTGAGATGACAGCCGCGTTGTTCGCCGCTGCACTTCTGATTGCTTCCATCCTGCTTCTATGGCGATCACAGGAGCGCATCTTGTTCCAACCACCGCCTCTGAATGGAAGTGCGCCAGAGTCTGGTCGCGTCACCTACGAAACCGTCGACGGACAACAGCTGACAGGTTACCTGATCGGCGATCCGCGTCACGCACCGGGAGTGGTGATCTGCTTTCATGGGAACGCCGACCTCTCGGTATGGCAGATCGATTGGGCGCGTTCTGTCGAAAGGCATACGGGCTGTGCTGTATTTCTGGCCGAGTACCGGGGCTACCTCTCACGCAGCGGCAGGCCAACCTATGCTACATCCAAGCTCGACGCGCGCGCAGCGTACGACCATATGAGAATCGCTTACGGCGTGGATCGCACTCGAGCTGCCTACTTTGGTCATTCACTCGGTAGTGGCGTCGCGGCGGAACTCGCCGAAATTCATCCGCCTCGATCGTTACTGCTTCAATCTCCTTTCACGACTGCGCAGGCGATGGCGAGAATGATCGTCTGGCCTCCGATCACGTACGTCTGGAAGATTCTTTCGCGAATTCATTTCGACACGACGGCAATTGTCTCCGAGTTGGACGTCCCGGTTTCCGTCGCTCACGGCAAACGCGACCGTATTGTTCCTTTCAAACAGGGCATGGAAGTCTTCAGCAGCGCGAAATGCAAAGGAGCACTGCTCGTAGTCGATCAAGGGGGACACAGCGATCTGCCGCAGGTAGCTGGTGAAGATTACTGGCGCTGGGTCACCGAGAGCCTGCAGCCTCTGATTTCTACGAATAAAGCACAACGGGCGTGACTTTGTCGTCACGCCCGCTAGACGCTTACTGCATTACTGTGTTTACTGAATCGGCTGACCGCTGATGTCTCGAATGGCGATCGGACCGATATTCGTCGCCTTGAGCGCCTGCTCGATTGTCTTGCGATCTCCAACAATCACTATCGCCAGCGATGACGGGTTGATGTACTGCCGCGCTACCCGGTTCACGTCGCTCTGCGTCACGGCTTCGACGTTCTGGACGTAAGTGTTGTAGTAGTCCAGCGGAAGATTGTACAGCGCCACCGGCACGAGTGCAGCCGCGATATCCCGCGTTGTCTCGAAATTCTCCGGAAGCTGGAGCTGGAGATAACGCTTTGCACGCGACAGTTCGTCAGCGGGAATAGTCTGCCGAATGTTGTTCAACTCCTTCACGAATTCAATCAGCGCGGAGTCGGACTTGGCGGATACAATTTCCGCTTGCGCGGTGAAAGGACCGGCGGCACGACGCATGTCGAACCGGGAGCCAGCGCCATAGGTGTAACCCTTGGCCTCGCGCAGATTCTGCATCAGGCGACTGCTGAAGGAACCGCCGAGGATCGTATTCATGACGGTCAACGCGAAATAGTCTTTCGTGGAACGAGGTACACCGACGGAGCCAATCCGGAAAGAGGACTGCGCTGCGCCTGGCTTGTCGATCAGATAGATCGTGGTCACACCGGCTTTTGGCGGCTCACTGTAATTGAGCGGCTTCACGTCACCGCGTTGCCAGCTTCCAAACAGAGAATTGATCTTCTGTTCGATCTGCGCCGGATTTACATCGCCGACGATGATCAGTGTTGCGTTGTTCGGTTTGAAATTCGCCTGGTAGTAGGATTGAAGATCGGCGGTGCTGAGCCCGGTTACCGATGCCTCCGTGCCGATCAGCGGTGCGCCATAGGGGTGGCCAGTACCATATAGAATCGCCGGAAACGCAGTGTTGGCGATTGCAGGCCCCTGATCTCGCAGCTGCAGAAGCTCGGTCAGCCTGTTCTTTTTGATGCGATCGAACTCGTTCGCCGGAAATGAAGGATGCAACGCAACATCAGCGAACAGCGCCAGGGCGCTATCCAGTTGTGCTGTTGGCGTGTGGAGCGAGAGAGTCGTCGACTCCCAGCTGGCTTGCGGGAACAGGCTGATGCCGAGGAAGGAGCTCTGATCAGCGATGTCGAGGCTCTTCCTCGTCGTCGTGCCCTCGCGCAGCATCTGCGCGGTGAGATTGGCGACACCACCCTTTCCGCCGGGATCAGCAGTTCCGCCACTTCCGATGACCAGTGTGAAATCAGCCAGAGGCAATTCGTGCTGCTCGACAATCATCAACTTCAGGCCGTTGGGCAGTTCCCTGGTGATGATTGGCGGCAGTGACATCCGTGGCGGAGGCCCCAGCTCAGGGGGTTTCGTTCGATCGACCGTTCCCTGCGGCAGAAGCGGAAATGCAATCAGAGGCAATGCCGCGAAGGCAGAAACCATGGAGCGCTTCATCGACCACCTCCGGCAACAGCTGCCGAAGTCAGCATCATCTCTCTCTTTCCATCTGGGACAACGGTAAGAACGATCTTGGGCTTGCCGAGATATGTTCTGGCAACACGCTGGATGTCGGCAGCGGTCACGCGATTGTAGCGAGCGACATCCTGCTGTACGTAATCGGGGTTGCCGACGAAATAGTTGTAGTTGTTTAGCACTTCTGCCTTGCCCAGCACGCTCGACAGTTCGTCGAGGAATCCGGACCTGAACACATTTTGCGAGCGTTGTAACTCGCGCTGAGTGACTCCGTTGCTGATGATGTTCGCGATCTCGTCACGAACCACCTTGTCGATATCCGCGACTTTCTGACCCGGCTTCGGAGTAACGGTCAACCTGAACAATCCATCGAGCCGCGAGCCGTTTTGGAACGCCCCGACGCTTTGTGCCGTCTGCTGTTCGTAAACGAGCTTCTTATAGAGCCGGGAGTTCTTGTCATTGGCGAGGATCTGCGCCAGCAGATCGAGCGCGGCATCATCCGGCGCGAAGTTCTTGACCGAGTGCCACGTGTAGTAGATCCGCGGCAGTTGAACCTTGTCCTCCAGAACGAGGAACGTATCGCGGGGGATCGTCACAGCGGGTACAGTCGTGCGACGATGTAGTTCAGGTCCACGCGGAATATCACCGAAATACTGTTGGACGAGTTTCTTGACCGTCGCCGGATCGAAATCGCCGGCGATGGCAATCGTGGCATTGTTCGGAGCGTAATACGTCTTGAAGAAGTTCTGCACATCTGCCAGAGATGCAGCACTCAGATCTGCCATCGATCCGATGACGGGCCACGAGTAGGGATGAGTCTTCGGATAGAGCGCGGCCAGTATTGTCTCACTCGCTCGACCGTACGGCACGTTGTCGACACGCTGACGACGCTCGTTCTTGACGACGTCGCGCTGGAGATTCACTTTCGCCAGATCCATCGTCGGCAACAGGAATCCCATACGATCGGAGTCGAGCCACAAAGCGAGCGGCAAGGCGTTGGACGGCAGTGTCTCGTAATAGTTGGTGCGGTCTTCAGTCGTCGAGCCGTTGTTATTGGCGCCCGCCGCTTCCAGCATCTGGTCGAAAGCGCCGACCGGAACATGCTGCGAACCCATGAACATGATGTGCTCGAAAAGGTGTGCGAAGCCCGTCCGCCCGGGTAATTCGTCGCCCGATCCAACGTGGTACCAGGTATCGACGGCCACGATTGGGGTCGAATGGTCTTCGTGGAGGATCACCTCGAGACCATTGGGCAGCTTGTACTTTTCGAAGGGGATTCGCGGTATGGCCTGGGCGCTCAGCTGCGCGGCCAACGCCGTCAGCGCAATTAAGTAACTTAGCGCGACTAAAGTTGGGCTTTTGCTCACTTTCTCCTCGTAGGAACGGTCCTGGGCGATTAGACACGCCGATACGGCGAAATGGCTTGATCACATTTTCCGCTCGAAGAAGAACGCGAGCGGTGCCTTGATCGACTCGCTAAAGATATACTTCCACCGCTGCTCCCGGTTTGGCGAGATGGGACTGGTCCGGGTCGGTGAGGTATAGGGGATAAACCCGAATCGTCGAGCCAGAATGCGTAGTCTCAACATGTGAAACGGGTCACTCACCAGCAGCGCTGTCTGCAGACCGCGAGCTTCGAGCATTCCCGCTACCGCTCTCATCGACTCGCTGGTGGTTCTGCCTTCCGTCTCCATCAGAATGACAGTGTCGGGCACCCCGTGTTTGATCGCGTAGGTTCTTCCGACTGCGGCTTCGCTGGTGGTATCCCGTTCTCCTGTGCCTCCAGTCAGAATCAGCAGCTGGCCCAGGTGCTTGTGCCAGAGGTCCAGCGCATGGTCGAGCCTCGCTCGCAATACAGGCGACGGTCTCCCTGCATACTGCGCCGCTCCGAGCACCACGATCGCATTGGCTGGTCGCGCTTCATCACGTGAGCTCCACACCATCACCGCCGCGGCCGAGATCAGCCAGAGGGCGAATGCCGTAACGACGACAACCGTGAGGATTCGCCTGACGATTGTCAGTGCTCGCTTTGCCTTTGCCGATCGCTTCACGCGTGCAAGCTACGTTAGAAACTGAGCGTCGTGTGAGGCTCAGGACACTCGACGCTGTACCCGCGAGCGACGAGCGCAGCTCTGAATTCGTCTTGCACCGGCGCCTCTCCATGCACCAGCCAGATCGGCCCGAGCCGCGGCGACTTCTCCTTAACTCGACCGAGCCAGGCAATCATTTCGGTACGATCCGCGTGGGCACTATAACCGTCGATTACCTCTACGTGCGCATGGAGCGGGACATCGTCTCCGAATATGTGAAGCACCGGCTGCCGCTCGACCACACGACGGCCAAGAGTGTGCTCCGCCTGAAAACCCACGACTAGAATTGTGTTGCGTGGATCACTGGCTCCTTGCGCCAGGTGATGGAGGATTCGGCCGTTCTCCATCATTCCCGATGCGGCGATGATGATCATTGGGCCATGTGCGCGTGACAGCGCCTTGGATTCTTCCACGTCGCGGGTGTAGTGGAGCAACTCGAACCGGAAGAGCTCCTTCGCCTTCTGCACCATTTCCTCGGAGTGATCGAAGGTCTCGGGGTGCATCTCGAACACCGTAGTGGTATCGATCGCCAGTGGACTGTCGACATAGATCGGAATCGCCGGAATCGCGCCTTCGCGCACCAGTCCGTGCAGTGCGTAGATCATCTCCTGCGTCCTGCCGACCGCAAACGCGGGTATCAGGACTCTTCCGCCACGCGCTGCCGTATCGCGAACCACTTGCGCCAGCTGTGCCCGAGCTCCCTCAACGGATTCGTGGTCGCGGTTTCCGTAGGTCGACTCCATGATCAGTGCATCGGCACCGTCCGGCGGGGTCGGATCCCGGACGATCGCCAGCCCGCTACGCCCTATATCGCCTGAAAAAACGAGCCTTTTCGTTTTCCCGTTTTCCGTGCAATCGAGTTCGACTGAAGCCGAGCCGAGAATGTGACCGGCGTCGATGTAGGTCGCTTTGACTCCGGGAACCACATCGAACGCACGGTTGTACGGAACTCCCACCATTAGATCCATGGTCCGCACTGCGTGTCGCATCCCGTAAAGCGGCTCGACGAAGTCCTTCCTTCGTTTCGCGAGAAATTCCGCATCCTTTTCCTGGATGTGCGCTGAGTCCGCCAGCATCACCGCCGAGAGGTCACGCGTGGCAGAGGTGGCCCAGATCGTTTTGGAGTATCCTTCAGCGATCAGGTATGGGAGGCGGCCGGAGTGGTCAATGTGCGCGTGCGAGAGGACAACGGCATCGAGCTTCTCGATGGGCAGCGGGAGTTGTCGATTCTTTTCAGCGGCTTCCTGACGACGCCCCTGGAACATGCCGCAGTCGAGAGCGACAGTGTAGCCATTAACGTGAAGGAGATGACAGGAGCCGGTGACTTCCCGCGCGGCTCCGACGAACGTTATCTCCAATCCGTTATCCTTCTCCTACTGCATCGCGTTGAAAGAGCAGTGTCACTCGCTGTTCGTCCTGCGACATGAGTGCAGGCTCCCATCCACCTCTACTCCTTTCATTGAGCAGGTCGGTGAGAGTATCCTCGTCTTCACGTGTATGGCGAGTGAGCTTGACGACCACAGCCTGGTATTCTTTCATCGGGAAACGGAGATTTGAGCCGGTGACGATCTACAGTTTCAGTGCCGGAATTCTGGGGCAGGAATGATAGAGCGCGTACAGGAATTTCCCTCGCTGACTATTATCCGGCATCCACTCGTCCAGCACAAGCTGACGATTCTGCGAGACCAGCAGACGGATACAAAGCGCTTCAAAGAGCTCGTCGACGAGATCGCCATGCTGATGGCTTACGAGGCGACGAGCGAGCTGCCGCTCGACCATCGTGAGGTAGTGACACCTCTAGAAACAGCTACTGGCTGGCATATCAGCGGAAAGAAACTCACGCTGGTTCCGATTCTTCGCGCCGGACTTGGCATGGTCGAGGGGATTCTCCGTCTCGTACCCTCGGCGCGCGTCGGTCACATCGGGCTCTATCGCGATCACAGTACGCTCCAGCCTGTCGACTATTACTTCAAAGTCCCGGGCGACACTTCTGAGCGCGATTTCTTTCTGCTCGATCCGATGCTGGCGACTGGAGGAAGTGCGGCTGCTGCGGTCTCTTCGCTCAAACGCGCGGGCGCGACACGAATTCGCTTCCTTTGTCTGGTGGCAGCACCCGAGGGCGTGCGTCGGCTCAGCAGCACGCACCCCGATGTCCAGATTTATTGTGCTGCTCTCGACCGTGAGTTGAACGAGCAGGGATACATTCTGCCCGGACTCGGCGACGCAGGTGATCGGCTATTCGGTACGAGGTAGGATCAGCCGAACCACTCGCGCGGGTTCAACCTCTGCTGCTCGGCGGCATCGATCACCCATTGCTGGTTCTGATTGTCAGTGATTTCACCGGCCACTGAGTCAAACCAGGAGCTCGACTTCTTGAGATCACCGACGCGACGCCAGAGTTCACCGACAAGGTAGGTGAGGATCGCCCGCTCTTCGCGCGGAACCCCATCATAGGTCTTCAGCGCTTCCTCGAACATCCACGCTGACTGCCGTCGGAAATATCTCTCTGCTTCGATATCGCCTTCATCGACGCAGCACCAGGCAGCACGCAATAGGAGATCGGCGATGTGCCGCGGATCCATGCCCTGCCATTGAGCGACTTTCGCGGCGGCTTCGTATTTCTCTGACCCGCAGAGAAGCGACGGACGCAAAGGAGTCAGTTCCTCAAAAACGTGCTGTTTGAGAGACGGGCTGACGTCGGCACCGGGCGTGAAATCAGACTCGCCACCGGAATAGCCGCACTCGCTGCACATGTGAATCAGGTACGCAAGCGGCTGAGTCCCAGCTGCGCGCTCATGAAAGTCAGTGCGCTTTCCCCCGAACGCGTTTGTAGAAACGACGCTCTGGGATTTGAATTCGTTGTCACACACAGGACAACGAAGATCTATCTGACGTAGCGTTGTCATGGCTACTCCCCTCCCCCCTCTCTCCGGGCCTCCTGGGAAAGGATAGAAGGAATATTTGTGCCATTCCTCAAAAACGCGTGCCGGTTGGTTCCTACGGGCAGCCCGCTACTTCAGAAAAACTCCGGAAAAGCTTCGAAGAAATCTCGCTCGATTTCGAAAATCGTGGCGAAGACTGACTTGTTGAGAATTTCTGTCGATTGTATCTTCTCGCATCGCAAACCGCGACTGGTTCTCCCAACCCGCGACCTGGTCGTTGATGCTCATCAACCTACTGCCTGACTTCTTCGCAGTTCACAACAGTACAGACCGTGTCGCCGCCTATCTCCGCTACTTCGAA
>Ga0207665_10000073_pt1 | contig 65369 bp, 63 predicted proteins | sample LARL112metaG_FD_184351 | JGI IMG/M metagenome (GOLD analysis project Ga0207665, IMG submission 184351) | Corn, switchgrass and miscanthus rhizosphere microbial communities from Kellogg Biological Station, Michigan, USA - LAR L11-2 metaG... | ecosystem: Host-associated > Plants > Roots >... | reverse complement strand
CGGGAAGGAACCGCGGCACTTTGCGATCGATCCGACCGGCAAATACGTGCTGGCGGAGAACCAATTCTCAAACAACATGGTCGTCTTCCAGATCGATTCTGCGACGGGCGGTCTGACCCCTACCGGGCAGGTCGTCGAAGTCCCATCGCCGGTGGACATCGCTTTCGTGCCGGAGGATTGAGTCTGGCTCCCGGCGGGTTTTGAGCGAACGAGTCCCACATTAGGAAGGTAGCCCACCCCGGTGTTTTCAAGCATCGTACAAATCCTTTGTTTGCAATACATACGAGATGGTCTATAAGTGTTGCATTTAAAGAACTTAGGAGCTTACATAATTCTCGGACTAGCCTCCCCATTTGCGGTGTAGGCAAGATTCCAGGTGAACTGAATCCTCAACGGGTTGGAAGACTAGGAGCAGCGCGAAAGCCTCATCAGGACTCAGCCCACCTCAAATAAGAAAGCGGCAGCCGAGGCTGCCGCTTCTTGAACCAGGTCATAGCCTGGAAGCCTTATACCACCTCCGTCCTGAACAGTCGGAGAGAGCCCTCGCTTTGCTCAGCTTGCAGGGTGGAAGGGCTTGCACCTTGAGCGGTTTAGGTTACAATCCCCGCCAACATGGCGAAGCGCAAAGCAAGAAAAGCGGCGACGCGGAAAGCAAAACGCGGCGCGCGGAGAGCGCGAGGGAAGGTTGTCGGGAAGCTGCCGAAAGACGCGGTCACGCTCATCGTGATCCTGCGGGCGCGCGAAGGGCAGGAAACGCTGCTGGAGGCGGAACTGCGGGCGATGGTCGGCCCTACACGAAAAGAGGAAGGCTGCCTTCGCTATGATTTGCATCGGTCCATCGACACGCCTGGCGCGCTGTTGCTGCACGAAGTGTGGACGAGCCGCGATGCACATACCGAGCATACGCATTCGCCGCATTTCCTGCGCTGGAACGCGCGCAAGGACGCGCTGCTCGCGTCGCGCGAAGCCACCTTCTGGACCCAGGTGGCCTAAGTTCAGATTTCCAAGTTAGGTCTCGGGTGCCGCGAGGAAATAGCCCGGGCGGGCGCGGACCTTCAAGCTTTTCGCGTCGTTGCGAATAATATTCACTTTGATTTCGTGATAGCCGGGAGTATCGGCTCCAGCCGGCGTGTAGCTGATGTTGTATTGGGAGTGCAGCTCGCCGCCGATTTCGTCGATGGCTCTTTCGATGGAGCGGTCCTTGAAGGTGGAGAGGTGCGCGCCTCCCGTGGCCGTGGCGGCGACTTCCAGCGCGTGATCCTTCACTTGATCGTGAATGTGCTGGACGATCCAGACCGCCGCGGCCATCAGGTCGATATTGCCGTAGCGATTTTCCTCGCTGGTAGGCGTTTGCGGGACGCCGGGCTGGGGCGGCAGCGGAAACGTGCCGGGCGGAGTGATTTGCGGCCGCGTGTCTTTGGGCTTGGCTTGCAGCTCGGCGCGCGTCGTGGAAAGTCCGACGCTGTAAATGGTGACGTTCGCCAGTTGCGCCCGCCGCAGGACCTCGCCGAGCTTAGCTTCGCTGCCGGCGTCGGTGGCTTCGGAGAGGATCATCAGCACGCGACGGCGGCCCGGCTTATCCACAGTGGCTTCCGGACGCCCGGAAAGCATTTCCACGCCGAGGGCCATGGCATCGTAAAGCTTCGAGCCAGACGTGCCCTCCCGGAGATGGGCGACGGTGCTTTCAATCGTGTCGCTGCTCGTGGTGAAAGCCTGCAGCTTGTCGACGGAGTCGCTAAAGCCCACTACGGCGGCTTCTCCGGTTGGCCCCATCACGGTTTGCGTGAATAAGATGCCGGTCTTGCGCACTTGCGGCAGAAGCGGCTCGATGCGGGAACTGGTCTCGAGCAGGATCACCAGAGAAAGCGGGTCGCCGCCAAGATCGAAATGAGAAATCCGTTGAGCTATGCCATTGTCGGTGATCTGAAAATCGCGCGCCTCCAGGTTGTGAACCATTTCGCCGCGGCCATCGCGCACCGTTACGGGCGTGTTTACGAGCGCAACCTGCACTTTGACCTTGGCTTGCGTGTCCCTGGGAGGCAATTGGACTTCGACGCCGGCTTTGGGAGGAATGGGGCCGGAGGGGGCCTGCGCGCGGACGGCAGCGCCGACCAACACCAAGAGAAGCGTCAGAGTCAGCGCCGGGACAGCGATTCGGATCATGCATTTCCTGGTACCACGGAATTTGGCCTGGGCCTGAATTAGCGCAACCTCACACGAGCCAGACTTCCTGCACTACACTGTACTTGATTCGACGCAGGTGCCGCGGAAGACGTTGCCGCGAGGCGCTGCGATTCCTACAATCAATGTTCGTCTCGACGGGAGAGAAGACCGATGTCCGACGGCAAAAAACTCAAACCGCAGCATGCGCCGAAACCGCCGCACCAGGACCCGAAGTTTCTGGCAAGCACACCGGCGCGGCCCATCCGCATCCTGGGCGAATACATTCACCCGCTGGTGCAGCTCAAAAGAGAGGGCATTGGGGACACCATCGTGATGTTCGGTTCGGCGCGCATCGAATCCCACGAAACAGCGCAAGCGCGATGCACGCGGTTGAAAAACGTGAAGACCTCGAAGCTCTCCGCAGCCAAACTGGCCAAGCATCGCGCGGACGTGCGGCATGCGAAGAGCTTGCTGGAGATGTCCCGTTATTACGAGGAAGCGCGGCAGCTCTCGCACAAGCTGACCACCTGGTCGCTCACGCTGGGGCCCAGGCCGCGGCGTTTTGTGGTCTGCTCCGGCGGCGGCCCAGGAATCATGGAAGCCGCGAACCGCGGAGCGTATGAAGCAGGTGGAAAGTCCGTGGGGCTTTCGATCGAGCTGCCGCACGAGCAATTTGCAAACCCTTACATCAGCCCGGAGCTGAGCTTCAATTTCAAATACTTTTTCATGCGCAAACTGTGGTTCGCGCAGATCGCCAAGGCGCTGATCGTGTTTCCGGGGGGCTTTGGCACGATGGACGAACTCTGGGAAATGCTCACGCTGCTGCAAACCGGAAAGTTGGCGAGGACCAACCTCATTTTGATTTATGGCCGCAAGTATTGGGACGAAGTGCTGAACTGGAAGGCCATGGTGCGCTGGGGCACAATAAACGAGGAAGAGTACAACATGCTCCAATTCGCCGACACTGTGGACGAAGCCTTCGACCGCATCCGCGCAGGCCTTGAGAAATACCATATGGAGGGGGACCCGTTCTTGCAGGCGTACTAGCCAATCCAAAACAGGGTCTAAGTGGGTTTGTTTCAACCGGTTGTAAAGTTTCTTGCGACATTCCATACGATGGGGTGTTTTATGAAACGGATGTCACCCCATCCCAGCCGGGGCCGAACAATGGAGGATGGAGAGAACATGAACCTTCAAACGGGAGAGAAGAGGTTTTTCGGCAGAGTCCTATTGGCGACAGCTGCCCTGATTGGCCTGCTGGCTGTTGCAGGGGCCCCACGCGCCTATGCTTATGACGACGAGAGATGCCAACGGCGCATCGCCAAGGCAGATCACAAACTCCACGAAGCTGCGGAACATCACGGTTGGAATAGCCGCCAAGCGGAACATGCTCGCCACGAACTGCATGAAGCGCGGGAACGCTGCTGGAGGGAGCGACATCGCTGGTGGGACGAGGACGGACGCCGCTGGCACTCCGATCGCGATTGGGATGACCACGATCACGATCGCCATTAGTCCATCGCGGTAGTTAGCTCTCGAAAAATAAATCGGGGCGTCCCAGTAAACCGGGACGCCCCGTTCTTGTCTTGCAATCAGGCCGCTGAACTTAGCGCGAATTCACCAGCTCTTCATCGGAAAAAACAGCTTCAAAGCGCCGAGTTTCATCCTGATCGTGCAGCATCACAATGGGAACGACGCGCAAGTATTGCTTGCAGGCATGGCATTGCGTGACTTCGCCCTGCAAGTCCTGCAAAAAGCCATCCGTGAAATGATAAAGCGCGCGCTCGCGCCGGGCATTCTTCTTGTCCCGCGCGCCGCAGTGCGGACAGATAAATTCCACCATGTCCTTCTGCGGATCGCGGTCCAGAGCGGCCCAGCCGGTGCGGCGCACCCCTACAGTTTCGAGATTGTGCCGGCCCATGGGGGCAGTCCTCCTTGGATCCACGTCCACAATGGATAAGATGCACAAGAATGTCATCCGGATTCGCTGTCTGTAACATGCTCATTCTACATAGGTTAGTGGCTGTCGCGCGGACTGCATAGCTCAGTTCCTCAGCAAGCTCGGCTCTTTTGCGAAAGCCAGCGGGAACTTGTCTCTACCCTTGGTGTCCAACGCAGGGAGGACGCGCGCAACCTCACATCCCTGCGAGCGCGGCGCCGGTCTCCTGGAGATCTAGAGCAACCCCCAGGAAATCGGCGCCGCAAAATTTTTCTGTGGCTTCGTTCCGCGAGACTGCGAAACGGTCCACGCTCGCAGAAATAAATGTGGAGGCGTGTATGGTGTCCGAGCCCGAAAAAGCTTGCGGCAAAGTTCCCGAAGACAGTCTTGGATCACTAAGTAGTTGCCTGGTAGACGGCGATGCGGAACAGCGCTCGCGTGAACGACGTGTCCGCAGGCGTGCGCTGGTCATTTCCGTTGCGTTGCAAAGTGCCGTCCTGACCATTCTCGTGTTCGTTCCCTTGTTCGCGAAGACAGAGCGGATCGTTGCAAGAGCTTACGTTCCCCTTCCCCCCTATGGCCATCGAGGCAGTCCACAACGCGCCAGGACGAGGCCTATACCTGTCAGCCCAGAGAATCCTCGCTCAGATTACCCAGTGTTCAACGTGCCATCCACCAGGCCGCATTTGCCCGACGGCGCAGCAACGGGCCCGGTTGGCAATCCCGAAGATCCGATCGGAAATCAACCGTTTGGTCCGGGCTGTGATTCGTGCATCGATATTGGTGACAGGAACGTAGGACTTCGTCCGCCGCAACCCGTAGAAACGCATGCTAAGCCTCAGATCGTTCACGTCGGCACGATTAATCCTGCGATGCTGATTCGACGCGTGGAGCCGGCGTATCCGACGCTGGCGAAACAGACGCACCGCGACGGCCACGTGGAATTGCGGGCCATCATCGGAACGGACGGTACGATTCAGTCTTTGCAGATTGTTGTGAGTGATCCGCTTTTTGACCGGTCCGCTTTGGAAGCGGTTGGGCAGTGGCGCTACAGACCGACAATTCTGAATGGCCAGCCGGTGGAGGTTGATACCTATATGACGGTGATTTACACCACGCAGCACTAAAGAGGAGTTCCAATGGTGCAAGGGGCCGCCCATTCCAGTGGACGGCCCCTCTGCCTGCACCGGGCAACCGAGTTTTGGTGTTTCCGCCGGAAGAATTATTTAAAGTGGAAAACGATTCCGGTGGAAACGCGCAGGTTGTTCTGCGTTTGATTGTTACCGTTAGTGATTTCCGGCAAATGGGTCAAGAGATAGTCGAACTGCAACGGGCGGATCGACCAACGATCACGCACGTTCCAGTCGACGCCAACGCCGAACGCCGTCGCGAACGCCGTGTGGGAGTTCGTTGTGGCGAACACACCCGAACCCGCACGCGCCCCGCCGACCAGAACGTGGCCGAAGGGCGAGATCCGGCGATATCCCCGATACGTGAGCCGCGGGCCAAAAAGATACGTAAGCATGTGGTTGTCCACGCTCACGCCGTTGGAGCTACCCACGCTGTAGCCGCCGAAATCGGCGACACCGCTCAGCCAGTCCCTGAAATTGTAGGATGCTGAAGCGCTGCCGCCGTTAAGATTGAAACCGTTGAATCCCGTGGTTGCGGGATTGGCACGAAAATAAGAGTAGCTGACCGACGCGTCTACTTTCGGCAGCTCCTGCGCTTTGCTCGATAGACCAAAGACGGTCACAAGAGCAAGCAAGGACACAACGAATCTAAGCTTCATGAAACCTCCGCAATAATTAGATTTTGCTCGTGGGCCGGGCAACGGCTTGTATGACCCCCGAGTTTGCGGCATGCCCAAGGCAGGTAGGCACAAATCCGCATATTTTTTCTCGTTTGGAATTCAGATGCAGCAGCGGCGCTGCAGGTTGCACGCGAGAGGGTACTAGAGTTGTACGACCGAGAGCCCCGGCACCAGCCTGAAGCGCCGAAGGTTGGCCGTAGCAACGCTGAAACCGAGTTCTAGCGCCGTTACGCCGATCAGAAGATCGGAAAGTGGAATTCGTATTCCTCGCGCTTGGTTTTCTCCGTCGAGCTGTCCCGTAGGAAGCGCAAGAGATCACTTTAACAGCGACGCCAGACAGGTAGCTAGGGCCGCTGGCCCGCACCGGACTAACGCCGACTCTTTTTGTCGGGAACAGCCTACAGGATTGGCTCGCCGGAATCCCGGCCGATGGCGGCGCGTGTGGCGTCGCGCAGGCGAATCAGTTCGTGCCATTCGGATGAGCTGGCGGAACTGCTCGACTCCTTCGCGGTGTTCGGACAGATCGGCGGGTGAAGCGTGATGATCACGCTGGTCGGCCTTGGGATGTAAGTTCCATCGCGCAGGAATTTACGCGTCCCTTTTAGCGAAACCGGAATGATCGGCGCGCCGCTTGCCACCGCGGCCTTAAACGCGCCGAGCTGGAACGGCCGAACGCCATCCTCGGCGGTGAATGTGCCTTCCGGAAAAATAAATACCGATTCGCCGTTGCGCAAGAATTCTTCCATCTTCTGTGCCTGACGCAGCCGCGATTCCGGATCGGTGCGCTCAAACTTGAAGTGTCCCATGCGGTCCAGGAACGTGCCGATGAACGGCATGCTGCCCACTTCCATTTTCGAGACGAAGTGGTACGGCACGCCCAGCCCTCGCATCAGCGGCAGCACGTCGAAATAACTGGTGTGATTCGACGCGTAGATTTTGGCGCCCGGGGTTTCCATGTATTCCTTGCCGACCACGCGCACGCGGCAGCCGATAAGCGCGAACAGGATTTTGAGAGCGGAAGAGGTGAAGCGTCCCGCTTTCTTGTGATCGTTGATGAGTTGCACCATCGCCCATGTGGGAACGATCCAAAGGAAGAACACCACACCGAAATACAATCCATACAAGATCTCGAGCCCGCGTATCACGCCGGCAAAGACCTCGCGTCGGAAGTTGCGCAAGGTGCTCCCCGTTCCCAGGCGCACGATTTGGACCCAGGCCGGCGCGCGCGAGGCAGAAAGAGTGCCTGCCAGATAGAGCTGTTTGGTTTCTTCGCGGCGCAATTTGCCGCTGGATGTTTTCGGGATGCTGCCCGGAGGAATTAACTCCACGCGATCCGGCGGAAGCCCCAATCCGCGCGACACAAGATCGGTCACCGCGGAAGCAAGGGCTGAAAGCCGCGCCGCGTCGCGTTCGCGAGTCTCCGCGACGACCACCAATTTTTCGGTGCCGGTGGCTTCGTCCGTCAAACCGAATGCCACAATGCATCCCTTGCGAATTCCCTCGGCGCGCGCGGCAAGCTCCTCGACTTCGTGCGGATACAAATTGCGTCCGCCCTTGATGATGATGTCCTTCACGCGTCCGGTGACATAGATTTCGCCATCGGCGCGGTACGCGCGGTCGCCGGAATTTACCCAAGCATATTCGCCTGGAACGGTCGCAGGACCAAGTGGCAGCAACGCTTCGGTGGCCTTGGGATTGCGATAATAGCCGGCGGTCGCCGACGGTCCGCGAAACCACAGGAAACCTTCCGTGCGCTCTGGAACTTCGTTGCCGGTTTCCTCCACGATGCGAACTTCATGGCGTGGGAGCGTTTTTCCCGAAGAAACAAAGGCAATTGCGGTTTCATCGTCAGGCGCCGCGGGCACCGCACGGCCCTGCGCCGTAAACGCCTCGCGCTCGACGCGATCCACCAGCGGGCCGCGATTCAACGGCGGGATCGTGACTCCCAGAGCGGACTCTGCCAGGCCGTAGACCGGAAGCATCGCTTCGCGGCGGAAGCCGTAACTTGCGAAGCGCTCCGCAAAGCGCTCGAGCGTTTCCGGATTCACCGGCTCAGCGCCATTCAACGCCGCGCGCCAGGAGCTGAGGTCTATCCCCTTGATATCTTTGTCCGCGATTTTGCGCACGCAGAGTTCATAGGCAAAATTTGGTGCAGCGGCGATCGTTCCGCGATGTTTGTGAAACGCTTGCAGCCAGCGCTCCGGGCGCGTCAAAAAAGCCAGCGGCGACATCACCGCCAGAGGCGTGCCGAAATGCAGCAGCGTGAGCCACGCGCCAATCAAACCCATGTCGTGATACAGCGGCAGCCAGCTGATGCCCACGTCATCCGGGGTGATCTGGACCGCTTCGCCGATGGCGCGCATGTTGGCGAGCAGATTCGCGTGCGTAAGCATCACGCCCTTCGGGTCGCCCGTCGAGCCGGACGTGTACTGAAGCAGCGCGATGTCGCTCCCCTGGCGCGCGCGGCTCCCGGTAACATGCAACGGCAGAGCGCCGGGCGAGAGGGGCTGAGCTTTGTCCGCCGCCTCGATCAATTTTTCCGCGTCCACCACTCCCTCGAGCGAACGCACGCGCGGCCGCAGCAAGTTGGCGACCGATTCCGCGCGGCGGAACGTCAGCAGCATGCAAACTTCCGCATTGTTCAGGATTGCCGATTGCCTCGCGGCGTACTCTTCGATGCGGTCGGCACGAAACGGCGGGTAAATGGGGACGGGAATCGCTCCGGAGAGAAGAATCCCAGCATAAGTCACGAAGAACGCGCGCGAGGTCGGCAGCATCATCGCGACGCGTCCGCCCGCGGGCACGCCCCGCCTCGCCAGTTCCGCAGCGCAGCGGCTCCCCGCCGCATAAAGTTCACCGAAGGTCAGCGTATAGCTGCGTTCGCCGGCGTCGCTGTCCTCAGCGATTAAGAGATGGCTGCGCTCCGCATCGTGCGTCGCGCGATACCGTAGCACATCGATAAGCGTTTCGGCAGAGAAGACGCCCGCATCGGTTGCGGCGCGGCGCAATTTCTGAACGGTTACGGAAGCCCGCAACGCCGAGCCGGCTTCTTCGTCTTCTACAATTGTTCCCGGAGAGTTCAGAATGGCGCGCGCCAGATCCTCTGGCGTGTTCGCTTCGGAAGCCACGCGGTCCGGCAAACGCATGCCGAAAGCCGTTTCCAGTCTCGCTAAAAGTTCCACGCGCTCCAGGCTGCCGAGGCCTAGATCGCGGTCGAGTTGTGAGCTGGCGTCGAGAATCGGCAGCGCGCCCTGGCTGCCCAATTCCTCGAGCAGGCCACGGATCACTTCCAGCACGCGTTCGCGCGCGGCCGAGCGGTCGAGTTGGGCGGCAGGAGTGGCCACGGGATTCACGACGGAGTTTGTGTTCTTCCGCGAGAGGCTACCACGCCAAACCGCGGATTGCTATCCCATGCACGATGAAAATCGGCTCTACACTCTCTTTTTTACCGCTTGCGGCAGGGTGAAGCCCCGCGGGAGCAGCGCCGTGGAACCCGTCTCTACACGCCCTTCTACTCAGCCTGCGGAACCGAAAAGCCCTTCGATAACAGCGCCGTCGAAACTGGGGCTTAGGCGCTTTTCTTTGCGGCTTGAGGCGCCGAAAAACCTTTCGGCAAAAGTGTTGTCGAAAGGTCGACGCCGGAAAGATCCGCACCCGTCAAATCCGTCTCTCGCAAAATGGCTACGCCCATGTCGGCGCCAGAAAATTTTGCGCCGGTCACGTTGGCCAACCGCAAATTCACATTTCGTAATTGGGCGCGCTGAAAATTTGCGTTCGAAAGGTCGCAGCGGAAAAATTCGACGCCGCTCGCTTGGGCTTCGGTCAAATCCGCTCCGGGAAGGATCGCTTCCGTCATGTCCGTGTTCCTGAGGTCGGCCCGATGCAAATTTGCATTCGAAAGATCGGCACCGGGAAGTTTCGCTTTTCGCAAATCGCTTCCTTCTAATTTCGAATTGCGAAGGATCGCGCCGCTCAGGTTGACTCCACTGAGGTCTGAGCGGGAAAGATCCGCGCCGGTCAGGTCGGCGCGTGCCCCGCCATCCTTGCCCGTGAAAAAGCGCTCGTGTGCTTCCAGAATTTCCACCAGCGACTTCCCGTTGTGCTTGATACTTTTTGGTTTTCTCAGTCCCATGTGCCGCCCACTATCGATGACATTTGACCACTAGTTTACTCGATGTGGCGGTCCGGCGGAACTCGCGTCCTTAGCTCTTGGTGGGAATCGGGGAGGCAGACTGCGGCGGCGCGGCTTGCGCGCGCAGCGAATTGACCACGGATTGCGTGACATCTTTTCCGCCGCGCGAATTGTTGTAGACAGACTGAATGGTGTAAATCGGCCCCCACGGAATGCCCCACCAACCGGCAACCAGCGACAGCAACGTGAAGGGCAGGCCCTTTACCACGGGGTTTTCGCCCTGCCGGAGGAAGTAAATATCCGAAGGCCGCCGAAACGTGAGGATGATGATGGAAATGCAATACTGGAAGAGAACGAACTTTGCCCCGCGCTGAATCTCGAAGTCCAGCTCGCCGTGCTTCATTCCTTCGATGCCGCGAATTTTGGTGGCCATGGTCAGGGCAACCTTGGCTGCGATAGTCCCGGCTGCGCAGCCTGTTGCATCTGAGCTAACTCGCGCGACGCCGCATAGCCCTGCCAGATCATCCACAGCGCGTAGGCATGCACAGCAGCGTCCAACCACATGCTGAAGACCAAAAGCAAAACACCATCAAGCCCGTAGGCGATCATTCCACCGACGAAGGCTCCCTGCGAACCGGCCTTTGCCCATTTGGAACAGAGGAACAGCATTATGATGAATAGGCCATCGACGCAAATAATTACGATCGTTCCGTTCTGCCCCATCTGGTGCGCCACGGCGTCCACCACCTGCGTTATGCCGAGGCCAAAGATAAAGCGGATCTTTGCTTCAAAAATCTGCAGAACGGAATTGACGCCGGAGAGGATGGCAATGGTCAGAAACCATCCCGCACCACGCCGCATGCGGAGAATGATAGGGTCCATCGCCGCGGGGGCGGAGGCAGTTGCAGGAGTACCACCGGGACTCAGCGACATGTTCGCTCCCTGTTATGGCCAAGGCGCTCAAACACGCTATCTTATGATTGCAACGTGAAGTGAATCGCGCGGTCAAGGGCGATTTTCCAACGTGTTATCGAATCGCCAGTCCCATCCGCCCCTTCCCGGTGTGATAGTGTGAGGGCAGAGTTTCCTATTGCCGGGATTGGGTCGCGCGGCGTGCAGCTGTGTGCGAAACTTTCCTTTCAGCGGGAAACCAACCTGTAATGGCAGAATGCGGCGCAATGTTTTCTCTATTTCTTCGGGCGGGATTCCTGCGGCGGATCGTGGTAGTCCTTTTCGCCGGTGTCCTCGGCGCATTGCCATTTGACACACTGGCGCAGGAGCAACACGAAGACGAAATCGTCGCCAATCTCGCCGGCGGCAGGGCCATCGTCCACGTGGCCAAGGATGTCATCATTTTTGCGGCTATCGATCAGCAGGTGGAGCGGAACTCCATCCCGCCGCGCGTGGTGGATCTGGACGCAACGCACATCGGCATCCTCTTCGGAGCTTCGGAATGGCGCATTCCTGCTGATCCCAAGCCTATCCGGCTGGACCGCAATTTCCAGCGGGTTTCCCGCGCCGATTCCCGCTATCAGATACCCGGCGAAGGCGAGACGGATTTGGAAACCATCGGCGTCGCTTTCCTGGAGAAGCTTCGCCCGCTCATCTCTCAGCTCCATCACAAAGTCGATTTCTCCCTCGACGACCCCATCTTACAAATTGTGATCATTGGCTACGCTCCCAACGAGTACGGACCCGAGGTGTGGGTCGTGGAATATCATATGGAGCAGTCGCAAATAGCCACGCGTGGCGATTATTGGCAGACACGCATTCAGCGCCCGCGTTTTACGCAGCTCTACCCGCCGGAAAAACACGCGCCGCGCACAATTGTAGAAAGCCGTTACCCTCCGAACGCGAAAGGCCCCACGTTGGCCGAGTTGATCCAGGGCAACGACCCGAACATCACGCACCTGGGCTCCGGCGAGCCGCGTTTTGCAAAGGTGCTCGATAATATCCGTGGCGGCCAGGCGCAAAAAGCTCTCCCCATCGATTCCGCCGATTTTATGCGCGCCGTACTGCCGCTGATTGCTGGGAATTCGACGTTTGTTCTTGGGACGATGGACGAGCGCCGCGGATTCGAATGGATGGTTCCTCCTGATGAGCCTGTCGAGAAAGTGCAGGAAGACAAGAGCCGCCCGCCGGATGCGCCGACGCTGCGGCGGCCTCCCAAGCCCTAGAGTCTTACCCAATCTTCTAATACGCGAGCTCGCGGCTGAGTGTTAGCCCAGCCCACCGATGATAACTTCCGAGTTGCCGACTTCCGGAAGGAACTGTCCTAGCAGCCATCTGGTTTAACTCCTAACATTCACAATCTGAAGTTGCGGATTTACGTCGCTGATAGGATGAGCGGTAACAGAAATTCTTGTAACCGGCTGCTTTCCATGGCGCCCAGTCGTCTACCACAAGGATCTGGGCACGCAACGTACCACTCCCTACGCATACGGAAGTCCCAAGCCAGTGAGCGGTGACAACTAACGCTAAGAATTTACTTTGGAGGTCTTGGTGTCTCGCAGCCAGCGCCACAACTCCTCGCGAAGCACCTTGAAGTTAATCGGCTTGGAGACGCAGGCATTGCAACCCGCCCGCAAAAACTGGCTTTGTTCTGTCACCAGAGCGTGCGCCGTCACGGCAATCACCGGAATGGAGGAAAGTTTCGGGTGCTTTCGCATCCAAGCTGCCAAAGCAAGTCCGTCCTGGTCGCCAAGCTGGACATCCAAGAGCACGGCATCGGGCGCATGTTCTTCGATGGACCGCATCGCCGCGCCCAAATCCTCCACGCTTGAGACTTGATGGCCTTCTACTTCGAGCCAATCACAAAGCAATTCGCGGTTCAGCGCGTTGTCTTCGACGACCAGGATTTGGTGTTTCACACCTTCTCCGCTGCACTCGGGGTAACCACGCGCTCGATTTGCTTAACCAGTGCTTCATGCCAGGGTCGCTGCTTGCGAAAAAGTACTTCCGCGTGCGTGCGCAAATAGCTTTGCTCCTCCTGACTTAAGTCTTTGCTGGTCAGAACGAATATTGGGAGGCCGGCAGTGCGAAGGCTGGCGCGCCATTCCCCGAGGAGTTCAAAGCCACTCACTTCAGGTAACATCATGTCGAGGATCACCAACTCGGGCAGTGAAGCGGCCACTTGTGCTCGGGCCTGCGCGCCATCCGCGGCTGTCGTGACCGTAAAACCATGGGTCATGAGTATTTCCGCGATGAATTCGCGCGTTGGTGCGTCATCTTCTACGATGAGGATCGACCGTCCCGGTTTGAGAGTCGGCTGCTTGCTGATGTGACGCGCAATCGCTTCGAGCAGGGTGGCCTTGTCGACTGGCTTGACCAAGTAATCGTCAGCCCCGAGCAGCGCTCCCATGCTTGGTTGATCGACGATCGAAACCACGATCAAAGGAATTTGCGCGGTTCGTGCGTCTCGCTTCAACTGCGTCAAGATTTCCCATCCATTTTTTGGCTTCATGACGATGTCGAGTGTGATGGCGCTGGGCTGGAGTTGCGCCGCGGTATCCAATGCATTTTGCGGCTCCTGGCACACTGTCACCTGGTAACCCGCCGAAGTGAGCTGCGAGTGAATAAGGTGCGCGGTCGCGCGGTCATCTTCAACCACCAAAATTCGTCGCGGCATAGCTGATCTAACGGGAAATTCTGTTTTGCGGGCAAGTGATTCTCGAGCCCCTGGAGCCGCGGGAAGGGAGAAATAGAAGCAGCTTCCTTGCCCCGGTTGACTCGTAAGTTTCAAGTCGCTGCCGTGAAGCTCGACCAGGCGCTGTGTGATGGCCAGGCCCAGACCAGTGCCCTCAGTTTTTTTACCGGACTCACGGAGGCGGTAAAAAGCCTCGAAAATACTCTTCTGCTCGTCCGGAGGAATACCAGGGCCGCTGTCCCGCACTTCCATGCAAACGTTCCCGCCATCCAGGCGTGCCGCCAGTTCGATGCGGCCTCCATTTGGAGTGAATTTGATGGCGTTACCAAGAAGATTCATCAGCACTTGCTTGAGCCGCGTGGCATCCGCGCGCACCGCTAATCCAGCCTCGCAATTTGTAGTCAATGCGTGCGATTTCCTGTCGGCCAGTGGCTGCATCACACTGAGCACTTCGGCAAGGGTGCTTTGGACCGAAAGGTTTTCCATGGCCAGCTCCATCCGGCCAGCCTCGATTTTTGAGAGGTCGAGGATATCGCTGATCAGCGTGAGAAGGTGTTTTCCACCGGTATGGATGTGATCGATATAACGCCGTTGCTTGTCGTTTAGCGGGCCATAACGCTCATCGGCAAGAAGGTCAGAGAAGCCCAGGACCGCATTCAGCGGCGTGCGCAGTTCATGGCTCATGGTGGAAAGAAACTGGTCCTTGAACCTGGTGGTGCGCTCCGCCTCCTCTTTTGCGCGCACAAGAGCCTGCTCCGCTCGCTTGCGCACCGAGACATCCGTGGCGACCACCAGGCGGGCATCGCGGCCATCATAGACCAGCGGACGCGACGTAATCTCAACGTCAATCAAGGTCCCATCTTTTTTGCGATGTTTCCAGACGCCGGCCGTTTCAGTGCCTGGTGTTGCCTTCCCCGCGCTTTCCAGAAGAGCGGGGACGTCTTCTGGCGGACGAATGTCTTTGATTGTCAGTGAAAGAAATTCTTCTCGCGAGTAACCATAGTTCTGGATGGCAGAAGGGTTCACGTCCAGGATGGCCAGAGTTTTCAGGTCGTAGACCCACACAGGATGCGGATTACTGTCGAAAAGGAGATGGTAGCGCTCCTCGGATTGCCGAAGTTCCTCCGCCGCTCGCTTCTGCAAGCTGATGTCTTGCAGGACGACCACCCCGCCTTTGAGAGCACCATCCTCGCCGCGCAGAGGTCGTCCCGTAATACTCAGAAGGCGCCCATCCGGCACATTGGCATTACGAATGAAGAGCTCTACGTCGTCCACATTTTCGCCCCGCATAGCGCGAACTAGAGGCAATTCATCGGGAGGGAACACGGTCACGCCGTCAGGCTGAAAGGCGCCATATTGCTTTGACCATGTGTCGGGAGTTGCGTCTAGAGCGCCAATGCCCACGAACTGCTTGGCGGCTTCATTGAACAGCAGGAACTTTCCATCGGTGTCAGCCACGACGACGCCGTTTGTAATGCTCCTCAAAATGAGCTGCATGAGATCTTTTTGCCGGCTTGTTTCCTCTTCGGCCAGCTTCTTGTCCGTAATGTCCCGGAAAACGAGCACGACACCGAATGCTTCTCCCTCGTCAGCGAGAATGGGCGCCGCGCTGTCTTCGATGTCAAATTCTTTGCCGCTCTTGGAAAGCAAAAGCGTGTGGTTGGCAAGACCGACAACCTTCCCCTGACGGACAACTTTCTTGACGGGGTTCTCGACGGGCAGGCGAGTCTCTTTGTTCACGATGTTAAAGACCAGATCCATGGAGTTGCCGACGGCCTCTGCCTGTGTCCAGCCGGTGAGCGACTCGGCGACGGTGTTCATGAAGGAGATGGCACCGTTCATGTCCGTGGCGATGACTGCGTCGCCGATACTACCGAGAGTGGTGGAGAGCCACTTTTCACTCTTTGTCAAAGCTTCTTGTGCCCGTTTGCGTTCGGAAAGCTCGCGGAGCAGTGCCTGGTTCGCGGCTTCCAGGCGCCGGTTTGCCTCTTGTACCTCAGCCGCCCGCTGATAAACCTCGGCTTCCATTTGCCCCGCCCGTGTACGCAGCTTTTCCGCCAGTTTTTCCTGCTCCAGTCCTTGCTGTTTGAGTCGAACGAACTCCGTCACGTCCTCGACACGATGGATAATGTAGGCGACCTCTTTATCCGACCCGAAGACGGGGGAGTTGACGGGACTCCAGAACCTTTCTTCGAATCCGCCTCCCTCCGATTCTGGCTTCCGGATATCGTACTTCTGGACTGCCATAGTGTCGGGGGTCTTGTCTTGCATCACACGCTGCAGGGAGGTTCGCAGGTTGCGGACCCCTGTGGCGGAGGGATCATCCGGATTATCGGGGAAGACATCGAAGATTCCGCGGCCCAGAATTTCCTCTCGTTTGGTCATAGTCGCGCGCACATAAGCGTCACTTACTGCGACAATGTTCAAATCGGGCGTAAGCACAAGATACAAACCGGGCGCCGATTGGAATAGGGCCTGGAAGTCAGGCGTTGGACGGGATGGGGAGGAGTTTTTCATGGCGACTTTCTAAGAGAGAGCACTCACCAATTATGTTGAAGACTCGGCCCCAGCCTGGCAATGAAACTTGGCTCTTTGAGGAGCGTGATCGTCACCGGCAGGCCCTCCGAGGTTGGGGCAAGCCGTCGAGTGGTTCCGTTCCACGCGATCATGCCCACCTTTCCACCGCTGTGCCACGGATTCGCGGGAGCACGCATTAGCCAGCGGACCCTGCGGGGTGCACTGGCTCATAGCCGTGAACGACGGTCTCAAACACGTCTACGACAGCAACATCCCACCAGCCGCGCTTTGCTTCTTCTCTAATTATCTCAAACGCTTTTTCCTGTGAAAGAGCCTTACGGTAAGGACGGTCGGTGGTTAGGGCATCATAAACATCGGTGACTTGCAGAATGCGGGCGGTGAGGGGAACTTGTTCACCTTTCAATCCATCGGGATACCCGGAGCCGTCCTGCTTTTCGTGGTGGTGGCGGATAATCGGCAACACTTGGCGGAAGGATCGCAGCGGTGCGCAAATGCGCTCACCTGCAATGGTGTGCTGCTCCATGATTTTGCGTTCCTCGGGAGTGAGCGGGCCAGGTTTCAAGAGGATGCTTTCCGGCACGGCGAGCTTGCCTATGTCGTGGACCAGGCCGCCCCGGCGGAGAGCGACTCGTAGATCTTCCGGCAATCCCAATTTCTGTCCCACTGCCACGGAATATTTGGAGAGGCGGTCGCAATGCCCTTCGGTATATGGATCTTTCGCCTCGATGCTTAGAGCCAGACTGAACAGGACGGCTTCTGCGTTGTCCAGCTCGTCCGTGAACTGCTTCAAGCGCAGGAGGGAATGCACGCGTGCCAGCAATTCGTGACGGTTCACCGGCTTGCTAAGGAAATCATCCGCTCCGCACATAATTCCGCGGATGCGGTCGTCATCGCCGGTAAGACTGGTAAGCAGCACCACAGGGATTAGGCGCGTTTCCGGGTTTGACTTGATCGCCAAGCAAACGTCGAACCCTGTTTTGCCAGGCATCACAACGTCGAGCAATGCGAGGTCGATCGGATCGCTGCTGATCTTCTCTAATGCCTGGTTCCCATCGGTTACCGAAAGGAGGTGGTATCCCTCCCCGCCCAGCAAGCCCACGAGCAGGTCGCGGTTAGCGTCATTGTCATCAGCGACAAGGATGATTCCTTCTCGGGCCCCTGGAGCGGACATCTTCCCCTCCTCTAAGACTATCTGGGTTGCAGAAGACTATTCCGAAGTGTGAACTCCATTGAAGGGTCCGCTCCATCCAGACTGCGTCCGAGCGACGGAGGACTCGTCCCGGGAACCCTCTCTGCAAAGTATCTCAAATCTTTTCGCTATGCTCATGGGCGATGCGAAGCAATGTTACCGAAAGGTGAATATGTTAACAGAGCCCCCCAATACGCAATTCTTCACAAGCGTGCTTGCGGAAGGCCGAACTGGATTCTCGATTGGCTGCTTGGCAGTTGTTCCCGACAGGGCAAACCGGAAGGAACAGAATTACTTCGTGTTTGCCGACGATCTGCCGTTTGCTCTTACTCTACCGCTCCTCGCTCCCGCAGCAGAGTCACCGTTCTCCTCTGATTCGCGCCGCCAAACAGCAGCGCATATCCCAAGGGCGTGCACTCCACGATCTCACCCGGCCGCTCGTAGTCTCCGGGAAGCTTCACGCGAGCCGTGAGATCTGCACCTCGTTCAACCAGTAACTGCGTTACCAGCAAGCCGTGATTGTCGGACTGCGTCACCGCATGGAAGATTGCCGTTTGCCCGCCGATGCCGGCCTCATCGACTGTTGCGCGGGCATTGACATCGGCCCCACGGTCGAGGAGCAGAGCGGTCGCTGCCACGTTGCCGTATTCCGCAGCCACATGCAAAAGCGTTCCTCCCTGAAGCAAGAGAGAACGTCCGCCGGTCTGGCCGCAATCGAGTTCTGAGAAACGTTTGTTCACGAGTCCGGGCTCTGCGTCAATCAGTTCTGCCAGAATATCGAGCCTGCCGCGAAGAAGTGCCAGCACGGCCGGCGTATCGTACCTGGTCTCACCACCGGCCTGGAGAAGGAGGTCGATGCAGGCGCTCAGCCGTTCCATGGAACGCGCGTAACCCGCAATGAGGTAGTCGAGAGCCGTGCCTGGGTATGGATGGCCGCTTATCTCGTACCCATGGTCACGACAGTTCGGATTCGCGCCGTGATCGAGAAGCCATTTAAGAGCGGCAGGGTCCATCGACTCGCACGGGGCAAAGATGATGGGGAAATGTCCGTGCCACAGGGCGTTCACATCCGCGCCGTGCGACACCAGAAGCTCCATCATCGGGATGCGATATGCGTTGAGCGCGGCACGCATAAGGGGTCCGTCGCCCCCTTGGTGCACGTCCGATCCGTGGTTGATCATCCATTCCGCAATAGCCAGTCTCATATGACTCGGTGGTTCCCAAGGCACGCGGCATTCGGCAACCCACGTGAGCGGCCCATCCTTGCCGTAGCCAAGTGGGGTACTGTGCAGCGTGGGGTTGCGCGCCATCATGGTCTTGACGCGCGCGATGTCATTGGTGTCGATTGCCTGCTTGAGTTGTCCGATCTCCTCCAAGGATTCGACGTGAGCCTTGAGCTTGGGCCAACTCGCAAACCCATAGAGACGCGCAATCTGGAACTGCGCATCGGTGATCGATTTCGCCGCGCCAGTCTTGAGCAGGTCCTTGGCTTGGTCCTTCAGATGGCGGAGATTGGGATGGTCGGGAAGAGGGCGTGGGGCCCCGTGTGGATCAGTCGACATAGCGACGTCCTTTCATCGAAGCGCCCGGTGTCCGCACAATCGGGCTGAAAGAAGGTTGCTTAGACTCGAAACTGAAGGTGGGCTTCTACCCTTTCCGCGGACCGGATGCGTCCTTTACGCGACAGGTTATTCGAGGTTCGCCGGGCTTGCTCGTGGACCACGCTTCGAGGATTCTTGTCCTCGCGCAAGCCCGGTGGAAATCCGTCGACGGGCCAGCGTTCCTTACGAGAGTTTTTCGATGTGGTCGCCGCGGCGGATCAGTCCACCGTCGAGCACGCGGCACAGCATGCCACGGCGTCCCCACAGCTCTTTGCGCAGCCCGGGACGAATGGCTTCCATCTGATCGCAGGGCGTGCAAACCGCGCTGACTTCGAGACGTGCCTGGCCGACGCGCAGGAGTTGGCCAATCCGCAGGCTATTCACGTTGAGGCCGTCGGTGGTGATGTTCTCGCGGATAATTCCCGGCCGCAGGTCCATGGCCTCCAGAGTCTCGCGATCCACCAACAAGACCTGACGCTTGCTGGCGGGTCGCGCATGCGCGCAGCTCTCAAAGCCGGCGTCGGTTACTGCCTGGACTTCGGCAAGTTCCTCCATCGGAAGGCGCTTCTTCGGGGCGCGGAAGAGATTCTGTACTGTTGGCATGGCCTTCAATCTCCCGCGGCGCTTAGTTGACCAGCGTGAGCGCCAATGTCCTTGCGGTAGTGCATTCCATCGAAGTAAATCTTCGCGGCGGCTTCGTAGGCAGAGGCGAGAGCGGCTTTGAGCGATGCAGCCGCCGCAGTGACGCCGAGCACTCTTCCACCGCTGGTGAGCAGGCTATTTCCAACGAGCTTCGTTCCGGCGTGCAGGACCTGCACACCGGTAATCTGCTCCGCAGCGGTTAGGCCATCAATCTTCTTGCCGGTCTCGAATTTTCCAGGATAGCCACGCGACGCCAGTACAACGCAGGCTGCGGCCCCAGGCTTCCAGCGCAGCTTTGACGAGTCGAGGGATCCGGCAGCCACATCGCTCAAGACTTCGGCCAAGTCGAAGTCTGTTCGCGCGAGAATCGCCTGGGCTTCGGGATCGCCCAACCGGCAGTTGAACTCCAGGACTTTGGGACCAGACTTGGTCAGCATCAAGCCAATATAAAGGAATCCCTGGTAGGGGATGCCGTTTGCCGCTAGTCCTTGCAAGGTTGGCTCGACGATAGTCGAACGAATCGTTTCGCGAAGCGCATCCGGGAGCAATTCATCGATAGAGTAAGCTCCCATGCCACCGGTATTCGGGCCCCGGTTCCCATCGAAGACGCGCTTGTGATCGCGTGTCGGCAGCAGCGGCGCATAGCGGTTTCCATCCGTGAGAATAATGAACGAAAGTTCGTCGCCTTCCAGAGTCTCTTCCAGCAGGATTCGCTGGCCGCCTGGACCGAGTTCGTTCTTCTCCATCACGCGTTCAACGAAGTCTCTCGCTGCGGCGAAGTCCGGCGCCAAAAAAACTCCTTTGCCGGCGCATAATCCATCCGCCTTCATCACCACTGGGAAATTCACGGAGTTCAGCGTGCGGTAAATTTCCTGCGGAGAATCAAACGCACCGTACATCTTTGCGGTGGGAATGCGATGCTGTTCCAGAAAACGTTTAGAAAAAACCTTGCTGCCTTCCAATTGCGCGGCTTTTTGAGAAGGGCCTACAACAGCCCAATTCCGCTGCCGGAACGCATCCGTCAGCCCGTTCACGAGAGGAAGTTCCGGGCCCACAACGGTCAGGTCGGGCTGAATCTTTTCAGCTAGCGCGATAATGGCGTCGATGTCGCCTGCATCAATGGCAACGCATTCCGCGTCTTTGGCGATGCCGCCGTTGCCGGGCGCGCACCAGATTTTTACCACGCGTGCACTTTGCTTCAGCTTCCACACCAGTGCGTGTTCGCGCCCGCCGCCGCCCAGCACGAGAATCCTCATCCGCAATCCCTCGGCAATGACTCTTCCGAACGATAGACGGCCCTATGGAGTGTGTCAACCCAGGCGTTTGGAAACTAGATGAAATGGAGCGGGTTTGCAGAAGCGCAGATTATAGGATGACCGATGCGCGGGCGTAATATATCTAGAGTTATATAAATATTAAGTAATAGGACTATGACTAGCCATTGCCGACAGCGCGAATCGGAATTGTTACTGTAGCAGCGGCTTCGGAAGATCCCAGCATGTGGCAGCGCCCGTCGAAAATTCCGCCCGGGTCGATGACCATGCAAGGAGAGTGCACCTCTCCTGTCACCACTCCCTTGGCTTCAATCTCCACGCGGCCCTTGGCGAAAATCACGCCATCGAAGCGCCCGGAGATTACCACGCGGTTGCCCTCGATTTGACCTTCCACTTTCGCGCGTTCACCAAGAATCACAGTTTGCTCTGAAATGATGTTGCCCTTCACGTTGCCGTCAATGCGGAACGTGCCGGTAACCGTCAGCGTGCCTTCGAGCGACACTCCCTGGTCGATGAAGCCTGTCCATTCTTCACTTGCGCCATCTTTGGCGGTGCTGGGCCACTTCCATGCCATTGCAATTCCCCCGAGAGACTGTTCTACTTTAGCCGCGCATGCGGATAAGTCAACGCAACTAACGAAGTGTGTTGTCGAATGTGCGACTGAACGAACGGGCAGTAGCCACTGGCGGAACTCGCAAAGCTACTTCATCAAGCGATCGTAAAGACCCATCAGTTGATCGTCGTCGTAAAACTCGAGGACGAGTTGTCCCGGACGCATTTTTGTTTTCTGGTGCAAAAGCACCTTCGTGCCAAGATGCCGTTGGAGTTCATCGAGGGCCGAACGAATGTTCGCGTCCAGATGAGCTTCTACTGGCACGCGGGCGCCAGACGCCCGTCGTGATGCCAGCTTTTCAATCTGGCGGACCGTCAATCCGCCGCGCGCAGCTCTTGTAGCGTAGCGCATGCGCAATTGCGGATCCGGCACAGCAAGCAAGGCGCGGCCGTGGCCTGCGCTGAGTTTCCCTTCTTCAATCCAATCCTGAATTTTCTGTTCCAGCTTTAGCAAGCGAATCGAATTCGCTATCGTGGCGCGATCTTTACCGGTTCTCTCAGCAACCGCTTCCTGCGTTAGTTTAGCTTCGTCCATCAACCGCTCAAATGCGCGCGCTGCTTCAATCGCGTTCAGATCCTCGCGCTGAATATTCTCGACTAATGTCATTTCCAGCGCCAGATCGTCGGAAACCGGCCGCACGATGACCGGAACTTTCGTCAAGCTGGCTCGCTGCGCTGCACGCCACCGGCGCTCGCCGGCGATTAGCTGATATCGCGAGCCGATTGGCCGGACAACCAGCGGCTGGATGATTCCGCTCGCTTTGATCGAACGCGCCAGCTCATCGAGAGCTTCTTCACGAAAGCGCGTGCGCGGCTGGAAAGGACTGGGCTCGATCAAATCGATGTCGATCTGCTGAGGCCCGGGATGTGCAGCTTCGCGAGCCGGAGTCGCCGCGGCGCCGCTGGCGCTTGTTGTGTGCGGTTGGATCGCTGGGGCTGGTTCTGGAGGATCCTTAGGCTGAAGCTCCCGAATGAGCGCTCCGAGCCCCCGTCCCAGTGCGTTTCTTGGCATTGGCAATAACCTCCTGGGCGAGTTGCGTATAACCTTCTGCGCCCTTGCTGTGAATATCGTAAAAAATGATCGGTTTGCCGAAACTTGGCGCTTCCGCGAGACGCACGTTGCGCGGAATCACGCTCTTGAAGATTTGCGTTCCGAAAAAACTGCGCAAATCTGTGGCAACCTGGCGGGAGAGCGAAGTCCGCTCGTCATACATGGTAAGCAGGATCCCTTCGACCTCCAGGCTGGGATTCAGGGTGCGCCGAATGCGCATCAGCGTATCCAATAACTCGGAAACGCCTTCGAGGGCCAGATATTCGCATTGAATCGGAACCAGCACGGCATTTGCAGCAACCAGGGCATTCAGAGTGAGGAGATCCAAGGCGGGAGGGCAGTCGAGGATAATGAATCGGTATTTATCGTCCAGCGCCCTTAGCGCCCCTTGCAGCAAATACTCACGATTCTCAGTATTTACGAGCTCAACTGCTGCGCCAGCGAGGTTCTTATCGGCTGGAACGACATCCAGGTTATCCACCTGCGATTTTTGGATGATCCTGTCGAATGGCTCGTTGAGAATCAAAATGTGGTAGAGAGTCCGCCGAGAGGGGTCTTTCGCGAAGCCAATCGCTGCGGTAGCGTTCGCCTGGGAATCGCAATCGATGAGGAGAGTGGGCTGTTCGGCGGAAGCAAGACAGGCGGCAAGATTGACAGCAGTTGTGGTCTTGCCTACTCCGCCCTTTTGGTTCGCGACAGCGATAATTCGAGCCAATGTTCTCCGCCCAGCGAAAATCTAGCAAACGATGGGTAAGGATGCAAGATGTTTCACGTGGAACACCGTCGGTGTGTGCAAACTTGTGAGAGCCCGAATGTTCCATGTGGAACATCTTCTGGCGATCGATTGTGTGCTGAGTAGGTTGACCTACGTGGACGTGACGCTTCAGCAGTGAAGTCAATCGTGTTTCACGTGGAACAATGCAAGCTAATCTTGTCCCACGCAGAAGACGTATCATCACCCTATCGTGGGGACCGAAGTGCGGACAGATGAGGATTTTTTATTACCCACCAACAGGAGCCTTCGCAGGGAATGGGGTACGGGAATAGGTTCTTGCCACTCCCATGTATTGTTGCTTTGGATTTCGGGGAGGTCGCGAACTCCAATCCACAGGATAACTTGATTTGCCGCAATCTGTTCTGAACTAGCCCACTTAAGAAAACCGGGGAATTCACCCAGCGCACGGGAACAGACATAATCGAGAGGCGCTACCTCTTCGCCGAGTTCTTCATAGCGCCTGGCCAGGACCTGCGCGCCGTTAAGTCCCAATTCTCGAATGACTTCCGCTAGAAATGTGACCTTTTTAATGTTGGATTCGACCAAGAACACCTGTAAACCAGGCCGGACGATCTTCAGGGCCAGGCCCGGAAAACCACCTCCAGAACCCACGTCGGCGAGCCGACCCTTTTCCAAGGGTATCGCTTCGGCGGCATACATACACTCGCAGAAGTGCCGATGAAGGATCTCCAGCGGGTCGCGGATCGCCGTCAGGTTGATCTTCTCATTCCAAGTCAGCAAAATCTTTATATATTGTTGAATTTGAAGCACTTGGTCGTCGTAGGCAGGAAGACTGAATTCCATCAGAGCACGACGTATTACGGCGACCGAAGGGGCTGGGATAGGTGTTTGCATTATAGTAACTAGTTAGCTGTAGTGTATCACATTTTCCGTCTCCTGGCTACTAGCTTTTTTTGGCGTCAAGTATCGCGGTCCCGCCGTTCCAGCGACCACATCCACCGCGCTGTGCCAAAAGATCGCTGGCACCAGACTGCCGTAGGCGAGCCGGCTCGTCCCAAGAGTAAGGCCTATCAGGAGCGTCATTACCATCCCGCCGCGTCCCTGGTAACTGTGAGCCAGGCCGAAAAGGGCCGAAGACAGCAGCACTACGGCCCATGCTGGTAATCCTACGCGGAGGAGCACCGCCATGGCGAATCCGCGATAAAGAAACTCCTCGCAAAGACCAGCGGTGACGGCTAAGGCCAGATAGGGGAGCAACTCCACGGTGGATTGCGGGAGAATGCGCTCCGCAATGGCCTGAATTGGCCCCCGGGCCTCGACGGAGATTCTTCCCATGCGCCGGAGGTTCAGCCATTGGAGAGATGCAATCGCAGCGGTGCCAACAACCGCTGCAATCAGGATCCTGTTTCTATCAGGGGCTGCGAAGCCAAGCTGGGAGGCCGCGAAACCATGCGCCCACGCCCGCCCGGCCACAAAAGCAACGGCAAACCATTGAAAGGCGATAGTCGAGGCGTAAAGGGATAGACGCTCCACGCTGCTGACACGCGGCATCGCCAGCAGTTTCTTCATGCGTGCTCTCCCGCGCCACGGCAGAATCACGCCCAGCACCAAGAAGATCAGCCAAAGGTCCCAAGGCATCCGCGAATCAGACCATTTTCCGCATGCGCAGCGCAAGTACGCAAAGGCACAGTGCGCGCGAGCACGAACGGCAACACATCGCTATAATCGAAGCGCAATACAGCGAGGTGCGGCTTGACGCCATCCGTGAAGCTCACGGCCATGGTCAAGGCAGCGGGTTGAGCGGCGAAGCTGAGTCCAGGGTTGCTGGATTCCGTTTTGCGCCGCTTGCCGCGGCCAACTGATCCTAACGTGCTCGTTGGTTTTGACACCAACGACGACGCCGGGGTGTACCTGTTGAGCCCGGAAATGGCGATGGTTCAGACCGTCGATTTCTTCACGCCGATTGTCGATGACCCGCACACGTTCGGGCAAATTGCGGCCGCCAATGCGTTGAGCGATGTTTATGCCATGGGCGGTAAGCCCGTTTCGGCGCTTTCGATTGTGGGATTCCCGGACAAGGGCCAGCCGGAGATTCTGGAGCAGATTATTCGCGGCGGGCTTTCGAAGATGATGGAAGCAAAGTGCAGCGTTATCGGCGGCCACTCGATTCGCAACGACGATATTCAATTCGGCTACTCGGTTACGGGCACTATCCATCCGCAGAAAGTCTGGCGAAACGTCGGCGCGCAAGCGGGGGATGTTCTGCTATTGACGAAGGCGCTCGGAACGGGAGTGCTCTCCACTGCGCTGAAAAAAGATCGCGCTGCAGCGGCGGATTTGGACGCAGCGATTGCCTCCATGACGCAGTTGAATCGCGCCGCTTCCGAGGCGTTGCAAGAAGTGCAAGAAAAGGCCGGAACGTCTCAGCCGATTCACGCCGTCACAGACATTACGGGATTCGGATTGCTAGGTCACGCGCGCGAAATGGCGCTCGGGAGTCCAGAACGAAAAATCGAAGCAGTTTCTCTGGAGATCGAGCATGCTGCGATTTCCTTTCTTCCTGGCGCCCTGCAAGCCGCGCGCGGAGGATTTCTCCCCGGCGGCTTGAAAAATAACCGCGATTTTATTGGCGATTGCGTGGGTTTCGCGGAGAACGTTTCACAAGAATATCGCCACTTGCTCTTCGACCCGCAAACTTCCGGCGGTCTGCTGATTGCCATCTCGCCCGAATCCGCAAGCGCCGCGGTGGCCGCTCTCGACCGTCACGGCGTCGCCGTGCAGAGCATTGGCAAAGTCATCCCAAAGACGAATCCGCTAATATTTGTCCGCTAGAATGTCGCGTCAGGACCTCATCGGATAGACTCTAGCGATGGACACGATTACACACGGGATCGCCGGGGCGCTGATCGGGAAGGCCGTCTTTCGCGGCGAGGACATGTTCGCGTCGCATCCGATGAACCGGGGCCGCATCGCCACATGGTCGCTGATGCTCGGCGCGATTTTTCCTGACTCTGACGTGCTCCGCGACATTTTCTCCCACGACAGACTCCTGGTCATCACTTGGCACCGCAGCATCACGCATTCGTTGGTCATGCTTCCACTGTGGGCGTTGCTGCTTGCGTGGATCACGCGCGTTCTTGCCAATTCGCGGAAGTGGGAAGCTCCGTCCTTCCTGGCGCTGACCGGCATTTATGCGGTGGGTGTCCTAAGCCATATCCTGCTCGACCTGGTGACTTCTTTCGGCACGATGATCTGGTCGCCGCTGCAATGGTCGCGCCCTGCGTGGGATCTTATCTTCATCGTGGATTTCACGCTGACTGCAATTCTTCTCGTTCCTCAGTTACTTGCCTGGGTGTATGCCCGTCCAGAAAAAGTGCAGCGCCGCGCTGTTGGGATGTGGCTGGTGTTCCTGCCTGCCCCTTTTCTTATAGCGAAAATCGGTGAGCGCGTTGGTGCGCCGGTTTCCGGGCGGGTCGTTCTGGGTGCCATACTTGTTTTTGCCGCGCTCTTTTTGTTACCCGCACTGCTCGGGTGGGGCGTGAGAATCCGGCACGACACGTGGAATCGCGCTGGTTTCGCCGCGGCCCTGACTTATATCGCGTGCGCCACCTACGCACACCACGTCGCGCTCGCGCGCATCCAGAAGTTTGCCGAAGTGGATCACTTGCGCGTGGAATCCATCGGCGCGTTACCGCTTCCGCCGTCGCTGTGGCGATGGGACGGGCTGGTTCGAACGGACCGCGGCGTCTATGAACTTCGCATGGACCTTGCCGACAAGCCCGCAAGCGACGGGGAATTGCTTGCGCTGGAGCACCACTATTTTCCCGACGCACCAGCAAATTCCTACATCGAGGTTGCCAAACGCTTGCCCGAAGTCCAGAAAATCTTGTGGTTCTCGCGATTTCCTGTGACACGTTTCCACAAGGAAGGCGATGTTGCCATCGTGGAGATTTCCGACATTCGTTTTGTGCAAACGCGCCGCGACCGCCCTGCGGCCTTTACTTACCGCGTGCGATTCGGCGCAGACGGGAATGTGCTGTCGCAAGGCTGGGCCACACGGTAGGACAGGGCATTCGTGACTGTCTCTCTTCCTGTGGCAAAGAGGAACTAACGGGCAGGCTTGCTGTCCGCGGGATGAATGACAACCTGGCGCTCTTCGCCAACCCCCACGCTTTCCGTGCGAATTCCGGGAACATCCTTCAGCGCCAAATGCACGATGCGGCGCTCGCGGGAAGACATGGGATTCAGCCGGAACGGCTGGCGGGAGCTTTGCACGCGCTCCGCGGCCACGCGCGCCGTCATGCGCAATTCTTCAAACCGCAGCGCGCGATAGCCGCCGGAATCAATGTGTATCTTTTCGTGGTAGGTCGGTTCCAGCCGCAGCGCGCGAAAAGCGAGGTGTTCGAACGCTTTCAAGACTTCGCCGCCGTGCTCCAGGAGAATTTCTTTGTCTTTGCCGTCAAGATCGGCAAGCACTTCCGCGTCGCCTCCCGAGCCTTCTCCCTCGGCAGCAATTGGCCGCACGTTCACCTTTAGCTCGAGGCCGGAGACGCGGACGATGTTCTCCAGAAACTGGCGCAGCGCATCGGCAGCGCCCTGGCGGTCTAACTTCCCATCGCGAATGAGTACTTGAGCCATCGGTTGTCAGAACGTTGCGAACCGCTTCCGCCCTCTGAAATGTCTTCTTAAGACTTTTTCCCGCGCGCGGGCTTTGCAGGTACCGGCACGGGATGCGTCCGGTTCAAATACCACTGCTGCGCGATGCCGACCACGCTGCTGGTGAGAATATACACTGCCAGGCCGCTAGAAATCGGCGAAATCATGAAAATGCCTGCCATGGTGATGGGCATGATTTTCATCATGGCCTGCTGTTGCGGGTCCGTCGCGGTCATCGGAGTCATTTTCGAAACAAGATACATGGACAGGCCCATCAGCACCGGCAAAATGTAATAGGGGTCCTTTGCGGAAAGGTCCAGAACCCACAGCCAAGTCGCGTGGCGCATCTCGATGGCATAGCGCAGCGCGGTATTCAATCCGAACCACACCGGCATTTGCAGGAACATCTGGAAGCAGCCGCCCACGGGGTTGATGCCTTCCCGCTGGTAGATGGCCATCACTTCCTTGTTCATTTCCGCCTTGCGCGGATCGCGCATCGAGTATTTTTTGTACTTTTCCTGGATGGCTTTGATTTCCGGCGCCACCCGCTGCATTTTCAGCGTCGTTTTGTAGCTGGAAATGCGCAGCGGGAAAAGCAACATGTTGATAACGAGCGTCAGGACCACGATGGCCCATCCCCAGTTGGGGATGTAGTTGTGTAGCCATTTCAGCCCGTGGAAAAGGGGCTCGGCGATGAATTCCAGCCAGCCGAAACTGATTAGTCCGTGCAGCGGCGGATTCATCTTCTTGAGGTCGTCGTAATCTTTTGGACCCACGTAGACGCGCAGGGCCAACGGCTGCGTGGACGTCGCGGCGGCCACTTGTGGCACGGGTTCCGCCGCGTCTTGTCCATCTACCTTGACCGTGCGCGTCGCCTTCCAGTAGCGCGTTTCGAGTGCGCTCGGCGTCGTCGCGGCTACGTCACCGAGACTGCGGTTTGCGGGGAGAAATGCCGCTGCAAAGTAGCGGTCCTCAATACCAACAAAATCTTTTCCGCCTTGCCACAGGCCAGGCCCCCATTTGTCTGGGCCGTCCAGCTTTTTGTGTGGAAAATTCGTGATCTTGCCGCCCTCGCTGTAATACGTGGTGACCGTTTCCACGGGAGCGGGGTTCGTCACCGTCAAATCCCCGAAGCCGCCTAGCCAGCCAAGCCCGGCCTTAATGGGACTGCCGTTGAACTTGACCGAGGTTTCTACGCGGACTACATAGGTATGGTCAAAGTGGAAGCGCTTGGTGATTTCCAGATGGCCGTCGCTCCACATGAAGTCAACGTCGGCCGGGGCCTGCAGGTCAGTGCCGTCCGTTGAAATCTGATAAAGTCCGCCGTTTGCCGCATTCTGTAACTGCTCATCGTCCAGCACCACGGCGAAAGGCCAGCCGCCGGTTTGCTGCGAGGCGTCGGGATGCACGACGTCAAGCACGCGCTGGGGCTTTGCGTCATCCATGTAACCCTTCAACTGCCAGCTCTTCACCACCGCGCCGCGGTTCGAAATCTCCACGCGGTAGAGATTATTTTCGACGACGATGGCGCGTTCCTGTGAATCGCTCTTGACCGCGATGCTCGCCGCTGGCGCGGGCGCGACTCTTGACGGCGCCGCGGTTGTCGGCGATGGCGCCGCCGTCGTCGATGTCGCTGGACCTGGAGTGGCGGGAGCGGTCTGCGCCGGGCGATTGGTTTGCGTCGGCGGGCCTTGCGGCTTCGGCCCGAAAAACCTGGCCCAGAGAATGATCACCCCAAAGGAGAGCAGCGAAGCTACCAGAATCCGCAGCTCCGGCGTGAACTTGTCCTTTTGTCCTGGCCCGCTCATGAAAGTGTCTCGGGCTTCAAAGCCTTCGCTGCGGATGAACTCGTCGGCATCTTTTCCCATTTCTCCGGAACCGGGTCGTAACCAAATTTGCGCGAGAGTGGATGGCAGCGCAGCAGCCGCTTCAACCCCAGCCAAATCCCCCGCACGACGCCAAATCGCTCAATGGCCTCATAGGCATAGCGTGAACACGTCGGCTCAAAGCGGCAGCTTCCCGCAAACAAAATTGACAAATACGATTTGTAGAATCGCAGCGCAAGCAGCGCCGCCCGGACAGGAATCGAGTGCACCGCCGCTACTCGTTCTTCAGCAGACGCAGCAAGTCCGCGGTCAGCGTTGCAAACTCCGCGCGCGCCACCGAGCTCTTTGGATGAATGACGATGTCCCATCCTGCGGGTATCTCCAGCCGGTGGCAGCGCACCACCTCGCGCAGGCGCCGCCGGATCCGATTGCGCACTACCGCGCCACCGAGAGCTTTCTTGATACTGAAGCCAAAACGGCTCTGTGGCAGTTCGTTGGCGCGAAAAAAAACTGTGAAGTGGGAACTCGAACGGCGCTTTCCGGTGCGGTAGACGGTATCAAACTCTCCGCGCCGCACCAGCCGCGCCTCACGCGGAAACCGATTCCCGCGCGCATTTGAACCAGCCGTACGCGACGCGTTCCCCGCATTATTCGGGGGTGAGCCGATGGCGTCCCTTCTTGCGGCGCGCCGCCAGCACTTTGCGGCCGCCCTTGGTCTTCATGCGAACGCGGAAGCCGTGCGTCTTGGCGCGCCGCCGGCGTCGCGGTTGAAATGTGCGCTTTGGCAAAACAATCCCCCTTTGTTACCTGCGATGGTAGTACGCAATCGCAGAGCGGTCTCTTTCACCCGCAACAGCAGAACAGCCCACTACCTTCTTCACCGGCTGATTCCGAATTTAGTAGTGTATTCGACCCTTGCGCACAGGGTCAAGAAATGCGCCAGGCTCTCCGGCGCGCCAGGCTGGCGGCATCCGGGTTTCAGATCATGCCAACTTGGATTCGTCCGCGTCCAGAACCTCGCGGACCTTGGACGTGAGCGTAACGGCGGAGAACGGCTTCTGCAGAAACTCGAACTTCCCGTCGAACCCATGGCTGTGGGCTAGCGCCTCATCCGTGTAACCTGACATGAAAAGTACTTTCACTTCCGGCCGCAACGCACCGACGCGCTTGGCGATCTCGCGCCCGCTCATTCCCGGCAGGACCATATCCGTGAGCAGCAGGTGTATGCGCCCGGAATGCCGTTCGCAAATCCCTCCCACATCCTGCGGCTTTTGCGAAACTAGGACGTTGTACCCCTTTGCCGTCAGCATCGCGCCTACCAGTTCTCGAACCGAAGCGTCGTCTTCTACCAGCAGGATGGTCTCCGAGCCTTGCTTCCGGTCTTGTTGCGGTTTCTTCAATACGGCAGTCTCCGCGGTCTCCCTCACCTGCGGCAAATAAATTCTAAACGCGGTGCCTTTTCCCACTTCGCTACACGCCCCGATGTACCCGCCGCTTTGTTTCACCACGCCGTAAACCATTGCCAGTCCCAGGCCCGTTCCATGTCCGGGCCCCTTGGTGGTGAAAAACGGCTCAAAGATACGCGACAGAACCGCCGCGTCCATGCCCATCCCGGTGTCCGAAACGGTAAGCAGCGTGTGCGGCCCTGGCGCGGAGCCCACGTGGAGCCGCACAAAATCATCGTCCAGATCAACGTTCCGCGTCTCCAGTGTTAGCCTTCCACCCCGGGGCATCGCGTCCCGCGCGTTGACGCTCAGGTTCATCAGCACTTGTTCGAGCTGTCCGACATCTGCCTTTACCGGTGCCAGATCCTCGGCCAATGCCATCTTGATCTCGATGTGTTCTCCGATGATCCTCTGCAGCATCTTAAGGAGATTTCGGATAATGTCGTTGAGATTCACCACGCGCAACTGAAACACCTGCTTCCGGCTGAAGGCCAGCATCTGGCTGGTCAGCGCCGCCCCGCGTTCCGCGGCCACGTGCACTTGCTCCGCGGCGCGGCGGTGTCTTGAATCTTTCGGAAGTTCTTCAGACAGGGAACTGCTGTAGCTCAGGATCACCGTCAGCAGATTATTGAAATCGTGCGCGATTCCGCCGGCCAGTGTGCCGATGGACTCCATTTTTTGGGCTTGCCGGAACTGCTGCTCCAGTTTTCGCCGCTCGGTCAGATCCCGGATCGCCGCGCACCCCCACAAGCCCTCCTCGGTTTCCAGCAGGCTCAGTTTGATCTCCACGGGGAACTCGCTGCCATCCCCGCGCAATCCGTAGATTTCCAATGTCGCTCCCATGGAAGGCTTTTGCGGGCCGGTGAGGAACACGGTTCGGTATGCCAAACACTTTTCCCGAAGCCTTTCGGGAACCACAATGTCCATCGGTTGCCCCAACAAATCTTCTCGCCGGTATCCAAAAGTTTCCTCTGCTTGCGCGTTTACCAGCACGATTCGCCCTTCTCGGTTCACCACCACCATGGGGTCCGGCGCGGACTCCAGCAAGCCACGGAACTTTGCCTCCGCCGCCTGCAAGGATTCCGCCGAGCGTTTCTGCTGCGCAAGCAATTCGCTCTGCGCGCGTTGGCTCAGCAGCAATCGCACACTGGAACAGCCGAACGAAGCCAGCACAGCCACCGCTGCAAGGTTCAATTGTTGGCGGATGGCTGAGGTGGCCATCGCCAATACCAGAAGCGGGAACGCGATATGCGCGAATTGCGCGAGCAGCAAGGACTCCGATGAGCTTTCTTTGAGCGCCGGTTCCGGTTCTTTGGGCGCGACCCAGGTCGTCGCCAGCCATATCATCAGTATCCTGGGAATCGTCCACAGCAGTTCGTACCACGTGCCGAATTTCAGGCCCTGCCACGTCTGCGCGTACACAAAGACGGAGTCACAGATCCCGAAAAGCACCAGGAAGATGGCCATGCGGCCAAAAAGCGACCTCACCAGCCGCGACTTTGTTAGCACCGCCCTCAATGCAAACGTAGACGCCAGGATGATATTCCGCCATGTGAATACCCACCAATAGAGGGCATTAATGTCTTCCGGCCGCCGCACCGATCGCAACGGTACGTAAAGGAAAAAGAGGTATGCCGAGAACGAGACGATCACGATTTGCAGAAAATCAAGCCAGCGCTGCCGGCGGTACACGCGTGACTCCGCGCTGTCGTCGGACAGAAAGAGCGCCATGGCCATCGGCGCGACGTGATACAGGAAAAGAACGTCGCTGGGCCACCACTCGCTTAGCGAAGCGTGCAGGACGCTGTCGTAAAAAGTCGCGACCACCTGGCCGGCGGAGTAGAGGGCAAACGCGATGCCCATTAGACGCCAGAACCGGCGCGCAAAGCCGGAAGCCCGGCCTGCCGTCTGGAAGCACGCGGCCGCCGCTAATACAATGAGTACAAATTCAATGATGCTGCTGGCCAGCGCGGAATGAGTGGCCAAAGCGACAAAGTGGCCACCCAATGCCACGGCTGAGGCGACAAGAATCTTGCGAGAGGTCGGCATGCTTTCCCCTGACCCCGGTCAGGAAGCGAAGTTCGGGCTTCAACGGCAAATTTAGGCGGAAGCGCTTCCTTTCATCTTAGCGGAGAAACCTTGTCTTTGGCGGGATTTTCATGCTGCGGCTTTCCCTTTCTTATACTCATCGAAAGCCGCCAGGTATCGCTCCACGTCCTTTCGAAGTAAATAGTATGGCGTGGACAGACGGATCTTTGACGGCCCGCCTCCCCTTATTCGGATTTTCTTCGTCTTCCACATCCAGTTTTCGATTTCCGCAATTTGAATCGGCGCCACATTCACGGACGCAATCGCGCAACGCAGCGCCGCATCCGGAGATGTCCAGGATTCCGCCCCGCGCTGCACCATTTCTTTCAGAATATAATCCGCCATCTGCCGGTGCCGCTTCTCGATCTTTTCCATCCCGATCTGATTCGCCAGTTGCACCGCCGCACGCATGCCCCAAAGCGCGGGCACATTGGAGCTGCCGATGCGTTGGAAACGTTCCGCGCGCAGCTTCGGCTCATCCCACCCAGCGGTGACGATGGTGTTCCACAGCCGGTCGATCACCTCGTCTCGCACATAAAGGAACCCGCTGCCCTTCGGCGCTTGCAGCCATTTGTGCGGGCTTGACGTGTACATGTCGCAGCCCAGCTCGTGCAAATTCAGCCGCATCATTCCCGCTACGTGTGCTCCGTCCACCGCGGAGAGAATCCCCTTCGAACGCGCCAGCGCGCTGAGTTCCTTCGCGGGCAGCACCACTCCCGTGACCGTCGTAATGTGGCTGAAGAACAGCACGCGAGTCCGCGGCGTGATCGCATCGTTGAAGAGATTCAGCACTGTGGCTGCATTCGGCACCGGCTTCGGCAGCGTAATTTTCTTGACCACAATCCCGTATCGCTTCGCGCGCAGATTCCACGGCTGCTCCCCTCCCGGATGCTCCTGGTCGGTCATCAACACCTCGTCGCCCGGCTTCATGTCCAGTCCGTTGGCGATGTAGCTGTTCGCCTCCGTCGCATTGCGCACCAGCGCAAGCTCATCGCGCGTGCAGCCCACGAACTCCGCCAGCGGGTCACGAAATTCATTCCACGCGCCGTAACCCCAAATCGGGTAATCTTCCGGATCGCTCTGCGCCATTTTTTCCGTATCGTTGTAGCCGTCGAAAACCGCCCGCAGCACCGGCATTGGTGACGATCCCACCGTCCCGTTGTTGAGATAAACTTCGTCCGCTGGGATCAAGAACTGTTTGCGCAACTCCGTCCAATACCCTTCTTCGTTCGAACTATAAAGCGCGCTGTCCGGCAGCTTTGGCGCCTCCTGCTCCAACAGCAACGTCAACTTTGGCGCCACTCCCAGCGCACTGGCAGCGCCGGCAATCCCGGCGAACGAAGACAAAAAGCCACGGCGGTCAATCATTTGTTCCCTCCAGAGGGCGAGTAGCGCGGATTCTACGCGGGAACTCCGCGCGCAACAACAGACATTCGAAACTCAAGCCTGGCGGCGTCGGACTACAGCGCCCTCTAATCGAATATTTCTTTACATTTTCATTCGCAAATTGCAGTGTTCACCCCAAAAACGACTAGGGTCATCACCTCCTTGTCTATATTTTCCTTCTATCTCCATTGTCCTTTTCTCATGCGTAACGTTGCATCGACCCGTTCGTCGCAGTCAGCACCGCCCGGCACAAAAAATAGATGGGGGAATTATTGAAGATGTTGCAGCTCAGGGACGTGGGATGGATCGAGCTCGGCAGCCACGCGGCTTTTCGCGATCCGGGCAATGATAGGAAGCAGAGAATGCCCGGCGATCGAACACATCACGTGGACACAGAAGCTCTTTGGCAGAGAGTAGCCGAAGCCGCAGCGGCGGAAGCCCGCTACCAGCCGCCTCCGCAAAGAGTTCGCGCGGTCAAGTCAGCGTTCGCTATGACCGGCCGCTCAGCCAAGCGTCGGGAAACCGCCGGCCTCCTTCAGTTGTTGTATGACAGTTTTTTGCAGCCGGCCCTTGTGGGAGTTCGCTCGGGCGCCATGGGCATCCGGCAGATGCTCTACCGCGCTGATCCTTATCAGATTGATTTGCAGATCGAATTGGATCCCGAGCAGAATCGCCTTGTCATCACTGGGCAGTTGGTGGACCTCAGCCATCCGGAGATGGTTGGCCGTGACGTGGAGGTCACGATTTCCGATGGCCGCGACAGCGCCATCCACACGGTGACCAATCAGTTCGGCGAGTTCCGCGGAGAGGTCCACAATTCCGGCAATTTGGAGGTCACTTTCGTTGGCCGCAGCGGAAAGCCTATCGCCATTTTGCTCCGAGGGCCGCTGGACCCATTGGCGGAGGGCAAGTCATAACCGGCCATCGCCGCACCAAGTTTCGCCGCCGGCACTCTAAGTCTCGTGGAGGATTGGCTCGGAAAGGAAATCGCGAGATCCGGCGGCGATTGAATTTGCTCTGGGCAGCTGCAACAGGGAGTACCTGCAACCGCCTGGGACCACAGTACTAAGGTCTTCACTTGCTTGTTACCGGGGTACACAAATGCTACCCAATACGTGGGTGAGGTAGCCGACGGGTTCTTTCAGTTGCCTGATCGGGTGTCCCGGCACCGGACCACGCACCGGAAACATTCTCGCGCCAAGCTGAGACGATTGTCCCCGAAGACCTGGATGAACGTCCGCTAACGGAATCCCGCGCCGCCGCACCTCACGATTATCCAGTCAAGGTCTTAGCGAGAACTCTTTGGACCACGGCCCCAGTGGCAGAATCGAAAGGCGGCTGCCGATCATAGTCGTGGTGCGCCTCGGGCGGGCGGCAAGCGCGCCGGCCGACGGCGAGAGAACCTTTACCGATAATATCAGCCCCCACGGCGCCCGCATCTTCTCGAAGCAAGCCTGGCAGCCCGGCGATGTGGTTCGCGTTACTCCCCTGCATGGCCCCGCTGCCTTCGGGAAGGTCGTTTATTGTCAGAAGCTGCCCGACGACGATCGCTTCGGCGTTGGTGTGACGTTCCCGGATCGTCCTGTCCCCTGGCCCACTCTCGAGAAATACGGCAACCTCCTCGGCTGAACCCTTCTCCCGTCTTTCCTTTCGTGGCACAGCCACTCCTGGCTGTGCTCGCACCCATAGGGCCGGCGCTTGCCCGCCCGCTTGTAGTTGCACGCCTCGCATTGCCATCCCGAGTGCAGCGAGGGATCTGCTTTTCACTCCGCCATTCTACTTGCCCGCCGTGTGGTGGTCGTAGCTCATCACCCGCGTAATCTTCCACGCACCATCTTTGTACTGCCACAGGTGAATGAATCTTCCTTCGCCAACTCCCTCCGTGTCCTCATGCCCCGGGTGGTGGAAGCGGTGCACGCCCATCTCTATCGCGCCATAGCCCTTCATGTAATAAACCTGCAGCGTCCCCGGAACAAGCTCTCGCGTCGTTTTGCCGCAGATATTTTTCTTTACGCTTTCCGTCAATTTCTCTCTGCCGAGCGTCACGCCGCCCTGATCGTGATAGAACTCCACGCCGTCAACGAAGAACGAGGCGAACTTTTCCAGGTCGCACCGGTTGTAGGCATCGAACAGCGCCGCATCGAGCGCCGTGATGGCTTTGTCCAGTTCCGCCTGCGATGGGATGCTATCGAGCGGCGGCACCGCCTGCGCCTTCACCTGACCCGCAAACAAGGCCAGCAGCGGCAACGCCACCACCATTTTGTGCAAACGAGAACCCACTCTTGCTAAACCAGAAAGCATTTTCACCAGCAGTCCTCCCCGAGCAGTAGTTCGTCCACGGAGAGATACGCGCCCACTACGCCCAATGTTCCGCGGGGCGTCCCGGTCACTTTTACCGGAAGGCCCGCCATCTCCTCATTCTAGTTTCTGCCTTCTAATTTCTACCGTGCGGTTTCTTCTTTCCATAAATCCTCACTTTTCCGTCTACAACCACCCCGATATACCGTCCCGCGGAAAGAAACTGCATCACCTTGTGCCCCGAGCGCGCCAATTTCGCCCATCGCGATTCCGTATTCGGATTCTGCTCCAGCCCGCGCAATCGTTGCCCCTCAAACACAAAATCCACTTCGCGCAAATGCTTTCGCGCCGTGTCGCGCACCGGGAACGTCTCTCCGTCCAGCTCCACGTTCTCCGCGCCTTCCACCAGCGCCTGCCTCCATACTTCCACCAGCGCTTCTTCCAATGTCATCGCGCCCTCTCACCGCGGCCGCCCCCAGGCGTTTCTCTAAACTAACCGTTTTCGACGCGCGCCTTTATATCCGAGTACGCCGCATCGATGAGCTTGCTTAGCGCTGCGGCGTTTGTGGCTGTTCCCGGTCTCAGCTTCACATGGCGCATGAACTTGCCGGTGCCTTGCAACAAACGGGCCGGATCGGGCAGCGCTGCGCCGTGAAAGAAACCCACGTTTACATGCGAAGTGAATACATTGACATACCCGAAGGGCACATCTCCCAAACATGCGACCGGACAGCCGTCATGCAAAAGCTCCCGGACTTCGTCCCCGCATTTTCGCATCACCTCGAACCACTGATGCGCGATGGCTCCCAATTCATCGGCATGCTCCTTCATCCACGCATTGATGGCGGGATCTCGGTCGACAGCGCCGTCGAATCGCAGCAATTCTGTTCTCATCGCCTCTCTACTTTGTGCTTTCGAGAGCTGTGGTTAGGCAACGGAAGGTTTGCCCGTAACTCGGGAAGAATGCAGAAACAGTTCTGACCTGCTTTGCAACCTAGCCCTTAGTGTCTGCAACCTTAGGCTGCCACAATTCGATCGGATTCCCCTCAGGGTCATGCAGGCGAGCGAACCGGCCGTAGGGATAAGACTCCGGGTCAATCTTGACCGCGATTCCCGCAGCTTGTAGCTGGGCCGCCATTTTGTCGAGATCCCGGACTCGAAAGTTTAGCATCCAGGATTTGTTGGGATCTCCGAAATACTTGGTGGTTTCAGGGAAAGGAGCGAAAGAGGTTGATCCTGCCTCTTGCTGCCACCCGTGTTCCTCGGAGGTCGTCGGTATCGTCAGAATCCCCAGGTGTTGCTGGTACCAAAGCCCCAGCGCTTTCGGATCTTTGGCTCGAAAGAAGAATCCTCCGATTCCGGTCACTTTTTCCATTTCCGTTCCTCCAGCGATCCCATCACGAACAGAGGCCCCCGCAGGGGGAGGCGAGACCTTTGGCTGTATGGCCGTCTGCGCAGCAATTCCGAGTTGGTTCCGATTCCACATGAAGCTCGACCCGCAAGCAAATGACAGCGTTCGCAGCAGTTGGCGTCTTAGAAAAAGCATCCCATCCTCCTTCCGAGAAGAGCGCGGCCCGAGCTACGATACCTGTGCAAACGGAGTTCTGGGAAGCGCAAAATAAGGCCCTGGGCGAATTGCCAACATACCGGAAGCAATGGGAGGTCGAGTATTAGATTCACTTCCGCATAGCCCGCGCTCCGGACATGATCGCCGAGGTAACAAAGCGGAACGCATCTCCGGTTTAGGCGACTTCTCCAGTCGGACCGAGGCTCACGCATTGGCGCAATTGGTCTTGCCTCTGCGAAGGGCATTTGTCAACATCATCTCGGTTTCATCAATTGCCTGGCGAACCGAGGTGAACATCGGAAAGGAGGCGACTGATGCATGCCGCCGTGCTGCATGCTCTCGGCAAACCGCCGCGCTTTGAGGAATTTCCCGATCCAACTCCGGGCGAAGGTGAAGTGATCATAAATGTCTCCGCGGCTGCGCTGAAGCCTGTGGATAAACAGATGGCGGCCGGAACGCACTATGCCAGCCCGTGCGAATTTCCCGTCGTTTGCGGCATTGATGGCGTGGGGCGGCTCGAAGACGGCACGCGGGTGTTCTTCGGCGGCGCGCGGCGGCCGTACGGCGCGATGGCCGAGCGCACTGTGCTTCGGCGAGTTCAATGTTTTTCGATCCCTGAAGAACTAGACGATGTAACTGCCGCGGCCATTCCCAATCCCGGTGTGTCGGCCTGGCTGTCTCTCAAGTACAGTGCGAAGCTGGCCGCTGGCGAAACCGTCTTGATCCTCGGCGCCACTGGAGTCACGGGCAAGCTGGCGGTGCAGATCGCCAAAATCTTGGGCGCGGGACGCGTCGTTGCGGCGGGACGCAACGAACAGGTGTTGAGCACACTCCATGAGCTTGGCGCCGACTCGACGATTCGCCTCGACAAACCCGATGAAGAATTGATCGCAGCCTTCCGCCGCGAGGCCGGCGTAAAGCGTTTCGACGTGATCATCGACTATCTATGGGGCCGCCCGACCGAAGCTCTGCTAAAAGCCATCACTGGAAAAGAATTTGCGATTGGGGGGTCGGAAACTAGACTGGTGGAGGTGGGCGAGAGCGCTGGACCTACAATCAATCTGCCCGCGGCAGTCCTGCGAAGCATGGCGCTGACGATTCTAGGAACCGGGGGCATGCCGTCATGGGACATACTCACCAACGCGTTCCAACAAGTGATGAACAGCGTAGCCCGCGGCACATTGCGCATCGAGACCGAGCGTGTTCCGCTCGCCGAGATCGAGGATGCTTGGGAATGCGACGCACACGCCCACAGGCTAGTCGTGATCCCGTAGCCTAACAAAAGTGCCGTTCGCGGCGGCTACGATCCTCAATCGCAGAAGTTGAATAAAGCGCCTACCCTTTCCAAACGTACTTCCCGCAGGAGCAAGGCACCGTCTCGGTAGGATGTTTCTTCGCCATGGGTTGCCGGCAGACGGGACAATTCTTACGCCACATATCGAACCGCCTCTTCTTCAGCAGACCGGTTGCAGGCAAGCAGGTATGCCGCCTTCGCCGATCATCGCGAAAAATTCTTCGCGCTCTTGAAGCTCGGTGAGGACCGCGAGCGTTCTTCCGTAGGCGGCAATCGCTCCGGCCAGCTTGTGGAATTCCGGAGAACCCTTAACCGTCATTCGTCTTTGGATGTGCGCGTCCGCCGAGAGTTCGAGGACTCGTTCTATGGCTTCGTTCGTAAGGCCTGCATAAGCTCTCATCATCGGTTCGGTCTCCTTCTATATATTAAGGGCGCGGGCCTCCGGACTTCATATAAGGGAAAGCCTCCAATCTGTAGGCGGGACTATCACCGGGGAGCGACGCAGGTACTGGCTGCACTCGCGCAAAACGCAAGTCTCTTATTTTCAAACGATTTCGCACTGTTTGCCCAAAAAACACCGGGGGGGTGACGCTGCGATCTCCGCGCTCCGACCCTGTCGGAGGGGTACTCTTCCCTTTCTGGTCCGCTGGAGGGAGTTCGTGTGGCACCTCTTCGATCGTCGTGTCCTACGCAGTCACTCATTGGCCGAAGCTTGCGACCGGGCCTGAGAGTCCCGCTCCTCTCTCGTGCCCTAAGTTCTTTGGATGCAACACTTGTGAGCCATCCTGTAACTGTTGCAAACAAAAGACTTACGCACGGGCTAAACCCTTTAGATGCAACATTTACAAAAACTGGGGGAGGCGTCTGCCGCATGCCCACTCAACACGACTCCCCGATCACACTTTTATCCGAAGCGTTACCTGTCCCGAGGGAGTGCATCGGACGTACTATTGGAGCCGGAAAACCATTTCGCCAAGCTATTCCCAGGTCACAGTTCCGTCGTTTCCGAGTACGTTTATTTGCGTGGGAGGGTGCGATGGGTAAGTTCTCTCGTAGTTGGCAGCTCGTTAGGCAGAGCTTCGCCATTCTTCGTTCCGACAAACAATTAATGTTGTTTCCGGTGCTCTCGGCCATTGCGTGCTTTATCGTCACGGCCGTGATTGCCACGGGCGGCGCGTTCCTGATGCTGCCGGCCAGAGCCGCGGCTTTGGCTGCCGGCGAACAGTTCCATCCGAACCAGTCGCCGATGTTCATGCTCGGCATGTTCACTTTGTACGTGGTGAACTATTTTGTGATCGTGTTCTTCAACGTCGCGCTCGTCGGCGTTGCCAACAGCCGCTTGATGGGTGGCACGTGGACTTTCCGCGATGGCCTCGAGCTCGCCTGGGCGCGCAAAGGCACGATTCTGCAGTGGGCGTTCGTGGCCGCCACAGTCGGCGTCATCCTGCGCACTCTGGAAGAGCGCATGGGGCTGCTCGGCCGCCTGATTATGCGTGTCATCGGGGTGGTCTGGACCCTGGCCTGCTACTTCGTCGTTCCCGTGCTGGCCTTTGAAGACCTCACTCCCATCGCCGCGGTCAAGCGCTCCTCCAAGCTCTTCCGCGACACTTGGGGGGAAAAAGTCATCGGCGGGTTCAGCCTCAGCCTCGTTTCCATGATGCTTATGCTGCCTGGCATTGGATTGGTGATCGTCGCGGCTTATCTTGGTGGCGTGGCCGGCCTGCTCATCGGTCTGGTCATCATGTTCGTTTATTTCCTCCTGCTCTCGGTGTTCATGTCCGCTGTGGGAGGAATTTTCAACGCGGCGCTTTATCGGTACGCCTGCTTCAAGCAGGTGCCGCCGGCCTTTTCGCATGACCTGATCGCCTCAGCTTGGGCGCCCAAGGCCTAACGCTGAATGTCTGGCGCCAACGCCTAACGGCAAAAAGTTTTGAGTGACGCAGCCCGGACTTTTAAGTGGCGCGGAAAAGCTTAGGTGCTTCCGCCAGGAATTTTGACGGAGCCCACTGTAACTTCGGCCGCTTGCCGCGCGTCTCAGAATCAAACCGGGTGTTGGCCTCCTTTTTCCAGGTTCTCAGCAGAAGTTTACAATCGCGACGCGTGGCGCCTTTGCGCGAAATTAGAAATGAAATTTCAGGCTGCCACCGACCGTGCGCGAAGGCGCGTACTGGATGGGGATTTCTTCGCTCTCTTTGGCAATCTTGTAGATGCTGTCGCTGACGTTTGTAACGTCGAATTCCAGGTCGAAGGAACGCGGCTCCGCTTTCCAGAGTGTTAGCCCCGTTGCCAGGTCGGCCGTAAAATGCTGCGGCAAGCGCGGCCCATGTTCGACGATGGTGCCGCTGCCGTAGCGCATCGCGCTTCCCGCCCAGAAGCCGCGCCAGCGGTTGCGATAGAAAATCTGCCCCGTTCCGGTGTGCGTCTGATCAAACGCGGGAATAATTTTTTCGCCCGCAACGAGCGGCTCGTCGCCCGCGAAACCTCCCGTAATCGGGCCGTAGAAATACGTTTTTGCCAGCGCATACTGAAAGCGGCCGGAGATTCCCACGCGCTCCAACTGGCGCATGCTGACGACGAGTTCCAAACCTTTCGAGCGCGCGCTGTCGAAATTGATGGGCACGAAAATCCGCGAGATAGAAATTTCGTGGTTCTCAAAACTATTCTTGCCCGTATGCAGGTAAGCGTTGAGCTCCAGGCTGACGCGCGGCGCCAATTCCTGCGACCAGCCCAACTCGTAATAGTTTTGTGTGTAGGGACGCACGTTGCCGACGCGCTTCGCGGGATCGATGGCGTTAGTGCCGATGAAACTGGCGAGCAGCGAATATTCGATGGGTGGCGGAGAAAACAAGCGATTGTAAGCCGCGTGAATCACCGATTTGGTTTTTGCGAGATGATACGCCAGGCCGAGGCGCGGGCTGGCTTGCTGGTCCGCATCCACCAAGTCGAAGTGATCGTAGCGAAGTCCGAGATCCACAACCAGGTTTCGAACCAGCGAAAAATGATCCTGGAGATAGAAGCTGGCTTGCCCGCCTTTGCCCCATCCCTGAAACGGAGGGAATATATCCGGGTCGCCGCGGCTGTCGAAGAAGAAACTTTCTCCTTCGCGCAGCCGGACAAAATCAACGCCAGCCTTGAAGAGATGTCCGTGCCAGGAGTGCGAAAGATCGCTTTTGACGCCGAGAGTTAAGGATGCGCGCGAAGCGTCCGAAAGGGGGGTGACCGGATCCGTCGTGGGAAGAACTTTATCGGAGCTGGTGCGCTCGTAAACCGAAGTCTGAAGCAAGGTCTGCGGAGAAAAGGCGTGCAGCCATCCGAGGATCGCGGTGTACTGGCGCAGGTGGCGCTGGGCGTCGCGGCCGACGAGCTGGTCATCGGTAATATTGGGCTGCTGAAAATTTGCGCCCGAACCCATCATCAGCAATTTAAACGAATCTTTGTTGCCCGCGCGCCAATCGAACTGCGCGGCGGCTCGCGAGCCTTTGCCAAAGTCAAAGAGCTCCTGCGGTTCGGGCGGATCCAGATAGCGCCCGGAAGTGAAACCGTCCGCGAAAAAATAGTAGCCGAGCCGGCCTGCTTGTCCGCCGTAGTCGGCGTTTAAGTCGTAGTTGTCCAACGTAGCGCCGCGGAAATTTATGTCGCCGTGTCCAGCAAGATCGCCTCCGGAGCGCGTGGTGATATCGAGGACGCCGCCGAAGCGGTTGCCATATTCAGGAGGGAATCCGCCGGTCATCAGGTCCACGGTCTCAAAAATCTGCGGGCTGACTCCAGCGGAAAACTGGGGCTGGGTGTTGTCCAGAAAGGAGACGCCGTTGATAAACTCATGCAGCGAGAACTCCGTGCCGCGCACCGCCAGAAAATTGTCGTGGCTGTCGCTGGCGCCGGGCATCAGGTTGTTGACCAGATCGTTGGTGCTCTCCACCATAGGATCCGGCAGCCGTTCGAGATCCTGGCGCGAGAAAGTATAAGAGCTGCCGGTTTTCTCCGGGTCGACAGTCAGATAGCGGGCAGAGACTTCCACGGATTGGCGAACGGTTTCCTCTTTTTGCAGCTCAATGTTCAGGGCAACGGGCTGGCGGGAGCGCAGCACAAAGTCATAGGTTGCGGCGTAGTAGCCCGTGGCTTGCACGCGGAGCCGCCAGGCTCCGGCCTCGACGGCGGAAACTCGAAACTCTCCATCAGCGTCGGTGACCGTGGTCAAGACGGCTGCTGCGTCCGAGCGTCCCAAGGCGAGGGAGGCGTTGGAGATGGCATGGCCGGAATTGTCATGAACTGTGCCCTCAACAATCGTTTGGGCAAACGCGGAACCACAGGAAGACAGGAGTAGAAGGACAACACCCCAATAAGAACAACGCATTCTCGCCAACCTCTACGATGACATCGGTCCCGCGGGAATAGGACACGCCAAGAAAAGGCCAGTCTAGCACAGCACGGCACCTCCTAAATTGTGGCCGGCGCAAGACCCTCTTTCGAGTTTCAGGGCGGCTCAAACTGTTATGCTTTCTCCGAAGGTGATGACGGCTTATCGTGACTATGACTGACAACCGCAATCTGGAGGCTGCTTGGGCCTATCACGACGCCACCAAACACTCCTATGCCAGCATTCGAACGAATCCGCATTTCCTCGACTGGAGCAACCAGCCGCTGCCGTTCAAGATTTATCCCACGCTCGAGCCGATGGTCCTGCCCCGAGAGGTACGCCAAACTGGCGTAGCGGCCCTCTCGGCGATTGCCGAGAGCGTCCCAGAGAAGACCAAAGCGTCGCCGGACTTGGAAGCGGTGGCACAATTGCTCTACCTTTCTGCAGGCATTACGCGGAAGAGGAGCTATCCTGGCCGCGAATTCTATTTTCGAGCGGCTGCGTGCACCGGCGCGCTCTACGAAATTGAGCTTTATGTGGTTTGCGGCAATTTGGCCAACTTGGAGGCGGGGGTCTATCATTTCGCTCCAGGGGAATTCGGCCTGCGCGAGCTGCGCGCCGGAGATCATCGGGGCGTCCTTGTGGAAGCCACGAGCGGCGAATCGGCCGTGGCTCACGCGCCGCTCAACATCGTCTGTACCTGCACGTACTGGCGCAACGCCTGGAAATACCAGGCCCGAACATACCGCCATTTCGGCTGGGACAATGGGACTCTGCTTGCCAATTTGCTTGCAGTCGCTACCGCCCTCGGTCTCCCGGCGCGGGTCGTGTGTGGCTTCGCAGACGTCAGCGTCAACAGACTGCTTGACGTCGACTCCCAGCGCGAAGTGGCTTTCTCCCTCGTTGCCCTTGGTCATGTCGCGGCTCTTTCGCCACTATCTCCCGAAGGAATTTCACCGCTTGGCCTCGAAACGGTTGAGCTCTCCAAAGGCGAAGTGGATTATCCGCTCATGAGAGAAATGCATGCGGCCTCTTCGCTCGACTCCACCGGAGAAGTACAGGCGTGGCGCGGGAACACTCCAATGTCGAAGCTTCCCGCGGCCACCGGCGAAGTCGTTTCACTCACGCCTCTCTCCGATGCTGAAATGCCGCGAGATCCCATCGAGCAGGTCATACAGCGGCGAGGTTCCACGCGAGAGTTTGCCCGGAGCCCGATCAGTTTGCCGCAACTGTCGACCATGTTGGACCGCACCACGCGGGGCGTGCCCGCGGATTTCCTCGATCCGCCCGGAGCCCAACTCAACCAGCTCTACTTGATCGTCCACACTGTCGAAGGGCTTGCGCCGGGAGCTTACGTTTTTCACCGCACCCGCGACGGCATGCTCGAATGTCTGAAGCATGGGAATTTCCGTGCTGATGCTGGGTACCTCGGATTGGAGCAGCAGTTGCCCGCGGACGCTGCGGTGGACATTTTTTTCCTTGCGGACTTGCGCACCATTTTGCAGCGCTTCGGGAATCGCGGGTATCGCGCCGTGCAACTTGAAGCAGGCATTCTCGGCGGAAAGCTGTACCTGGCTGCGTACGCGCAGCGGCTCGGTGCCACGGGCCTCACCTTCTTCGACGACGAGGTGGTGCGTTTCTTCTCGCCTCACGCCGAGGGGAAAAGCGCCATCTTCCTGGTAGCGGTTGGTCATAGCGCCAAACGCAAATCGGAATGAATCGAAGGGTCAGCTCGCGCGATCCAAGAGCGTCTCTTTTTCTGCGACTGAGACGAGGCTCCCGCTCTCCCACACGCATTTCGTCACAAAACTTGCTGGGGCTGGTGCGGCGATCAGGCGGTTTTTGCGTTTGCTAGGAGTTGCGGCTTTTTGCCACCGGCATTCCAGGCGGGCGGGTCGCTTGCGGGGAAAGATTCGAGGGATGCTTCTTCAACAATGTCGAGCGCTTCATCGTCGGCGGGAGGCTCGTGCGGATCGATCGGCGAGGATGGCGTCTCTTGGAGATGCTTCGCCATAGCGATCCCGATTGTACCCCGCCGCGCCTCCGAAACTGGAACGATCACACGGCCTTGATCGTGGTGCCGACGGCAGCAGTCCCTGGCTTGCGTCTATTCTTATCCAAGAACTCGAAGCACCAACTCCTCGCGGCCCCTGGCCAGCACTACGGGCGGAAAATCTTCCGATTTTTCTGCCGTGCTGCTTCCAGGTCATCCGTTTGTTTTTTCAGGCGTTCGACTTCTTTCTGCGGGCCCTCTTGCTCTTCTATTCTCACAGCCTCCGCAATGGCAAGGACAGCTTCAGCATTGACTCGCTTGGAGTAAATGACGAGCCCCAGATGATCATTGAAGGAAGAACGAGCAAGATTGAAGGAGTACTGCGCGTCCTCCCAAGATGCAACAGGCTTTTGCGCCACGCCATACCGGTCGCTCCGAGCGGAATCGGTGTCCACCACAAGACTTGTCGCCGGGCCATAGGTCGCCGAAATGGACTTCACCATGTCCTGGGCGGTGAGCCCTTCCGTGGAGTTTTGATCGTAAATCACCGACATCTTGTAGAGCTCGCCGTTGTAGAAAGAGAAAAGAATCTGTTCAACGGTATCCGATTGGTATGAAACTCCAGGGAGGTTTGGCGGCCACCAATTTACTTCCTGAAGCAGCGCGGGACGGCCATGAATCAACTTCACGTCCGCCACCTTCTGACCGGTACGGTCCAGCACTTTGGTCAAGCTCATTCCAAGAGTAAAGTGCCGATACTTGGAAAGATCCTGCGCACCAAGCAGTGGGGCAGAAAGAAGCAAAACAACAAAACAAAGAATCGAAGTGCGTATCGTTTTCATTTTCATGTCTCTCACCTATTCGTAAAAACTTAAAATCTGAGGAAAGCAACGCTCTGTGGCCACATCTCCGTGAAATTATTCCCCGCCGCGACCTGCCAACAGTTGCGCACGACGCCAAGCGGAATGCCCGCACGTTTGTCTGCCGAGATTCCCAGAGCTGGTGGCGTAAATCTTTCTGCCGTACACGGAAGCGGTAAGCACAGTCAAGAGCGCAGTGCCAATCACGGCAACCATGGTTGTAACGAGCACTCCCCGGTAGCCGCCGATCCCTGCGGTGCCTATGAGGGATCCGCCCGCCAGAGCGCCGCCAGCGCCCATGAGCGTGTCCATAAAGGGGCCATAACCATTACCTTGAAAAACTCTTCCTGCTCCCCAACCAACGACCGCCCCAACCACGATCCATGCGAGCAAATACATGCACGCCTCCTTGCTTTAGCCGTTTCGAAGGTACAGGGGCGGACCTGGTCCGCCCCGTCCAAACGGGCCTATGGGGTTTAGGCCGCTACAGCAGCGACGGTCCTTTGGATCGTTGAGTTGAGGACTTCGTACGTCTGCACCCGAGCTGTACCTTCAATTACGGACGCCAGGATCTTGGTCACTTCTGGAAACGTCTTACGGTTGTAGGCTTCCGCGTGTTCCGCGGTCTCCCACAAACTGAAGGCATGAACTTCTTTTCCACTGGGGTAAAGGAAGGTGATTTCGTCGAGGAACCCAGCCTGCTTGCGCAGAATGGGAATCACTTCGCTCTCCATTTTTTTCTTGAATTCCGCTGCGCCGTCGATCTTCAAATGCATCGATACTTTGCGTGCAAACATGGCAACCTCCTTGGTTGGTGACCAAGGGGGAATTCAGATAACCTCCGCTGGTTCAGGTAGGCTGAAGGCTCCCTCTGTCAGTTAACCATGCTAGGTTAATTCACTTGACGTGTCAAGTACAATCTGAGAATCTTTTCAGGGTTAATCGGAGCTAGTTAATTGAGCGAGGGATGCAATGGATGTCTGCTTAGTGATCAAACAGCGGCTGGAAGAGCTGGGCCTGGAGCAAAGAGACCTGGCGGCCGCGGCCGAGGTTACGGAGTCCTACATTTCACAGTTGCTGACGGGGAAGAAATTGCCCCCGGAACCCAGCCGCACAGACATCTACGAAAAGATGGGCAAATTCCTAAAGGTTCCAAGCGGCAAACTTTCGAAGCTGGCGGACCACCAACGCAAGGAAGACTTGAAGCGCAACCTGAACGAAACGCCCAAGCCTTTGTTTAAGGAAGTCCGGGAGTTGGTTCTCCGGAAGTGCGCACCCGCGAAGGAAAAACAGATGCGGGCGATTTTTGAGAAACAGCCCTTCGGCGAACTCGAGCGGCTGGTCACCCAAAAGCTCCTGGACGTGGTCAAGAAAGTTGCAAAAGACGAATTGGAGAGTAAAACCTGGCTCCATTCGGTGGCGCGACTCAGCGGCCGAAGTTATGAAGCGCTGCGGGTCAGCATACTTGAATTCATGGATGCGGATGCTTTTAACGTATCCGTCGAGAACTGCGAGTCGTTTTTGGATCCGCTGATCGAATCCTGGGACATCGATCTAGCAACCTTCGGGATGGAAATTGTTTTGAATCGGAGACTAATCCCGGGTTATGCAAAGAAATTTGAGTTTGTCGAAAGGGAACTTGCTCAAACTGAGGAAGAGCCCGGGCTCAAAGAATTCCTCCGGCACCAGTCCGCGAGCGGTGATGCGACCGAGGAAGAAATCGAGTTTCTAAAGAGACTGCGGTTCAACGGGAAGCGTCCGACGCCGCTTTATTACTACCGGGAATTGCAGAACCTCAGAGACCCGCTCCATTTTTGCGCGCTCACCGCCCAGACGCTGCGGAAAAGAACACTGGGCCAGTCCCAGCCCGAAGGTTCAGTCGCCCCAATGCATAAATACTTAGAAGCGGGCGGCATCGAGAAACAGATGCAACTTAACGGCAGGAAAAAGGCAATCCTGCGCTGGGCCGGAAACCGAGGCAACCAGGGGAAGAAGCAAAAATAGAGACGTAGAATACTGTCGTCGCCAAACGCAGGCATCGTTCATTGGCACTTTCTCGGTAGATAATATGTGGTGGAGAGTTGCCGGATTCTCAGGGTAACTCCAGTCCTGCTATTCTTGAGGGGCAACTCATAAGGCATTAGCACGAACTATGTTTGAGAATCTGACAGAGAAGCTGCAACGCACATTCAAGAATCTACGCGGGCAGGGCAAGCTCACCGATGAGCACCTGAACACCGCGCTGGCCGAAATCCGCGAAGCGCTGCTGGAAGGCGACGTCAACGTCGGCGTGGCCGACGAGCTGCTAGCCAACATCCGCGCGAAAGCGATCGGCAGCGAAGTGATGCTGCAACTTTCGCCTGACCAGCAGGTCGTCAAAGTGGTGCGCGACGAGCTTGCAGCGATGCTGGGAAAGCATGCCAAGCCGCTGTTTGCTTCGCGGCCGCCTTCGGTGTGGATGATTGTGGGCCTGCAGGGTTCCGGCAAGACCACGACGACGGGAAAACTCGCGAAATGGCTCTCGCAACATGGACATCGCCCGCTAGTGGTTTCGACAGACGTCTACCGGCCGGCGGCCCGCGAACAGCTTGCGCAGGTCGCGAAAGCCGTGGGCGCGGCGGTGTGGCCGGGAGCCGGCACGGACAAGCCGCTGGAAATCGTGAAGGGAGCGATCAAGGAAGCGAAACTTTCCGCCAGCGACGTGATCCTGGTGGACACGGCCGGGCGCTTGCACATTGACGATGAATTGATGAACGAGCTGAGCACGCTGAAGAAGGAATTGCAGCCCAGCGAAATTCTCTTTATCGCCGATTCCATGATCGGTCAGGACGCGGTGCGCTCCGCGGGAGAATTTCACAAGCGCCTTGGGCTGACCGGCGTGATCCTGACGAAGCTGGATGGCGACGCGCGCGGCGGAGCGGCGCTGAGCATCGGCAAAGTTACCGGCGCTCCGGTGAAGTTCGTCGGGCTGGGTGAAAAATACGATGCGCTGGAGGGGTTTTATCCCGAACGCATCGTGTCGCGCGTTCTGGGCATGGGCGACATCATGTCGCTCATCGAGCGCGTGGAACAGACCGTTGACAGAAAAGCCGCTGCCGACCTCGAACGCAAGCTGCGCAAGGAAGAATTCACGCTGGAGGATTTTCGCGATCAGCTAAAGCACATTCGCAAAATGGGCCCGCTCGAAAAAATCGTGGACATGCTGCCGAAGATGGGGCCGCTGCAAAATCTTCCCAAGGATGCGAAAGTCGACGAGCGCCAACTCACGCGCGTGGAGGCCATCATCAACTCCATGACCAACCAGGAGCGCCGCGACCACAACGTCATCGACGGCAAAAGGCGGAAGCGCATCGCCAAAGGCAGCGGCACGACGGTGCAGGACGTCAACACCGTCCTCAAGCAATACCTGCAAATGCGCACAATGATGAAGCAGTATGGCGCGATGGCTGCGCGCGCGAAAGTGAAGGGACTCGGCAAACTCGCGGGATTGCCGTGAGGCAGCGATGAAGTGTTTCAGGCGGGCAGATCAGTTTTTGGCCGAGAAGAAAATATCAGCAACCTGGAGCGCCAGTTTCTCGGGCTCGAGATCGGTGCGGTTGCACAAAATAATTACAGTCAAACCGCCGCCTTCAGTGAAGCGTTCGATCACGGTGCGAAATCCCATGGTGCTTCCGGTATGCCACATGCGCTGGCGCGCTTGAAAAGAATCGAGAAACCAGCCGAAACCGTAGGAAACGGGCTTGCCGGGATGAAGATTGTCGTCGTTCGGCGCGGCGGGCCAATGAGGCTCGGAGCCCTCGCGGAGTTTCACGGGGGATAGAGCAGGCTGGAATTCGTTTTCGCTGAGCAACGCGTAATTGCGCAGGGCGTCGTCCCACTTGACGAGGTCTTCAAGATTCGAATAGATGCCGCCATCGCCGAGCGTTGCGGAAGTCGAGCTCTGGTCCCTGTCTTTGAAGGCATTGCCGTCCTTGGAGTGGCCAAAGGCGCGATGCGAGACCTGGTTTTTGCCTTTTTGAAAAACGATGGTGTGATTCATTTTGAGGGGCGCAAAAACTCTCTCTTGAAGAAAGCGGCCATACGATTTTCCTGAAACTTTTGCAACGATAAGCCCCAGCATGACGTAACCGGAATTGCTGTAGGACCAATTGGTCCCCGGCGGAAACTTTCCGGTTTGTTCTTTCTTCAGCAGCTCCAAAACTTCTGCGTCTTGGATTTGCTTCTCTGGCGTCCAGACCGGACCTTTTGTTTTTTCGTAGGCGTCCATCAAGTCCTCGTAATCTGGCAAGCCGGAAGTGTGATTCAGCAAGTTTCGAACGGTGATGGTTTTTCCGTAGGCGGGGAAATCCGGAAAGATCTCCGTGAGGGTTTGGTCATAGCGAAGTTTTCCGTCGTGGACCAGGAGCATCACGGCCATGGAGGTGAATTGCTTGGTGAAAGAAGCCAAGCGGAAATTTGTACGCGCGTCGATCTTGGCTTTCGAACGGAGGTCGCGCACGCCGTAACCGCGCTCGAAAACAGTGCGGCCACTGTTGCGCACGAGGACAGCAAGGCCGGGGGCATCCGGAGAAGTCCTCCCCACAAGAACAGCATCAATCTGTTTTTCTAAGGACGTCGCTGGCGATTGGGCGAACGTGGTCCCGGCGGATCCCAGCCCGGCCAGCGCGACCGTTACGATGATGAGCTTCGGCTTCACTGAGCCTCCTAGGCGCGCCGCAGGATATCATCTTGCGCATTCTTTCGAGGATGGAATTGCTTTCATCAAAATGTGGCGATTTTTCAAACGGCTAGCATACAAATTAAGCCGTATTAATACGATTTGATTAGCCGGTTCTATCTGTATTAAAGTACCTAGCCTCTGCTTCAAGTTCCGCGGCGCAATTCGAGACCGGGGAGACAAAGGAGACCACATGCGGCATTGCAGGAATGCTTTCTTCACATTTGTTATCTTCCTTTTCGCCGCGGTTCCTTCCTATTCGCAAACTGGCACGAATGCGGGCGGTGCAAATGATCCAGGATACTTTGCAAACTGGTTCAAGCGCGTGGACAAGACACAAGCGGAACAGCCGCACTGGGCCACACCACTCGCCACGACAACGCCACGACTCGAAGAGGAGTTTCGCTTCGACACCCTCTGGCAGACGAACAACAGCGGCATCACTACGGAAAACTACGGCGGAGCAAAAGGACTGGAGCTGATACCAGCCGAACGAATCGAAGTGATTCTGGTTGCTCCGCCCGCCTATATCGTCCATAACGACAGCCTGGTGCGGGATGGATTCGGCGATTGGAGCTTCCTTGTGAAGTACCGGATCCTTTCCTCGAACGAGGAAAACGGAAAGTACATTCTGACGGCGTTTTTCCAAACGTCATTGCCCACGGGGCAGTACAAGAACGGAGCGACCGACGCCATCATCACGCCGACGATCGCGTACGGGAAGGGCTTCGGGGCGTTCGACATTCAAGGCACTTTTGGCGTGACCTTGCCGACGGGCAACGAGGCCGCGATTGGCCGAACCTATCCGTGGAACAACGCCTTTCAATATCACCTGTATCGAAAATTCTGGCCGGAAGTCGAAGTAAACTACACCCATTTCCAGGACGGGCCGAACAATGGGCAGACGCAAGTCTTCATGACACCGGGCCTGGTCATCGGAAGAATCCATCTGTGGAAGCGATTGGCAGTCACCGTCGGCGGAGGAATCCAGATCGCTACGACGCACTTTCACAGGAACAATCACAATGGGATTTTTTCGGTGCGCTTTCCCTTCTAACCAAGAGAACCAAGGCCCGATTGAAAATAGCCGGTTTTAGTTGAATTTCCCGCCATCCAAGCATTACGCCAGCGGACGAAGCAATCTTGGGGATGCCTGGCGCAACCGCCGGGGCCTCATTCAGCGCACAAACGGACTCCGCAGCGACGCACAAACTTCCATTGCCGCCAGGCACCACGGCAAGCTACAATGGTAGGATTGTGGAGGAGCGATTTAGTGCTGACGATTCGATTGTCCAGGATTGGCAAGAAAAAGAAGCCCTTTTACCGCGTGGTAGTGATTGAGAGGACCCGGCCGCGGGACGGCCGCGTTAAGGAAGCAGTAGGGACGTACGATCCGCTGAAGAAGCCGGCGGAAATCAAGCTCGACGCAGAGCGCATAAAGTATTGGATCCGCCTGGGAGCTCAGCCCAGCGATACGGTGCGCAGCTTCCTACGTTTGCAGAAAATCGCTTAGTTCCCTGCGCCTCCTGAAAATTTGCGTGTCCCTGGTTTCTCCGGGGGCTGCAATCCCAGGTAGCATATGAACGAACTGGTTGAAGCTATTGCCCGTGCTCTCGTTGATCATCCTGAGGACGTGCAGGTGAAGTGCGTCGAGGGCTCGCAAGTCACCGTGCTGGAACTGAGGGTGCATCCCGAGGACTTAGGCAAAGTCATCGGGCGGCAGGGCCGGACGGCGAAAGCGATTCGAACGTTGCTTGGCGCATCCGGAATGAAACTGCGCAAGCGGTTTACATTGGAAATCCTTGAAGACTGACTGCTTTGCAGTCATGCTTTTGGTTTACTGCCGCGCGGTCTGACTTCTCATTGAGCCGTGAAACTCCACGCTGGTTGATAATTGCGCGCATCCTTCGGGCGCGCGGCAACAAGGGCGAAGTCGCCGCTGAAATCCTCACTGATTTTCCGGAACGCCTGACACGATTGCGGGAAGTTTTTGCCGGACACGCCGACGGTAAAGATGAGCCGCGGCGCCTGGCGCTGAAATCCTGCTGGCTGAGCCAGAATCATCGCGGGCAGGCGATTTTTCATTTTGAGGGCGTCGATTCGATCTCAGAAGCGGAGAGATTCCGCGGGCTGGATGTAATGCTTCCGTTCGAACAGCGCGTGACCCTCCCGGCGGGCCAATATTTCGTTTCCGACCTTATCGGCTGTTCCGTGTTTGAAACTCCTGCCACGTCTCCTGTCCTGTCTTCTTCACCGTGCTCGCTTGCTGAAGCGCCGGCCTTTCTCGGGACCGTCAGTGACGTGCAATTTCCCGGGGAAGAAATCTCGGGGACGCCGCTCCTCGAAGTGGAAACATCAGGCGGCGAAATTCTGATTCCGCTGGCCGTGGACATTTGCACGAAAATCGACGTGGCCGAACGACGAATTGACGTGATCCTCCCCGAGGGCCTTCGCGACCTCAACCTCGAATAGGCTGTACCAGTGGCGCTAGTGGACGTCGATCGTAGTGACGCTGTATGCGGGAAGCGTGATGGTAAGCGACGAGCCGCTTACGGCCATCGTTCCCATGGACACGGGCTGGACAACCGTTTGCGCCGAAGCAGAAACGGCGGTCATCTGGTACAGATGAGCCGTTCCGGAGAGCGCCTGGCCGTTGATGGCTGTAACCTTTGTGGCATTGGAGCGATTGATGGCGACGAAGACGACACGAGCGGGGGCAGTGGTGTCCGTACTGGCGTAAACGACCACGCTGGCCACATCGCTTGAGGTTGCTTGAAGCGAAGTGTCGCCGAAGTTGGCATTTGCGCCGTCGAAGCCGCGGAACGCGCGGAAGCCCGCGAGAGCATAAGAATAAGTGCCGCTAGGGGGCCAAAAATTCGCTGCGAAAACTCCCGTGCTGCCGAAGACGCCAAGGTTATCGGCCTGCGCGATGGTTCCGGCGATGTGGTTGAAACCGCCGTTCTCGTACTCGGTGATGGCAATCTTCATACCCGGATTTTCCGCGTCGATTTTTGCCTGGAGCCGTCCGAGGATGAAGATCGGCCCGGCGAGCACAGAGTTCGAAATCCAAGAATTCTCTTTGAATGTTGTATCCCACAAGCTGCGGGGACTCTGCACGATGGCCTGAATCTGGGCGTCCGTCAGAGAAGAGCCAGTCATGTTGGTGACTCTCGTTGTGCCGTCTGTCGCTTCCGAATACCAGTGGAAGTCGTACACATCCACCACGGGCTTACCATAGGCGGTGGAAGCGGTCTTGATTCCTGCGAGGTACTTGTCCGCAAACCAATTCGCCCCGTTGGGCGTGGGGCTCAGAGTCGGGTCGCCCTGCCAACTGTAGATTCCGTTGAAGCCGTAATTCACAGGCCCGAAGATAACGAGATTCGGGAATTGGTCTTTCAGCGCTTCTGAAAGCGTGACCGTCTTAGTGATGAAGTTGGTCGACGAGATGTTCGTCGAGCCCTGCACCTCTTCATGCGTGGAATTCCAGAGATCGGGTTCATTGTCGAGGCTGATAAACGTGGGATGGGCTGGGCTGGCGCCGAAAATACCTTGGCCGGGGAATTTCTGGTCCAGGGCCCACGCGAACTCGTCCATGTACACGAAGGCGTCGCTGGTGGGCGGGTTCATCGTGAAACGCGTGGCGTCTTTTGTGCTCTTTTTCTCGACGACCTGCTTGAATCGCGCCAGATTGGGAAAGGGACGAGCCACCGGACCGCTCTCGTCCGCAGACACGTAGCCTTGTAGCTGGAAGGTTACAAGGCTTGCCAGGCTCGCGCCCTGGTCTCCGGCAATAAAGCTCCGCACGGCCTCAGCCGGAACATTGCTGCTGCTCAGGTAACTGTCGTTTTGGTAGAAATAATCGCTTCCCGCATTGGACGCGTTGGTTTCCCAGTTGTAGGCAGTCCAGCGGTTGCCTCCGGCGCGGTCGAACGTAAAATTTGGCTGCGGCGCAGTGTTGCCCGAATAAAAATTAGTGCCGTAGATGTACGGAGAAATGGGTTTGGTCTTGGTGGGGTCAATGGTGATTGTTACGTCAGCAACGGGTGGCGGAGGTGCTACGGGCGTGGCGCTGACTTCGGCGGAATTGGCGCTCTGGCCGTAAGAGTTATAGGCCGAAACGACATAATAATATTTCGTTCCGTTGGTTAGGCTGTTGTCAGAGTAGCTTGTCGTTGACACTGTAGCGATTTGGTTTTCGACGCCACTCGTTGTAGAGCGCTTCACATAGTAGCCGGTCGCGCCGGAGCTTGCGTTCCAGCTTAGGTTCACCTGCGCATTTGCAGCTGTTGCTGTAAGACCCGTAGGCGTGGCTGGCGCCGACGCGCCTCCTCCACCGCCGTTGCCTCCGCTCCCATAAGCGCCGCAGCTTGCAAGCCACAGAGCAGTTACAGCCAACCACCATGGCTTTGAGATGCGAGTTTGACGACCGACGAAGCGCATAAAATTGGCCTTCGATGAGGCAAGCGGCGGCGCCAGTACCGAACTCCAGCTTGCCCGACCCCAGATTGAGAACAACTGCTTCATTAACAATAGGTTATGAGACCTTAAGGGGCCCGGCAACTGCCCAAAAGGACAGAAATAGGTCCAATACTAGGCATGGTAAACACTTACGAATTCTGGCGCAATCACGGCACGAGCGATCGGAATGTAACTCAGAATGGCGAGTGTTCTCTCGATTGGCTACACTTGTTTTGCATGCGATTCGATCTCATCACTATTTTCCCCGAGTTTTTTGCGGGCCCGCTCGAACATGGCATCGTGCGCCGGGCTCGCGAAAACGGCCTGGTAGAGATCCACGTGCAAGACTTGCGCGAGTTTACCAAGGATCGCCACCGCACCGTGGATGACCGGCCGTTCGGCGGCGGCGAGGGCATGGTGCTGAAGCCGGGGCCGTTGTTTGAAGCCGTGGAGTCGCTGGTCGGGCGTAGCGCCGGCGATGCTTTGAAACCGATCGGCAGCGCGGACCCGAAGACGGCGATCGTTTTGCTGTCCGCAGCGGGGAAATTGTTCCGCCAGGAAACGGCGCGGCGTTACGCCCAGTTGGAACGAATCATCTTCATTTGCGGGAGATACGAGGGCGTTGACGAACGCGTGGCGGAACATTTGGCGACAGACGAGATATCCATCGGTGATTTCGTCTTGAGCGGCGGCGAACTCCCGGCGATGATGATCGTGGACGCGGTGACGCGCTTGTTGCCCGGAGCGTTGGGGAATGAAGCTTCCTCGCAAAACGAATCGTTTAGCGGAGTAGCGCACGCGGAATCCGAATTACTCAGTGGAGTGCACAGCACGAGTCAGTCGCGAGTCGGCAACCACTCTCTCTTGGATTTTCCGCACTACACGCGGCCCGCGGAGTACCGGGGGTGGGCCGTGCCCGAGATTCTCATTGGAGGGAATCACGCGGAAGTAGCTAAGTGGCGGCGCACGGCTGCGCTTGAAAAAACCCGCCGCAATCGCCCCGATCTACTGCCAGGGGAATAAAATGGAACGTCTTGAGGTTCTTATCCATCCGATGATAGCGACTCGAAGGTTAGGGCCAGGTGCGAGGTTTCATGAGTGACCAGACAAACAGGAACGTTTACGGGCTCGAAAAGCCGATTGCCATTTATTACGAGCATCCGGACTGGTTTCGGCCGCTCTTTCAGCAACTCGACGAGCGCGGTGTGTCTTGGCTGAAGATCGACGCGCGCCACCACCACTACGACGTGGATTCGTCGGAGCGCGAATATTCGCTGCTCTTCAATCGCATGAGTCCTTCGGCGTGGCAGCGCGGGCTGGGTCACGGCATCTTCTACACGCTCAACTATCTGGCACACCTCGAAGGCAAGGGCGTGCGAGTGGTCAATGGCTACCGGTGCTTCAACCACGAGATTTCCAAAGCGCTGCAGCTGACGAACCTGGAAAAACTGGGATTGCCATATCCGAAAGCGCGGGTTGTCAATCATCCGTCGCAGGCGCTGGATGGGGCGGAAGCTATCGGGTATCCAGTGGTCATCAAGCCAAACATCGGCGGCAGTGGCGCGGGCATCGAACGTTTCAATTCGCGGGATGAGTTGCGCAGTGCGGTAGAGGCGAATCGTCTCTACTTCGGTATTGATTCCACGGCACTGGTGCAGGAAGCGTTCACGGCGCGCGGGGGAATGATTACGCGTGTCGAGGTTCTTGGCGGAAAATTTCTTTACGCCATCCAGATCCACGTTACTGGCGAGAGCTACAACCTTTGTCCCGCGGACATTTGCCAGAATACGCGCGGCGAAGAGTTGACGCGCATCGCCTGCCCAGTGGACGCCCCCAAAAGCGGAATGAAGGTGGAAGGCTACAATCCGCCGCGGCGGGTGATCGAAGACGTGGAACGAATCGTGGAACTGGCCGGAGTTGAAGTTGGCGGTATCGAGTACGTTATTGACGACCGTACCGGACGGCAGCTTTATTACGACGTGAACGCGCTTTCCAATTTCGTGGCAGATCCAGTCCGCGTTATCGGTTTCAATCCCTACGCGCGGCTTGCGGACTTCCTCATCGCGGAGGCGCAACGCCACGAAGCGGATCGCAGCGAGCACGTTGCCGCTGGAGGGAGCCCGCGATGAGATACGGCTACTGGCTTCCTGTTTTCGGCGGCTGGCTGCGTAACGTCGAAAACGAGAACATGGAGACGAGCTGGGCATACGTGAAGAAGCTTGCGCAGCGCAGCGAGAAGATTGGTTTTGACCTGACGCTGATCGCCGAGCTCAACCTCAATGATATCAAGGGCGTCGCAGCGCCCTCGCTGGATGCGTGGTCCACGGCCGCGGCGCTGGCCGCGGTGACGGAGCAAATCGAACTGATGGTGGCAGTACGGCCGACGTTTCATTTACCCGCGTTGCTGGCGAAGCAGGCGGCCAACATCGATCAAATTAGCAATGGCCGGCTCACGCTGAACGTGGTGTCTTCCTGGTGGGCGGATGAAGCGCGCAAATATGGCGTTGCGTTCGAACAACACGACGACCGCTACGCACGCACCAGCGAGTGGCTGGACGTCCTGGACGGCGTTTGGAAACAGGATCATTTTTCCTATGCGGGGAAGTATTACCGGGTGGAAGACAATGTCCTCGAGCCCAAGCCGGTGGCGAAACCGCGGCCAACACTGTACGCCGGAGGCGAATCGCCCGCTGCGAAAGAGCTGATTGCCGGAAAATGCGACGCCTATCTGATGCACGGTGATCCGCCGGAGCGCGTGGGTGAGAAGATTGCCGACCTGCGGGAGCGCCGGGCGAAACATAATTTGCCACCCCTGAAATTTGGCGTTGCGGGTTACGCCATCGTTCGCGAAACGGAACGGGAAGCGCAGGACGAGCTGCGGCGCATCACCGACGTTCAGCAATCCGCGGCGGGCTATGCAAATTACCAACAGTGGCTCGCCGGAACGCAACTGGAGCAGCGCGTTTCGCTGGAGGATTATTCGGTTTCGAATCGCGGCCTGCGGTCCGGCCTTGTCGGCACGCCCGAACAAGTGACGGAGCGCCTCGCGCAATTCGAAGCCGCTGGTGTTGACCTGGTGTTGCTGCAATTCAGCCCGCAACTGGAAGAAATGGAACGCTTTGCGGAAGCAGTGATTCGGCGGAATTCCTCGCTAGCGGCCCCGGCTTAGACGTTGCTCATCACTTACTACGCCCAAATTCGCTAGGAAAACGGTTACAATTTGTCTATAATTGTAGGTTGCGTTTCAACAGCTGGCCCCGCCTGAGTGGGTCTAAAAGGAAACAGGAACATGAATCCGGTAATTCGTAAGTTACATGAAGCGCAACTGCGCAAAGACCTCCCCGAGTTTCGCGCGGGCGACACCGTGCGCGTCAACGTCCGCCTGCAGGAAGGTGAAGGCGAGAAGGTGAAGGAGCGCCTCCAGGCATTTGAAGGCGTGGTGATCTCCAAGAAGGGCCGCGCATCAGGCGCGACGTTTACGGTGCGCCGGGTCAGTTTTGGCGTAGGCATCGAGCGCATTTTCCCGCTCCATTCGCCAACCATCAGCTCGATTGAGGTGATTGGGAAGGGTAAAGTTCGCCGCGCCCGGCTGTACTATCTGCGCGACCTGAGGGGCAAGGCCGCCCGCATCAAGCGCGCGGCACGGGAAGAGGAAGAAACACCGCCTGCCGTTGCGGCCACCGCCACAGCGGGCACCGAAGCAAAGGTCTAACCGCCTCTCCCGCGTTCCAAATCCATTTGCAAAAAAGAGCCTCAGTTTCCTTGAGGCTCTTTTTTTGAACGCCTGCCCGAAGAACCCCTAGGGCTGAACGTTCGTCACCCCTTCCGTGCCGGGCTTGGGGAAATGCTTTTCGTACCACGCGATGCAGCGGTCGATGGAATCAATGTTGTGTTTGACTTCGCTGAGGCCGTGGCCCTCTCGGGGATAACGCACGAAAACGGCCTCCGTGCCCACATCCTTCAGGGCGATGAAAAACTGTTCGGCTTCCGCGATGGGCACATCGTTGTCATTTTCGCCGTGCATTAGCATCGTCGGCGTGTGTGCGGCGGCGACGTGTTTCAGCGCGGAACGTTCCCACGCGACGTCCATCAAATTTCCCTGGTGCAGGAACTGGCCGAATTCCATCTCTTCATACTGGTTGTAATAGGTCATGTAGTTGTAGCTGACCAGGTTGGCGATTCCCGCAATGGGCACGGCGGCCTTGAATTCATTTGTTTGCGTGATGAGCCAGTCAGTCAGTTGGCCGCCGTAGCTCACTCCCTCGATGCCCAGGCGCTCGCGATCGATCCACAGGTAGCGGCGCACCGCCGCGCTCACGCCATACAAAACGTCCTGCCCTTCATTTCCATTTTGGTCGCCAAAGACGGCGTCGGCGAACTTTTGACCATAGCCTGTGGATCCGCGGTAGTTCACCTGCAGCGTCGCCCAGCCGTGCGCGGCATAGACTTGATTCTTGAAATTGAATACCGGCCCATTTTGCCCATGTGGCCCGCCGTGAATATTGACGATGAGGGGATGCTTCGATGTGGCAGTCATCCCCAGCGGCTTGGTCAGGAAGGCTTCGACTTCAAACTTGTTGTCATTGCTGACGAAAGTGAAGGACTCCACTTCGGCGATCTTTTTTCCCGCGAAAAGTTCCGCGTTCAAATCCGTGAGCTTGCGCGGAGCAGCATTGCCCGTTTTGAAATAGAGTTCTGTCGTGTCTTGCGGCCACGCGAAACCGTACGCCAGCGATCCATCTTTCCCAACAGACCAGCCCCCCACCACTCCGGTTTCTTTCACTACGTACTCGGGCTTGCCTCCCGAAATGGGCAGCCGCACCAAACGGATGCTTCCGCGCTCTTGAATCGTGAAATAAACCGCGCTCCCATCCGGTGCCCATAATGGCGCGCCCTGGCGATTGTCCAACACTGCGCCGATTTCGCGACGATCGCTGCCGTCGGCGTTCATCACCCAAACGTGCGTGTCTTCCATGGTTGTTTCGCGGTCGGTCAATCCGCGGCGCGTACCGCGAAACACGATGCGTTTGCCGTCCGGCGACCACAAAGGTTCGTACTCGTTGTATTCCGTAGCCGTCACGCGGCGAATGGTGTTGTCCGCAACCTTCAAGGCGAAAACGTCGTAGTTGAAAAACTCGTCCTGGTTCGGCTCGCGATTCGAAACGAAAAGAATCTCCTTGCCGTCCGGCGACCAGTCGATGGAATGCTCATCGGCATTCCCTTGCGTAAGCTGGCGCACTTGCTTTGAGGAAACATCCACGACAAATATGTGCAGGCGCTGGTTGTCGTTGAAGTGCGTCATCCCTTCGCCTGCGTCGGGCTTGTAGAGATAGCGCGTGATCACCATGGGGTCGCCGCTGGCTTCCGCAGCCTCCGCGCCGGGCGTCGAGGAGATAAACGCGATCTGCTTGCCGTCGGGAGACCATGTGAAGTCCTTGCCCGTGCCCGGCAGCGGGCTGTTGGTGCCGTTCGGCGACGCGAGAAACGTGACCTCCGAGCCGTCCGGCCGCGCCACGAACAAGCCGCCCTTTTCCCCTTGATGCCCTTCGAAGGCGAACCACTTGCCATCGGGCGACCACAGCGGACCGCCGCCGGAATCTTTCTCGCCGCCTACGCGGACGGATTTTTGCGTGGCCAGATCCATAATCCAGAGTTGGCCGTAAGGGCGGCCGGGCCGGTCGCGCATAACCACACTGTATGCGATGCGCCGGCCGTCCGGCGATAGCTCGACGCTGCCAACAGAGCGTAAGCGCGAAAGGTCGCCGCTCGCCAGGCCTTGTGCCGTGGCCGAAGGAACTAGTCTAATTAAGACTAGTACACAGCAGAGGCAGAAACCGGCTCGGAGCAAAACAGACCGCAAGTAAAGACGCATGGCAATTCTCCCTTATCACTCAAGCAAGCGCAGAATTTGCCCGGTCATCCTAGGCCGCGTTGCGTTCCAAGGTCAACTTTTCTTCTGACGGGACCATCGCGAAAAGGGAATTTTAAGAAAGGGGCGGCTCTCACCGATCCTCCTGCCGGCCACCTTCCGGAAATCCTTCCTGTTGACATTCAACAGGAAGGAGCCTATGCTCCTGTTGTTTGTCTAATGGAGAAAACATGGCTCCTCCCCGCGGAGAAGTACTGCAAGGCACCCTCGACCTGATTGTTCTGCAAACCCTGCACGCCATGGGCCCGCTCCACGGCTACGGCATCGCCCAGCGCGTCCAGCAAGTTTCGGAAGACTTGCTCAAGCTCAACCAGGGCACGCTCTATCCTGCCTTGCTGCGGCTTGAGCAGCGCGGCTGGATCGCTTCCAAATGGGGCGCCTCAGAAAACAACCGCAAGGCGAAGTTCTACTCGCTGACGCGCGCGGGACGCAAGCAGTTGCTCGCGGAGACCGAGAGTTGGGAGCGCATGACGGCGCTCATGGCACGCCTCCTGGGCGGCACGGAAGGAGCTTGATATGGAATGGCTTCGCATTTTCTACGCGCGTTTGCGCGGCCTGTTCCGCAAACGACAGCTTGACGGTGAACTGGACGCCGAGCTTCATGCGCATCTGGAGTTGCTCACGGAGGAAAACATCCGCCGAGGAATGATTCCCGCCGACGCGCGCAGTGCCGCTCGCCGCGAATTCGGCGGCGTCGAACAAGCCAAGGAGCTGCATCGTGAACAGCGCGGCATTCCATTTCTGGATGCGCTTGTGCAGGACTTGCGGTTTGCTCTTCGAGCTTTGGGAAAACGCCCAGGATTCGCGCTCGTAGCGATACTCACGCTAGCTCTAGGTATCGGGTCAACCACAGCGGTCTTCAGCGTGGTCGACCGTATTCTCTTCCGCAGCCTGCCTTATCCCCACGACGAACGCTTGGTCAGCTTTGGCGACAAAGCGCCTTTCGAAGCGAATGAGTTCGTGCTCGGTCCGGATTACGTGGACTGGAAGAAAGCACAGACCCCGTTTGAGTCCGTAACTTCGTTTGTACCCGGCGGAGCCGATTGCGATCTTACCGAACGGAACCCCGTTCGCCTAAAGTGCGCGCTCGTCGAATCGACATTCCTTCCGACGTTCGGCATTCAGCCTTTCCTCGGACGGAATTTTACGAGCGACGAAGACCGGCCGAACGCCCCGCGCGTCGCACTCATCACCTACGGGTTGTGGCGTTCCCGGTTTGCCGGCGATCGTAATCTTCCCGGCCGCATAATCTCCCTCGACGGCCGGCCCACTGTCGTTGTTGGTATCCTTCCTCCGCAATTCGAAATGCCTATCCTCGGCCACGACGACATTCTTGTTCCTGCCGCACTCGACGGCTCCACGGATCGCGGGCCCAACGCGCGCCAAGTGATTTTGCGGGCGTTTGCGCGACTCAAGCCCGGCATCACCATCAAGCAAGCAGCGGCGGGGATGGAGCCGCTCTTCCAGCAGTCCCTCAATTACGTTCCGCCACAGTTTCGACACGAAGTCTCGTTCAGCGTGCGCTCTCTGCGCGACCGGCAGATACAGGATTCCCGCGCCGCTTCATGGGTCCTTCTTGGCGCCGTCCTAGCGGTCCTGCTTGTGGCATGTACTAATGTCGCGAACCTGCTCCTCGCGCGGGCGACCAGCCGCAGGCGGGAGTTGGCCGTTCGCACCGCCCTGGGCGCGACGCGGGCACGATTGGCTCGGCAGGCACTCACGGAAAGCCTGCTTTTGGGTGTGCTGGGTGGTCTTACGGGTTGCTGGTTTGCCCAACTGTTGCTTCGTCTCTTTGTCTCCATCGCGCCCGAAGGGATTCCGCGGCTGGAACAGGCCACGATTGACGCGCGCGTTTTGCTTTTTGCGCTCGGGGTGTCACTTCTCTCAGGCATTCTCTTCGGGCTGGCATCGGCGTTGCGCCGTCCGATACCGGAGTTGCTAACCGGAAAGGAGATCCACGCTATGCCGCGCGGCATGCTTCGTCAGGCACTGGTCACTGTTCAAATTGCCGTTTCTCTCGTTCTGCTCGCCGGCGCTGGTCTGCTCCTGCGTAGCCTCTGGAAGCTCGAAACCGTTGCACTCGGCATGGACGCGAAAAGCGTCATCACCGCAGGACTGGATCTAGCCCAATACCGCTATCCCGACACCGCAAAACAGCTTGTCTTCTTCACCCAGCTCGAATCCCGCCTGAAGCAAATGCCAGGCGTCACCGCGCTAGGCATGAGCGACACGCTGCCTCCTTCCGGGGGCATGCAAGCCACTTTTCTGTCGGCCATCGAAATTCCCGGGCATTCCAAATTCAGTGCGGGCACTGGTGGAATGATTGCCTATCGCTTCGTGACTCCTGCCTATTTTCCCGCGCTCGGCATTTCGATCCTGCATGGCCGCGGCTTTCGCGAAGAAGATCGCTCGCCCGCGGAAAAGCCCGTAATCCTAAGCGAGGCGCTCGCGAAACGGCTCTTCCCCAACGGGGAAGACGCTCTGGGCAAATCGTTTCGCTTTGGCTCCCAGCAAGAGTGGCGCACCATCGTTGGAATTGCTGGAGACGTGAAGAACCACGGACTCGCCGAGCCCGCCGATCCGGAGTTTTACGTTCCCTGGAAAAGTGAGGCTGGCGGCTACTTCCGCACCGGGCATTTGATCGTTCAGAGTGCCATCAATCCGGAGACTATCGCACGTTGGATTCGTTCGGAAACCGCCGCTATCGATCCGACAGTTCCGGTTACGATCGAAGCCATGAATACCCGAGTCGGAAAACTTGCGCAGCGGCCTCGTTTCACCGCGGTCTTGTTGTCCTTGTTCGCGGGCATGGGCATCCTGCTTGCGGGGATTGGAATCTACGGCGTCGTTGGTTTCCTGGTCGCCCAGCAAACCCGGGAAATCGGTATTCGCGTAGCCCTTGGCGCCACTCCCCGGAACGTCCTGACCATGGTTCTCTTGAACATGGTGCGCTGGACGGTTGCGGGTGCGACGCTTGGCCTGCTGGGAGCTTGGCTCAGTTCGCGTTTCCTGGAGTCCCTGCTCTTTGAAGTTCGCGCCCACGATCCGTTCCTTCTCGGTTCGGCTCTGTTTGTTTTGCTCGCGGTGGCATTCTTCGCCGCTTGGATTCCTGCTCGGCGGGCCATGCTTGTCGACCCTATGGTTGCCTTGCGCTACGAGTAA
>Ga0207665_10000071_pt1 | contig 65890 bp, 76 predicted proteins | sample LARL112metaG_FD_184351 | JGI IMG/M metagenome (GOLD analysis project Ga0207665, IMG submission 184351) | Corn, switchgrass and miscanthus rhizosphere microbial communities from Kellogg Biological Station, Michigan, USA - LAR L11-2 metaG... | ecosystem: Host-associated > Plants > Roots >... | reverse complement strand
GACATTTCGCTGATCAACGACTGTGAAAATGCCGAACGGCATCGGCTGACGCCGTGGAGGGTCCACGAGCATCCGAAGAGGACGATTTGACACAGGCATTACTGACCTCCTCGGCTACTCGTGGACCTACCCAGTGGGGACATCAGGCTTAGATGTCGCAGGCGACGAGGTCGGCCGCGCCGACGGTACCGTCCGGGCAGATGTTGATGGTGCCACGACGCGACTCGTGACCGACCTTGGCGATCAGCCAGCACTCTTCCATCCACTCGGCCGTGTGGTCGTTGGTGGCGTTGAGCACGGAGTCGCGGATGATACCGAGGTCAAGGCGGAGGCCCTGACCCATCACCCACGTACCAGGCGCGTACATCATGAACTGAACGGTCGTCGGCCACGCGGTCAGCACGGTGGTCGTGCCAAACAGACCAGTCGTACGAGTCTGCCAGTCACCCACCCACTGGATGCGAACACCGATGTTATCGAACAGCTGCATGAGCGCGGCGTCAGTCATCGCGAGCATGCTCGTGTTCTCACGAGTACGCTTGCGGAGGTCGGCGCGCATGACGGCCCGAAGCCAGCGAGGCAGAATGACCTCGAGAACAGCGCCATCAGCCATGGCGTACTTCTCGCGGTAGTCGATCGCGCTGACCTCGAGAGCACCGAGAACGGGGTTGACGACACCAGCGCCGGCGGAACCAAAGGTACCGGTAACGCTCGCGGAACCCGCGTACAGCTGGAGGATGCGCTTCGCGTTCATCTTGTGCGCGTGCGCGGCGAACAGCAGTCGAGTGTGGTTGGCGATCAGCTCAGGGTAGGCATCCTCGGTGAGGTTGCCGACCGTGAGGCAGAGACCGTCACAGCCGAGCCGTTCCTCGAGGAACGACGGGCAAGGGACGCGCGCACAGGTCTTGGTGCCGGACTGTGCGGTACCGGTGACGGCTGCGATGTCCTGCGTCTCAGACCAGGACCACATGGCGGCGTTGCCGACGAGGTCACCGAAGGACGGCGAGACCGGCCAGCGCATACCACCACGGTTGATGCCGACGGTCGGGAGGTCGAGGATACCGTCGACGGCGACGATGTTGTAGAAGTCGTAGTTGATCTCAGACGGGGAACACCAGCCACCAGCCGCGACGAGTGCGTCGGGGTCAGCGGCAGCGGTGAGAACGTCATTGATCTGTTCCGGCGACGCGTTCGGGTCGAGCGTGTAGCGGAAGTCCCGCTGCAGCGACGCGATCGGGTACCGCGTGGTGTCGTCACCACGGCTCAGGATCGGTAGGGAGCGTGCCCGCGACTGCATCGCAGCGACGAGGTGCTCCATGTCGTCGAGAGTCGACCCAGTGGCGTGGTTGGGGATATCCGCCGAAGCGACGAGGACAGACTCACGGCGCTTACCGAGAATCTTCGGCTTGTCAGCCTGTCGCGCGGAAACCTCACTGAGCGGAACGTTCAGACCACGAACACCAGGGGTGCGCTCGTTCGTACGAGCACCGCCAACACCAGCGCCGGCCGTGACGGCTTCCTTCTCACCCTTGTCGTCCTTGTTCTCGTTCTCCGCTTCAAGCTCAGCGGCGAGATCCTTCATCGAGGCATGCTCAGCGGCGAGCTTTGCAGCGGCATCACTGCGCGTCTGGATGGTCTTGCGAACGGTCTTGATGCCAGCCGCCAGAGTACGCAGCGTGGACATCTTCTCTTCGTCGACCTCATCCGCAGACAGCGCCTGGAATTCGGAAACGGCGGCGTCGCGAAGCTCAGAAAGCTCCGCATCCGACAGAGAGGTCACATCCTCAGGGAAGGACACTCCCTTGTTCTTGTCACCCATTGATGAACCTCACTGCGTAGGAATTGTTGCCTAGGGCCATAGTATTCGATCTCTGAAGCAGTAGCAAACCGTGAGAATTACCGCTGTGCAGATGCGTTCGAGTTCGCATTCTGCGACGCCTGCGCGATCGACGCAATCATCGCTTCCTGCTCAGTCAGCAGCGCCTGCTGACGAGCAGCGTTGATGAGTTCCTGTGCCTGGTTGGTCGTCAGGGCCTCGATCTTTGCCCCACCGCATCCACAACCCATGATGACTCCTTACGATCCGTAGATCTTGTTCCGAAGACGATTGAGTTCCTCGTCCTCTTCCTTGGAGATGGCCTTGCCACCCTTACTGTTCTCGACCTTGTCTTCGAGTTCCTGGAGGCGGTCTTCATCACTCTTCTTACCGCCGTCACTGTCCTTGTCGTCACCGCCGCCATACACCTTGTTGCGGAGACGATTCAGCTCGTTGTCTTCGTCCTTGCTGATCTGCTTGCCACCCTTACGCTGGCTTCGCTCCACCTTCCGCTCAAGTTCATCGAGACGATCAGCGTCGCTCTTGCCACCGCCAGACTTGCCGCCCTTACCGCCACCCTTGCCAACGTGACCAGTAAACTTACCGTTTCGCTCACTGTGCTTGTTACCATGCGCGTCGACGATGTCGAACACCTCACTCATGAGCAGATCCAGCTCACTAGGTGCATCACCCAGTGGAATGCCGCAGGAATCAGCGAGTAGTGCGAGCTCAGCAGAGAAGCCGTTACCCGTGCCATCGTTCTGAACGATGCCGGATGCGACAAGTGACAGCTGCTTACCACTGTTAACCGCGGTGGACAGCCGTGGAATCGGGAAGCCGGGGACGTTCACAGCGAGAAGAGCCACCATGCGGAGATTCCCACCAATCCGACGCCAGTCACCACTAAGAGCACTGGCGCGGAGTGCGTGAAGCTGCTCCACACTGGCGCCAGGACGTACAGCACCAGCAATCCAGATTCCATGGTCATCCACGCCAGCCGTGACATCAGCAACCGCCGTGCCCGTGTCTCCATAGTGATCAATCGCCTTGGCAAGAGATACACCACGAGTCGGCGCATGCGACGTTCCAAGAGTGATCTGACCGACCGCGACACGGTGCCCTTCCGCTGTGAGCACCTCACCGGTGGTGAAGTACGAGTAGTCATTCTCAAACGGAGGGGAGACGCAGGTGTCGGCGAACCCCGTGTGGCAGGAGTTCCACGCAGCTGCATGACCAAACACCCGGCCGTCGTCGGTAACACTCACTGGCGTCGGACCCGACAGGTTCGGGTTACCGAACCACTCAAGCGGCGGTGCCGGAGTGATGGATGCGACAATGGCGTCGGAGACCTTGCCGGCAAACGCGGGAGGCGTCATGCCAGCATCGGTGAAGTGCTGCGCCATGTGCGCGTATGCGTCACGTAGTTCATCCAGCTGAAGACCGAACGTCCGACCCGCGTTGATCGCTCCGATGTGACTTGCGCATGCGGTGAGATTCGGTAGCCCAGGGGTACCGTCCTCGTTGATCTCGTGATGCAGGAAGCGACACTGCCGACGATCGACGATGTCATCGAGATCACGCACGTACGCGAATGCGACGGAAGCGGTGAGACCATCGATCTCGTCGCTGAATCGCATCTCATGCTCGACGGCCTTCCACGGATCAGTCGACGCAGCGACAAGAGCCGGAGAATCGCTCTTCTTGGTCAGCTTGATCGATGCCTCGACCAGCGCGGGGAACGCAACAAGTGTGGCGCCGCGAATCCGACCAGCGTGGAAAATTGTCTTGGTCGGCTTCTGCTGCATCGCATCGATGGGGTTCGCCGGCTCACTGGCGAACTCCAGCTCGACGTCTGCGTCAGCGATCTGGTCAGGATCGACGGAGACGCCGCCGGCGTATCCATCCTTCACCTGATTGAAGGCGCGAACGCCATCCTCATCGTTCAGGTTGAACGTGCCCTTACCACGGATGACACGAGGATTCGTCGGATCACGCCAGATGTTCGTGATCCGACCCGCGGTCACCGAACCCTTGTGCTCACCCATGTTCGCAGGTGCCCACTGGAAGGGGTGAATCGTCGTCTCAGTATCACCCCACGTGACAGAACCACCAGCGAACCTACGACCATCACCGGTGTCACTGTCCTCAACCATGAGGACGCCTTCCCAGCCACCGTCGTACTCAGAATCGTCGGCGGCTGCGTCAGCCGTCACAGCGATCTCCACCGCAGACTCAACTCCCTTTTCAGCGGGCCACTCACCGGTGGCTGCGTGGTGATACTCCGCGCACAAGCCCTGCGGGTTCTTGACATGCTTTCCGAGCTGAGCTACACATCGAGCAAACGAACCGTCCGTGCCCCAACCAATCTTTGCGGCACCTGCACCTCGGACCCAGTAGTCCTTGAGGTTGTGGTTTCCACCCTTCTTATTTACGTCGCTTTCTTTCCCACCAGCAGCGACTACTGACTCAGCCGTCCCTGCATCTTCCACTGGGTGACTCGTCGCTGTACCATCGTACAACGGAAAGTCAGTAGCTTGTCCAGCGAAGACAACTCGGAGAACGTCAAAGCGAATCGGACCAGTCCGGTTCGTCAGTTGACCAGGGAGTGAAGAGTCGTTTGAGTATGCAAGAGTGACATGTGGAATCCACGGTGCGTACTGATCTGGCATCTCATCAATATGTGATAGCATGTCACTGACACGCCTATGCAGACGAGCAAGTTCATCACCACTGCAACCCAGAACGACACAAGAATCGTCTGTCTTACGTGGATTGAAGATGTTGACACTAAATCCATCCGCGTCAACGATCGATGTGTTGCGTGCGATGTCCTGCATGTTCATGACAATGTGATCACGCATGCCTGGCGGAATCTTGTTCGCGTCGCCAAGGTAGAACAACGTTAGGTGAAGCTCCTCTTCGTCTTCACCTCCAGGCACCGCAAGGCGCTCTTGATCAGCAATCGTTGGGAGGAGCGCGATCATAGCTCCAGTGTGCTCTGAAGTCTCTGCCGCAGCGGTCAAACCCAGTGGGGTGAAGTCTCCATTCAGCAGCTGATCGACTTCTTCGTCAGTCAGCTCTGACTCGTCGTCATCTTCCTCAGGTGCATCATTAGGCAGTGTGGGGTCACCACCCGCCTCGACTTCGCTGTCGAGCATACAGACCTGAGTCTTGGCAGTACCGACTGGCGCGAATGCAATGTCCGAGCCGTCGCTCCAAGGGAATGTCATGTTACGCCTCATCCTTCGCAACGACACGCATGCGAACCACCGTCGTGTATCCCTTTTTCTCTACCTTCACGATGCGATACCGAAGATTCGCAGCAAGAAGCATTTCACTTTCACTGTTCTTATAGGCGCTGAACGCCTTGACGTACGCCGCAGGCGTGCCCTTTGGAACCTCAATCTCCATCATGATGGAGCCGCCAAAGTCAGCTTTACCACCAACACTCGCAGAGAAAAACGCTTCCTGATGCAGATCAGTGCCGACGTACTGTGAAATTTCTTCGTACGAACCCCAGTGGCGACCTGCACCGTCGGTGAACGAGCTGTTTCCACGGTGAAGCACGATATCACGCGTGGTTGGGCGCATACCGGCTTGTGCGTTGTTGATGTGCTGCTGTGTCGCATCTGTTGCACCCTGCTGTCCACGCAGGTAATTGTTCATGGCTTTGTAGCCAGGATTCGTTGTGTAGTACTTCAACGACGCCTTTTGCTTTGCCTGGAACGGCTCACCACTCTGCTCGACCATGTCATCCCACAGAGCGGCAGCCTGCGTGTTGTTGATGACGGGGAAGTCTGCGGCAGTCTTACTTTCATCGAACGGCGGAACGTTCTGCGATACGTCCTGAACCTTCTGGTTCAGCGGCGTCGACGCAGGATGCGTCGCCGGACCTGCGATACTTGATCCGTATCCACCACCGTACGCTGAAACCTTCTTCGCCTTCTTCGCAGGTGCCTTTTTCGCACCGACGACACTCGTACCAGGAGCATATGTTCCAGCGTCGATCTGCTTTGCAAGCGCCTGACCAGATGGTGTCTTCAGCCAGTCGTTGACCTTGGCTTGATACACACCAGCATTCGCGACACCGAACTTCTTTGAACCCTCTTCATCAACAGCCGCAAGAACAGCACCAGGTGTCGTTCCTTGAAGCTTTGCCTGCTGAACAGCATTCCAGTAAATGTCAGCAGCAGGATCTTTGTAGTACTTACCATAGGTCGACCCCTTGAACTTTCCATACACCTCCACCTTTGCGTCAGGCGAAAGTGTTGGTGAAGTGTCAAGTGAAACATTCGGCGTCGTTGGGACTGCTGGTGACGCAGAAGGCGCAACCTTCTTCGCAATGCCTGGCGGCGGCGTGGCAATGCCAGAGTTGAGCTCCTTAAACGCCTTTTGTCCCTGCGGCGTCTTAAGCCACGCACGAGTCTTCGTGCTGTATGCCTTGACGTTGGTCGCCTTGGCAATGTTATGCTGCTTATCAAGAATCTTAAGCAGCTCAGCATCTGAGATGTTGGCGAACTGCGGATCGCCAGCCATCTTCAGCTTAGCGGCTTGCATACTCTTGTAAATCTTTGCACCAGACCACGCAGGCGAAACATTCTCCGCCTTAAAGTGCTGGTAGAAGTCATATTGCTTATTACCCGGAATGTCGTCTGCAGTCGTCACAGACGGCGTCGTAGACACCACTGCTGGTGCTGGCGTCAGCGTGGAGACGGGTGCCGTGGCCTTCTTTGCGGGCATGTTCGTCTTGGGGAAGATCGATGTACTTCCATCGTTCGATTCCCACTGAATGTTGTTGTCCGCCGTGTACGCGACAAAGTCTGGGTATGTCATTACGGTTGCGCCATTGGCACCGTCCATCTGTACGAGCACAGTTCCACTGAGACCTGGAGCAACACTCCACGACTCACCCCACTCGTTCGATCCAGATCCATGCACTTCGCCATACGCGAAACCACCAACACCATCAATGATGTCAATCGCTGAAACCGAAGTACCAACTGGCATTGCCGTAGGCGTATCAAGATCAGGATTATGAATCGCACCGAAACCACCAGGATCAGCCGGAGGCGGGGTGTAATTCGCCGCTTTCACCTTGGTGTTGTGCGCTCCAACAACCATCTTGCCCATGAAGGTCTTACCGTTGGTAACGCCCTTCACCAATGCTTGATGATCCTGATCAGTAAGATCACCAACAGCGTGCAACTTGTTGAGACTGTCAACGATTTCACCAGGTGTTCCAGTTGGGAGTTCGCCCAGTGAAAGCGGATCAACTGGTGTTGGCGAAACGGTCGGTGCTGCCGTAGGCGTAGGCGCAGGCACATTCAAAGTCGAGTTGTTATTCGCATCGAGACCGTACAGCTTCAAGATGGCGTCACGACGCGCCTTGAGAATCGCAGCTTGCTTCGCCGGAAGGCCAGCGTCCTTCACCATCTGATCGATCTGCGCATCAGTGATGCCAAGCAGCGCCTTTGCGGATTCACGCTGCTGCTCGTAGGTCATCGAGCCAAAGACTGAGGCCGCGGATGGATTGAGGTTCGGATTCCTCAAGCCTTCCAGTGCACTCGTAGGGTCTTCGTTCCAGTCACTTGCCTTCTTCTTATTACCCTGCGCACGATAACCCATCGACCCACCAACGTCGATGAGGTGCACTTGACCGTCAGACTCAATCATATTGTCATGCGTGAGACCAACAACGTCGAAGTTCGCAAGCCACGCATTCACAGCGTACGTCTGCTGCGCCTGCTCCTGGAATGCACCAGGTGTCGTTAGACCCTTCTTGTTACTTTTCGCATTGGGAACGATCGGCGACGCGATGACATTTGACCACCCGGGAGGCGCGCCCTCGGTGACATGCCGAACCTCAGGGACGTTGATACCCGCCGCACGATAAAGAGCCGCAGCAAGAACCTCGTTCTGCGCATGCTCCTTCGACTTCAGTGACTTGACGTAATAACGCTTTCCATCAGGCGCCTCAAAGAGCGCACCCTTATTTGAACCCGCCTGTCCGCCAACCATCTTCCACTTGGACATGTCCATGCCCTGCGCGACGGCAGGTGTGGATGGCGATGCAAGTCCTGTATTCGTCGGACCGAACGCGTCATCAAGTGCAGAATCGACCGCAGATGGTGCTGGGAACGATACAGGGTGTGGAACAGGGTTGGGCGTAGGAGCCGCGTCGAGCGGCGCAGCGTGCGTTACCGCAACAGGCTGGTTCCCAGGCTCATGCCACTGGGCATCGGCATTGTAGGTGTTGAGAAGAGCATACAGCTTACTCTTCTTAATACCCGTCGCAACAGGATCACCATTTGGTCCAATGATGTCATACGACGAACCATTCCAGACGATCTTATTGCCTTTTTCATCCACGGCAACAGTCGTACCGGGCGCATACTTTGCGTGAATAAGACCGTGAGTGATCTTAATCGGCTTTGGCGACCCAGTGGTGATTGGTGCGACGTCTGGTTCGGAAGCTTCCGCAGCGTTTTTCGCGATGACGTTGTTAAGTGTCTTCTCAACGCCATTAGGATCGTTGTACTTATCGACTTGATTCAGCAGTTCAGCATGCTGTGCATCATCAATCATGCCATTCGCATGCGCACTGTTGATTTTGCCCTTAAGCTTCTTCTTAGCCTCTGTCGTCTCGCTCGTTGCCTTATCAAGCGCCTGTTGAAGCTCAGCGGCACTTGCGGTCTTGCTTAGTTTGCTAAGCTCATAATGCTGCGACTGCGTGATGGTGTTGTGCTCATACGCAGCATCGATGTCGGTGTCCGGTGAGGGAGCAGCCGCAGCGGCTGCTTTGTTCTCACCCTGCATCTTCTTCAGCGACTTGACAACATCACTGGGTGAGACGCCATTCACAAGATCAGATGAAAGCTTTTCATACTGACTAAGCGAGATCTCGTCTTGGACGAATGCCTCGTAGATGTCATTGTTTACGTTTGCATATTCAACCGCTGCGGTTGGTGCCGGCGTTAGCATTCCCGCAAGCTTTAGCTTTGCTTCATCCTCAGAGATCTCATCGAGCGCGAGTGCATCCATGAGATCACTTGCCTGCTGATGCGTGATGAAGCCTTTATCAGCAGCTTCTTGCGCCTGTGCAGACACACCACTAGGTGCAACACCACCAGATGGTGCGTTATCGGGTAGAGCAGTGTCAGGATCAAAGACGTTGAGATCAGCATCGTCAAAGACCTCTGCACTACCAAGCTCATCCAAGTGAGATTGCGCGTCTGCTGCACCAGAGATACCTTCATCGAGTGCGTCACTTACCGCAGTCTCAATATCGTGCTTCTGGTCGGTGGTGAGATTATTCCACTGCTCGTTCGTGATGATTGGAATCTCATTCAGGAAGCTCGACTGCTCAGACTTCGTCCAAGAAGAAAAGTTCTTCCCGTTCTTAGCAAGCTTTGTGACCGCTACGTAAGTGCTTGTACCCTTCTTGATGAACTTGCCGTTTTTTCCACGCGGGTGATCTGACTCTTTCCAGTTTGAGTTCGTTGCCGCAGATGCCGAAATCTGCTCCGTAGTATCTACCGAAGAGTCGGCTGAAAGTGCATCAGGGGAGGTCTGAGTGGTTGAGTTTTGGGAGACAGGCTCCGAATGATACCTCGTCGTGCAACGGCAGTTGATGATCTCATCAAGATCACCAAACGGATCACCGGGGAAGTCCAGAAGCGTGTCGCCAACAACGAACTTCTGCTCGAGTGGCACAGTCTGGCCATCAGCTGCCTCATGCGTGAAGCGAGTGTGACTATCCTGTGTCGCCATCCACTCTTTCAGCGTGATGTTACCAAACTTTGCCGAAATGGCGAGAAGCTGCTCCCACTCACCACCATTCACCACAGCGGTGACAAGCGTCTGCGCAACAGAGTGCGCCTTGTCTTCCTTCTGCTTCGGCACAGACTGTAGACGATCAGACATTGCCATGACAGTCTCGCCGTCTTGCCAGCCAACCATCACGGCAAGATGACCTGCATCGTAGAGGTCATTCGCATAGGCAGTGAGACTCTCTTCGACACTGCCCAGCACAGGTGCGATGGTGTCGAGATGTGCCGCGATACCCAGTGGGGTGGAAACTGCCTTACCTGCCTTGGCGAACAGCTTCGACAGGTACGGCATCAAGTCCGTCTTGACGCTCGTCTTCCACGAACCGATGATCTCGCCAAGCGCGTCGATCGGCGAGGCAACGACAACCTCGGAATTCACAGTCATCGACTGCGCGGCGAGCGTAAATGCCGCTCGAGTCCGCTGACGCATAAGCGCTGCGAATGCGTCGACGTACTCGTCGACCTGCGCCTCAGTGAGTCCCGTCAACTCCATTACGCACCAGGCTTCTTCGTCGTCGGAGCACCACGACCAGCCGAACCACTGGGCGGAGCAGGCGTGGTTACTGTGGTCGTCGTCTGATCAGGAATCTCTTCCTCCGTGGTCTCCGTCACTGTGCTGTCCGGTGGCGCAAGCGGACGACCCTCTTCATCAAAGCCAGGAGGCGGCGGCGGCGCCATCGCCTCCTTGAGATCGGGGAAGAGAACACCAATCGCCTGCGTGTTGCCCGTCAGCGCAAGTGCGCGCATGACCTGCGCCTGAAGTTCCTTCTCATCCGGTGCGTCGTCCTCGGTGAAGCCCTTCTCACGACGATATGCGGCGTCAGAGATCGTCGCGCTAGCATGCGCGGAGTCTGCGGCATCGCCTAGGTCAGGCTTCGCCGTCAGCTCACTCACATCGTACCAGATCACATAACGAGAGCCATCTTCACCGACAAGAGGAAGCTTAGACGCCTCAAGCATCGGCTCGAGGTAACCACGGGTAAGCGCGTCAACGATGATCTCAGCGATCGGCGAGATGTGAAGCTTGATGCCAGACTCGTCGATCTGCCACGCCGTCCAGTGGTTCACGTTCTGGACGCCGGTGAGAACTTCCTCCGGCATAGCGAGAGTCGTCGCAAGACGCTTGATCGCCCTATCGCGCGCGTCCAGAATACCTGCGTCGAACGCGGCGGCAAACGTCAGGTGGATGAACTTGTCAACGAGCTCCGCCGGAACCTTAATGGGGATCGGGATCGCCGCACTCGCAGAGCCCGGGTTCTTAATGGCCTGCGAGGCGGTCTCGATGAGTTCGGCAACGAAGGGATCGGGAGCATCCTTGAAGTTGGGATTGACAACGAACGTCGCCTCCTGCGGCATGATGAGGATGCCATTCGAGGCAAGACGTGAGACGAGGTCGGCGATGATGCGACGATTGTAGAGATCGATCTCACGAAGGATTGGAAGAGCCGGAAGCGTCGCGCTGGTCGCACGCCACGAGTAGCGCGGGTGCGGCTGCCAGACACGGCAGACGACCGACTCACCACTCAGTGGAATCCACTGGTTCTCCTCAACTTGGATCTCATACGACGACTCCGCTCGAGGAACACCAGGACCAATGCGATCCAGCAGGCGTGGCTGCTTCTTACTCCGGTTGGAGAATTCTCTACGGCGAATTTCATCCGGAGACTTCACAGTCCACATCGGCGCAGAGAGCTGATTGGACGCCTCGTCGAGCACCTTCTGCTCACCTACGACAAAACCCTCACCAGGAACCGAGACCTGCACAGTGAGTGCCTTGAGGATCGCACTCTGTCCACCGATGCCACCACCGAACTGCTCCACGATCTTGACGATCTCACGCTCCTGCGGAGTGATCGTCGAAGCTGGTTCACTGGTGAAGTTTTCGTCGTCCTCTTCAACTGCGTCCTCGCCAGGATCGCCAAGCTTGTCGTCCCGCAAAATCTCCGGTTCGTCCCCACCAGGGGAGAGTTTCGCGGCCACCAGTCTCACCCTGGACATCGCGTTGGAGAGCCAGGTAATTCCATACCAGAACTCCCCCATGGCATCGTAGAAGTCCCAGCCTTCTCGCTGCCATTCCCGCTTCTGGATGATCGGGTCGCCAGCACCGGTCAGCAGACGCGCGCTCGCAACCAGTGCGTTCGCGTCGATCTGCTTCGGCAGGCCATACGGGCTGGCACTGCGACGGTAGTCGCTCACTCAGGCTCCCTCTGAGAGATCAGTCCGGTGACGGCCGAGGCGGTCAGCCAGAGCAAGATGCCAGTCACCCAGTGGGTTGGCGTGAACAGTGCAACAAGGATGACGACACCGCCAGCGACCCAGATCGACGTGCACCACGCGCAGCCGATGAGGTAGGCGATGGATCGAAGAAACCCGTTCGGTTTGAACCGGACACCGGTCTTACGAAGGTTCTCAATGACGATCACCTTCGCTGCGGGCGGTGACTGCTTATACGACTGCCAGACGTTTTCATCAGGGAATGGATTCCACTGGGTATCAACCCACCGGCGTGGACCGGCGATGAGCGGGAACGCGTCCTTTGTGATGAAGCGGGTCAGTCGGTACGTCGCAAGACATACGAGTAGCACCGTCATCCAGTGCGGAGGTGCTCCCACAGTCTCTCCCAGGTTGCCGCGAATGTTACTTGAAGCTGATCGAACAGTACAACATTGGGAGAGAGGACACGAAAAACCGCCCACACTGCGAGAGCAGCGGGGCGGTTTGTCGGTGTTGTCTAGATTCTCTCCATTACGAGAGGTCGTGATATGCGCTCGAGTTTGCGATGGCTTCATCCTGACCGGCGATTCGAGCGTCGTTCACGTCGGACTCCCACTGATCAGTAATGCGATCAATGGCTTGTCGCTCAGTGTCTGCGGTGCCGATCGCCTCACGCGCAAAACGGCGGAACTCATCCTTCGTCATTTCGTTTTCTTCTCCTTCGGCCAGCTGGCCTCGTAACAAATGCTGAACTTGCCGAGTGAAAGATGAAACATGTAGATATCAGTGCCGAGACCCAGGAAAAACCAGCCGTGGTTGCTGGTGATCTTCCAGCCATCACGTGCAGGGACTCGCCGCAGTCGCTTCATTTCGTTTTCTCCTGATCCTCTACGTCTCGCTCTTCATCTTCATCGAGGCAGTACCCGTCCGGTTCGCCATCACGAACCGGACAGGTACCATACTCGCACCCGCAGTCGTAGTAGCCCATCAGGCGTGCCCGTGCACCTTGTCCCAGCAGACCGGACCAATGCCCCGTGCCAGGCTCTTCGGGTTCGTCAGTGCCGCCGTCTTGCAGACGCCGCACCAGCGAGCGTGCTTGCCATAGAGGGCGAAGCCAGCGGCCGGGTCCTTCGTGAGAACGTGCAGCACGTAAGTCTGCCACTTGATGTTCAGCGTGTGGCGCTTGTAGTCACCGGGCGAACCCTCGAGGCGGTAGAGGCGGTGTGAACCCTTGACCTTCGCGATCTCGAAGAATCGCGGGTTGCCGTCCTGCCCCATCACCGCGTAGAAACCCTCGGCGAGTGAAGCGGCCTGTGCGTTCAACTGGGCGAAGCTAGCCATCGTCCCTGTCCTATCTCTTCGTCTGTACCGGTTGTTCCGGCGTTAACTCAATTGTATCAAAGACTTATGAGCAGTGCAACTACGCAACCACGTCGAACTGGGTGACCTGGCGAACGATGCGCGTCTCGGTGACCGGGCCAAAGTTCCGGACCAACGCGGCTTGGTAGCGCTTCTCCCAGATGCGGGCGTCGGCGACGGTGCGAGTGACGCTGTAACGCGCCTTCTTGGCACCGTCCCACGTCTGGTTCAGGTCGTACCAACCATTCTTGCCCTTTGCCTGAACCGAGTAGCGAACCTTGATGCCCAGGTGAGCGGTGATCTTGTCTGCCAGATCGGCAAAAATTTCGAGAATGTTCATCATCATCAATCCTTCGTCATTTATCTGTTTTGCTGTTGAGATAATTGTAACAGGACTTATGAACAGTGTAAACAGGAAAGGACCCCCTCGCAACTGGGGTCCTTTCCCGTTTCATTTCATGTGCCTGTACTAACCATCATGGGCTTCTATGACTCCCTCATCAGCCCATCGCAGCGTTCACGACGAGAAGAGGTTCAAGCGTCTCCACCTAGGTGTTCCAGGACTTGTCTTTCCATAAGGGTCGGGATCTCCTATCACCCGAAGGCAACGCACCCACATGGAGCCTTTCAGCGCCCATCCCATACCCGACCTGTGGGTCCCTAGCGTGCAAGGGGAGGGACTCGAACCCCCAACCAAGCGATTTAGAATCGCCCGCTCTGCCATTGAGCTACCCAAGCGAAATGCAGTGGATGAACGTCCCTAAGGGAGTGACCCAGTCGTGACGCATTCTCGGTGGCTGGTGACGAGCCTTGCCGGTCCCTACATCAACACTGCACCCGATCCCGCACCTCTGCCTAGGAGTATGATGCGAAGACCTTGTGGGGGAGGGCGGATTTGAACCACCGATTTCCGGCTTATGAGGCCGGCGAGGACGACCGAACTCCTCTACTCCCTCTTGGTACGAGCGGGGAACACATCAGCTTGAAATTCGTCAGGCCCCGCTCGTACAGCTATCGTACCAGGTCAGTCGGGATGTCCAGCAGCCATGCGACGGAGAATTTCGTTTTTCGTCTCCACCGTGCGAGGGGACATCTCCTCCGCCTCGTTCACCGCGTCAATCCAGATCGCGCTCTGGTACTCGCTGAGCAGCTCTTCATTCGTGAGGTCCTTCGGACCACTCGGGTTTTTCATTGCATCCTCCATCGTTTGCCGTTAAGTTAATTGTATCAGGACTAATGACTTCCGTAAAACCGCTTGCGGCACTTCCGACGAGCATTCGCTGAGTCACTGTGCGCGCACTTGGTGTGATCCAAGTGCCCGTTGACCTCCGTGGGACCAGCGTGTCCAAGCTCGATGTCGAGCATTTCCTGAATGGCCGCATCGGTGGGCACCGGAACGGTCGCCGCGTCGATCTCCCGCATCAGTGCGGCGAGCTGCTCTGGATTGCTGCCAGCCATCACCCAGTCCTTGCCGCCTCGCCGAACAACCGTCTCATCACGACGGTTTTCAGGCTGTGTGTGCCACGGTGTCGGCGACTGACGACGTCCATTTGAGCGGTGGTCGTAGCTCGACCCAGTGGGGAACGAGTTGAGCGTTGCGTTCCAGATCTTCCCGTATGCGTTGGTCAGCTTGGTGTCGCCGTGATACTTCTGCGGCGTGTCCTTGAACTTCGTGTAGTCCATGTCCTGGGCGATCTGCAGAAGCGCGAAGCCCCACGCCTCGCGGGTGCAGTACGCTCGCCACTGGTAGTCCGTGTTGGGAATGCGGAACGGCTCCCCCAGGACGAGACCAGCGTCCTCCATGAACTTCTTCAAATTGAGCAGGTCAATCTTGCGGCGCGACCGCACCTGAAGCTCGGGCTCGCCCGGCTCGAGCGTCGCCCAGTTGGGACGGAGCGCGGGCATGAACAGTCCGAAGTGGGTTCCTACGATCATCGTGCTCTCCTCATCTCTTCATCTGATAATCCACGGCGAACCACCCAGTGGGTGGTCACCGAACACCATCAGAGATCGATTCGCTCGCCGTCCTTGATGTAGTACTCGCCGTTCACGTCCTCGAGCACCGGGTACATGATCACGATTTTGATCTCGTCTGCCTTGTGCTGCGCGATGATCTCGTCGATCGTCATTTCGTCCTCCATCGTTTGTCTGTTTTGCTGTTAAGATAATTGTAACAAGACTTGAGTGAATGAGCAACAGGTTCGTGCTCATTCACTCAAGTCATTCAGATGTTTCTATTGATGAACAGCCACTTCACGTGCTCCTGCACGTCCTCAAATCTGCCGAAGTCGTTTGCGGGACGGCGCTCTGCAACCTCGCCCTCACGCTCGATCCATGCGTCCCACATTGCGAAGTTGTCGTTCCACACCCAGAACCAGGTGGTGTTGCCGAGGATGAACAAAATCTTCATGATGTCTTCATCTCCCTGATGTCGCTCTTCCAGATGCAGAGAATCTTACCCGTTGAGATCTGGACCCAGACCCGGAGGCCGTCCTCGCGGACGACCTCGCCCTCGTACGTCTCGCCGTTGCTGTGCTGGATGGTGATCATCGGTGCCGCAGTTCCCGCTCGAACTTCACGATGTGCTTCGTGGCCGCCGCGATCTCGACGTCGTCACCATCGGGGAACATACCGACGTACCCACGCTGAATGCTTGCCTTGTACTCGCGGAGCATCTCGGTGATGCTCTCCAGCTCGTCGTCGTCCAGCTCGATCAAGCGGGCCATGATGTCCTCCGTCATTTTGTCTGTTGTTTTGCTGTTGAGATAATAGTACCAGGAGCCGTGACTAATTGCCACGGCTCCTGCATAATTCTTATGACGAGTTTTGTCTAACCAGGAGCGTTCCACTCACTCCCATCGCAGACCTCGAGCACGAACTTCACATGCGGCTCGGTCGGCGTGATGTAGTACCGCTGAATCTCCTGTCGCACCTCAAGTCGGATACCCTCATCCTCATTCTTCGTGAGAATGACGTTTCGTGTCGACGGATCCTGAAGCTTGCCCTGCTTGTTCGCGTAGAAGAACCGGTCGCACTGCTGAATCGTCTTACGCTGGTCCCACCCGTTTCGGAAGTTCGGGTCGAACGACGACTTCGACGGCCGCGGAGTCGGCGTGGAATCGCCCTCCTTGCACTCCGCCGCGGCACCCAGTGGAAGCACCACCAGGAATGCCGTGATCATCAGTGCTCGTTTCATGCTCACTCTTGCTCCTGCTTCGTCTCGATCGGGCAGTAGACCCGCGCCATGAGTGCAGGTGCACGCGGAATCACGTAGGTTGCGACGGCCTTGAGGCAGATGACACCCTCCACGCCCTCCACGATCTCGTGGCGGTGCGCCTTACCCTTCGTTTCCTGCGGGATGGAGAGCCCGTTGACACCGCAGATCCAGATGGTGTCCTCCGGGTCGACCAGCACCTCGAGCACCGGGCGATTACCATCGGCGAGGAAGTGAAAGAGGTCGAAGTAGTCACCCGCACTCTTACCCACGTACGTGAGATCCATCAGTTCTCCTTCGTCGTTTCGTCTGCCGCGGAGCTGTCCCAGAGGAAGAATCCGACGACGAACAAAACCGCGATCACCACCGCGGCGCAACCAAGTCCGTCCATCTCATCCTCCGTCATCTCATCCGCTGTGTCCATTTGGTGTGCTACGATAACTATAACAGGACTCAGGTTGCGTGTAAACCACGAGTCTCACGCGGTGGAGAACCCGCGCCCGATCGGACCGTACGAATCACGGAACACCTTCACCCAGTGGTGTTCCTGTGCACGCTGTTCAGCGAGAGCCTTGATTGTCGTCACATCGGACATCATCTTACGCTCGTCACGTCGCAGACGTCGCCGTCCGTTCCGCGACTGAAGACCAAGAGCCGGAATGGCGATGTCCACCTTGAACGAGGTCCACCCCATAATGACGCGAATCTCGTCACGGGTATGCTGCTCGTCAATGAGCCGCGCGAGCTGATCACGATACTCATCGTACTCACCGGACTCTCGCGCCATGTCGACGCGGTCTTTCCATCGGATGCCCATATGTATCATCGTCCTCCACCAAGTGGGCCACCACCGTACAGTGATGCACCGCCACTGACACCAAAGATGCTTGCACGGGACGGGTTGATCCCGCCCCCGTAGCCACCCACAGCGGGGCCGGCGTTGCCCCTCAATAGATCTACCTGCATGTTCTGCTGCGGGGTGCTGACAAGAGTGTAGGGGTCGTAGAACGCCAGCAGCAGCGCCTCCGCCCGGTCTGGCGACTCGCCAAGTCGCTCAATGATCTTGTCCTTGGGCTCAATCTTGATCTTACCGAACGAGTCTACGATCTCATACGTAGATACGGTGAGCTCTGCGATGACATCGTCGTCAACGGCACCAAGGTCCCACTGTCGTAGGCGGGATCGCTCACGCCCAACGGTCCAGTAAACCTCAGCGCGCTTATTGAGATACTGCTTCTCTCTGCCCTCTGTAGGGCGCTCTCCAAAGTTGACACCCACCACCTCAGCAGAATGAGATGTATCTCCAGCCAGAGCTCCAGCAGTGTTGTGTATCGAGCTGAGTTCGCGGAGTCGCCCCGTGAGGGCCCAACCGATCCCGATGTTGTCCACCTTGACACGGGTCACTCCCCACTCAAGAATCTTCTCGATGAGCCGTCCGACGGTCCGCATGGGATCTGCGTCGACGAACACCTCTTCACGCCCGGCTCGGAGTCCTCGTCGTTCACGGATGACCGTGCGGTCTCCCCCTGCACCAACGTCAATGCCTGCTTCCACCACCTCTCCGACAACACTGGGTAGGTCAAGGGTACGGCAGGCAGTGGCCCAGGCGTAGGGAATCGTTCCTGAGGTTCCCTCAAGTGGGAAGTGTCCCTCGCACTTGCTTGTGAAGATGGCACTACCGCGTCCCCATTTCTTTGCGCGCTCCTCCACCCAGCGGGGAGCGATCAGCGAATCCTTGACGATCTCCGCAACCGGCTCACCCGTGAAGTTCGGCGTGTGCTTGTACCCAACGTGGATGATGTTCCACCCATTACCCGGGCGGCAGTTCGCCGCGAACTCGCCAAACGGGTCATCTGGATTACCAATCGCCAGTGTTCGGCTGTGCTCATTCGAGACAATCGAGCTTCCAGCATCCCACAGCTCCTTTGGGATACCACATGCCTCGTCAAGAACCAGCAGGACGTAGCGGGCGTGGATGCCCTGGAAAGCCGTCGGATCCTGGTCCGCCGGTTTGCGACCAAACGCCACAAGCTCCTTGCCGATGTACCACTCACTCAGATTCGTCCTTCCAGCCAGACCCGCCCGCGTATGAAGACGGTTAATCTCCCGCCAAAGAACGGCCTTAACCTGCTTGTCCGTAGGAGCGGTTGTGACGACGAACGCCTCTCCCACTGGATGCACGTCCAGCCACCACGCCACCGTAGTCGCAGCCACAAACGACTTTCCGATAGCGTGACACGAATGAACGGCCGTCTGTGGGTGATCTCGAACGCTCTCAATGATGTGCTTCTGCTTACTCCACAGCTCGACACCAGCCCGCTCCTTCGCCCAGCGCCAAGGGTCCTTCTTGTAGTTGCGCCCGCCCAGGTCAAACATATCAAGAGCGCGGGACGCTGCACCCGCTTTCGCCGCCGCTTTCATCCCGCCTGGTGCGAGAAGTAGCTCGTTCAGCCGCTCCTGGGAGATGCCCTCGACACCGACGATCTTACGGCCGGCCATTTGCCCAGTGGGGCGCGATGTTGCTTTTCATCCCCAGCTCCCTCTCTACGCTCTGTCAGATCTCCTGCAACAGCAACTACGGAACTAGCGTCAGTCTCCGCCTCAGAAGAGACTCGGAGACCCGTATTCGCTACCTCAGGTGGCCGTACCGGATGGTGTCGACGACAGCCTCCACCAGCATACCCAGTGGGGAGGCGATCGCCAGCACCGCAAGCCAGACGACCGCATCCACCGCCCAATCAACAAGCCTAACGCGAAATGTTTTCATGTTGATGATTCTACAACGGTGAGCTCACGTATGCACGTATGTCCGCTCACCCGCCCACCGCGCCGTTGGCCGGCACTCAACGTAGCCGCGTGGCTCCACCGGACCGCCGCCCCAACGCACACCACGTCCTTCTTCGTTCTCCACGCGGAACCACCGGTACTTCACCGATCCACGGAAGTGAGGTGGATCGATGATCCACCAGTCACCGCGCCACTGCACCTCCCAGCCGACCGGGACATTCCGCCATTGTCGTCGCCGTTCTGCCTTCATCTTGCCTCCTCATCACTCCATTTCTACGCGTATACGCGCGTTACGTACGCATGCGCGCGCTCGCGCCCGCCCGCATTACGATTCGAGCGCGAGCTGCAGCTCCTTCCGCATCACCGCGCGGGCGATCTCCAGCATCTCGCCCTGTACGCCCGCCTCCTCCATCGCCGTCAGCACCTTCACGAACGTCCCCGCCAACTCCTCACCCGCACGCAGCTCCTTTTCGATGAGCAGCTGCGCCACGCCCGCGTCGATGGCCGCCTTCGAGACCTTCGCCAGCCGGTCCCGCTCCCGCTCCGATGTGTCCACCCACCAGCTCAGGTTCCGCCCAGTGGTGAGGTCGCCGTCAGCACTTACTCCTGTCGGCTCCCCCTCAACACTCGCCCGTCCCTCCAGCTCACGGTCATCGACCGCACTCCCGAGCACCGCCTCGCAATACCGCACCCGTCCCGCCGTGATGCGGATCACCATCAGCAGTGCTTCCCACGGACTTACGTCCAGTTCCTCCGCAAACTTATGTGCCATCAGCCACCCCGCCCATGCTCGTCCTTCTTTCTTGGCCCCACCGTGCGCGACACACGGTCCCCATCCAACGTGATCGGTGCCCTTGCCCGGTTTGCTCAAGCATTTCCTACCCGCGTGCTTCCCAACCTTGTAGACCGCCGTGCACCCGAGACTTTCCTCGCCTCGCTTACACAGACCCCACTGATCCTCTGCCATAAAGTAGGCGTGCTGCTGCCAGCGGTTCAGCTTGTCAACTAACGTCGTTACGCGCGAGTCAGGAAGATCCACAGTGCTCACGTACTCACCTGCCAGTCTTCCACTGCCGGATAACGCGGATCATGATCAAATTGCACTTCCCACGTCCACACAAACACATCAGCCTCACGGTCAAAGATCTCAGCGGGAACGTCGTCCTTCACGACTCCACCGCCATACAACCGATCGGCCATCAGATGAACAAAGGCAATATGTTCTTTCTGCGCCTCGAGATTCGTTACGCTCCACGGGAACGGCCAACCCTTAATCACAACAGGATGAATCATTACTCCTCGTTCTTTCTATCGCAGTGTTTGAAGCCTGAAGCCAGGTGGCCCGGAAAAAATCTGTCCTCGCGACGCGCGCGCTCGCGACGTATACAGACGTACGTAGAGTAATTTTTCCACCCTACTCCTTACAAGACTTCAAAAAGAATAGGATAAAATAGTCTACCTGGACATGTGAAGATCAAATCCTGTAAGCAGGCTGCTTACAGGCCGCTTACAAGCTAGCTTCTACGTTACAAGAGAGTTGAGTTTTCATTCGTCTTCGTTTCTCTCTGTCTCTCTTATAAGCAGCCTGTAAGCTGTCCGTAAGCAACCTCGTTACAATCCCATGTTCCACATGACCGTGCTTGATGGCAGAAACTTACCTACCCAACGAACACCAGCGCTCGGTTTCGACTCCCAGCCGCGTTCTCGTAGAGCGATGTTGAGGTCCTTCAAGCTGAGCTCTTCTTGCTTATCAGCCTTGTCACCGTGCGCCTTAACCCACGCGGAGTAGTGCTTGTGCAGGTCAGATGCCTTCGCCATCGCCGACACCGCAATGTCGCTACGGTCATCCTGCAGGTGACCCTCCTCCCGCATCCACTGCAACCACTCATCGATGTGACTCATTTCGCCGATGGCGTCAACCGTGGCGACCGCAAACTTCTGCGGGATGAGATCCCAGCGAAGACCATCACGCACCATCTCCGACCTAGCCCCACGCACCAGCCGCGCGAGGATCGCCTGAAGCGTCCGCTCATCGTTAACGAACCGCTCCTTGATGCGCGTGTCCTCTTGACCCACGGGAACAGTATGATCGAATCGCATGACGATGATACGTCGCTTAAGCGCCGCGTCCGCACCCTTGATGCGCGGCATATCGTTCGACACGATGACCGGCGTGAAGCGCGGCACGGCCTCGGCGACGCCTTGATACAGCTGCCGATACGGAATCCGATCTCCACCCGTCAACCGCTTGATCTGGTCCGCGTGCAGTTCCCAGACCTTTGATGCCTCAACCGCGATCGCCACACGTGTGTACATCGCCTTCACCAGGTCGGGTCGCGGTTTGTCGTCCAGGTTGCCACGGAAGACGCTCGAGCCGATGGAGCATGAGTATCGCCCAAGCAACTTCTCGATCGCCTCGACGAGCTGCGACTTCCCACTCGTTGTGGCACCGATCAGCATCGGGAGCAACCGTCCAACATTTCCACCACGTAGTGCGTTGCCTAGCACCGCGAAGACGACGTCCTGGTCTTCCTTTTCTGGGATGAATGTCTCCAGGTACTGCATGAGTAGCGGCGATGTCGCATCCGGATCATATTTCACCGTCACGATTCGTGTGTTAAGATCTGCTGCCTTTGTCTTACGACACTCGCCCGTGAGCAGATCGATGGTACACCCCGTGGCAACGAGCGTGTTCTTGTCCGAATCCAGCTGTTCCTCAAGGACTTGCACCACGGGCTGCAGTGAGGCGGTTTTCACCATCCGCTTCCGTGCATCCAGCGACTCGGTGCCGAACGCATGGCGGAGCATCCGCTCTCGAGGCGACAACCCACCGCCTTCTGGTTCCTCACCGGATTCATCGGTCGCCTGCTCCCGTAGTTGTCGCGTGACGCCAGCGGCCAGTCCCAGAACCTTCAGTCCACCCGTATCGGGTTCCCAGCAGTTGCCGTTCCAGACTAGCCAGCTGTCCGTCTCGATGACGTAGCGGACGTGCTCAGCGTACAGATTCGCATACCGACGGCCGTCACCCGCGTCGGTGAACAGGATCTCATCCGCGTCATTCATCGCAATGAGCTGATCGACGGTGAGTGTCACCCCAGCTGCTGTATCATCCACTGGGTGAGTCACTTGTGCGACCTCGAGGCCAGCGTGATGCGTCCACTTTTACGATATGTGTTGCCAGATGATTCATCCATCTGTTCACCCACCTTTTCACCTGCACCCAGTGTTGCCTGTGCTGCCCACTGCTTAAGTGATGCGCTTACCTGCTTGTCGGGACGAATACCTCGGTCACGCTCGATCTTGTACTCGACGTACGACCATGGAAAGTCATCGTTAACCTGCTCGCACGCTTCCCAATGCGCGTACATGATCTCGATGACCTCGTGCTCCGGAGTTCCCTTACGTCGCAGCTCAAACGACAATCTCGCAAAGAACGGCTCACGCTCACCCGCGCGTGCACCTTCCCGGAGTGCCAACGTATACGGTTCGTCCGCGAGTAGACCACCGCCTCCGCCGCCTACTCCACCTGACTTACCACGTGACTCCTGCACCCAGTTGATAAGCGCAAGCGGCGCGTAGGCGAGCGTGTCGATTGAGTCCATCCAGTGGCGTTTCGGCTCCATGCCGTCTGCGACGAGGATGTACCCAAAGTCTGCTTTGATGTCGACCTGCGGCAGGATGCGGTTATGTCCCGGCACAGCTACCCCACTGGGCAATCGGTACACCATATGAATCCCACCGCCCGCTGTTCGCTGTCGCAATGTCTGTGGCAGCGACCAACCACCATTGACCCACTGCTCCCAGCTGTCAAGGACATCCAGACCAGTGACATCATCACCGTCGATGGCAACTCCACTCGCCTCTGCGTCGACGACCAGCAGGCGACTCGAGCCACCGGTGCGTACCGCTGTCAGCCCGTTCGGTCGAACCGCCAGCATCTGCTCAAAGCGATTCACATCCAGTGTTGCGGCGTAGAATCCATGGCACGTGATACAGCTGCAATCATCGGCGTTGTGCCGAACAAAAGTGTCTGGTCGCCGTGCATCACACCGCGGACAGTTCCTGATCGGTACCTTACCCTCACCAAGCACAAAAATTGGCCAGCCGAGTTCAATGTATCGCTGACCGATACGAACCCGTTCTGGTATATTCAAACTGGACATACCGCGCTCCAATGCATTTGTCCGTTCCTTCCCCGAGGAGCAACAAAGCCCGCCCGGTCCCGAAACCTGGCGGGCTTAGTTGTCTTTTGGGATCTCGCGAGCGTCGAGCGCCTCCGCGAGTAGAATATTGAGCGCCGCGTTGTACGAGATGTCGTACTTTCGAGCAACCTGCAGCACCCGCTCACGTAGCGCAAACGGTGTCTTAAGCATATACGCATGGCGTCCACCAGGCATATCAGTCATTTGCGTGGGCATACAACTATTGTATATCAAGTAACTCACCCGCCGCTGACTTCTTGATCTCCCAGTTCGGAGACATCAACAGTCACACCAGGTCCAGTCCTGGTATAGTCGTACTCGACAGCACAACCGACGAAGGACGAAAGGACAACGATGTACCGCATCAGAATGGGACCAGAGAACTACGAATTCCTCGGTGGCGACGCACCTGCTGGACGAGAGACCAGTGTGTGGCAGCTTGAGACCCGTGACGGCTTCATCCAGATCACTGGTATCTTGCTTGGCTTCGCGACGAGTCAGCGAACCGAGCACAGTCACGTCATCTCATCCGTGGGTTTCGAGAACGCTGAGCCTGGCGTCGCCGCTCAGGGCCGAAACACTCGCTGCACCGCGTGCCGGTGGTCGGAGATCTACATCTTCCGCGTGGAAGCGGGCGACGGTCCGGTCGGTGGCAACTACCTCGTATACACGCTCGGACCGAGCATCGTGCGCGGTGAGAAGACGTTCGCCAACGCCCGCTTCGCCTCGAGCGGTCATGAGGTCATGGAACTCTGCACCGTTCGTAAGGGCGACCGTGCGACGCCGTTCCTTCCCGCGTCTCACGCCCGCGCTCTCGCCATGGCGAGCGACGTCGACGGTCGGATCGAGAACGCGTACGTGAACCGCGCTGTGGCGTAAGATCCTATTTACAAGTCGTACCAATCCTGTTAAGTTAACTACATCGCCGCAAACGAGCGGCACAGACGAACGGATGAAGAAAGATGACAATGACACACGTTGACGGCGTTGAAATCGTCGCTCGTCAGAAGGCCGTCGGAGCACCTGGTTCTGTCGGTGAGGGCGCAGAGATCCAGTCGGTCGAGCAGCTTCTGCTCGCGGATGACCGCATCGTCTTCCACTGCGTGCACAAGAATGCCGTTAACTGCGAGTACACCAACGCCGTTATGGGTGGGGTCATGTCGCATCAGCGATCGCACTCTGACCGTATGATGGCAAAGCGCGCTAACGAGAAGGTTGATGAACTCGCCGCCCAGCTCGCGGAGGTCGAGGCAGAGAAGGCGCGCAAGAAGGCGAACTACTCCGCCGGTGCTAAGAAGGGTCAAGAGACTCGCAAGACGAGGCAGCTTCAGACGCCCAGTGAGGTCGGCGGCGTTGGCAACGGTCATCGCGTCACTCGCGGCGAGCCGTCGAAGTCAGTGGTTGGCGACGATGATCTCGCCAAGCAGGCACAGCGAGTCATCATCGCGTTCAATGCGATGCAGGACGCCACCGACGAGTTCCAGAAGGTGTTCATCGGCTACATGCGACAGGCGCAGATCTGCAGTGAGCGTCCCGAGGCGGTCATCGACCCGCAGATTCTCGCCAAGGCACGGCAGTACGACATCATCCAGGCCGCACTGAAGGGAACCGCAAGCTGATGGCACGCGCACAGCAGAAGACGAGCTCCACGGAGCGCGAGGCGCTCGGCATCAACACGCAGCACTCCACCGGTCATATTGACTATCGTGGTATGACGAGCCGCGAGATCAAGAGCGCGTGGATGAACAAGTTCAAGAGCAGCTCCGATCGCGCGCTCTCACTGGACAACCTCGAGCGTATCGATCGCCACTGGCGCAAGATCGCCAACGCCGCGCGGAAACCTGGCGGCAAGTACTAACGAGAAAAACCGTCAGGATAACATAAGTCCTGATAGAATATTCTCAACGGCAACAAGGAAACACCGCATAGAAGCCGTCGGCGCCTCAGCAAGCGTCGGCGGTTGTGGGGATGATCTCGGTGGAGAGATACTGACGACGGTCAGGTGGAGGTTCGATTCCTCTCGTCCCCTCGTAGAAAAGACCAAGAGGAGGTGACTCATATGACCCGCGGCACCGACTGGACCTGATGAAATGAGAAGACCGCCGGCGACGTCGTCGACGTAAGAAGTCCGCCTCGGGAGGCGAAGCAGCCCCTTCGCCTCCCATCAGTCTCTGTCGAAAGGATCACGATGAATCGACGTAAAATCGCGGTGGCACTGCTCTGCATCGCCCTCCCGCTCACCCAGGCAGGTAAGTGCGAGCAGGGCGGTGGCGTGGATTCAGGGAGTGGCCGCCCAGGTTTTGAGGACCCGAAACCACGCGGTCCCGTACCCACAAACAAGCACAAGGTACCGAACCCAGGCGCACCTGAGGGTCTTCAGCAGCCTGCGCCCCCGCCCGCTGACCCGGGTCCGTACCAGGATCCGAAATCCGCTGTGTTCGTTCTCATCTGGCAGGATGAGCGTGCGGGTTCGATCGAGTACACGGTGAATGGCCCAGTTGGTGCGCAGACGGTGCCCGCGCCGCAGCCCACAAAGGGTCGTGACAACAAGTATCACGGCAACTGGACGAAGACGGTTTCCGTGATCAACGGTCAGGTGATCGGTTTCACGTGGTTTCCGATCAACAAGAACTCATGGTCGATGTGCACGCTGTATCATGAGGGTCAGATCGTTGACTACCAGATCGCGCCTGCCGGTGGCTGCGCCGTAGGCTTCACCGTCTCATAGCAAGATCTCCCCCGATCGGCGCAAGTGCCGGGTTCGAATCCCGGCGGGGGAGCTTCAGCAGTTACCCAGTGGAGGAAGACATGTCCGACACCATTGCGATGGTCGTTGCCATTCCAACCAGCTTGCTTGCCGCGCTCGTGCTGGTAGGGATCGGTCTCCTGATCACCGGTAAACCAAGCCCTCAGCTCGTCCGTAGACACTCTGGACCAGATACCTACTGGTCTATCCAGCCAGAGCAGATCTCGCACTCAGAGGGTGTTCTAACTGCCGAGTACAAGCCGCGTCGGTACCGTGATGACAACACCGTTGACGAGGATGACAGCACCATCATTCTCGACGGCACCATCGAGACGTGGGAGTCGTACGGTCGTCGCGGTGCCGACTCGCCCGTTCGCCATCTTCCTGTTCCCAGCGACTGGATGCCCCCACTGGGCAATGTTCGCATCGCCATCCTCGAGACGCCCACGGCGGAATACCTCTTCGCTCGCAAGCCGAAGGACCAGCTCACCACTCGTATCGTGCGAGGATACATGACGAACGGTTTGGTACAGTCTTGGTAGGCGGTGGATTTCTCATCTTGCTTTTGATCGTTTCGGCGATCGTCGGATTCTTCACCGCTATGACGATCCAGTTCATCTACACGATAAAAGACCGACGAAGGAGACGAAGTGATCACGGTTCTCGAGGGACCAGATCTCGCCGGTAAGACATCAATCGCCCAGCGACTGATGACCGGTAGGCCGCCACGTGCTCTCCTTCGTAAGGGTCCACCACGCGCTGGCTCAATTCTTGATCAGTATCTCGGTCCGATCAACGATCGTCTTTATCTGCTGACAACGACGTCCACGCATCTCGTGCTGGATCGCTGGCATATGGGTGAGCTGGTGTATGGTCCTCTACTCCGCGATAAAAGTCTCCTGACGGAGCAGCAGGCGGATTACATCGACATGGTGTTGCAGACCTTCGGCTGCTCGTTCGAGTATGTCAAGGCTCCGCTCGAGGTCCTTGAGCAGCGCTACGATCTTCGTGGTGACACGTTGATTAAGCGAGATGATCTCAAAACCATCTTTGATGGATATGAGACGATCTTTAAGACCCGTCCCCACTGGGTTGAACGGACATCAGATAAGATCTTTGATCGAGCCGATGCACCGATGCATGCGGCACGTGCTGGACGATATATTGGTCCTGCAAATCCCGAGGTGCTTCTGCTCGGTGACCAGCGAAACGATCGTCGATTCATGTTCCCGTTTGTGCCAGAGCGTGCCTCGAGTGGTCACTGGCTCATGGGAGCAATGCACGCTGCTGGTGTTGACCACATGAAGGTCGGTATCATGAACGCCTGTGAAACCGATCCTGGCATTGTCTTTGATCAGTGGTGGGGACTCGGTAAGCCACCGATCGTCACACTTGGTGTCAACGCACGGCGACAGTGGAACTACGCACATGGTGGTGACTGGCCTACCATCGCTACCGACGCCAAACACCCGCAGTGGATGCGGCGATTTGCCTACACTGCGATGGAGTCGTACGGCGAGATCATCAAGGAGGCAATGAGCTGATGTATGACGAGTTCGAAGCAGACATTTATGGTGTGACGAACAACATCTTTCCACCTACAACCGATCACCGTGCTCTTGGCGCGGCAATTCCACGAGAGCACTACCGTATGATGCCAGAGATCCGCGTCACTCGAGGCGGAATCCAGTTCCCGACGAAGGAGACAGCAGTGCAGAATGATCAGGACATCCTCACGCAGGCAGAAGAGCTGCGCGCCGAGGCTGACCGCCTCGAGAAGATCGTCGCGGAGCGAGAGAAGTACGGTGCCGATCCGTTCAAGAACGGCGATGTGCTGAAGGTGGACATGCGGTACCGTACGGGTAGCCGCCGCTCGTTCGCCTATGGCGTCGTCAAGGTCGCTGGCAAGTTCTACCTCACCGGTCGACTCGTCAACGCCAACACGAACGGCAGTGACACCGCACGCGGCTTCACCTGGGAACAGTTCGTCGCATGGCTCTCCCAGGGTGACGCAACTGTGTGGCAGGCACGCGCACTTAAGCAGGTCTTCTGATATGTCTGAAATGGTACTGCACGACATGGGGCAGTACCCCCTGGTGCTCCGCCGCGTTCTCCAGTATGGAGAGCGGCGGGCCCCGCGGGGTCAGGAGACGCTCGACCTGGGCTTCATGTCCATCGTACTGCTCAATCAGCGTGGGGGTCTTCCACTTGGTCTTGGTCGAAACCTCAAGCCAGCGATCGGAGCGGTGGAGGCGGCGCAGCTTGTCGCCGCAGTTTCCGATCCTAATCTCGTCCTCAAGGTCGCCCCGCAGTTCGGACGGTATCTGGACAAGGAACACGGCGACCCGTTCTTCTGGGGAGCGTACGGCGAACGCATCAAGCTCCAAGCGTACAACGCGATCAACAAGCTGATGACTGATCTGGACACTCGCCAGGCGATCGTTACGTTGTGGGATCCGTGGATGGACAACGTCAAGGGTAAGAAGGACTACCCGTGTACGATCGCGCTGCAGTTCTCTATTCGAGATGGACTGCTGGATATGAACGTCATCATGCGAAGCAACGACGTCTGGCTCGGGCTGCCCTACGACGTCTTCCAATTCACCCAGCTCCAGGCGAGCATGGCACGGGCAATGAACACGACACCTGGGATCTACCGTCACACCGCACTGTCACTACATCTTTACACACGTGATCAGCTCGCCGCACAAGCCATGCTTGAGCTGTATAACATCAAGATGGCTGAAGTCACCGAGGCGTATCACTCAAAGTGGCAGCCGGATGGCTTCGGTCGTGTCGGCGATTCGTTTGGCACGATCATGGATCGTGCTCATATGATTCTTCGTAACGAGTCTTTCGAAAACGAAACAGCATCGGAGGTGTGGTACCGTGACCAGCTCCATGGACGCGGCACCGCGGCCTAGCTGGGATGAGACATGGCTGAGCGTCGCGCGCACCGTCGCGCGGCGCTCGCTTTGTTCTCGTGACCAGGTCGGCGCGGTGGTTGTCAGTGCAACAAACCGCCTCCTCGAGACGGGCTACAACGGTCCACCCAGTGGGTTCCAGACAGATCTACAGCCATGTACCGAATGGTGCCTCAGAGCGAATCCGGAGCCTACTGGCTGGCGTACGACGGCTGGTTCACCAGATCTATCAATGGAAACGGTGAGCGGCAGGATCTACGTTGTTGCACCAAGCAGTAAACGCGTTCTCGCATCGGATGAGAATATGAAGAAGATGGGTTTTGAACCGATCTTCGAGCTGGAGAAGGATTACTCCGATTGCCCGTCTCTGCACGCTGAGGCAAATGCGCTCATGCGAGGTGATCGAAGTGCCCGCGAAGGTGGTACGATCTACGTAACAAGCGGCGTATGCTTTGGTTGCGCAAAGCTCATCGCGAACTCTGGTCTTGCGATGGTTGTCGTGGATCACCAGTGGAAAAACGTCAACATCACGCACCGGAATCTCGACAAGTCATACTCATTCCTCGAGCGATGTGGGATCACGGTAATCACAGATGTCACTGGATAACGTAAAGCTTCGGCTCGTCGATTCGGTCGATGAGGCGTTCGCTCTCATGGAGTGGCTCGGTCAAACCCGCTGGGAAGACACCATCGGAATCGACATCGAGTCCAGCGGTCTCGACAAGTGGAACGATCGTGTTCGTCTCGTCCAGATCGGCGATGCAGACAACGGTTGGGCCATCCCCTGGGAGGACTGGGGAGGCGTCGTCCGTGAGGTCGTGCGAAAGTACAAGGGATGGTATGTCGGTCACAACTTCGTTAGCTTTGACTGGACATTTCTGGACCGCGTTGGGGTATCTATACCTCGTGATCGGTTGCACGACACTCGTCCTATTGCGCATATTCTCGACCCAACGTACTCCACGGCGCTCAAGAACCTCGCTGCGAAGCATGTTGACCCTCGAGCGAAGGCGATGCAGGACACGCTCGATGAGTCGATCGGTTCTAAGGGCGGTTGGACATGGGCCACGGTGCCGATTGAGTACCAGCCGTACTGGACATACGGCGCGCTCGACCCGGTCATCACACTTCGTCTGTATCAGTACCTCAAGGAGCAGCTCGAACGAGACGGATCCCAGCGAGCATATGAAGTTGAGCTTGGCGCCGCGTGGGTAGTTCGACAGATGGAGATCAACGGCGCACACGTCGATCGTGCTTACGCCGCAGAGTATCTCACAAAGTATGAGCAATACTGCAAGGAGGTTGCCCAGTGGGTGCAGGAGAAGTACAGCGTCAGTCCGGGGTCAAACCAGGCGATCATCGACGTACTGAAAGCGGAAGGATTCGACTTCGTCAAGCGGACGAAATCCGGCGCCGACGCATTGGATGCGGATGTATTGGCCTCCATCGATCATCCACTCGCGGCAGCTGTGCTTTCCCGCCGCAAACTGCAAAAGGTGGGATCAACCTATCTCTCGCACATCGTTGGTGACGCAGACGCCAACGACCTGATGCATCCGTCCATCAACCCACTGGGTGCTCGGACCAGTCGGATGTCGATGAGCGGTCCGAACCTCCAGAACCTCCCCAGAGCATCAGAAAAGAATTCTGCGGCAACTACTGTACGGAACTGCTACACCACCCGCTACGGTGACGACGGCCGCATGGTCTTCTGTGACTTCGACCAGATCGAGATGCGTGGTCTGGCGCATATGTCGCAGGATCTCGGACTTCGTGCGGCATTCCTCGCACCGGATGACTTCTTCATCGTGCTCGCAAGGAGCGTGTTCAATGATCCATCGATCGAGTCCAAGAAGGATCCTCGTCGTCAGGTCGTCAAGAACGTGGGTTACGGCAAGATTTACGGGGCGGGGATCGCGAAGTTGGCCCTCACTGCTCGAATCAGCGAAGAGCAGGCGGCCGCTGCAATGCATGCGTTCGACGCGTCGTTCCCTGGGGTACGAGCTTTCCAGAATCGAGTTCAGCGCGTTGCGTTGGAGCGTAAAGCGACCGAGGGAGTCGGATATGTTCGGTCGCCTCTTACTAACCGACGCCATCCGAGCGACTCAGGAAAGGAATATGCTCTTGTCAATTATCTTGTTCAGGGGCTGGCGGCAGAGATGTTCAAGATGAAGCTCGTCGAGCTCTCCAACGCCGGCCTCGAGAAGTTCATGATCCTACCTGTGCACGATGAGGTCATCATGGATGTACCGAACGAGAACCTCTCCGATGTCCTCACAACACTGAAAGACGTGATGAACGATGACAAGCTCCTCTCTGTCCCCATCACCGCTGGCATCGCCACTGGTGATCGCTGGGGCGCCAAGATTGACTGGACCGGTTGAGCAACTACACTGCATCGGCGTGGACCCAGGTCTGATGGCCGGCATCGCCGTACTAACCATCTCCACGTTGGAGGTAGGGTGGAGTGCGAACCTGTCGTCCAGTGAGATGCCGTGGCACGACGTAGTGTCGTATGCAGAGCGTTGGTGCCGACCACCGGAGGCATCGCGTGTTCGGATTGGCTCAGAGCGGTACACGATCCCCACTGGGCGCTCTGTCGTGACCGCGCAGTTGGATGCCATCATGTGCAATGGAGCCCTAGACTGGCTCTCTTCACAGCGTGACGTAACATTTGTGCTACAACCCCGCGCTGAGGTCAAGAAGCTTGTGACTGATGCTGTGCTGCGGAAGCTCGGATGGTACAAGAAGACGAAAGACGGTCACGCCAACGATGCCGCACGCCACGCAGGTTTCATGCTATTTTCCACTCGACCTGACCTGTGGTTGCAGCTAACCTCGTGATACAATCAAACTACTGATCGAGGATGAAGGGACGTAAGACGAATGCCTGTGGTTGAATTGAAGGACGATCGCATTGTCGTTGCGACGTCCTGGAACGAGAAAGAACTTGTGAAGGCCATCCCTGGTTCGCGGTGGAACGCCACAGACAAGGAATGGACTATCCCACTGACGATGCCCGCATGTTCACAGCTTAAGGGCTCGTTCGGTGATCATCTTGAGGTAGGACCGCAGCTCACCCAGTGGATTTGGGACCAGTTCAATCATCGTGTGAAGCTGTCTCTCGCGCTTCGTTCGCGTTTTGAAGACAACGATGGCGCATTCCACTTCGATCCACGTCTTTACCCGTTTCAGACCATGGGCGTTGCATGGCTTCTCACCGCTGGCTCTGGTCTTCTCGGTGACGAGATGGGTACAGGCAAGACCATTCAAGTTCTCACCGCGATGCGACAGATCGGTGAAGACTCACTGCCAGCGCTTGTGATCGCTCCGAACTCCGTGAAGATGAACTGGGCGAAGGAGGCAGCGACGTGGTTGCCGATGGCCACTCCGTACGTGCTCACTGGGTCAGCTTCCGTCAAGGCAAAGTTGATAGCCGCCGCTGCACAGGATCCGACTGCGCTTGTGGTTACCAACTTCGAGTCGACGTTCAGGCTCAGCAGGCTCGCTGGCTATGGCTCAATCCGCCTCATCCGGTGCAAGGAATGCGATAAGCAATATGGCCTCGACATCAAGCCAGCGGCGTGTGAAGTCCATCCACGACCGCTCAACCAGATCACATTCCGCACGGTGGTCGTTGATGAGGCGCACCGTATCAAGGATCCTAAGGCGAAACAGACTCGAGCAACATGGGCGCTTGGGTCGGGATCCACGGTGGCTCGCCGTTGGGCCCTCACGGGGACTCCACTGGCGAACGACCCTTCCGATCTCTGGTCGATCATGCATTTCGTCGCACCGAATGAATATCCGACGAAGTCCAAGTTCGTCGACCGCTACTGCCTCCAAGCGTGGAACAGTCACGGAGGACTCGACGTCGTAGGCATCAACCCAACGACGAAGGAAGAGTTCTTCAAGATCTTCGATCCGCGGTTTCGTCGGATGCCTAAGGCACTTGTTCTCACGCAGTTGCCGCCAAAGATCCGTCAGACTCGCCTCGTTGAAATGACTCCAAAGCAGAAAAAGGCGTATGATGAAGTCCAAAGCCGTCTTCTTACCCGTCTCGATGACGGAACTATCCTGGTGGCTAAGTCCGATCTCACTGCTCAGATTCGACTGTTGCAGCTGGCATCTTCGTACTGCACCGTGGATTACAACGGGTCAGATGATCCCCGCGACTGGACTGTTCTTCTCGCCGAGCCATCTCCAAAGATCGACGAACTCATGGTCGTCCTTGATGAACTTGGTGACCGTCCAGTTGTGGTCGCCGCCGAGCAACGTAAGATCATTGAGCTCGCCGCTGCGCGACTTACTAAGGCCAATGTCAGCCACGGTCTCATCACAGGCGCAGTGGATGCTTACGACCGTCAGCGCGCGCTCGAGGATTTCCAAGCGGGAAAGCTTCGCGTTCTGCTATTCACCCTCAAAGCTGGTGGCACAGGACTGACGATGACAGCGGCAGACACGATGATCCGTCTGCAACGGTCGTGGTCACTAATCGACAACATGCAGGGTGAGGATCGTGTTCACCGCATCGGCTCTGAGATCCACCAGTCGATCAACATCATCGACATCATCACAGCTGACACGGTGGAAGAGACGCAGGTTCTACGCTTGTATGAAAAGCAGAAGCGTCTTGAAGAGATCACCCGTGATCGCGCAACACTCTTGGCTGCTGGCAAGACAGTCATGCACCTGGACGATGAAGAGAACAAAATCATGAATTCATTTCTTGGGGAACCGGAGTGACCAGTGGGAGCGAAGGGTCGACACCGCAAACGGAGCTCAATCCGTTTTCTCATTATCAAGACCGTGCAACGCAAATCACGCTCCGCCACGACGCTCGACTCATCTCTCACAGTGAAATCGCGACGTTCAAGCGATGCCGCCGCAAGTGGTGGCTCGCCTGGTATCGTGGGCTTCGATTTGCTCGAGAAAGCCCTACAGGACCACGAGCCATCGGAGACCGAGTTCACCGCGCACTTGCCCAGTGGTACGTACCTGACGGATCCGCACGAACTGAACCGCAGGCTGCGCTCGAGAGCCTCATCAAGGCCGACACCGAAGCCGTTCTAGTCACCTTCAAGGACGACGAAGGACTGACTGGTATATTGCTTAAGATGAAGAAAGATGATGACCTGGAGAGAGCCATGGTCTCCGGTTATGTTCAGTGGCTCGAGGAGACGGGAGCAGACGCCGATTATGAAGTACTTGCCTCGGAACGCTACGAAGACGCAGTTATGTCAGGTCTTACTGGACGCGGTGGTGTCCCTGTGTACATCATTGCTAAGTTGGATGCAAAAGTGCGCCGACGTAGTGATGGTGTTCTTAGATACATGGACCACAAAACTGTCGCCGATTTTGCAAGCAAGACTATGCTCCTTGCCATCGACGAGCAAATGCTCTGGTACGACCTGATCGAGATCCTGACGAATACCCAACTGGGTGAGCGATCTGGTGGTGCGATCTACAACATGATCCGACGTGTCAAGCGTACGGCGAAGGCGAATCCGCCCTTCTATCAGCGTCAAGAAATTCTGCACAATCGACTCCAGATCGAGTCGTTCTATCACCAGCTGTATGGTACGATTCAAGATGTACTACAGCTCGAAGGTCGCCTCGACGATGGAGCAAACCACCACCAGGTCGCATACCCCACGCCGAATCCAAACTGCACGTGGGACTGCGATTATCGCATGGTCTGTCCACTCTTCAACGATGGTAGCCGTGTTGAGGACATGCTCAAGAATTTCTACACAGCAGGCGATCCGCTTGCGTATTACTATCGAGACGAGGTGATAAAAGATGACACGTAAGCTTGTCCGTGCGAAGTCAGTGCTTCTTGCGCTTGCTGATCAGTGGCAGCATGGAAACGTATTTCGTACGAGCGGAAGTTTCATCGCAAAGTACGAGAATCGATGCGCTGACTGTGGTCTTCAGGTAACTGTCGGTCAAAACGCATGTTACGGAAGCCGATTGGGTAAAATTGTTGTGCACGAGTATTGTCCACGCACAAGTCTTTTCGACTTGATTCCATGGCTTCGTAACTGGGAAGGTGGTGATATCATCTCGGGTGTTTGGGATGCCCATAGCGAACATAATTGTTATCGATGCCGTCGAATCGTTCAACCAGATGAGCCGCTGTTTCTCATTCGCCGTCCAGGAGAAATGATGGCTTATCAGAAACACAGTGACTACGTATGTGAAGGATGTGTGAAACGATAATGGACTGGCCAACCGCACTGCTTGGCATCTGTATCGTCGGCACCACTGGTGCTGTCTGTATCGTTGCGTTCATCGCCAGCTCGGCGAAGAAGGCGACGCATGGCGACGAATAAAATCGAAGTCCTCTCGATGCTCGTCCACGCTGGCGCGAAGGTGGGTAAGTCGACACTATCGTCGTCTGCACCGCCACCTGTGCTGGTGCTAGACGCGGAGGGATCCTGGCGTTTCATCAGGACGCGCAAGATTCACTGGGATCCGATGACTGAGCCGATCCCACGACATGACGGAACCTGGGACGCCTGCATCGTCACGATCACCCAGTGGGTGCACGTGCAGCAGGTCTTCCGACACCTCACGCAGGTCGAGCACGACTTCTGCTCTGTGGTCATCGACTCCATCACCGAGATCCAGCGACGCCTCAAGGCCAACCTCAAGGGCACCGAGGCGATGCAGATGCAGGACTGGGGTCAGCTGCTGACGCAAATGGACTCGACGATTCGCGCCTTCCGCGACATGACGATGCTGCCTGGTCCTATCCAGTGTGTCGTTATGATCGCAGAGACCCGACAGAATGGAAAGACCGGCAAGTGGGAACCCTACATGCAGGGGCAGATCGGTATCTCACTGCCGTACCTCGTCGACATCTGTGGGTACCTCTACGTCGACATGGCTCCTGATGAAAACGGGCAGCCGACGAAGAAGGTTCGCAAGCTGTGGATCGGCTCACATCCGCAGTTCGAGACCGGCGAGCGTGTACAGGGAACGCTTGGTGACGTCGTCACCGAGCCCAACATCGACTCGATGATGAAGACCATCTTCGAGAACGTCAACATGATGGAGGTCAACCGTGGCTGAGTTCTCATTCAGCGAGTTGCTTCAGCAGTCCAAGGGTCAGCTTGACCTGGTGCCTGATGGCGACTACAACGTCAAGATCATCGCTGCTGATGCGACGAAGGCGTCCACTGGTGCACTGATGTTCAAGGTCAAGGTGGAGATCACCGATGGCCCGAACATCAAGCGCCGCATCCCGACGAACCTGGTCGTCTCCACGGACAACCCGATGGCGCTCGCCATTTTCTTCCGGAACATGGAGAACGTCGGTCTCGACGCGAACTTCTTCGCGCAGAACCCGACTCCGGAGCAGGTCGCCAGTGCGATGCTGAACCGTCCGGCTCGAGTGAAGGTCGGTCACAAGGCGTGGCAGGGTGTCGACCGTAACGAGGTTCAGGGCTGGCTGACGCAGCTCGGTGGAGCCTCTGGTCTCCCTGGAGCGGCTGGCCCGGTCGCTCCAGGTACGGTTATCGGCGCGCCTGGTCCAGTCCTCCCGACGAGTGCTACGCCGACTTCTACCGCTACTCCGGTGGCGGGTCTGCCGACGGCCAAGCCGACTCCGTTGACGCCGGAGCCGGACATCAACCCGGCGACGATCGGTGGCGTCACGGGCGCCGTCGCGGGGCCGAACGCGCCGGACTCGCCGCCTGCACTGCCCATCTAAGTAGATGGTGATCAACGACTAACCAGCGACGACTTATGGTATAGTCGACAACGAGGCGACCAGCAGATTAAGGGTCTGCTGGTCGCCTTTTTGTATGAGAGGAGAAGCATGACTCACACCGTCTTGATCACCACAACGATCAACGTGCCACACGTGCTCGCCAAGTGGGCAAAGGGTCTCACCGTCGATGACGTCATCATCGTCGCCGGTGACAAGAAATCTCCGCACGACGAGATCATCGACGTGCTTGACGTTATCACGCTGACGCATGGCATCACCACGCGTTACCTACACCCCGACGACCAGATTGCGTGGGCAAGCAGCGAAGCCATCGGCTGGAACTCCATCCAGCGACGAAACATCGCACTGCTCGAGGCAATGAAGCTCAACCCGCAGTACATCCTCACTGTGGACGACGACAACATTCCCACCATGGACAACCAGATCGGTGTGCTTCGCAACCGGATGACCGTGTACAACGACGACATCAAGTGGGTCGCAACCAATACTGGTTGGGAGAATCCGTGTTGGGGAGTGTATGATTACGATCATAACGAAATCGTTCATCGTGGCTTCCCTCTCAACCAGCGCGGTGTGCGCACGTATAGGAATCAGGCTGCGGAATGCAAGATCGGCGTCGGTGCCATGTTTTGGACCGGTGACCCGGACATCGATGGGGTGGATCGACTCGTCAATGGACCGCTTGTTGAGTCCATCACCGACCAACCGTTCGTCCTGACTCCTGGCACCTGGGGTCCGTTCAACTCGCAGGCAACGATGTATCGCGCAGAGCTGGCACCTCTCATGATGGTGTGGCCGGGTGTTGGTCGCTACGACGACATCTGGGCCAGCTATCTCGCTCGCAAGGTGATGGACCACTTCGGCTACGGCGTGTACTATGGTCACCCAGTGGTGCATCAGGATCGCAACGAACACGATCTGACGAAGGACATCGAGGCCGAGATTCACGGCATGCGATGGACGCCACGGCTGTGTGAGATCCTCCGTGAGATTGACCTGAGTAAGCAGTCCACGATCACCAGTGCGATGCAGCACGTGCATGCGATGCTGACGTGGCACGACGAAATCATTCCTCCACAGTTGACGCACGCTTTTGCCGCGTGGCAGCAGGATTTGGAGACGCTCAAGTGGGAAGACTGATCGGTTACGCCACACTGGGTCGAAGCATGCCATTGAGCCTCGCTAAGTGTGGCACGCTTGGTGGTGATGTGGAGAAGTACGCGGTCATCAACGAGCTGGCGCTTCGGCACCCAGATGATCACTTCGTTCTCGTTGGCCGAAACTCTGGTGAAAACACACAAAGTGTTGGGCTGCCAGAGAACGTGTTCAATCCATGGACGGAAGATAGGTGGCGCGGCCAACTTCGCAGCGCACTCGCCAAGGCGAACATCAAGGGCAACCTGACTGTCGAGCAGCACAAGCAGATCACCAAGATCTTCCGTAATATCATGGGAGACATCTGGAGCAGTCTTGACGGCCTCGTCATCTGGACTGGACAGCATGGCTCCAGTAACATGTCCATCCCGAAAGTCGACGACCATACCCAGTGGACGAAGCCACAGGACTGGTGCGCGTTCTACGCGGGTTACATCCTCGACGGTGTGAACCAGTTCCGTCATGGACGAGCGCACACGCATGATGCCATCTGGCTCAACGCTGACGCGCGAAACCGACACAAGATGCGTGATCTCAAGCATCCGCTGAACCATCCAGTGCTGACGCAGTTCGACTTCAAGCATGGTCTCAAGCATGAACAGTATAATCCTGAGACATTCCAGATCAGGACATCTGTCGTTGAAAACGTGTACTCGCGGCTAGAGATCAACGCGCTCGCGCCTGGGACGCCATTTGGTGATCTCATCACGTTCAACTCGTCGTTTGATCGTCCGCATCGATTCGGACTGTTCATCAACGAGGCACGTGCGAACGGTGTCAAGAAGGGGTTGAGCCGGGTCGACGCGATCAACCACTGGGTAAACCCGATGGCTCCAGACTGGATTCATGGCGCGTGGAGCAATGAGGGTCAGCGGCAAGTCGGTCGTGAAATCAAGCCCGCGCCATGGGACCAGTACTTCCCCCTGCTCAACTCCACGCGGTGCACCTTCACGACACCGTCCAGTGGCAGTGGCTGGGCAACAACGAAGCCGTGGGAGGCGTTCGCCGCCGGCACCGTCTGCTTTTTCCACCCCGAGTACGACACGCAGAACCACATCCTGAAGGACGCGCATCCGGGACTTCACGACTGGCTTCGTGTGAAGACTCCACGCGAACTCAAGCTTCGTCTCGCAGCGATCGCTGCAAATCCAGAGGCGTTCCGCTGGATCATCACCAAGCAGCGTGAGCACTTCGACAATGCCATGAAAGAGAAGCGGTATCTCCGCATGATCGAAGAAAGGCTCGACAATGTCTCGTAATGTGTTGGTCACAGGAGCCGGTGGCTTCATCGGCGGCCATCTCGTCAAGCGACTGCTCGAGGAAGGTAACAAGGTCGTTGCCATCGACATCAAGCCGTTCGCGGAGTGGTGGCAGATCCATGACGAGGCGAACAACCGCGAGCGTACCGATGCGGGACAGCCACAGTACTTCCAGTACGCCCTCATGCAGGCAGATGACGTGTACCATCTCGCAGAGAACATGGGCGGCATCGGGTTCATCGAGACGCATCTCGTCGAGTGTGCGTCATCCATCACCACGACGGTGAACCTGCTCAACGCCTGTCACGAGGGTCAGCGCGTGTTCTTCAGTTCGTCGGCGTGCGCTTACTCACGCAACTGGCAGAGCGATCGATACATGCATGAGCCGGTTCCGCTGCGCGAAGACATGGCGCACCCCGCGGATCCGGAGCCAGGCTATGGCTGGGAGAAGCTGTATGCTGAAAAGCTCATGGAGTATCACCGCATCGAGCGTGGTCTCGACGTGCGTGTCGTCCGATTCCACAACTCGTATGGTCCACTTGGTTCGTGGAGGGACGGCCGCGAGAAGGCACCTGCCGCCATCTGTCGCAAGGTCGCCATGGCGAAGCTAAGCGACATCCCGCAGATCGACATCTGGGGTGATGGCTCGAGGACGCGGTCGTTCATGTACATTGACGACAACGTCGAGGGCATTCGTCGCATCATGGAAAGCGGCATGCAGGCGCCGGTGAACCTCGGTACCTCGTCCTGGGTGACTGTGAACCAGCTTGTGACCGCCGTTGAGGAGGTGGCGTACGGACGAGTTGGTGTCCTCCAGCGCAACTACCAGCTCGACAAGCCACAGGGTGTCCACGGTCGCAATTCGGACAACACACTGCTAAGGGAAGTCACGGGTGGTTGGGAGCCGCAGATCGATCTCACAGCTGGTATTATGAAGACGTACGCGTGGATCTACGATCAAGTTAAGAAGGAGCTCGAAGGATGATGGATCGTCTCGAGGAAATGCTGCGAATGCAGGAAGCACTGCAGATCAAGTACAGTGGTGTTGCGCCCAGTGACCTGGGCGGCACGGCGCGAATGGACTTCATCCGCACCATGGTGCTCGCCACCGAGGATGAGCTGCACGAAGCACTCCGTGAGACAGCGTGGAAGCCGTGGAGTAACCACGTCATCCGTGGCATCAACCGTGAAAGCTATCTCGCCGAGATGGTCGACGCCTGGCACTTCTTCATGAACCTGCTACTGGTCGCCAACATCTCCGCGGATGAGTTCTTCAACGAGTACCTTCGCAAGAACGGTATCAATCACGACCGCGAGGACAACGGCTACATCAGCCCCACTGGGTGATGTTCCTAGTAAGATAGATACATGACCTTTCGCTTTGTCGACGTGCTCGGGTTCGCTGGTGGCTTTACCTTAGGGATGGTCCAGGCGGGCTTCGAGCTCGTCGGTAAGCGAGAGATGAAGGGAGGTTTCGGTGTCGCGAATTGCGAAGCGAACCGCCACCTACTTGGTGCAGGATGGAAAGCAGAAGCCGTGGACGCTACCCAGTGGAGCGTCGTGGAGAGTGATGTGGTTGCCGGCAATCCACCGTGCTCGGGTTTCTCTGGTATGTCAGCGAAGCACTTCCGTGGTGCGAATTCTCCGATCAACCAGTGCATGTGGTCATTCGTTGAGTATGCCGCGAAAGTAAAGCCGCAAGTCGCAGTCTTTGAGTCGGTACAGCTCGCCTTCACGCGGCCGGATGGTCTCGCGCTCATGCGAGCACTGCGTGAACGGTTGGAGGAACTGACGAATGAGAATTGGACGCTCTTTCACGTTCTACACGACGCATACGCAGTCGGTGGAGTCGCGCATCGGCGACGGTATTTTTGGGTCGCCGCAAGGGTTCCTTTTGGGATCGAGTGGCCTCGCCCAAGTCGACTGCCTGTGTTGGACGACGCTATCGGCGACTTGGAGCATCTCCCCGAAACCTGGCTACCGCAGCCTGTGGGTGACACGCCTCCTTCCTGGTGGGCCACGCCTCGCACACGTGACGACGGGCTCGTGGACGGGCACATGTCGGTTCGTTCTCCAATCGTTCATAGAGTGGTTGACCTTTTGTCGGGTGTGGAGTGGCCAGAGGGTGACCACCTTGCTCGAGTTGCCAAGCGTTACTACGACACCCACGGACGACTGCCCAATTCATGGGCGTCCTTTGAGGAGAAGGTGGTCGCCCGAGGGTTCAACATGGGATTCAACACACCAGTTCGCTGGCGAGCGAGTGATCCAGCGAGAGTAATCACCGGCGCAGGCCCCGTCATCACACTGCACCCAAGAAAACCTCGGATGTTGACACATCGTGAGGTTGCGCGGATCCTCGGCTTCCCAGACAGCTGGCTGATTGAACCTCTACGTAGCGTTCCGGGTCTCCCAGCCACCTGGGGTAAAGGTATTACAGTCGACTGTGGCAACTGGATCGGCGGTTGGATTCGAGCCGCTCTAGAGGAGAATCCAGGCTCCTTCACGGGAGTCAAGATCGGCGAGCGGGAACATTTAATCGACACGACGAACGCTTCGACTTCAGATGTGGTACAGTCGAATTCGACGCTCAAAAAGTTCCGTAAACTTCTTCAAGGACAAGGACTGACCATGACCGACCCGACCGCCCCTGAGGCTCCCGTCGACGAGACCGCTGTGCCGGTCGATGAGGCCGCCAGCCTCGAGAACGCCGTCGCCAACACCAAGTCTGGCAGCGGTCGCCCGCGTCCGCAGGCGACCATCGACCAGGACGCCAAGGTTCTCGAGTACCTGTCGGCGAACGTCGAAGACGTCGTCGCCGGCAAGACCAAGGAAGAGATCGCCACCGCGCTCGACCTCGCGCCGAACAAGGTGTACCTGTCGCTGTGGCGCCTCAAGCGTGACGGCAAGGTCTACAAGACCAACGCTGGTGGCGGCGCTGCACGTTGGATCGCCGGTAATGCTCCGAGCCCCGCGGAGGCGCCTACCTCCGTCGAGCAGACCGACGCTCCAGTCGAGGAGACGGTCGCTCTCTGAGGTGAGACAGAGAGCTTGATCGCCCTCCGCCGGGAGGTACCAGGATTGACCCCCTTGGTGCCTCCCGGCGTGCTATGTCTAGACTTGCTAGAATCTGTCGTAACCACCCAGTGGGGAGGGCAGATGGCAACGGCAGCATACACAACGTGGGTCAAGGTCGGTCAACCATACACGCTTGCACGTCCACTCGCGCAGACGCAGAAGTCGCTTCGCGCATATGGGCTGACGGTGTACGACTACCCAAACGAGGAACATCAGAAGGCCAACACCCCTGAAGACCACACACCGTACTCTGTGACGGGCTGGCCAGGGACGAACGCAAAGTACGTGGCACGTGCGATCGACATCATGCCGCGTAACGGCACAGCCGCTGCGAAGAAAGAAAACGCAGACATTGCTCGCCAGATGATCAAGGATCGTGACGCTGGTTACCCAGGCGCCATGTGGATCAAGTACATCAACTGGACGGACGAGAAGGGGAATTGCCAGCAGGTCCGCTGGACCGACGCCAGCAATCCTCTCAAACACACCACACGTCCAAGCTCTGATGACGGACACATCCACGCCAGTGGTCGATCCGACATCGATAATGACACTCGTGCAGATGGGTACGATCCCATCGCTCGCATGAAAGGCGGCTACTCCGTGGGTGACTCTCAGCTCATCGCCAACGCCGAACGAGGCGTCACTGCCATCGTTGCAAACACTGATCGCATCAAGTTTGACAACGACTGGCCAAACTCTGGCATGCCGCCAGAGGGTTTTCCGAACCCCATCAAGAAGCTCCAGAAGAGTGTCGACGCACTCGCCGTCGGCGGTGTGACGCAGGACCAGCTCGTCGCCGCTGTCAAGCAGGCACTGCTCGATCCCGAGGTTGCTCGCATCTTTGGCGACCTGATGTTCAACGCAGCTCAGCGGGCTGAGTCCGAGTAACACGTGGATCTCCCACTGGAGCTGTTGCTCGCCAAGTGGGGTCCCACTGGGCTCCTTGCACTCTGTGTCCTCTTCATCCTAGTTGGACGTCTCATCCCAAAGCCAACGTACGATGACGTACGCGCGCAGCGAGATGAGTGGAAGAAAGTCGCTGAGGAAGCCCTCGCACAAAACAGCAAGCTGCTCGAGTCGTCACGTGTTGCGGACGATACCTTCAGGGCCCTTCGACAGGTCGCCCAAAGAGAGACCGAGAGCCAATGAGCTTGTGGAGACTGCTGCGACGGGGGCCATCAGAGGATCTCGAGGAAGCGCAGTGCGCGCACCGCGAAGTCATCGCACAGCGAGAAGAAGTTGACGAGGTAACTACATCACTGCGTGAGAATGTTCGCAAGCCGAATGGACTCGCGCCTCTACTCGAGCAAGTGCTACGGAGTACACGTTAGTGGAACGAACTTGGATCATCATAAGCACGGTGACACTCGGGTACGCAGCCGTAGTGACCACCGGGCTTGTCTTGGTGTATGCATTCTTCACCAGATTCGAGCAGTCACAGGTCGGGCGTCAGTTCATGCTGACGAAGATGTCACTTGCGCTGATCCTGGACTACTGGGCGGTGACGGTTTTCTTCATCCGTCCACCGACAGAATACGCGTCAACGATGCCCGCACGTACGATCATCTGTACGATCGTTGGCACTGTCATGCTTCGCTGGCTGGTCATTCTCCTTCGAGCGCAGCGTGACGTACGTCGCAAACGTCACCCAGTGTGGGACGCACCTGAGGCACCACCTCCTGTAAGGAGTGAATCATGAAGATCTTTGGACGCGAGCCAGCGCTTGTACTCGCTTTCATCTCCTCGATGATCGCGGTCATCAGCGCGCTCATCTTCCCACTGACGGATGAGCAGCAGGGAGTGCTCAACGCAGTTGTCGTCGCACTCTTCGGCTTCATCACGGCGGCACTGCTCGCCAAGGAGAAGCTCGTGCCTGCGATCGTTGGTCTCATCAAGGCCGTCATCGCCGTCGCCATCTCGTTCGGCCTGCACCTGACTCCTGAGACGCAGGGTCTCGTGCTGACGCTCGTCGCTACGGCTGCAGCACTGTGGTATCGTCCGCAGGTCGTCGCATCCGTGCCGTCGGAGGAAGCTCCGTAAGACAGACGCACGTAAAGAACGCCCAGTGGTTGCCAACACCACTGGGCGTTTCAGTGTCCAGATCTGTACCAGTTTGTTCCTGCAACAGTGATCTCCAGAACACCCGTAGAGACACTTTCTACATCTCCGAATAGTAACTGCTGGGGACAGATTGCCTATTTCGATCCTGTCAGGTATGATTGCACTATGACGGATCCCGCCGTTCCAGAATCCCCCATCAACTACATCGACTGGGAACTGTGGCGTCGCCAACACACCGACGCCGCGCAAGTGACGATGGACACGTGCATGCCGATGGTCACCGGAGCCGTGTCAGGGTACATGCAAGCGCATCCAGCAGCAGCTGGACCACAAGGTCCAAAGGGCGATACAGGAGCGCAAGGTCCGCAGGGTATTGCTGGCCCCACTGGATCTGTTGGTGCCACCGGGGCGACTGGAGCGACCGGATCGCAGGGTGCAACGGGAGCGACAGGCGCCACCGGTCCAGCTGGTTTAAATAGCTTCCTCGCTGGTCGAAGCGTGTCGGTCGCTGGTCTTACACTGGGCGGACCGCAAACGCGTGAGATTCCTTTTACGTGGGGAGAGACACTGCCCACACTGAACTACGCTGTCAAGTTTCTCACAGACAACATCCTCCTCGGCAACTACACGTATGCAATCAAAGCCGATGCATCAAAGACGTTAACAGGCTGCACCCTTCTCGTGACGAACAGCGCGCTGCTCACCATCGGAACGGGTGTGGTTCACTGCATCGCTGTGCCGGCGTAAGATTCCTATTTACACTGGGCCACGGGTCCTGTTATAGTTATCTCAACGCCGGAACAACGGCAAGATGGAGGATACAATGAAGGTTGTGGTTCACGCGCAAGCCTGGGCGAGTGCGACGGTTTACGTCGAGCTCGACGACGAAACGCTCGATCGCATCGCGAAGGACCTCGAGAAGCCCGTCAGTGAACTCACGGTGGACGACATCGTTGAGGTTGCTGAAGACAAGGCATTCAGCGAGCAGGGCATGCCGAGTCTCTGTGCTTCATGCTGCGGCATGGGCTACGGCGACAACTACAGCCTAGATCTCGGTGACTTCGAGCCGGTGGATGAGAACCCCGTCGAGATTACCGAACGGTAACACGCCCCGTGGGAGCGTATCCCACCACAGATCGGTAGCTCATTGGTAGAGCGCCTGCCACTGGCAGGAGGAGCACCCTTAGTGGGGAAGATGCATGCAGGTTCGAATCCTGCCCGGTCCACGCGCAAGTCGCGCCAGACGAAAGGACAAGACCATGACGCAGAGCGTTACGCTCGCTGAGGGCGGGGAGAACGTCCAATTCACGGATCGTATGGTCCCGTGGATGAAGCTCGGCAAGGTCGTCGACAATCCGCTCACGGCGGCGGAAGCGGCGAAGCAGGGCGGCCTGGACTTCACGGTCTCGGCTCGAAACGTGTACTTCACTTGCGACGAGACGTTCTTCAAAGAGGGTGATACGGAGACGGTAGAAGATAACACGTCTCCTGAGTGCCTTCGCAAGATGACGAACCGCAAGATCATCGTTCGTGACGACACGCTGGAGCCGCTCAGTATCGTCTCGTCAGACTATCCGATCCTCCAGTACCCGGAGGCATTCGACTTCATGGACGAGGCTGTGAAGGGCGAAGGTGCACGTTACGTCGCCGCTGGTGCACTTAAGGGTGGCAAACAGGGCTTCATGGTCATGCGTCTTCCGCAGCACATGCAGGTCAACGTGCTCGATGGCGGCGACCCGCACGAGATGTTCGCCGTTCTGCGGACGAGTATGGACCTCACGAAGGCCGTCGAGGTCATGATGATGCCGCTTCGCGGACTCTGTATGAACCAGCTGACGCTCGCCTCGTTCTCCGCAAACGTCCCGCACAAGTGGTCGGTGCGGCACACGTCGACGATGACCGCGAAGCTCGGTGACATGAAGTCCTCACTGGGCAAGGCAGAAGCCTACACGAAGCGATACAACGAGCTCGCCACTCGGCTCGCTGCGATCAAAATCAACGACGAGAAGGCAAAGCTTGTCCTCGGGTACGTCATCCCGAACCACACCAAGAAGAAGGACGAGGTCACGAACCTCATCCTCGACAAGATGCACTCCTCGCCATACGTCGGGTGGCACGGCACCGGCTGGGGACTCGTCAACGCGATCAGCGAGTGGCTCGACTGGCGTCCCGCCGGCACGTCGGAGTCGAAGTTCCTGAACGCGATGCAGGGCATCACGCACAAGTCGATCAACAAGGCTGCCGTGCACCTGCTTCGTATGGAGAAATAGCACTCACCCAGTGGGAGGATTCTTCGGGATCCTCCCACTTTGCTATTTGCGAATGACTTAAGTCTTGATATAGTTGTCTTATCGACGAATTGATGGAGGACAAGATGCAGTTCGCAAACGCAATCGTGGTCATCGAGCCTTGCGCTGAATGTGGCGCTGTTGCCGAGGTTGAGGTCAACACCCTCAGTGGCGAGATCGAATGCATGGCCTGTGGCGCACACGGTATCCTCGGTCAGCACGAGCTGCTCAACCTGCTCATGAACTTGGAGGACTAATGAGTCAAATCGACACGATGGACGAGTACGAAAAGCGCATCATCCGAACTGCGCTGTTGGACGCGCAGTCCGAGTGGCTCACCGAGGCAGACAAGGCCGACTCAGTAACCGGCCGCACCATCGCTGTGGTGATTGCAGACGCCTTCTCACAGGAGGCAGAGAAATATAAAAAGGAGAAGAACTTCAATGACAACGGAACCGACAGCCCGTCCGACTGGATTGACAAACCAGCAGGAGATGGAGAAGTTTCTTCGTCTCGCGAAGGAAGCTGAGCAAAACGCAGATCGCATCAAGCGTGCCATTAAGGATCGCGTGCGACGAGACATCTTCATCAAGGTTGCCGCGCAGCGTGCGTTTTGGAAGGGCCGTGACATCAGCGGCGAGATTGACTTCCTGACGAGCAAGGCCGCAAGCGCTGATCCCGGCTGGAAGACACAGGTCGCACTGAATCAGTGGTACATCCAGCAGGCGACGATGTATGGTACCGCCGCGAACAACGATCTGCTTCGGTACATGATCACGTTGCATTCATTCCCGCAACTAAAGCAGACCAATGACAAAGAAACGAAGTGACCAGCTCCCAAACTGGGAGTTTGCCGAATGCATCGGCACAGACACAGAGCAGTTCTTTGAAAATGATCGTGCAACCCACGCTGATCCAGCAGTTCTCGCCATCTGTCATCGCTGTCCCATTGCGATCGACTGCCTCGACTGGGCGATGAAAATCAATGAAGAGTATGGCGTCTGGGGCGGAATGACGCCTAAACAGCGACGAGCACTTAAGCGTCCTGCGGTACGCCTTCGATGTCCCGGTTGTCGAAGTGAGGCAATCATGGATGAGCCCGCCTCTGAGACGTGTCTCAGCTGCGGGCTGTCCTGGAAGATCTAAGCGCTTACTGGCGCTGGATGCGCAAGGCCTCCTCCCAGGCCTCCATCCAGCGCCATGCGTGTTTTTCAATCGTCAGTTCTCTCGCTGCCGCTCGAGATTGCTCGCCGCGGTCGATACGGTAGGCATCATCAGTGATGAGTCTACGGAGGAGTCTGTACCAGTCCTTGGGCTTCTCAGCGATGTCACCAATGCCATAAAGGCGATTGAGCTCTCGATACGCAGGTGATGGGGAAACCACACTTGGTACCCCGGCGGCAGCGTACTCCATCGGTTTGAGCCACGACTTGCTGCGGTTGAACGTCGAGGCTGCAAGCGGCGCGATGCCGACACCCAAGAGCGCGAGAGCTGCGATCCAGTACGGAAGTTCAATCGGACCAGTTGCCTCAAAGCTCTCCCGTGACGGAAGACGGAACGCCTGACGTATACCGATGTCAGGACCGATGATTCGGAACCGATGCCCCTCCTGAACGAGGCGATGTACTGCGTTGCCGACGACTGGGACATCCTCGCCGTGCGAGTGGATACCTCCGCCCCAACCAAAGATAGGGGAGTCTTCATGGTCCACCTCGAGAGCGTTTTCCGGCACGTAGTTCGGGATGACTCGCCCAGTGGTGCGCCTGGCATATCGATCCACAAGCGCCTGCGTCGTCGTCTGTACCATCGTCGCGTTCTCGCATGCGTAGCGAGCCCACTCCCATGAGTGATCCTGCGACGTTGCGTTTGCTCGCTTCTTCGGATGCAGTGCGGCGTACATCGGGTTCGTTGGCGAGATGCTTTCGAGATCATCGTCAACATCGATGATCACAGCATGACCTTCAGCTCGGATGTACGGCACAGCCTGCGCAAGGTATTTGTGCGTGATGCGCTGCATGATGATGATGTCGTACTGGCGTGGGAAGCGGATGTGCTTACCAGTGATGTTACCATCATCACCTACCTCGGCAGCAAACGCAGCTGTGCGATCCGCAGGACTGATGATGTCAATGTCATAGCCCTGCTGTTGAAGTACCATCGCGGGCCAGATGAGCCTGTAATATCCACAGCCATACAGGTCAGCGGGAAAGATTCCGATCTTCACCAGCGATCAGGCCTTCCACTCGTGTTCCCGCTGTCGTGATGCCAGTACCACGTCTTGGCGACCACGTGGTGAATCTTCGCACCGGCGTCCATACATCCGAGTGTGAATGCCCAATCCTCACCGAACCTCTGCCCATCAACGAGTTCGCCCGTCTCCTCAAAGCGTGCGAATCCAACTTGACGAGCGAGCTGAGTCCGAACCAGCGTTGTAATTGTCGTCTGGCGAGGCTCCGCGTTGGACCAGGGTTGCACGTAATGTCCGATGGGAAAAGGGTCACTGCCATATGGGATCGTCTCAAACCACGAATACACGTAGTCCGCTTGGTAAGCGTGAGCTGCATCCCAAAGAGTGGCAAGATGCTGCGGCATGAATTCATCATCATCATCCAGGAACGCAACCCACTGAGTATCCACCATGTCCAACGCGCGCTGTCTCGTCGCTGGAGCACCCTGTTTCGCGTAGTCAACGGCAACTGCCAGACCTGCTGCAGGGTGCGTCTGCGAGAGAACAGAGGCCACCGCGCGTTGCAGTAGCCCCACTCTCGGAGGGATGGTCGCGATCGCGACTGTGATTCCAGGTTTCAGCACTACGACCTCGCGATCCAGAACTGATACGTGTAATAGTCGAGTGGAAGAGTCTCCTCAACAAGAGGATACCACTGGGTGATTCGAAGCATCTTGTTCACGCCGATGAGATCCCAACCCCAGTAGTGCTCGTAGTTCTTTTCGGGATCTGACTCACCCAGTGGGGTGGTGATGGCAATGAACTTGAAGTTCTCCTGTGCATCACGAAGAAACTGGTCTGGGTCATCGAGATGCTCGAGCGTCTCAGAGCAGATCAGCAGGTCTCCGGTCATGTACCGCACAGCGATCTCAGCTGCAATGGGCGCGATTGTCAGATGATCCGCGGGGACGATATCGCCAAACACCTTGTTGGGCACGTTGAGCCCGTTGAGGATCGCACCATCACCACACGACAGATCGACCACACGCGTGATCTCCGGTCGCAGATCGATGAAGTGCTGCAGACGACGAATCGTCCAGTCCACACGCGCGACGTGTTCAGCCCACTTCCTGTGATCGTACACACCATCATAGAGCTCAGCGAGCATCTCAGGCGTATGCTTCTCACGTAGTCGAATTCTCATGCGAGTACCGCGTGAATCACTTGGAACATGCCAGTCGTCTCATGACGAACGACCTTGAAACCTGCCTGCCACATGAGCTGCTTGTAGCCTTCCTCATCCCATGCCCACGCGTGGCATTCGTCATGTGATCCACTGTGCTCGGTGAACGGCGAGGACGCGACGAGCTGCGACTTCCGTTCTGCGATCTTCTTCACGAAGCCATGCGGATCTGTGAGATGCTCGAGAACCTCCGTCATCACGTAGACGTCGGCGTTCCACACCTTGTCGAATTCATCGACAAAGTTCAGTGGGGTGCCCTTGACGTTTCGTTCACGCCATCCCTGCGAGTTGCTTGGCTGGAAGTCATAGCCGCTCGCCTCGATGAACGGAAGTCGAGAGACGAGTGACAGAAGTCCACCGTCGCCGCACCCCAGATCAACAACGACCGCAGGATTCTCCATCCGTGTCTCGACACGATCCACCGCCTCACGGACGAAGTCATACGCCTTATAAAGCCGACCCTGATGCGCACCCTGCTCAAGGTGCGGAGCACGTTCACGATGCTCGTGAAACTCGAAGGTGGAGACACCAGCGACGTCATCCGTGAAAAGCTTCCATTCAGCCATTGACGAGCTCCTTCAACTTATCGAGATCATAGTTGACCCGTGATGCGAGATAGTTCTTGTATGCTGCTTCGTCGCTTGCGTACTGATGACCGGCGTTGACCTCGACGTAGCGCTCGTCCCACTCTGCCTTGCCAGCGATCGGATGCAGGTGTTCGATGATGACGCTCGGAAGGTACGTGAGGCGGCCCATACCCTCGCCCCAGACCTTCCACGTGTTGTCCAAGTACATGTGTGTGAGCCCCATTGGGACCATGTACCCCAACGTCTTGATGATGGCAGCAGACATGAAGACCGCCGTTGGGAGGTTCGGACCCTGAATGAGGTCGTTACCATAGACGACGCCAAGACCACGCGTGGCAAAGATGTCTTCGATGTTCAGGTCCCACTTGAACGTACGAGGCAGATGATCGTCACCCATGAAGCCGACGATGTCACTATCAACTGCACCTTCACGATTCACGCGATTCGTTGCAAGTTCGTTGAGCGTGCCTGCCAGACGAAGGCGCCGACCAACGTGCAGCTGGAACTGCTCGTCGTTCGGCGCATGCTTCATGGCGTCTTTGTAGTTGTCGAGCTGCGCGTCATCGTCATCAACAGCGACGAGTAGCGTGGCCTGTGCGTCCGTCTCGACCCAGCCATCGATGAGACGTCTGATGTTCTGAGGCCGCCCACGAGACGGCACAATAACCAGCATAGAACCGATTCTACACTGGAATGTTGACGACGGTTACCGGTTCAGCGCCTTCATGATCAGCTTGGGTAAACATCTCATTTGCCTCATCCCACCAGGCAAGCTGGACGTTCGCAGTCTCGCTTTCCTTCTCTGCCTCGAAGCGTGTGAAGCCATTCTCACGCATCCACTGGGCGGCTGCGTCACGAGCTTCACGCAAGGATTCGACGTGTCCACGCATGACGTAGCCCTGTCGCGCGATACTCCACTCAGATGGCATAGATGATCTCTCCTCGAATCTTATCGTTGACTGCCCATGTCTGTGGATTCGTCGGCGTGACGACACCACCACTCGATGCAACAAGGGTGATGTCTGTCGCGTTTTCAAACTTGATGACGCCAACCTTATCAAGTACACCAAAATCAAGCATCCACGTTGCACCAACGGTTTCAGCGATGGCATCTGCGGTAGGTGGAATTGGCACCTTGATGAACCACGTACCTGTGCCAAACGTCGTGGTGCTACCGATCGTCAGCTGAAACGTGAAGATCACACGGTTCGTACCGAACCGGTTATAGTGACCCGTCAATGTTCCATTGCCCAGTGAAGGCTGGGTACCGGATGACGTCCATTGGATGTTCGTCGCGACTGACCATGGGCCGTTGATCTGGAGTAGCTGGTTGTCGTGATCGTTCACCGCATTGGTGATCGGCACGCCCCAGTTATCGTAATCAAGCTTGGTGCCCTTGGCGCCAATGTTGACTCGATTGACCATCAGCCCCACACCGTCCCATCATCCCAGCTGTTGGTGTCCCAATATGCAACCGTCGCTGCCTGACGAACGACGAGATTTTGCGAAAAGCCATCACTCACAGTATGAGATGGATCTTTGCCTGTGATGCGATAGAGACCGTTGACGCCGAGACCAAACGAGTCAACGATCGTCACAAGGTCACCAAATTCCAGCGTTGGGTCGCCCTTGATAGGAACACTTGTCAGCACCGGCTTTGCGTCGGCAAGGTCAGAGAGGAGCGTAAGCGCAAGTGAGGCCGCTGAGTCATAACGCTGCATCCACTCGTTGGCACCAATCGTTGGCAGCGCCTGTTCACCGTACTTGCGAATCGATGTGGCATCCGTGTATGTGGCCGGCATGCTTGTGTTCGTCTGTGGTGCCATCCACGATGCAATCACAACGAGATCTGGCTGACCAGATCCATCAACGAGAAATGCAGTGATAGGACCATCGTTGTTTACCGTGAACGTGACTGAGTATGGCTCGGTTGACGTGATACTCGTTGATATGTACGATGAAAGATCAGTGCCAGTGCCGTCAATCGCAGAATTCGCTGAGAACGTAACGCCCTGGTTGTCAAACACAGGACCTGGAAGCATAACAGTGAACGAGAGTCCAGTACCTGCTGGAATCGTGATGACACCATTAGCGCGGTATGCCTCACCATTGACGACTGGAAGAAATTCCGTCCAACTCACGCTGATGATGTTGGCGATCTGCTGCACGCCAGATTCGTATCGCAAGTCTTCAAGTGAGCGACGTGCTGTGATTTGCTTTTGCACAGTCTGCCCAGTGGTGGTGACGTTCGATCTGGTGTTCCGGTAGTGCGGATACCCGTCTGCATCGAAGAAGAACGCAGAGAACTCCGCATCTGAAATTGCGGCGATGACGTTAAACGCATCAATCGCGCTATCGATGACAGGCACGCAGTCAAGAACGTTATCCGACTTGTCGATGAAGGCTGTCGGAACGAAGTTGTCGTTTGCCCACGCATCAGTCAGTGAGATGCCAACTTGAAGCCCTGACGTCTGGTCAAACGAACCTGCGACCTGGAGCTCAGCGATTGATGCGCCATCACCCACGTACATCGTAACGACGTTTTCAAAGCCAACACTTGGTGTGGTATTGACCCACGTTGCCATTGCGACTACTGTGTTCGTGCTGTCGATACGAAAAGTCACAGAGCCTGTAATGGAGTTGAAGTGCACACCAATGAAGTGCCAGTTGTCGTCTTCAGGAACAGAAGGACCAACGACAATGCGCGAGACACCGCCAGGCTGCGTCACCCTGAACGACCACGATCCATCAGGTGCGATACGTGAAATGCATGTGTAGGTTGGCGAATTGCCCGGAACGGTGTCAGTGATCGTGATGAAGCAGTATCCTGCTCGAGTGCCACGCTTAAGCCAGTGCTGAATGCGACCAGCCAGCTGCCCAGTGGTTGGGTGCCATGTTTGCGACGAATATCCCTCAGCGAAACCAATCCACGTGGCGTTCAGACTCGTCCCTGAGGGGAGAGCTCGGGTGGCCGATACGAACGGTCCAGGGTCAAATTCGAAGCGACTACGGACGAGCGTAGGGCTTTCTACGTACGCGTTGTAGACGTCTCCGACCAGTGGATGCGCAGATCCGTGAAATGGAACCCAAAGGAACGAGAACTTGTTCGCTAGAGGACTTGCGAAGTAACCAAGACCATTTCGCAGTGGGCTCTGATTCTCAAATGAGAAGACACCGTTCGTTGTGCTTCGATAGAACGCGTAGAAGAGCAGCTTGGAGACAACCCACGTCGACTCAAGTCCAGGCATGAATGGAAGACCTAAGAACTCATCACGTGCAACGGGACTCTCAGCGACAACGTCCATGCCTTGTCGTGTACCACGCAGGTTCTCACGGTTGTCGAGTGCACGAATTTCAGCACTGCGATTCCGTGACGTGCCACTTGTCGTCGTTGTGAAGCCAGTGAAAAGCGGCACGCGTTCGAAGCCACTTTCAGTGACGAAGTAGAGATCCCATCGCACAGGACGACGGATGCGCATCTTACCAGCGTATGGCGAGTCAGGATTCAGCTCGCTCATCATCCACGCGGCGTGCTGTGATTCGTCACCAGCAAGCTTAGGACCAAGCACGACAACGAAACCAACCGTCGACGTCAGCGAGCCACTCGACGTGTAGATCGCTGATTTCTGCTGACGACCTCGGGCAGGATTCGCTGTCGTCATAACAGCCATGCGAACATTTGCTGCACCACTGACGGGAGGATACGTCGTCGCAAGCTCAACCTGCTCGACATCATCGGTGGTACTTGGTGAGAAGGATGACCCACTGACGAGATACGACGACGCAGCGTAGAACGAAACGATCATCGATCCAGGCAGATCGACGGTGACAGGCGGCATCACAACCGAGGTTGGGTTGTCAACTCCGTCTTCTCCCTTGGTGTCAAAATCTGTAATGCCGATAATGTTCTGGTCACCAATGTTAACTGCTGACCCGACAAAGACCGCGACACCATCAGGCGGAACGCTGATCGTGTAGATGCTTGGCTCAGTCGACGTCACACGACGTGCAAGCAACACGCCCTCAACACGTGCGTACGCCGTGTCACTGAAGCTCACCCCGTCACCGCGAACCGACATCACAACCCATGGAACATTCGTTCCACGAGTGATGTCATAGTAGGCGAACTGGCCACCGATGCCAAGAGTGACAGGATTACCGGAGATGAACACGGAGAGCAGCATGATATCGCCCTCACGTGCATCACTGGGTCGAGGCACTGTGATCGTCGTAACGGTTCCGCTGCCACTTGACGCCGACGTAACGCCACGCAGTGTCACAGGTACGTCATATCGAAAGCGGTTTCCACGCTCCACAGATGCGGTGAGTTCTGCAACGGCGACGCCAGGCACAACCTGCACCTGAGCTGGAAGGCTACTCTCCAACGACTGCGTGGCGGAGACTCGACCAATCTGGTGGGTCAGATCATCAAGATCTTGTACACCATCGTTGTCCCAGTCCACAGTGAAGACCGATCGAACGACACGCTCACCTGCGTCGATCGCAGCACGAAGCGCCGCAGAGACCTGTCTCATGTGACCTCCACAGCGATGTACGTAAGATCTGTCCTGAGAATGCGTGGAATCGATTCACCATCGGCTCGAACACCAACAAGCGGCTGTCCCTGACCATACTCCCACGTGGTGCATTGCCCAGTGGAAGTCAGCTCAACTTGCAGCTGATCAAGAAGCACACTAACGAGCGCTCCGATGGACGAGTTCGTCAGTATGATCTGCGGATCAAGATAGACACCAGCTGACCCAGTGGGGACAATACCTGTGACACAGAACTTCTGCCATCCCACGCCGGATGATCCAGTTACAGCGAGTACACTCGTTCCGACAACTGTCGACTGTACAGCGCCGACACCGTTCATCCAGACCAGGTTCGGTGTAACGGTCACCACTGGGTCGAGAGATGTCGATCCAAGCTTGACCCAGCCAGAGAACGCAACGACTGCGCTAGGCGGTAGGCAGAAGCCGTACAGACCCGTCTGAGGCAGCACGTGCATGGGGCTACTCGAACCTGTCACAGGAGGTGAAATCGTCCAGCTCAGAGAGCGTTCACCCTGTTGCTTATCATCAACTGATGATGCAAGAGCGTTCGTCACCGACGGCGTGGAAAGAAAGTTATCGTATCGTGCGATATGCGTCGTTGCGGCTGTCTCGTTACGACTCACAGTGCCAACGATGGTTCCTGTGGTAAGCGCTGTGTCGGTGACCTCAAGATGCCAGGTGAGCGGCTTCGTTGTGTTCACTTGCCATACACGAGCCTTGATGGCACTACCGATGCATGAGATCTCAATCGTGTAAAAGAGACCCACAGACACGGTGGTGATGCCGACGTTTGCGGTTGTGCCAATGATCGTCGGAGTGCCAGAGATGACACGCACGAGTGTCAAGGTTGGCGCCATCGTGGGGCCAACCTCAAGCAGTGCGGCATAGTAGTTCGATGTGCCTGTGCTTCGACCCATGATGCCGTGTCGAACGAGACCAGACGCAGGGATGGCACTGAACTGAAGATCAGCCTGAACGACACGATCGGCATACGAATCGCTTGTCAAGAATGCGTGACGATTACTGTTCAGTGCAGTTGGGCGAACCTGTCCAACCGTGCCATCCTTCCAGTAGTCGTTAGGCGTGATCGTTGTGGTCCATGACTGCCCTGTGACGTCTGCAGTTCCCCAGCTGCCTGAGACGACGCCACTCATAGTGTCGATCACAGTGCTGTACACCACCGGGTCGACCTTGAATCCCTCAGTGGTATGCAGTGCATCGGTCCCGGATGCCTGATTCGGCGTCAGTAGATTCTTCATCTGCGGATCAATGAGGATGAACGGCCCAATGCCGCGTTGACGAGTGGCAAACTCCATGAACACGGACATGACTTCAGGACGAAGCCACTGGTGCTGAAATGTCCACGTACGACAGAGATAGGGCGATCGATCGACTGACTGTCCATCGAGCAAGTTCTTCACAGCGAAGTTATCGACACCATCACGACGAATGCCCGCATCAGGCATCCTAATCTGCGTCAGTGCGCCTGGCTTTCCAAGCCAGAATGATGGTGTGTACGGGTCAGTGCAGTTGTTCGGGTTCTCCAGTGGACGACCCTCAAAGCCACGACTCATCGTTACCTCCGCCGTGCCAGCTGTGAGCTGCCCTGCTCAGCGGCAAGAGCAACTTCCTGTGGATTTTCCTTGAGGGTTGCGACGACAACAGGTTGAAGCTGCCCATCGCTAATCTGAAGGTACGCGACGAGCTGAGCACCGCCAACCTGCACCGAGTTGTTGACCGTCGGTGACTGCATTCCACGTCGACTGAAGGCGTCGAGTGGCATCTTAACAGCAGTCGCGATCGAGTCGGTCAGGTTGTATCCGTCGAAACCAACCTGATAACCTGCGGCGCTGTCTTCACCAAGCTCAGCCCACTTCTTGGACGGCGACTTGCTCTTCAACGCATCCTTCGCGCCTTGCCACGCGTTCATCACGACATCACGTGCTGCATTCCACAGCGCCGATGCAGCGCTCCTGATGCCGTTGATCATGCCATAAATCATGTCACGACCAATGTCATAGGTCTTGCTGATGACACCGCGAATGGCGTTGCTGACCTGATCAGGAAGTTTCGACGCCTCACCACGTGCACCACTAACGAGACCACGAACTCGTTCGATGGCGCCATCACGCAGCTCGGTGAATCGATCAATGACCCGTTGACGAGTCTGCGAGATCTGGTCGCCGACCTTGCTGGGAAGTTCAGCTGCCTTCGCCTGCGTGTTGGTGACGAAATTCGCCACGGTGGAGTATGCTGTGTTCCACATGTCGGAGAACCACTTACCGACATTCGCGGCGAGTGCGGGGATCGTCTGCGTGAAGAACGCTAAGACAGCGTTCCACCCCGTGACAAGTGCCGACCAAACCTGCTTCGCAGCCTGCGGAAGCAACATGAATGAGCCAATAAGCAGACCCACCGCATAGCCGATGTAGTATGCAGCGTTCATAACGGCGTCGACAAGAAATTCCTTCACGATCCTTGGGAAGTTCGTGAGGAAGTAGACCGTGTTGTTATACCACGTTGAGACTGTGCTCGTCAGACTTGCCCAGCCATCAGTGAAAATTTTCTTTAGACTATCCCAATGCATGATGACGAAGTCAACAAGCATACCCCATGCTGTCGTGACGAAAGAAACAATGGCATTCCACGCGGTCGTCGTCCAGCTGACAGCGAGTGCCCACTGACTCTTCATATTTCGACCCATGAGGACAAAAAGTCCACCAAGAGCTCGAACACCGTCAAAGAGTGTGTTCAATGCGTAATACGCACCGGTCATACTTGCGATCAGCAGAACGAATGCGTTGCCTACCCAGTGGATGACAACACCGAGGTTATGCAGTGATTCCTGGCCCTCAGATGACTTAAGGTAGGCGTTTACCTTGGCAATGCTTTCCGCCATGCCACCAAGCGTGTCTTGTCCTTCATCACCAAACGAGCCAAACATCAAGCCAACGAAGATGCTCAGCTGCTTGATGACTTCATACAGCTTCTTACCAGCCTGCCATGCCTGATCGAGCCAGCCTGTGACCTTGCCACTTTCGGTGGATTTCGTCAACCACTGGGAGAATGCATCGACAAGGCTTGCGATCCAGTAGGCGAATCGCTGAACGTATGGCAGACCCTTACTGATGAGACCAATGATCGATGAGAAGAAGCTTGCTAGCGTTGGACCGAATCGAGCGATGATATTCATCGCTGTGAGAATGATGCCCTCGATGGCGTTGCTTAACGTTGGTGTCGAGATCGCATCGACGATCTGCGAGATTGTCTCGCCCCAGACCCAACCGATACCTGCGATGTTCTTGCTGAGCACGGGGATGATCGTATTGCCCAGTTTCGTGATCGAGCCCTCAAGTGGCACGAAGAAACCCTGCTGGATCGCCTTCCCCATCGTCTTCAAGGGAGCAACAAACGCCGTGAATTCTTTCACCACTGCGCGTGCATGTGGCGCGAGATCTTTCATGGCTTCAGCGATCTTTTCTGGGTCACCAGACCAGATCGCGGAGAGTGCTTCACCAACACCATTGAAGGCGATCTTAAGTGGAATGAACGCAGCGGCCGCAACACCAGCCGCGGCAGGCAATGCGAGCAACGCACCTGCGAGATTAATGACGACGCCGACCATCTCAAGCGCAAGTGGAATGATCGCACCCATGAGACCGATGCTGCTGACCATTCCACCAATGCCACTGAGACTGGACATCAGTGAACTGCCAATACCAGAGGCGGCGTTCGCACCTCCAGCACCTGCTTGACTTCCTGAACTGAATAGGTTTGAGAAAAGACTCATCAGCCGAACGCCAAGCGTGCTGAAGATACCCATCATCGACGTCGAGGAACCACGCGCCGCTTGCCTGATGTTCCGGAACGCCCTCTGGGCACGATCTTCCAGATCATCTAGCTCTTCACGTGCTATTCGTGACCCAAATGCGAACGCCTCGGCGATCGCCAGACCGCACATGCGAGCATCACGTGAGAGTTCAGCGAAGATGCGACTGATAACGCGGTCTGCGTACCGCATGTGAAAGACCATCTCATCAGCGATCTCCTCGAAGATGTTGCTGACGAAACGCTCGAACATCTGGAAGTCGTCGCCGAGCTGGTCAAGCACGCGGTTGACGCCACGGCGAAGTTCATCATCAAACCGACCAAAGTCTGGTCGGATGATGATGAAGCCTTCACCGTAGACGGGACTCGTCATCGATCACTCCTAAAAGCCAAGCTGACGCGCAACAGCGATGCTCGTGTTCGCTGCTTCTTCGTCGTCATCATCCCACCATGCAGGCATTGGAGGTTCATCAGGAGCGCGATCTTTGATCTTACGAAGTCTTTTTACATCTGTGACGAGCATTGGACCCGATAGCTGCGCCGACAGCTTACGATACTCGCCTTCATCAGTGATGTCTTTGACGATGTAGAAGTGAATTAGGGAAAGAGCGTCTGCTGCGGAGAGTCGGGCGACGTTGGCAACCCCAGTGGAGATACACCAGCCGTGGAATTGATACCAGTTTCTCCGTCGCTCAACCCAGTCGATGAGGGCGAGGACGGCTGGGTAGGGCGGAGCCCATACTTCTCCATGATCCACGGAAGAATCCGCATGATCCGTCGAAGACCGATCGTCTTCTTCACCTCGACGCACTCACGAAACAGCACCGCAGACGTAGAAGTCAGAAACTCATCAAAGACGGCAAGGATAGGCTCCATACCATCTTTCTGCACGGTATCCTGAAGGTTCTTGAGACCAGCGATCTTCTGCATGATACCGAGTGGAATGTCCGGGGCACAGATGAAGTGATCTTTACCGACGTTGAACTCGATGATCACATCATCAGCCGCGAAGTCCATGATCTCAACGATCTCAGCCATACATCCTCCAACATAGAACGGCTACAGCTACCGTAATCCGTGTTGGGAGAGACTTCTGCATTAGAAAGATCAATCACGAACAGCGATAAGAGCATCACGCAAAAATGGATTCGGTTTAATGCCACGAACCTGCTTTGCGAAGATGACATCACCACCAGGACCACGCCAACGAAGTGCCTTAGCTCGAACAGGCTTGATCATCTGACCCTTTGGGCCATAAATGCCTGTACCCTCATGCACATATCGCGCATAAGGAAGCTTTGAACCAACCTGAAAGGCGATGGCACCGTCGACCATCGTTTGCGTGATCTCGATTGACGCACTGAGCGCACCGGTATCGAACCCACCAGGTGGACGAAGAAGATTCTTACGTGCAAGCGCTTGAACCTTCACAGCCTTCGTACGCATCTTACGCACACCTGTGGATGCAGGATTGCTGAAGAGCTTACGAATCGCTTCAGGAAAGTATCTGAAATACACCTTCGCCATTAGCATGGCCCCCAGCGATTCGCAAAGCCAAGGTGAATCGTCTGTGTGACACCAACACAGCCACCCTGCGGACCAGCCGGAGAGACCTGACCCAGTGAGTACTGCAGGATGACGTTGTTGTCCTCAAGCGTCGATGCGGCCTGCGATGTGCCGGTGAGCAGCGCCTCAACATCATCAAGGTTGATGATCGCAGCCGCGCCAAGTGCCTCAGCCGATGGCGGTTCGCCGTGCGGTCCCGGATTCGGTGCGCACCTCAACACCGTCACCAACAGCTGAAGCGCAAGGTAGGGCTTGCATCCATCCGCGAGTGCTGGACGTGGGTTGGGAAATGCGGCGGTGTAATTCGCGCTCTGCCATTCGATGGCGAGCAGACCACACTCGCATTTGTCCCACGCGAGAGCGCCAGGTACGATGTACTCCCGCGCCTCCGCTGGCCACCCAGTGGGTGTCACAGTCAGCTTCCCACGCACCGAAGCCAAGACCGCCTCGAGAGCTAGGCTGAACGTGCCACTCATACCGAGCCTGCCCGACGTGGATTCGGACCGTCGACGGAATAGACTTGACTCCGCGCCTTAAGTCCTCCTGGGTTGAATGCGGAAAGAAACATGTCGGTGAAGTGCAGACCCAGCCGCCCCTGATCGAGGACTTCGTTGGGGTCTGCGAACGTGAGAGAGACACCTTGCCGCGACAGAGACGTGACAGACTCTGGAAGATTGCAGTCAACACCAGTGAGGTACTTTCCGAACTCGCATGCCAACTCGCCTACGGCAATCTTACCAATCTCCGGCAGCGGTTCGCCCCACTGGGCGGTGATCGAGTATGTCCCGATCTCTGTGTCGTCCTTGCTCAGATCGTTGCAGAGTGGCCATGTGCCACCATCCGTACGGACGACGAGTCGGTTGTCGTCCAGACGATAACTCGACGGTGAAAGCTCCTGACCATCGATGAGCACCTGCAAGATTTGGTAGACGCCACCGGGTAGAGTGACTTCTTCCACCGACGAGCATGAGCAGTCAGTCGAGCATCCACCACACGTAAGGTTAAGCCACTGGCCATTCCACCAGAATGGAAGTGGGTACGTTTGACCAGCCCAGACAGCTGGCCACGTGCCGGATCCTGCCGGCCAAGGCATCCCCTGGCACTCTCTACGGCACGGCCGTAGAACGCTGGTACAGAGACCAAATCTGCGACCAGAAAGAGACCAGACTAGCTCAGATGCTGCCTGAACCGCTGCTCCAGTAACTGCTGGCGACAACGTATCGAGACAGCCTGCGACCCAGGTCACCGGAAGGACATCGCAGGGCCCAGTGCCCATGCTTGCACCAGCCTCGACGACAGTGATCGTCTCAGCTGCGGAGCCTTGCACGGCGGTCCACGTTACGATGTAATCACCCAGTGAGGTACCGACGTTGACGGGCCATATGACTGAGTACGTCCCAAGACCTGCATGGGTCCAGGATGTCGTCGAGAACACGGTCACGCCGTCGCTAAGACGAACGACGTTGAGAATCGTCGGCGTCACGTCAACGAGTGGTCCACCCTCAAAGGCGTAGAACTGTGCAGTCAGCGTGGCCGCTGAACCACGTAGCTTGACGGTCACGCTTCCTCCTTAAGCTGCGCGCATGCCGATGATGACGCCGCGGTCGTTGTCGGAGATGGTTGGATTACTTGCAAGAGTGCCTGTGACGCCCGTTGCGACAAGAGCGACGCCTGCCTCAGTTCCGGAGAACATGTTCGCACCTGAGAAATACGATGTCTGCTTTTGTCCTGAAACCGTGGCGCGAAGCTGTGCGGTTCCGGCAACCTGTCCCACTGCACAGAGCCAATATAAACCCGGAGCGAGCAGCTGCGAAATCGTTGCTGCCTTGCCACCAGTTCCTGTGGCGTCGATCGTGCCAGCATCAAGAATGAGTGTACCAGGTTGTCCGTTTGCGTTGTTCGCAAAGATACCAAGACGAACGACACCAGTTGCAGCTGCGACGACTGCGACGTCACAACCGATGCGATCCCATGTCTTTGACGTGGCGACGATGAACGGAACGAACAGCGCACGACCGACCGTTGCTGTGACGTTCGCACCCACTGGGCCATCACCAGGCGCACGATACCATAGACCTGTGTTCGCGGAGACGCCAGTCTCGTAACCGGTCGCGCTTCCACCACCGCCACCCGTGACAGTGGGAGTTGCCCAGATGAGACCAGTCGCCTGCGACGAATCTGCCTTGAGAAACGTACCGTCGGCACCAACACCAAGACGTGCTGGCGTCGCAGATCCTGTCGCCGCAAGAATGTCACCCTTCGTCGTCATCAACGATTTCGGGATGAGAAGACCTGCCGCAGTCTGGACAAATGCGGTCGTTGCGATTTGCGTTGTGTTCGTACCAGCTGTCGCTGTTGGCGCCGCCGGGGTGCCGGTGAACGTCGGCGTGCCCGCCAGTGTCGCGTACAGCGCCATCAGTGTGGCCGACACATCGAGGGTGACCGCGTTCGTGCCGTGGGTGACGGTCAGGCGGTTCGTGGTGCCGTTGATCGTCTTGTACTCCTGCGCCGTCGCGCCCGAGTTCATGCCGAGCACCTGGTTCGCTGAACCAGATCCAAGAACAGCAGCACCAGGTGTCACAAGAATTTGCCCAGTGGTGGCGTTGACCGACATCACTGAACCGACACGGTTGCGGAAGTTCGGTGAGCTTGGCGCAGTCGTCACAAGAGCACCAGCAGTCGTACCTACGTACAGCTGCGCTCCAGCGGCGAAGGTGCTTGTGTCAACGCCATTGACGACACCAGCGATTGTCACGTACCCGTTGGTGTTGTTTGCGATCGATTCTGTGGTGAGACCAGCCGCGGGTACCGTTGCGATCGCATTGGCATTCGCGGGAGCGATCGTCGGCAGACCGGAGTTCGCACCTGAGATGTAGACTGGAATGCCGTTTGCGATCGTTGACCCTGTGACGTTACGAACCTTAAGCCAGAGCTCTTGACCAATCTGCATTGAGACATTAGTGTCATCATTGAAGAATGTCAGGCACTGGTTCACAGAGTCATACGCGAGCAGACCAGCTGCATACGCCAGTGAGCCAATCGGCGTAAGAATCATTGAGCCATCGTCGTTGATGAACATCAACGAGTTCTGTACGAGCTTACCGCCTGTGCTGTCAAATCGCACCACAGCGTTATCGGTCGCTGATGCCGGTCCCGTCACCTTGCCACTGATGTCGACAGCACCTGGTGTGCCATGCGTATGATCAGACCGTGACCACGTCGCAGCGGCACCAGCGGAGCTCGACTGCCCATACGTCGTCTCCGTGACAACTGATCCACCGGACGTTGGAATGGCCGCGAGCGCCGTGCTCAGAGCGGTAGACGCCGAACCAGCGGGATCATAGACACCAGCATGCGCATGACCGGAAGTCGCAGCACCAATGCTCGCTGGCGTCGGTGCGGTTGGTGAACCGTGGGTATGGTCGTCCCTGGCGTATTTCGTCCCCGTACCAACTGCTGGGGCAATGCCAAAAGATGTCTCTGAGGTGACTGTAGTGGCCGGCGTTCCGCCTCCACCGCCACCACCGCTGTGATTGTCGACGTAATCCTTCGTCGCAGCCTGCAAAGGCGAAGATGGGTCCCCTGGAAGCACCAGAGGACCCGTCATCGTGTCGCCAGCTACGTCGACTTTCGAAGGGTCGCCCCCTGTGTAGCCGACTGCGCTCATGTGTCCGCCTATCGAGTCCTTACACCAGAGTCACAGCGCCGGCGGTGACCGCAGGCGGCGGAGTCGTTGTCACGTTGAAGAGTGCATGCTTTCCAGCCGGCACAGTGAGACCAGCGGGAAGCCATGACGTTGCACCAGGACCATCACCCCAGAGGTAACCTGCACCGTCGGTCTCACCACTGATCACGAAGTCGAAGACGTCGTTCTCAAAGGTGAAGTCACTCAGCATGCCGTTCGTCACGTTCGGGAACGCCCAGTACACGTAGTAGGCGTTACCGCTCGGGTCGCAAGCCGCGGTGCCGGCGACCGGCTGCCACAGCTCAAGCGAATACCGTGCAGTGAGAACGTCGGTGCCGAACATCATACCCGTGCCGGTCAGCGAACCAGAACCGGTGAAGATCTCAGTCTCACCAGTCATGATCTGGATCGCGTCCGGAGACAGAAGACAGAAGTGACCCTCGATGCCCATGCGCTTGAGGAAGGACGGATCCTTCTGGTTCACACACGGCGTGCCATCAGCGAGCTTGGTCAGGAACTCCTGACCCTCCTCGTAGTCCGGCGAGATCTGCACCTGCGTGAAGCCCTTTGCGACGAGCATCGCAGAAGAGGCACCGGTCACCGGGTTACCACACGTGTCCAGCTTCACAAGGCGGATGACCTTCGCCTTGATCGGCGCGATCTGACGATCAGCCATTGTTCATCCTTAGCCCACGGAGCCTGTGTTGATCTGGACAGCGAAGTGGCAGCAGTCCCAGCCGAGCACATACGTGCGCTGTGCGACTGCGGTGAAGGTGTTGTTGATTCGGTTGAGTGACGACTCACGAGTGAACGTCTTGATGTTACCACGGTACATGAAGAACTGCCCCGTGGCGTACATCCACGTGGTACCTGGCTGCGGAGTTGCCCCACTGGGTGACGTGCCAGGATACCCCGCACCAGCGACGACAAGGTTGCCGTTATGAGTGCGAAGATTACTGCCATCGCGCCAGATCATGTTGAGGTTCGCCAGTGCGGGGATCGCAGTCTCCGGCACGTGCAGAACGCCAACGCCGTCATAGCATGCGCCAAGCGCACCCTCGAGGAGCCCGATACCAGTCGCAGCGCTCACTGGGCCACCTGAAACGATGACCGCTTGGGTCTGCAACGTTGTCTGCAGACCACCCGTTACGATGGGTACAGTAACCGCAGCGTTTGCAGACAGGTGTGGATACATCTGATTGGCGAGACCGCCAACCTCACCAGTCCACAAAGCGCGTTCAACCTGATACTGTTCGGTCGTCTCAAGGATGTCTGTGACGTCCTTGTACGCCTGATCCCAGGTGTCACCGACTGGCGAACAGACGAGCTCAGAGAACACCGTAAACGGCGTCGCTGCGCGCATCGTACGAGAAACGGTCGGGTAGAACGCCGGCGCCGGACCACCAGTGACGCAGTAGTCGAATGTCGTTCCCGAGCCGCCGCAAAGCGGCTGGTACTCCACACCCCCGAGCAAATGCGGATCGTCGACATTTCGCTGATCAACGACTGTGAAAATGCCGAACGGCATCGGCTGACGCCGTGGAGGGTCCACGAGCATCCGAAGAGGACGATTTGACACAGGCAT
>Ga0207665_10000070_pt1 | contig 66142 bp, 68 predicted proteins | sample LARL112metaG_FD_184351 | JGI IMG/M metagenome (GOLD analysis project Ga0207665, IMG submission 184351) | Corn, switchgrass and miscanthus rhizosphere microbial communities from Kellogg Biological Station, Michigan, USA - LAR L11-2 metaG... | ecosystem: Host-associated > Plants > Roots >... | reverse complement strand
TCGACCGCATCATCCACACGCTTGGGTGGCCGCTGCGCACCGGCAAGCGCTATCGCGAGTTCGGCGGCTCGTTCATCTACCCGATGGGCGAGGACATGGTCACGATCGGACTCGTCGTCGGCCTCGACTACCGCGACGCGTCTCTCTCCGTGCACGACCTGCTCCAGGAGCTGAAGACGCATCCAAAGGTTCGTAGGATCCTCGCGGGAGGCGAGCGGGTGGCCTGGGGAGCGAAGACGATCCCGAGCGGCGGCTTCCACGCGCTGCCGAGCCCGCTGCACGCGCCCGGGCTGCTCCTCTGCGGCGACGGCGCCGGCATGGTCAACATCCCGCGGCTCAAGGGCGTCCACTACGCGATCGAGTCGGGGCGGCTCGCGGCCGAGGCGGCCTTCCGCGCGTTCCAGCGCGGCGAGACGCCGGCGAGCGCGGTCGCGTCCTACGACGCGGCGGTGCGCGACAGCTTCATCTGGAGCGACCTGTACGAGGTGCGGAACATGCGCCAGGTCTTCGGGCACGGCTTCTTCGTCGGCGGAGCGCTCGCGAGCGCGATGACTGTGTCGAAGGGCCGGGTGGAAGTGGGGAAGCTGCCGGCCGAGCCAGACGCCGACCAGCCGCTCCTCGTCACCGACCGCGACGTGAGCTATCCCGCGCCCGACGGGAAGCTGACGTTCGACAAGCTCTCGTCGGTCTTCGCCTCCGGGAACAAGACTCGCGACGATCAGCCCAACCACATCCGGATCGAGCGGCGCGTCCCGAAAGAGGTCGCGCAGATGTGGGCGCACATGTGCCCCGCGCAGGTCTACGAGATCGGGGCCGAGGACGCCGACGGCACCGTCCGGGTCGAGCTCGCGCCCTCGAATTGCGTCCAGTGCGGCGCGATCACGGCGAAGGGTGGACGCCTCACGCCGCCCGAGGGCGGCTCGGGCCCCGAGTACACAGTGACCTGATTTACAGCGGATTTACCTCAAAAGCGGCCCGCAGCTTCGACAATGACCACATGCGGAACCGGCGGTTCGTCCTCTTCGCTGTGGTCCTGGGCGCGTTTGTGCTCGCGGCTCCCGCTTTCGGGCTCCGCACGGCGATCGTCAACCAGCTCTTCGCGCAGAAGCTGATCCGGGCCGACGTGCTCGAGAAAAACGGCGACTGGCGCATCGACCGCGGCGTCATCACGCAGGTGAACGGCTCCCAGCTCACCTTGCGCGAGGCCGACGGCCGGATCCAGGCGATTCCACTCTCGAGCCTGACCAGGGTCGCCTTCTACGGACATCGCCTACCGGTCAGCTCGCTCTCCACCCGCTGGCAAGTGCTCGTGACGTGGCCGGCGACCGGCCCGGCGCAGTCCGTCGACGTCCAGCGAGTTCCGGGGCGGAGCGCCCCGGGCGGAGTCGTCCTCCGCAAGGCGATCGTCCTCCAGCTCTTCACCGACAAGCTGATCCGGGCCGACGTGCTCGAGAAGAACGGGGACTGGCGCATCGACCGCGGCGTCATTACGCAGGTGTCCGATTCGCAGCTCACTCTGCGCGAGGCCGACGGCCGCATCCAGGCGATTCCGCTCACGAGCCTCACACGCGTCGGCTTCCACGGAAGTCGCATTCCGGTGAGCTCGCTCGTTCCGCATGCGCGCGTGCTCGTGACGTGGCCGGCGACCGGGGCCGCCCAGGCCGTCGACGTCGAGCGGCTGCCGAAATCGCGCAGCAACCAGGGAGTCGGGTGACCGGCGCCGCGCCTATCCTGGGTCCGTGACGGCCAAGGCAACCGGCGGCGCTCTCCTCCTTGTGGAGGACGACGACTCGATCGGGCGCCTGGTCAAGCAGTACCTCGAGCAGCAGGACGGCTGGCGGGTCGTGTGGCTCCGCAGCGGCGAGGAGGCGCTCGCCTCGTTACGCAGCCAGCCCGTGCGGGTCGTCGTGCTCGACATCGGGCTTCCCGGCGTCGACGGGTTCGAGGTCTGCCGCAGAATCCGGGCCGGTTCGAAGGTGCCGATCGTGATGCTCACCGCCCGCGACGAGGAGCCGGACCGGGTCGCCGGCCTTGAGCTGGGTGCGGACGACTACGTCTCGAAGCCGTTTTCGCCGCGTGAGCTATCCGCCCGGATCAAGGCGATCCTCCGCAGAGCCGAGCGCGTCAGCGAGAACGAGGTGCTCACGGCCCGCGACGTCGTCCTCAGGCGCGACGCACGCGAGGTGACCGTCGCCGGCACGCAGGTCGAGCTGACAAGCAAGGAGTTCGACCTCCTCGCGTGCTTCCTCGAGCACCCCGGCATCGTCCTTTCCCGCGAGCGCTTGCTCGACCTGGTCTGGGGGATGACCTACCCCGGCGGCACCCGCACGGTCGACGTGCACGTCGCGCAGCTGCGCCGCAAGCTCGGCGACCACGAGGGGATCCGGACGGTGCGCGGCGCCGGCTACAAGCTCGTCCCGGCCTGAGATGCGCGGCGGCGGCCTTCGTTCGCAGCTGTTCCGGGCGATCGGGGTCGTCGTCCTCATCTGCGTTGCGTTGACAATCGCCCTGGGCGTCGTCCTCACGAGGCGCGCGGTCGAGAAGGCGACCCTGAAGGACCTCTCGCATCAGGTCGACCTCATCGCTCCGAACCTGCGCCATGCGACCGCACCGCGGACGGCGCTGCGGGAGCTGACGCCGTACTTCAACCGCCAGCACGAGCTTGCGCTCACGCAGCGCACGATCCTGCCGGCCCACGCACGGGAACGGCTTGCCCAGAACCTCCCTGCGCAGGGGACGCTCACGTACAAAGGTCACGCCGAGTACTTCGCAGCCCAAAGGCTCAACCCAGGAACGCTGATCGTCCTGCGGCCGCGAAGCACCGCCGGTTCCCTGCTGTCGCCATACGTCTGGGGACTCCTCATCGCGGCCGTCGCCGGGGGCCTTCTCGCCGCGCTCGCCGCATTCCTCCTCGCGCGCCGGATCTCACGGCCTGTCGGCCGGATCGCCGCGGCAGCGCGGAGCCTCACACGCGGCACCCACCCGGAGCCCGTGCCGGTCGAGGGCGCCACCGAGATCGCCACGCTCGCCGTCGCGTTCAACGACCTAGCGGCGCAGCTCCGCCGCGCACAGGAGGCGGAGCGGAACTTCCTCCTCTCGGTCAGCCACGAGCTGAAGACGCCGCTGACGGCGATCCGCGGCTACGCCGAGGCGGTCGAGGACGGCGCGCTGGACGCGCGCGAAGCGGCGGCGACCGTGGCGTTCGAGGCGCGGCGGCTCGAGCGGCTCGTCCACGACCTGCTCGACCTCGCGCGCATGAACCGGACCGACTTCAGCGTCCGCAACACCGAGATCGACCTCGCCGAGGTGGCCGAGGACGCAGTTCGCCGCTATCAGCCGCAGGCGGAGAGCTTCGGCGTCGCGCTGTATGCGGTCGGGAACGGCTCTGCGCCCGCGATCGGGGACGCCGACCGCGTCCTCCAGGTCGTCTCGAACCTCGTCGAGAACGCTCTGCGGCTGACGCCGGCCGACGGCGAGGTTCGTGTCGTCACGACGCCAGGAGTCCTGCGTGTCGAGGACACGGGTCCGGGGATCGCCGAGACGGACACCGAGCATGCATTCGACCGCTTCTACCTGCACGAGCGTTACGGGCGGGAGCGGCCGGTAGGCACGGGTCTCGGGCTTGCGATCGTGAAGGAGCTGACGCTCGCGATGGGTGGGAGCGTCGACGTCGAGAGCCGTCCCGGCGTCCCCACGGTGTTCACGGTGCGGCTGGGCGTCCCGGTCGAGAGCCGCGAAACGCTGCCTGCGTGAACGTCGCTTTCGAGGACGTCGAGCGGGCACGTGACGTTCTCGCCGGCCGGATCCACCGCACGCCGACGTTGTCGTCCGCGTCCCTCGGGATCTCGCTCAAGGCGGAGCTGTTCCAGAAGACAGGCTCGTTCAAGGTCCGCGGTGCCCTGAACAAGGTCGCGTCGCTCTCCCCAGAGGAGAGGGAGCGCGGGGTGATCACGGTGTCTGCGGGAAACGCCGGGCAGGCGGTCGCGTGGGCAGCGCGGGAGGAGGGCGTCGACGCGCTGATCGTCACCTGGCGCACGGCGGACGCGCTCAAGCTCGCGGCGATGCGCGGCTACGGCGCGACGGTCGACACCGAGGCCGAGGGGCCGACGACCGCGTTCGCGCGCATGGAGGAGGTGATGGCCGAGACGGGCCGGACGCTTGTGCACCCGTTCGACGACCCACTCGTGATCGCCGGCCAGGGGACCGTCGGCCTCGAGATCGTCGAGGATCGCCCCATGCCGGACGTCGTCCTCACGGGCGTCGGCGGCGGCGGGCTGATCAGCGGGATCGCCGTCGCGGTGAAGTCGCGGAACCCGAATGCGCGCGTGATCGGCGTCGAGCCCGAGGGCTCGGACGCGCTGCGGCAGGGGCTCGAGGCCGGTCATCCCGTGCCTGTCACGCCTCACACTGCGGCGGACGCACTGACCGGGCCGTTCGTCGGAGGGAACTGCCTCGAGATCTGCCGCGAGCTCGGGGTCGAGTCGGTGCTCGTCAGCGAGGAGGAGCTGTTCGAGGCCTTCCGATGGCTCTACGCGCGGACGAAGCTTGCTTGCGAGCTCGGCGGAGCGGCGGGAACGGCGGCGTTGTTGAGCGGCAAAGTACGGGTGCGTGCAGGGGAAACGGTCGTCGCGGTGGTCTCGGGCGGCAACGTGGCGCCCCAGCAGGCCGCTGCTATCTTGGGAGGACTATGAAGGCCGGCATCCATCCCGAGTACGTCGTCGCCACGGTGACGTGCTCTTGCGGTAACACGTTCCAGACCCGCTCGACGAAGCCCGAGCTGCACGTCGAGATCTGCTCGCAGTGCCACCCGTTCTATACGGGCAAGCAGAAGCTCGTCGACACCGGCGGCCGCGTCGAGCGCTTCCAGCGCCGTCTGGAGCGCGCCGGCAAGCCGCGTCGCGGCTAGCTCAGGCCGACCATGGCAAACGTCGGTGGTCAGGCGGTCCTCGAGGGCGTGATGATGCGTGGCCCCGGTAACTGGGCCGTCGCCGTCCGCACCCCGACCGGCGAGATCGCGCAGGTCTCGCGGCCTATCAACTCGGCGCAGGCGCGCCACATCATCTTTCGGCTCCCCGTCGTCCGCGGCGTGGTCGCGCTCGGCGAGTCGCTAGCGATCGGCTTCCGCGCGCTCGCCGTCTCGGCGCACTACGCCGCGCGGCAGGAAGGTGAGGAGGGCGAGGTCGATACGGAGCTCTCGCGCGGAGCCCTGATCTTCGCCTTCGCCGTAGCGATCGGATTCGCGGTGGCGCTGTTCAAGGTCGGACCGGCGCTGATCACCGACCAGCTACCGGTCCGGAACGGCAGCTGGTTCGTGATCATCGAGGGCCTGATCCGGGTCTCGATCTTCGTCGCGTACCTGGCGCTCATCTCGCTCCTGCCCGACCTCCGCCGCGTCTTCCAGTACCACGCGGCCGAGCACAAGGCGATCAACGCGTACGAGGCCGGTGAGGCGCTCGAGCCGGCGATCGCGCAGCGGTACTCGCTCATCCACCCGCGCTGCGGCACGGCGTTCCTGCTCTGGGTGATGGTGATCGCGGTGTTCGTGTTCGCCTTCTTCGGCCGGCCTGTCTGGTACTGGCTGATCGCGACCCGGATCCTCCTCCTCCCGCTGATCGCCGGGCTCGCCTACGAGCTGATCCGTTTTGCGGGCAAGCACCAGGACAACCGCGTGGTGATGACGCTGCTCGCGCCGGGGCTCTGGCTGCAGCGGCTCACGACCCGCGAGCCGAGCCTCGACCAGCTCGAGGTCTCGATCCGAGCCCTCCGTGAGGTGCTCGATCTCGAGGGTGCGGGAAAGCCCGACGCGCAACGCGTGGAAGTCATGGCCTAGCCCTACTGGCCACCGGTAAATCGACCCGAGGGGACAGACGATGGCGACCGATAGACGCGCTGAGGTGCGGTGGCAGGGGAGCCTGACGGACGGCTCCGGGACGATCGTCTCCACGACGACCGGAGCGATCGGCGAGCAGCCTGTCAGCTGGGCTGCGCGCTCGACCGACGAGGCCGATGGCGTGACGAGCCCCGAGGAACTCATCGCCGCCGCGCATGCTGCGTGCTTCTCGATGGCGCTTTCCGGCGGGCTGTCCAAGGACGGGCACCCGCCGGACGAGCTCCGAACCTCCGCGACGGTGACGTTCCAGCCCGGCGAGGGCATTACGCGCATCGCGCTGGTAGTCGAAGGCCGCGTACCCGGCCTCGACACGGCCGCCTTCGAGCAGGCGGCGCAGACCGCCAAGGAGAACTGCCCAGTCTCGAAGGCGCTCGCCGGCGTCCCAGAGATCAGCCTGGACGCACGACTGGCCGGCTAGACCGGCTCGATCCGTCCCGAGCGGACGTCGTACACGAATCCGCTCGCTCCGAACGAATCCGGCAGCAGCGGGTGGCTGCGGATCGTCTCGACGCTCTGCCGGACGCGCTCGGCCACGTCCGGGAACGGCTGGAAGTCGATGCTCTCGGACTCCGGGCCGAGCTTCTCGTGCACGTCGGCGTTCGTGAACGTGAGCATGCCGCAGTCGGTGTGTCCGATCACGACGGCTTCCTGGGTCCCCAGGAGATGGTGCGAGATGAGGAGGGAGCGAATCGTCTCGTCGTTGACGAGCCCGCCGGCGTTCCGGATCACGTGCGCGTCGCCTTCTTCCAGACCAAGGAAGCCGGCCGGATCGAGGCGCGCGTCCATGCAGGTGACCACGGCGAACCTCCTGCCAGGCGGCATCGGCAGCTCGCCTTTCGCAAATCCCGCTGCGTAGCGCTCGTTGGCGGCAGTGACCTCGTCAACGACGGACATGCTGTGACCTCCCCCATTGCTTTACGAACTAAAGCGAGAAGCTATCCGAACTGAGCCGATCTGGGCAAGCAGTACGCTGGCTCGGCGATGGCGACCGACTTCGACAACCTCGTCTCTGAGCTGGAGCGCTCCTACGAGGAGACCCAGACCCGGATGGCCGATCCGGCCGTCTACAACGACCACCGCGAGGCGGCCGAGGTCGGTCGGCGCCTCAAGGAGCTCGAGCAGCCGTACAAGCTCGCGCGGGCGTGGACGTCCGCCCGGGACGATCTCGCCGCGGCGCGCGCCGACCCCGATCTCCGCGAGCTCGTGCCCGAGCTAGAGGAGCGCACGACCAACCTGCAGGAGGAGCTGCGCCTGGCCCTCGTTCCGACCGATCCCGCCGATCGCAAGGACGTGATCGTCGAGGTGCGCCAGGGCGTCGGCGGCGACGAGGCCGCCCTCTGGGCCGGCGACGTCTACCGGATGCTCACCCGCTACGCCGAGCGACGCGGCTTCAAGGTCGAGGAGCTCGAAGCGAGCCGGAACGACGGCGGCGGCTACAAGGACGTCACCTTCGCGGTCAAGGGCGACGGCGCCTACTCCGTCTTCAAGTGGGAGGGCGGCACACACCGCGTCCAGCGCGTCCCCGAGACCGAGAGTGCGGGCCGCATACACACGTCCACCGCGACCGTCGCCGTGATGCCCGAGGCGGAGGAGGTCGAGGTCCAGATCGACCCGAACGACCTCAAGATCGACGTCTACCGCTCGACCGGCCCCGGTGGCCAGTCCGTGAACACGACCGACTCCGCCGTTCGGATCACGCACCTGCCGACCGGCGTCGTCGTCTCCATGCAGGACGAGAAGTCGCAGCTCCAGAACCGCGAGAAGGCGATGCGTGTGCTCCGCGCCCGACTCTACGAGCGCGAGCTCGAGCGGCAACGCGCCGAGCAGGGCGCCGCCCGCAACGCGCAGATCGGATCCGGCGAGCGGGCCGAGAAGATCCGCACCTACAACTTCCCCGAGAACCGGCTCACCGACCACCGGGTCAAGCTGACCGTCCACCAGCTCGACCGGATCCTGCAGGGAGACCTCGACGAGTTCACCGAGGCGCTGGCGACCGACGAGCGGCGCCGCGCCCTCGGAGAATGACCGCGCGCGAGGCGCTCGCCGAAGCCGAGCGGAGGCTCGCCGCAGCAGGCGTCGATACGCCGCGGGTCGACGCCGAGTGGCTCGTCGCGCACCTGCTCGAGACAACGCGCAGCGGGCTTGCGGCGCGGCTCGACCACGAGGTGGACGGGCTGGAGTCGCTGCTCGTCCGTCGCGAGGCGCGGGAGCCGCTCGCGTACGTGCTCGGCGAGTGGGGCTTCCGCCGGCTCACGCTGAAGACCGATCCGCGGGCACTCGTCCCTCGACCCGAGACCGAGACGCTCGTCGATCGGGCACTCGCGCTGGCGGAGGGCATCGAGCGGCCGCGGATCCTCGACGTTGGCGTCGGCTCCGGTGCGATCGCGCTTGCGCTCAAGGACGAGCGTCCCGACGCACAGGTGACCGGCGTCGACGTCTCTCCAGACGCGCTTGCGCTCGCGCGCGAGAACGCCGAGCGGCTCGGGCTCGACGTCGAGCTGCGGCAGGGCGACGGCGCGGCAGCCGCTGCCGAGGGCTGGGACGTCGTCGTCGCCAACCCGCCCTATGTCGAGGGCCTCGAGGACGCCCAGCCGGAGCTGCGCTGGGAGCCGAGGGTCGCGCTCCTCGGCGCAGGCGAGCACGAGCGTCTGGCCCGTGCCGCGAAGACGCGCTTCGTCGGCTTCGAGGTCGGCGACGGGCAGGCCGCGGATGTGGCAGGGATGCTCCAGCGGCTTGGCTGCGCGGACGTCGCCATCACCGCCGACCTCACGGGCAGCGATAGGGTCGTCGAGGCGAGGATGCCGTGACGGAGACGTTCACCACACCCGCAGGGCTGACGCTCTCGTACGAACGACGCGGGAGCGGACCGCTCCTCGTCTGCCATCCCGGCGGGCCCGGCGGCTCGGCCGCCGAGTTCCGCGACTTCGCCGGTCTCGACGACACGTTCGAGCTCGTGCTGCTCAGCCCGCGCGGCTCGCACGGCTCCGACGCAGCCGATGACTACGCGCTCACGTCGTACGTCGCCGACCTGGAAGCGCTGCGCCAGCACCTCGCTCTGGATCAGCTCGACCTGCTGGGCTTCTCGCACGGCGGGATCGTGGCGATGGCGTACGCGGCCGCGCACGGAGAGCGCATCCGCCGGCTGGTACTCGCCGCGACGCTCGCCGTGTGGAGCGACGAGGCCGAGGCGGCCATGCACCGGACAATGCAGAAGCGCCGTGACGAGCCATGGTTCGCCGAGGCGGAGAAGGCGATCGAGGAGGAGCAGGCCGGCGCGTTCTCATCCTCCGACGAGCTCGTCGGGAACGTCCAGCAGCAGATCCCGCTCTACTTCCACCGCTGGGAGGGCAACGAGCAGATCGGCCGCGAGCTGGCCGCGGACTTCGCCAAGGCCGAGCCGCTGCACTACTTCAACACGGTCGAGTTCCCGACGTTCGATCTTCGCTCCGAGCTGCGCACGATCACGGCTCCGACGCTGGTCCTCGCCGGCGACGACGACCTCGTGGCGGGCCTCGTTTCGGCGGACGCGATCGTTCGCGAGCTGCCCGACGCACGACTCGTGACGATCGAGGATTCGGGTCACTTCCTCTACGTCGAGCAGCCCGAAGCGTTCCGCGCCGCCCTGACCGATTTCCTCCTGTGAGCGAGGACGCCGTCGCCGCGCTCCGGGCGGGGCGGGCGGTGATCCTCCCGACCGACACCGTCTACGGGCTCTGCGCGCTACCGGAGCACGAGGACGTCCTCTATCAGCTGAAGGGCCGCGACCCCTCGAAGCCCGTTGCGCTGCTCGCCGCGGATATCGACGCGCTCATCGCGGCAAGGCCGGAGCTCGACCGGACTGTTCTCGAGCGGTACCTCCCCGGGCCGTACACGCTCGTCTTCGAGACGGTCGGCGTCCGCGTCCCCAAACTCCCACCCCGGGCGGTCGATGTCGTCCGCGAGGTGGGCGTCGTCGCCGCGACGAGCGCGAACCTCTCGGGCGGGCCCGATCCGCGGCGCGTCGAGGACGTGCCGGAGGAGATTCGCTCGGCGTGCGGCGCGATCGTCGACGTGGGCGAGCTGCCCGGCGTCCCGTCCACGGTGATCGACCTCACGGGCACGGAACCGCGCGTCCTCCGTCAGGGCGCCACGCCGCCACCCTGAACGGACGGTGGCAGCCACTGCACGTCTTTGTAACGCGATTCGGGCGCATGGCTACGCGACTCGTGACGCTTCCATGAGACGGGCGTGACGCATCTGTGCAGTGGCTGCCACCGGCCTGTCGTCGCGGCTCTGCCGTAGCATCCAGCCCCGTGGCGACGACCCAGGCGACCTTCGAGGAGCTGAAGCACGCCGGGCTCGACGAGATCGACCCGGAGATCGCACGGCTGCTCGGCAAGGAGCTCGAGCGGCAGCGCGGGCAGATCGAGCTGATCGCGTCCGAGAACTTCACGTGGCCGTCGATCTTCGAGGCGGTCGGCTCCGTGGCGACCAACAAATACGCCGAGGGGTATCCGGGACGCCGCTACTACGGCGGCTGCGAGGTGGTCGACGAGATCGAGGAGCTGGCGATCGACCGCGCGAAGGAGCTGTTCGGCGCCGAGCACGCGAACGTCCAGCCGCACGCGGGCGCGCAGACGAACATGGCCGTCTACTCCGCGGTGATGGAGCCGGGCGACACGCTGATGGCGCTGCGCCTCGACCAGGGTGGCCACCTCACGCACGGCCACAAGGTCAACTTCTCCGGCCGTCTCTACAACGTCGTCCACTACGGCGTCTCGCCCGAGACGATGACGGTGGACTACGACGACGTGCTCGCCAAGGCGAAGGAGGCGCGGCCGAAGGTGATCGTATGCGGAGGATCGGCGTATCCACGCACCGTCGAGACCGACCGCTTCCGAGCGATCGCCGACGAGGTCGGCGCGCTCCTCCTCTGTGACATGGCGCACTTCGCCGGCCTCGTCGCCGCGGGCCTCCAGCCGAACCCGGTCGAGCACTGCGACTTCGTGACGTCGACGACGCACAAGACGCTCGCCGGGCCGCGCGCCGGCTTCATCCTTTGCCGCGAGGAGCACGCAAAGGCGATCGACTCGGCCGTGATGCCCGGGATGCAGGGCGGCCCGCTAGAGCACACGATCGCGGCCAAAGCGACCTGCTTCCGGATCGCGATGACGGAGGCCTTCCGCGAGTACCAGACCCACGTCCGCAGCAACGCCGATGTGCTCGGCGAGACGCTGCTCGAAGCCGGGCTCTCGCTCGTCACCGGCGGGACCGACACTCACCTCCTGCTCGTCGACCTGCGCGATTCGGAGTGGACGGGCAAGGAAGCGGAGGAGCGGCTGCACGAGATCGACGTCACGGTGAACCGGAACACCGTCCCGTTCGACGAGCGGTCGCCGTTCGTCACCTCCGGCATCCGGCTCGGCTCGCCGGCGATGACGATGCGCGGCTGCGACGAAGACGACTTCCGCGAGATCGGCCGGCTCATCTGCGAGGCGTTGACCGAGTCGCCGGACCTCGACGCGCTGCGCGGGCGGGTGCAGGCACTGTGCGCGAGCCGTCCGCTGTACGAGGGGTTCCGCGGCTACACGACATACGTGGCGTGAGCAGCGGCCGCCTCACGGTGGTCGAGCACCCGCTCGTCCAGCACAAGCTCAGCTACCTGCGCGACAAGGACACGCCGACCGTCCACTTCCGCAAGCTCGCGAACGAGATCACGCTCCTCCTCACGTACGAGGCGACGAAGGACTTTCCGACCGAGGCCGCGGAGATCGAGACGCCGCTCGAGCCGATGACCGCGCAGCGGATCTCGGGGAAAAAGGTGGCGGTGTGCCCGGTGCTGCGGGCGGGGGTCGGGATGCTCGACGGCGTCCTGTCGCTCGTGTCGAGCGCGCGCGTCGGCTTCGTCGGGATGTACAGGGACGAGGAGACGCTCGAGCCGGTGCAGTACTACCTCAAGTTGCCGGACGACCTGGCCGAGCGGGACGCGATCGTCCTCGATCCGATGCTGGCGACGGGCCACTCGAGCTGCGCGGCGATCGGCGCGGTCAAGGCCGCGGGCTCGCAGTCGGTGACGCTCGTGTGCATCGTCGCGGCGCCGCCGGGGATCGAGGAGGTGCACCGCCGGCATCCGGACGTCCACATCGTCTGCGCGGCGGTCGACCGCGGCTTGAACGAGCGCGGCTTCATCGTCCCCGGCCTCGGCGACGCCGGCGATCGGCTCTACGGCACGAAGTAGCCGCGCATCAGAGCTCCGTGACGTCGCGCCAGTGAAGACCTTCGTACTCGAAGGAGGCGTGACACAACGCGTCCTCGAGCGAGGCGTGCCATGTATCCGTGATCACGTTGCCGTTTTCGTCGAGGTAGAGCAGGTAGGTGGTGTCTTCCCCGGGATAGCGAGCGATTGCAAGCGCGGCCGCCGGACCGACCGGATCGCCGCCGACGACATGCCGCGTCGCCCCCCGTTGCGACTTCAGTCGAGACGACCGCGAACTTCAGCTCTGCGCTGTCCAGTTCCCTCGGCGGATCCACCCTGGTCGATTTCGGCGCAAGGAACAACATCCTCAACGCCCGTACGCGCTCGATCGTTCAGCGAAGCTGTTCGAGCCCGTCCGTGACCCAGGCCCGCAGCTCGTCCGACCTCGCCCATGGAGCGTCGTCCGCTTCGGCCCGGGCCAGGACGTCGTCGGCAGATGCGCCGGACTCCAGACCGGCGTAGAGGTAGATCAGGGCGGACGAACGGGGTCCGGTCCGGCAGGTCACGAGCGTCGGCCTCGGCAGGCCGTCGAGCGCCTCGATCTGCCGGCGCGCGAGATCGAGGCTGAGTGGCGTCGGCGGGTCCGACACGACGTTCGCGGACACGGGGACGGAGCGCTCAACGTCGGCGTACGACATTCCGCCCTCCATCGACGCGAACTCCTCGCCACACAGGTAGAGCCACGACTCCGCGCCGCGCTCGCGTGCGAAAGCCTCCGGATCCTCGATCAACCCGCGGTTGTGGATGAGATCGGTCGGGGTCTCGAACTCGGCCACGGCGCGATCCTACTCCCGTATCTTCTGGCGGCCGATGGCGTCGTCCCCGCTCGAGCTCACGCGCACGCAGATCCTCGCGTTCCGCCGGCGCGTCGGAGGGCTCGAGGAGCGGCTGCCCCGCGGCGCCCGCTCGCTGCGGCAGGCGGCGTGGGCGGGCCTGCAGGACAGCATGCCGCGGGCCGCGCTCCTCTCGATCCACGCGCGCGTCGAGGGGGCTCATGCGGCGAGCTGGGAGGACCGGGCGCTGGTCCAGGTCTGGGGGCCGCGCTTCAGCGTTTTCGTGGTGCCGGCCCGAGACCACGCGATCTTCACGCTCGCGCGGCTACCGGACGACGAGCGTGGCCGGCGGAGGGCGGAGGACCTGGCCGCCCTTCTGCACGGCTTCCTCCGCGGCCGCCGGCTGACCGACCGTGAGGTGGCACGGGGAATCGGCGTCGGAAACCGGATGCGCTATGCGACTGCGACGGGCACCCTCCTGATCCGCTGGGAGGGTGCGCGGGCGCCGCTGGTGTGGACGGTCCCGAGGCCCGAGATCGAACCGCTTGAAGCGCGCCGCGAGCTCGCACGCCGGTACCTCCACGTCTACGGGCCTACCACGTCCGCCGCGTTCGCCAAGTGGGCCGGCATCGGGACGGCGGAGGGCCGGGCGGCGTTCGACACGCTCGGGCGGTCGCTCGTTGCGGTCCGGACGCCGATCGGCGACGCGTGGATCCTCGCCCGCGACGAAGCGGCGATCCGCGAGCCCGCGGGCGCGTCGGCGGCGGCACGCCTGCTGCCGAGCGGCGACGCGTACTGGCTGCTCCAGGGAGCCGACCGCGAGCTGCTGGTTCCCGACGCGGCACAGCGCGCCGAGTTGTGGACCCCGCGCGTCTGGCCGGGGGCCGTGCTCGTCGGCGGCGAGATAGTGGGGACGTGGCGCCGAGCCCAGGAGAAGCTGGCGGTCGATCCCTGGCGCCGGCTCACCCCGGCGGAGCGCTCCGCGGTCGAGGCCGAGGCGCGGTCGCTGCCGCTCCCCGGCCTCGAGCAGGAGATCGTCGTCGCCTGGAACGCTTAGGCTTGCCGTTCCCATGAAGCCGCGTCTCGTCGGGATCAACCACGTCGCCTTGCAGGTGGACGACCTGGAGGAGGCGGTCGCCTTCTACACCGACATCTTCGAGCCGACAGCAGTGAACCGGAGCGTGCCGCACGCCGCGTTCCTGCAGATGGGCGACCAGTTCATCGCCCTGTTCGAACGCGGGCCGCGCTCGGAGGAGCCCCACTTCGGGCTCGTCGTCGACGACAAGGGGGCCGTCCGCGAGGCACTTGAGCAGGTGGGGGTCCAGAGCCTCCCGGGCCGCTTCTTCGACGTTCAGGATCCGAGCGGCAACCGTCTTCAGATCGTGCAATACGACGAGGTTCAGTTCACGAAGCCCGATCGCATCCTCGAGGGAATGGGGCTCGAGCTCGGGAAGTCCGAGCAAGCGCTGGCGGAGCTCCGGGAAAAGGGTCTCGCCGACTGAGCGGCGAAGTACCCTGACGTCGTGATGCTCGGGGCCAGCAGCCCGCATCTCAGCGTCCTCGACCAGCTCGCCGATCACCTCGAGGTTCTCTGGGGCGCGCTCGTGGCGTTCGGTGTCGTCGTCCTGCTCACGCCGGCGGTGGGAGGGATGGCGCGGCGGCTCGGCGTGGTCGACGTCCCCGGCGGCCGGCGCGTGAACCAGCTTCCCGTGCCGCGCCTCGGCGGGATCGCGCTCTTCCTCGGCATACTCGTGCCGGCGCTCGCGTTCCTCCCGATGAGCCACGAGAACCGGGGCCTGCTGCTGGGCGCGGCGATCGCCGTCAGCGTCGGGATCATCGACGACTTCCGCGGCCTCCCCTGGTACGGGAAGCTCGGCGGCCAGGTCGCTGCGGCGGTCGCGCTCGTCTCCTTCGGCGTCTGGATCGACCGCTTCACTCTGCCGTTCGTCGGCATCCACACGCTGCCCGAGGCGGTCGGGATCACGCTCACGATCCTCTGGATCGTCGCGATCATGAACATGGTCAACTTCCTCGACGGCCTCGACGGTCTCGCCGCCGGGGTCTCGGCGATCGCAGGCCTCACGTTCAGCGTGATCGCACTCTCGCTCGGGAAGGTCGACGCGGCGGTCCTGTCCGCGATCATCTTCGGCGCCTGCGTCGGCTTCCTCCGCCACAACTTCTATCCGGCGCGGATCTTCATGGGCGACTCGGGCGCGCTGCTGCTCGGCTACGTGCTCGCGGCCGTGTCAGTGCAGGGGCTGCTGAAGACGGCGGCCACGGTCGCCCTGTTCTTCCCGCTCCTCGTGCTCGCCGTCCCGATCGTGGACACGACCTTCGTGGTCGTGCGGCGGCTCAAGAACCGGGAGAGCGTGTTCGAGGCCGACCAGGCGCACCTGCACCACCGCTTCCTACGACGCGGCTTCTCGCAGCGGCGGGCGGCGCTGACAATCTGGGCCTGGTGCATCGCACTGGCGGCGGCCGCATTCGCGACGCGGTTCGTCCCCTTCCGCGCCCACGGCGTCTGGCACCCGTGGTGGACGGTGCTCGCGGCCGCGATCGGGCTCGTCGCGGTGGTCTTCTCGGTGTACGTCGTCTACGTGCTGGAGATCGTGAAGCTCGGCAACCGGATCCAGCGGCGGCGCAAACCCGGGGATCCGCTGCGGAAGATCGCCTGACGCCTTCCCGCACAGGAAGGGCGAGCGACCTGTCCTTTCGGACTGTTGACCTGATCCGACGCGTGTGCCAGCCTATGCGCACCCTCGATCGGGGTACCCCCAATGGGGGGTGGTTCAGTGGAGAGGAGGTTGCGCAAAATGGACGTTCGCTTGGCTGCCTGGGGCAGCTAGCTCCGGGGGCTGCGGCAAACCGCATCCGGCCACGGAGCCGCCGGTCGACTCGGCCGTCGTTTCGGCGGCTCCAGCGGGTGTTTCAGCGAACGGCCCGGCGCATCCTGGGGATGAGTCGCTTCCTCGCGCCCTTCGCAAGCCGCGACTTTCGACTCCTCTGGTCGGCGAGCACCATCTCGCTGCTCGGGGACGGGATCTGGTACGTCGCCATCGGGTGGCAGACCCTCGCGCTGTCCAACAGCGCGACGGCGCTCGCACTCGTCTGGCTCGCCTTCACGCTGCCCCACATCGCGATGCTGCTCTTCGGCGGCGTGCTCTCCGACCGGCTGCCGCGCCGCCGCGTGCTGCTCGGCGCAAACATCGTCTCCGGGATCTTCGTCGGCGCAATCGCCGTTCTCTCGCTCTCGGGTGCTCTCTCACTCTGGAAGCTGTTCATCCTCGTCGCGGGCTACGGCGCGAGCGAGGCGGTGTTCGGGCCCGCGTACGGCGCGATCGTCCCGGACCTCGTCGATCGCGAGATCCTCACTCAGGCGAACTCGCTCAACCAGATCAACCGGCCTCTCGCCCTCAGGCTGGCGGGGCCGGCGCTGGGCGGCGTCCTCGTCGCCGGGCTCGGGGTCGGGGCCGCGATGGCGGTGGACGCGGCAACGTTTGGCGTCTCGGCCGTGATCCTCTCCTGCATGTCGGTGCCGCGCACCGTGCTCGGGAAGGCGGAGCGGAGCATCCGCTCGGTCCTGCGCGACGTCGGCGAGGGGCTCACTGCGGTCAGGCGTGTGCCGTGGCTCTGGGCCGGGATGGGCGCGGACGCGATCGGCACGGTCGCGACCTGGGGCTGCGTGCAGGCGCTCGTCCCGGTCCTGGTGCGCAACGACCTGGGCGGGAGCGCCGCGACGCTCGGAGCCGTCTACGCGGCCGGTGGCGTCGGGGCGATCGTGGCTGCGTTGGCGACCGGCTCGCGCGGGAGACCGCGGCGTCCCGTGACCCTCCTCTTCGTCGTGCTCGCGGGAAAGGTCTTGGCGGTCGGTCTCTTCGGCTTCGCGATGAGCGCCGCGACGGCGATGGTCGCGAGCTTCCTGATGGGGGCGCTCTCCACGGTCGGCCTCGTGGTCTGGATGACGCTGATCCACGAGCGGGTGCAGGGAGACCTGCTCGGCCGCGTCAACAGCATCGACTGGCTCGTCTCGACGAGCCTGATGCCGGTCGCGCTCGCGGTCGTCGGCCCCCTCGCCGACGCGTTCGGAGTGCGGGCGCTGCTCGTCGTCACGGGCGCCGGGGGCGCCGCGCTCGTGCTCTCGTTCCTGCTCGTACCGGGTGTCCTCGCGGGCGAGGAGCTTCGGGACGGGCTCGAGCCGACGTAGATCTCGCCGCTTGTGCTTGGCCTGCGCTTCGACCGCCGCTACGCCGGCGGTGAGATCGGCGCCGAGCGCTGGCTGGACGAATCCGGCAGGGCGTTCGTGCTGAAGCGCGGCCGCAGTGCCGCGCGCGCTGCTGCCGTGACGGGTCGTTTGCGCGAGCTCGGCTATCCGGCGCCGCGGTACGTCCGGGTCGAGGAGGAGTGGGCGCTACAGGAGGAGCTGCCCGGCGAGCCGCTCGAGCCGTGGCTGCCGCTCGACGAGCCGATCGCGGCCCGGCTGCTCGAGCTGCACGCGTTGCACTCGGAGGCGCGAGGCCCCGAGCCCGGAGGCTCCTGGCGGCGGGTCGTCGCGTCTTCGGTCCTCTCGGGTGCGCGCTCCTACATGCGGCTCGCGACGCTGCGAGACCACTCCGAGCGCTCGCGCGAGCTGCTGGCGCGCTGCCAGGAGGCGGTGCGGCGGTTCGGCGACCGCGTGCCCGAAGCTGACGCGATCGTCCACTGGGACTTCACTCCCGACAACGTGCTCGTCCGCGACGGCAGCGTCACGGGAGTGATCGACTGGGAGGGGGTGCGGGCGGGAGACCCGCGGTTCGATCTCGTCACGCTGGCGTTCTACGCGCCCGGCACGCCGCTGCTCGACGAAGCCATGGAGGAGCTCGATCCCGGCGTGCGCGCGGTCTACGAGGCGCACCTCTGCGTCCGGCAGGCGGAGTGGTCACTCCGCCGCCCTGACGAGGAGACCGGCGAGCGGATGCTCGCCTACTCGCTGATCGTCGCGTTGGGCTTCCCGGCCCGCTGATCATCCGCCGGGCCCAGGTCCCTTGCGGCCACGGCCCGGTGCCAGGCACCCGGACTGATCCGGAGGGGACATGGCTCGTACGGAAGTTCCTGCATATCCGCAACAGATGCGAAGTCGACTGTCTCCTTTGGACACGGCCCGGTGCCTGGCACCGAGACTTGGCTGTTCTAGACGGTTTCGGCGCGCTCGACGAAGGTTGTCAGCAGCTCGTTGAACGGCTCGCCGAGGCGCTGTACCGAGTGGCCCGCGCCGGGGAGGACGGCACGCTCCGCGCCCAGCCGCTCCTCGAGCACGTCACAGACCGCCTCGAACGCGGCGCTGTGGCCGCCCGAGATGACGAGCTTCGGGAACGGGGCTCGCGCTAGCTCGTCGAGCGGAATCACGGCCTCCGCCGGCGAGCGCTCGACCATCAGCGTCCTCGCGCCCTGCAGCAGCTCCGGGGAGAAGTTCCCGGGCGGGATCGACGAGCCGACGAGCCCGAGGAAGCCTCCCAGGAACTCGGCCGGGTCGCGCGGGCCGTTCGTCCAGTGCTCCTCGATCCGCTCGACGAACTCGTCCACCGCCGGACGGCCGCGTGCCACTCCGAGCGCCGGCGGCTCGATCACGGTCAGCGACCGGACGCTTTCCGGCTGCTTCGCCACCGCGAGCAGGGCGATCACGCCGCCGTACGAGTGCCCGACGACGTGGCTCCCGGGCTCCAGAAACGGCTGGAGCCAGACCGCCTCGTCCTCGAAATCGACACTCTCGACGTCGGGACCGGGAGGGAAGCCGCGCCGGTTCGGCGCCACGATCTCGAACCGGTCCGCGAGCGTTTTCTGGGCGCTCCAGGTCAGCTCCGCGTTGACGACGGAACCGTGAACTAACAAGAGGCGAGGTCGTTTTGCCATGCGGGTTTCGGGTGTCACAAAGTACCCCTTCCGACGCTGCTATTCTCGCCCCGGATGCAGGGGACCACGTCGTCGCAGTTCAGCGCCGCTGGAGCCGGCGGCGTTCTTCTCGCCGTGCTCGCGGCCTGCGTCGGGATCGGCGCTCTCATCGGCTGGGCCGGCGGCTCGGGAGCCATCGGCGCTCTGTGTGGGGCCGTGGTCGGCATCCTGGGCGGGATCTTCGCCGTCTATACGCGCTACGGGCACGTGAGCTGATGCTCGGCCATCTCTTCTCGACGCCTCGCGCCGAGCCGAATCACGTGCTTCCGGCGGCCGGCGGAACGCTCGTGCTGCTCCTGCTCCTTCCCGTCGTGGCCCTGCTCGGCTGGAGCATCGTCGGCTGGGGACTGGCCGCGGTGCTGTGGCTCGGCCTGCACGCGCTCGACCTCGTGCTCGCGCGGGTGCGTCACGCAGGCTCCGCCATGCAGGCGTTCGGGCTCTTCTTCAAGCTGATCACGATCCTCGTCATCCTCTTCGCGGCGCTCGCCGCCGACCGCGACGTCGCCCTCGTCGCCGTCCTGACGTACGGGCTCGCGTACACGTTCGAACTGGGGCTGTCGCTCGTCTCCTACTTCGGCGCGCCGTCGGCTTGACGCGGGTCCGCATCCTCCTCGTCTTCGCGGCGTTCGCGCTGCTTGCGCCGCAGGCGGCATTCGCTCGCGGCAACTTCGACCCGACCACGGAGTTCGAGCAGCACGAGTGGATCCCGATCCACATCGGCCCGCTCAACCTCTCGATCACGAAGGCGGTTGTCTACCTGTTCCTCGGGACGCTGTGCACGATCGCGCTCGGCATCTTCACGATGAAGAGCCGGCTCGCGCTGCTCCCCGGCCGCCGCCAGACGGTCGGCGAGGCCCTCTACGACGTGGCCCAGACCCAGATAGCGCAGCAGGGACTACCGAGCAAGGCGATCGGCCGCTGGTTCCCCTACGTGGCCACGCTCCTGCTCTTCATCTTCACGGTCAACCTGCTCGGATTCATCCCGCTGCCGCTCACGGGAGAGACCTACCACGGGTTCCCGGTGTGGGGGATCTACGCGGCGACGTCGTCGCTCTCCGTGACGCTGGCGCTCGCGTTGCTCACGTTCGTGTTCACGCACTACGAGGGGATCCGCTGGAACGGCCCGCGCCGCTACTTCAGGAGCTGGATTCCGGAGGCGCCGAAGGCGCTGCTGTTCCTGATCGTGCCGCTCGAGGTATTGGGTCAGTTCATGCGGCTGATCTCGCTGAGCGTCCGGCTTTTCGCGAACATGCTCGCGGGCCACATCCTGATCCTGACCTTCCTTGGGTTGATCTTCATCTTCGAGTCGTTCGTCCTCGTCCCGATCGTCATCATCCCCGCGACGCTCTTCTACATCTTCGAGGTGGTCATCGTGGTCGGGATCCAGGCGTTCATCTTTGCCGCTCTGTCCGCCATCTACATCGGCTCGGCCATCGAGCCGGAGCACTAAGGAGGAAACGAGAATGATCGGCTACATCCTCGCCGCGACTACCGGCGACGTAACGAAGGCCGGGAAGGCGATCGGCCTCGCCCTCGGCGTCGGGCTCGGCGCGGCCGGCGCCGGCGTCGGCATTGGGATCATCTTCGGCTCGATGATCCAGTCCGTCGCCCGCCAGCCGGAGCTCCGGAGTGAGCTCCAGGGCATCCAGTGGCTCGGCTTCGCGCTGACCGAGGCCGTCGTGTTCTACGGCCTGCTCGGCTCGATCCTGGCATACGTGCTCGTCAAGTGATCGTCGGCGCCAACCCACTCATCTCGGTCACCCCGGGGCTGGCGATCTGGACGATCGTCTGCTTCCTGATTGCGCTCTGGGTGCTCAAGCGCTACGCGTTCGGGCCGATCCAGCGGCTGATCGACACCCGCCAGCAGGCGATCGAGGACTCGATCGAGACGGCGGAGAAGGCGCGCGACGAGGCGCAGGAGCTGCTCGAGCAGAACCGCAAGCTGATCGGCGAGGCGCGCAGCCAGTCCGAGGCGATCCTCGCGGAGGCGCGCAAGACGCGCGAGGCGATGGAGCAGCGAATGCGCGAGGAGACGGAAGCCGAGCGCCAGCGGCGCCTCGAGGAGACGCGGAAGGAGATCGCGGCCGAGACGGCGCGGGCCCTCGAGCAGATCCGCTCCGAGGTCGCCGATCTCACGCTCGAGGCCGCCTCGCGGGTCGTCGGCCGCACACTCGACTCCGAGCGCGACCAGGAGCTGATCGAGGAGGCCATCGCTGGGCTCGACTTCTCGCGCCTGGAGGAGTCGGCCTAACCGGCATGGCTGTGGCTCAGCGCATCTACGCCGAGGCCCTCTTCGGCGCCGCCAAGGACGCGGGCCGTCTCGAGCAGGTGCACGAGGCGTTCACCGACTTCGCCGCCGCGATGGCCGAGTCGCCGGAGCTGCGAGCCGTCCTCCGCAACCCACAGCTCGAGTCGAGCGCGAAGTCCGCGATCCTCGCCGACCTCGCCGGCGACGACGAGCCGGTGTTCACGCACTTCCTCCAGGTCGTCGCGGAGAAGGGCCGCGCGGGCGAGCTCGAGGACATCGCTAAGGAATTCGAGCGGCTGATGGCGCGCGAGGAGCGGCGGCTGACCGTGGAGCTGACGACCGCGCGCGAGCTGACGGACTCCGAGGCGGAGGCGATCCTGAAGCAGATCGAGGAGGCTGCCGGCCGAAAGGTCGAAGCGACGCGTAGCGTCGACCCGGACCTCGTCGGCGGCATCGTCCTCCAGGCGGGCACGCTGCGCGTCGACGCGAGCGTGCGCGGGAGACTGGAACGACTGAGACACGAACTCGTGAAGACATGAGGAGCTGAGAAGACTTGAAGCTGCGTCCCGAAGAGATCACGTCGATCCTCCGCGAGCGGATCGAGCAGTACGACGTCGAAACCGACCTGGCCGAGGTCGGCACCGTCCTCCAGATCGGCGACGGAATCGCGCGGGTCTACGGCCTCGAGAATGCGGGCTCGCTGGAGATGCTCGAGTTCGAGCACGGCGTCACCGGCCTCGCCTTCAACCTCGAGGAGGACGACGTCGGCGTCGCGCTGTTCGGGGAGTGGGAGCACATCAGCGAGGGCGAGCCGGTGCGGCGCACCGGGCGCGTCGCGAGCGTCCCGGTCGGCGAGGCGCTGCTCGGCCGCGTCGTCGACCCGCTCGGCAACCCGCTCGACGGAAAGGGCGCGATCGACGCCAAGGAGTCGCGGCCGCTCGAGTTCAAGGCGCCCGGCGTGATCGCCCGCCAGCCGGTGAAGGAGCCGCTTCAGACCGGCATCAAGGCGATCGACACGATGACGAACGTCGGCCGTGGCCAGCGCGAGCTCATCATCGGCGACCGTTCGACCGGGAAGACGGCGATCCTGATCGACACGATCCTCAACCAGCGCGACCAGGACGTGAAGTGCATCTACGTCGCGATCGGCCAGAAGGCCTCGACCGTCGCCGGCATCTACGAGCGCTTGCGCGAGGAGGGGGCGATGGACTACACGACCATCATCTCCGCTGCCGCGCACGAGGCCGCGCCGATCAAGTGGATGGCGCCGTTCGCGGGCTGCGCGATGGGCGAGTACTTCCTGTACAAGGGCGAGCATGCGCTCGTCCTGTACGACGACCTCTCGAAGCAGGCCGACGCGTACCGCCAGCTCTCGCTGCTGCTGCGCCGCCCACCGGGCCGCGAGGCGTTCCCGGGCGACGTCTTCTACCTCCACTCGCGGCTGCTCGAACGCGCGTGCAAGCTCAACGACGAGGAGGGCGGCGGCTCGCTCACGGCGCTGCCGATCATCGAGACGCAGGCCGGCGACGTGTCCGCGTACATCCCGACGAACGTCATCTCGATCACCGACGGGCAGATCTATCTCCAGTCGGAGCTCTTCTTCTCCGGTGTCCGACCCGCCGTGAACGTCGGCATCTCGGTGTCGCGCGTCGGTGCGTCGGCGCAGACGAAGGCGATGAAGAAGGTCGCCGGACGCCTGCGGCTCGACCTCGCCCAGTACCGCGAGCTCGAGGCGTTTGCCCAGTTCGGCTCCGAGCTCGACCGCACGACTCAGCAGGCGCTTACGCGCGGCGAGAAGATGGTCGCGACGCTCAACCAGCCGCAGTACCAGCCGTGGCCGATGGAGGAGCAGGTTGGGGCGATCTACGCCGGCAACGAGGGCTTCCTCGACGACATCCCGACGCCGCAGGTTTCGCGGTTCCAGGACGAGCTACGCGAGCACCTCCGCGCCGAGGAGACGATCTACACGACGATCCGCGAGACGGGCGACCTGCCCGACGACGTCGCGGAGAAGCTCACCGGCGAGATCGAGAAGTTCAAGAACTCCTTCAACGTCGAGGAAGAGAGCGGCCTCACCTAGGTGGCGTCGCTCCAGGACCTCCGGCGGCGGATCTCGTCCGTCCGCAACACGCGCAAGATCACGAGGGCGCTCGAGCTGGTCGCCGGCGCACGGCTGCGACGCGCGCAGACGCGGATCGAGGAGATGCGTCCGTACGCCGATCGGATGCAGGAGCTGATGGTCGGCACCGCCCGGGCCGCCTCGTCCTTCCGGAACCTCGCGTTGCTCCAGCAGCGCGACGAGGTGCGGCGCGTGGCGATCGTGGTCATTACCGGGGACCGCGGCCTCGCGGGACCGTTCAACGGCCAGGTGTTGCGGCGCGCGTTCGAGCTCGAGCGGCAGGCACGCTCGAACGGCCAGGAAGTGGCGTGGCTCGTCGTCGGGCGCAAGGGCGCCTCGACGCTGCGCTTTCGCCGCTACGAGATCACGGGCGAGTGGGCGGGCTTCTCCGACAAGCCGGGCTACCAGGACGCGCAGGCCGTCGGTCACCGGCTCGCCGAGCTGTACGAGAACGAGGAGGTGGACCGCGTCGTCCTCGTCTACAACCGCTTCGAGTCGGTCATCGTGCAGCGGGTGACGACCACCGATCTTCTGCCGATCCGCGAGGAGGTGCTCTCCTCCGAAGAGGAGGAGCGCGAAGGCCCGAGCGCGGACTTCATCTACGAGCCTGAGCCGGAGCAGATTCTCGAGCGGCTCCTGCCCGTCTACCTCGAGACGGAGATCTATCGCGCGCTGCTCGAGTCGGCAGCCGCCTTCCTCGCCTCGCAGATGACCGCGATGCGGAACGCTTCGAAGAACGCGGGCGAGCTGATCGACGACCTCACGCTCTCCTTGAACCGGGCGCGCCAGGCGGAGATCACGCAGGAGATCCTCGAGATCGTCGCCGGCGCGGACGCACTCGAGGGCTAGTCAGCCCACCAGCCGCGCTCGCCGTCGACGTCTCCGCGTGGATCGTCACCGAGATTCGGCGCGCCGATGACGAGGATCTCGAGGCCGTCCGGCCCGGCCTCGTAGCCCCGCCACATACCGGGCGGCACGCGGACGGCGTCCCATTCCTCGAGCTCGACGATCTCGTCGTTGAGCTTCATCCGTCCGCTCCCCCGCAGGACGACGTACACCTCCTCCTGCGTCGCGTGTGTGTGGCCGTAGGGAAAGCGGTAGCCCGGCGGGACGCGCTGGTAACTGAGTGCGGAGTTCTCGAGCTCGAGCGCCTTGGTTGCAGCGCGGAACTCCAGATCCGGCGGGCCGTCGAATGCTTGGCCGATGTCGTCGAGATCTTGCTTGATGTTCGTGAGCGTGAAGGGCATCGCGCAATCCTAAGGAGCCAGTTGCCGTACCCTTGCGGTCGCCGTGTCCTCCCTGGATCCCGATGACGGTTTGACAGGGGCGTTGCTGCCGCCGCGGTTCGAGTCCGTGCGGCTGCTGGGTCGCGGCGGGATGGGGGCGGTGTTCCTCGCCTGGGATCCCGTGCTGTGCCGGCACGTGGCCGTCAAGATCCTGGCGCAGGAGCTCGCCGGCGACGCGGTCATGCGCGAGCGGTTCGCGCGCGAGGCGGCGCTCGCGGGCCGGCTCGGGACGCATCCGCACGTCGTCACGGCCTACGAAGCGGACGAGTGGCAGCACCGGCCCTATGTCGTCTTCGAGTACATGCCGAACGGCAGTCTCGCGGACCGACTCGGGGAGAACGGCATCCCGCCCCGGTCGAAGACGATGCGATGGCTCGGGCAGATCGCGGATGCGCTCGATCACGCCCACGCTGCGAACGTCGTGCATCGCGACGTCAAGCCCTCGAACCTGCTCCTCGACGCGGACGAGAACGTCAGCGTCGCGGACTTCGGCGTCTCTCGGCGGGACGGAGAGACGACGCTCACGGCGCAGGGCGAGGTCGTGGGCACGGCGGGCTATCTCGCGCCGGAGCAGGTGGACGGCCGTGGCGCCACAGCGGCCAGCGATCGGTTCGCACTGGGTGTCGTGGCTTACCAGCTCCTGACGGGGAAGCTGCCCGCGACGGACCGCCGCGAGCTGGAAGCGCCGGTGGAATCAGTGTTCGACCGTGTGCTTGCCGATGAGCCGGAGCGTCGACATCCGACCGCGACCGCGTTCGTGGACGCGCTTGGAGCAGCGCTGACGCCAGAACCCGAGCCGACCAAGCGGAGGAGATACCTGCCGGCGTGGACGACTCCCGGCGCTCGCCAGGTTCCTCCGCCTCCGGCACGGCACAAGCAGCGGACCCGGCTCTGGCGGGTGGGGGTGTCGCTCCTCGTTGCCCTCGCAGTCGCCGCTCCTGCGACCGCCGGGGGAGTCATGCTCGGCCGAAGGTTCGCTCGCGCGCAGTCGTCGCCGCCCCAGCCTCACCTGGTGGTGACCCGGTGCGCGGTCCAGCCCTTCGGCGCCGACGCGAACCTCGTCGTGTCCGGCGTCGGCGCGATCCGCTTTTGTCGCTCGCAGGCACAGACGCTCTCGTCGCAAGGGGACGCCTGGGGCTACCGCGCCAACACGCGACTACTGGCGCCGGACAGCGGCAATCCGAACAATCTCACCCGCATCTGCGCGCTTGCGCGAGGCAGGCTGATCGCCGCCATCTACGACGACCTCGGACGGCGAATAGGAACGGACCTATGCCACGCCTACGCCGCGGACGGCTGGGAGCTGCGGAGCTAATCCGAAGTCGTGTCAGGCGTAAGGGCGCTCGCCCAGGCGACAGCTAAAGGATTGTTGGTTGGCCCCGACGCTAGTGCCGGGGCCAACCGAGACGCTCGGCTACGCGTCCTACTTTCTGGGTGGAGGGTTGCCGCCTCCGAAGTTGTTCGGATCTTGCGGATTGCATGCCGTTCCAGGACTTGGGAACTGCCCCTTCAAAGTAGACGGATCAAAGAGACCAAGCTTGACGTCCTGCCCGTAGTTCTGCGTCCGACCAGCAGGGCCGCTCTGTGAGCCATCTGGGTAGTCGTTCTGTCCGGAGTAACTGCACCACGAGTTACCGTTCGACACGCGGGTCCCGGCCTCGGCCAGAGGGCCTTTGCAGTTGGCGGCGGCCGTCGCGCTCCCTTTGAAGGGGTCGACCGGCTGGCCCGCGCCGCAGTTCCCCGTCGACTCACCAGCGAATGCGACGCTCGTACCGAGACCGGCGACGACGACAGCTGCAAATGTGGCAATCGCCAGCAATGCCAGCCTTGAGCCCTTGCGCATGTGTTTCTCCTCTCGCCTGTTATCGGCTTACGGCGGGGCGTCGTTAGTCATCGGCCGCAGCCTCAGCGCTCCCCGCCCGCGTTCACCTAGCAGCGTCCCACGTGCTACCGAGCAGTTCAAGCATCTACCGAAACATTGACGCTGGGCTGTCGCAGCGCCCTCAGGGGTCATTCCGGAACACTGGCCGAGGTGAGCGTGCTGTCGTTGTCTATCGGACTAGACGCCCACTCGCCGCCGTCTGAAGAAGGGACGGACGCCGGTGCGAGCAGCGTGAAGGGTGGATTGCTCGGAGGAAGCGGGCTAGGACCGGGTTTGCGACGGTGGACGATGGATCCTTCCAATCGGCCACGTGAAGGGGTAAAACCGCCCAATGGAGTTTCGGATCCTCGGCCCGCTCGAGGTGGTCGAGGACGGGAATCCGATCGCTCTCGGCACGCTGAAAGAGCGGCTCGTCCTCGCTGTCCTACTCCTGCACGCGAACGAGTTTGTCTCGCGCGAGCGCCTGATGGACGACCTCTGGGGGGAGGCGCCGCCGCCGACGGCCCGCAAGGCGGTCAACGTCTACGTTTCGAAGCTTCGCCAGACGTTGCGCCGTGGTGGAACGGATCCGATCGCGACCGCCGACGGCGGTTACCGGCTCCGCGTCGAGCCCGAACAGCTCGATGCCGCATCGATGCAGCGGGTGGTCGCCGAGGCCCGCGAAGCTGTCTCGAACGGCGACCTCGCCGGCGCCGCCGACCGCTTCCGGGAGGCGCTCGGCTGTTGGCGTGGCCCGACGCTCGCCGGCCTCGAACTCGAGTCGCGCGGTCGCGACGAGGTAGCACGGCTAGACGAGCTACGGCTGGCCGTGCTCATGGACCGGATCGACTGCGACCTCGCCCTAGGACGCCACGAACAGGCCCTTGGCGAGCTGAGCGTCCTCGTGCCGGAGCATCCGCTGCGCGAACGGCTCCGCGCGCAGCAGATGCTCGGCCTCTACCGCGCAGACCGGCAAGCAGAGGCCCTCGAGGCGTATGCGGAGGCGCGGCAGACGCTCGTCGACGACCTCGGCATCGAACCAAGCGAGGCTTTGCAGCGGCTCCAGCAAGCGATCCTGCGCCATGACCCCGCCCTCGAGACACCGGGGGGAACCGCGACGGTAAACGGACTCCCGAGGACGGAGACCGCGCGGCCGCCGGCTCCGACTGCCGCCGCCGAAACGGGTGAGGAGCCCCCACCAACGCCGCTCCGTCGGCGCCGTTGGCAGCTCGCGCTCGCCGGAGGCGTACTTCTTGCCGCAGCCGCCGCTGCGGCCGCGATCCTTTCGGCCTCGGCCGGCGCAACGCCGCGCCTCCTCCCCAACAGCCTCGTGCAACTCGACCCGCGCACTGTCAAACCCATCCTGGTAAAGCAGGTCGAGCCCGAGCCCGAGCCAATCGCAGTCACGCCGACCGCGATCTGGACTGTCGACAACAACCTGGTCTCCCGCTACGACCTCCGCACTCACAAGGTCGACTCCAGCGCCGTCACCGACAGCACGCAGCCCTTCGACATCGCGTTCGACAAGACCGGCAGTGCCTGGATTACGAGCTCTAGCGAAGCGCCAGACGCGGCACGCGTAAATGCGTTCGTCACCCACGTCCCGCCAGGCCCCGGCGGCACCGGCCCGGGCATGGTCGACCCGGGTCAGGGACTTCTTCAAACGACTCCTCTCCCCCTACAGATGGCCGGTAACGAGGCGATCGGCGCCGACCGGCTCTGGGTCATCAGCGGACCGCACGGCCCCATAAACCGAGATAACCGACTGGCAGTCATCGAACTGTCCGCTCCCGCGAGCCCAATTGCCCTCAAGCTCGACGAGCGCGCGACGGCAATCGCATATGGCTACCACACCGTCTGGATAGGCACTTACGGAGGTCCCAACTACGGCGGGAACAGGCCCGATGACAGCCGAGTCGAGGCCATTAGAGACGGTCAGCTCGAGGCAATCAGAACCGGCCGGTCGAAACCGCAAGAGGCTGTCCTGGAGAAGCACGGGGCCGATTGGGGTCCGCTCTCGATCGCTGTCGGCGATGGTGCTGTCTGGGTCGTGAGCTACTCGAGCCGTCAACTCTTCAAGATCGATCCCATGACGCTGCAGATCGAGCACCGACTCAACCTCGCCTCCGAGCAAGCCGGCTCCGTCGCGGTTGGTGCCGGAGCCGTCTGGGTGACCGGCGACCATTCGGTCACCAAGATCGATCCGCAGACGGACACGATCATCCACACGTACCCCATCCGAGTTGGATACACCTGTGGCATCGCAGCGACATCCACCACCGTCTGGCTAGCAATCGACGGCCGCGCCTGCTAACGCGCCGCCTGCCTAGGCTCGCCTCCAACACCGCCAGACTGCCTCAGACAATGCGTTGAGTGAGCGCGACCCTGCTTGAGATTCTCAGGGGTCATACCGGAACACTGGCCCAAGCCAGCGTCCTTCGTCTAGGACTCGGTCACTCGCGCGCTTTTGAGCGCATGCTCTCTGGGCGGAGAGTTGGCCTAGACGGGCGGGAAGTCCGTCGGAGTCATGTCGCCGACGATCTCGTGCAATCCGTCGATTGTGTGGTGGCCGAGCTCGCGTGGGCGCGGAGGGCCGCCTCGCTCGGCGCCTCGTAGACGCAGTAGCTGCGGACGAAGGTGCCGTGACAATCATCAGTGCCGTGGCGGCCCCGCGAGGGCGTTCCCGGCCCGTCGCCGGAGGGTGTCGAGCTCGAAAAGCACGATCACGACAAGGACCAGGATGTCCAAGATAAAGCGGAGGACGATCCCCGCCATGCGCCGCAGCACGGCGAACGACCCGTGTTCCGCCCATTCCAGACCGCTGCGGGTGTCTTCGAGGGTGCCGCACGCCGCACCGAGGGCTCCGCCGTGCTGTCGAACGCGGGCCGCTCGTGCCCGGATGGGTCGGAGAATCCTCACCGCTAGCCCCGATTGTGCCGAGAGGACGCTCGCACGGGGAGTGATCTTCGACCCGCGGAATCAGTCGCTGCTCGGCAGCGTCGGCTGGTCGGTGGGGTAGACGCCGACCGCGAACCCGTACATCGTGTCACCGGACCGCGGGAGCCGGTCGAACTCCGCGACCAGCTCCGCCATCCGCTCCCAGAACTCCGATGCCTGGTCTTCCGAGATGCGGGCGTGGCGGATGAAGCCCCAGAGCTTGCCGTCCCGGAAGGCCGCGACTGACTCGCCGGCGGCGACTTCGAAGTCGTTGAAGTCCCGCGGCGACTGATCGCCGTCCGGGCTCGGCTCCAGCGTGACGTAGAACATGCGCGCCGTACGGCCGTAGAAGCGCTCCTCGATCGCGCGCACCCGCCGTGTCCTCACGACCTGGATCAACCCCGCCTCGACGAGCACCTTGACGTGGTGGGCGACCGTGCTCTTCGGCCGCTGGAGGGCTGCCGCCAGTTCGGTCACCGTCGCGGCCCGCTCGTGGAGCAGGCCCAGGATCGTGTTGCGGACGGGGTGGCCGAGCGCCTTGACCTGGGAAGGCTGCGTGAGCGCAATCCGGTCGGCGAGCTCGTAGTCGGGTGGAGTGTGGTTGTCGGTCATCGCACCGTTCGGACCATCATTGTAGTATGTTCCAACTTATTGGATCAATGCTCGGGGAGGAGCAGAGATGACCGAAGTCGTGCTCTACCACCACGTCCAGGGACTGACCGCCGGTGTCCGCTCGTTCGCGGACGAGCTGCGGCAGGCCGGCCACACGGTGCACACGCCCGATCTCTTCGACGGGCGCACGTTTGGCACCATCGACGAGGGGATGGCCTTCGCGCGGGAGACCGGGTTCGAGGCGCTCTCCAAGCGCGGCGTTGCCGCTGCCGAGGACGTCAGCCACGAGTCCGTTTACGCCGGCTTCTCGTTCGGCGTCATGAGCGCCCAGCAGCTTGCACAGACCCGGCCCGGAGCCCGTGGCGCGTTGCTCATGTACTCGTGTCTCCCCGTCTCGGAGTTCGGGAGCTCGTGGCCCGACGGTGTTCCGGTGCAGGTGCACGGGAAGGAGGCCGACCCCTTCTTCCTCGAGGACCTCGAGGCCGCGGAGGCCCTCGCCGCCTCGACCGATCGCGCCCAGCTGTTCCTCTACCCGGGCGAGCAGCACCTCTTTGCCGACTCGTCGCTGCCGGACTACGACGCAGCCGCCGCGGCCTTGCTCACCGAACGCGTGCTGGCGTTCCTCGACGTCGTGTAGCCCTCACGCAGTCGGCGAGTGCTCGATCGCGACGGCCGCCGCCACCGTCCACCCCTGGATCTCCTGTGGCGGCTGCTCGACGCGGTTGACGCGCTCATTGCGGCTGTCGAAGACGTCGACGATCCGTTTCGCGATCAGCTCCGTCCCCGGCTCGCCGCCGGCGACGAACTCCGGGAAGCGGTGTGTGGCCCGGCAGGATCCGACCAGGCGCGTCCGCAGCTCCTGCGCCTCGTCGTGGAATCCGTGCCGGGCCAAGCCGAGCGAGATCACGTAGTTGTCGTGGCCCCAGACGTTGCCGTTGTGGTAGGCGCGCGGCCGGAAGCGCTCCTCGCGAGCCGAGAAGGTGCGGATCCCGCCCTCCGCGAGGAACTCGGGCGAGAGGAGCAGCTCGACGAGCCGTTGCCTTCGTGCGGCGTGCTCCGGCCGGGCGAGCAGCCGCGAGTCGAGGAGCCACCCCATATTGGAGGCACGCGTCTCCAGAGGACGCGGCGCGCCGGACTGCGGATCGCGATCGACCCCGATCGCGTAGAAGCCGCCCTCGGGTTCGTCGACCCAGAGGTGCTCCTCGACTGCACGCTCGAGCCCGGCCGCAGCTTGGAGGAGAGCCGTCGGAGACGGGTGGTGCGCCGCCGCCTCGACCAGGGCGTCATAGGCGAGGGCCTGCGCCTCCACCGAGGCGACCGGCGCGGCGTGGTTGCAGACCGTGCCGTCGGCGTGCGACATGCTGTCCCAGCTGTCCTTCCAGACCTGGTTCTCGAGCCCGTGAGGGTTGGCTCGCAGGTGGCTCAGGAGCCCGAGGTCGTCGTTCGCGAGCCGCCGGAGAAGCCAGGCGACGGCCGCCTCGAGCGAGTCGCGCACGGTCCCCTCGCGCCCGGGAACAGCCGCGGCCGCGAACTCCGGCCGGCGCTCGATCGCTCGCGCCGCAGCGCGGATGAAGAGAGGCGTCGAGTCGACGGCCCCGTAGTAGGGGAACCCCCACAGGCCGTCCGTCTCGACGTCGCGAATCTCGTGCGCGATGCGCCCCGGCTCCTCTTCCCGGAGTGCGTCGAATTCGCGACCCTGGATGCCGCCGAGGTAGAGCACCGTGGCTTCGAGCAGCTTCGGGAAGAGGTCGCCGACGACCATCGCCACGGTCAGTGAGTCGCGGCCGAAGACCACCTCGAACAGGCGCAGCGCAGGCTCGCCCGCATTCGCCTCGGTCACGCGGGCTCCGACCGCAGGCCCGTTCTGGCCGATGTCCTCGGCGCGCTCGACACCGGTCAGCTTGCACAGCTCCTCGAGCGCGTCCGGCATCTTCTCGGGATCACGTAGATCGAGCTCTTCCACGTTCTCGATCCGCTCGCCCGGGAGCAGCTTCACCGGAGGACCAAGAGCGTCCGTGCTCATGCGCTAGGTCGTACGAGCTCCCGCGCCCGCGCGGTCTTCACTGCCCCCGAAAGCGTCGCGATGTCGTACGCGCCGTAGTGGCGGATGCCGTTGATGAAGAACGTCGGCGTACCGGAAACGCCGGACAGGTCCGCCGAGTCGACGTCCTCAGCCACCCGCCGCGCGCCGGCTCGCGTCCGCAAGTCCTCCTCGAACCGCGCGACGTCGAGCCCCAGCTGCTCGGCATAGCCCAGCAGGTCGTCGAATCCGAGCGCGTCCTGATGGTCCAGCAGGAGGTCGTGCATCTCCCAGAAGGCGCCCTGCTCCGCCGCCGCCTCGGCCGCCTCGGCCGCCTGCTGCGCGTTCGGGTGGACGTCGTTGAGCGGCAGGTGCCGCCAGACGTAGGTGACGTCGCCGAAGTCGCGGAGCAGCTCGCGCACGACGGGCTCCGCCTGGCCGCAATACGGACACTCGAAGTCGCCGTACTCGACGACGGTGACCGGCGCTTCCACTGGGCCTCGGACGTGGTCGCGCTCCGGGTCGAACGGCTCGGCGAGGTCGACGATGAGGTCGGGCGTGCCGAGGAGCGCGCGGATCCGCGCCTTGCGGGGCAGCTTCTTCGTTGCGGTGGAGAGGAGCCACGTCAACGAGGCCGCGACGAGAGCTGCGGTGAGCACGCCGACCTTCGCCTCGTCGAGCTCCACGTGGTCGAAGGCGAGTGTGGCGATGAGGATGGAGACCGTGAACCCGATCCCGGCGATCGTCCCGCCCCCAGCGACCGAGGCCCAGCCGACAGACGGGCGCAGCCGTCCGCGGCTCAGCCTGGTAGCGACCCAGGTCGAGCCGAAGATCCCGATCGGCTTCCCGACCACGTAGCCGAACAGGATCCCGAGCGTCACGGGGGAGGAGAACGCTTTGCCCAGGAAGCTTCCGCTCAGCTGCACGCCTGCGTTGGCGAGTGCGAAGAGCGGGACGATCACGTAGCTCGTCCAGGGATGCCAGAGCGCCTGCAGCCGCTCGTTCGGTGAGACCGCGGCCCTCAGCGCGGAACGCGCGGAGCGCTGGAGATCGCCGGTCGGCTGCTCCCGGAACAGCCGCACGAGATCGGTCGCCCGCTCGAGGTCCGTGCGCTGGGCGGGGTAGGCGAGCGCGATCACGCCTCCCATTAGGCCGGCGACGACCGGATCCACGCCGGCCTTGTAGAACGATACCCAGACCGCCGTCCCGAACAGGAAGTAGACCGGGCCGAAGTGGATGTTCGCGGCCCGGACCAGCAGGATGCAGCCGAAGAAGCCGATCCCGGCGAGGAGCGGCCCGACCGAGACGTTCTCGCTGTATGCGATCGCGATCACGAGGAGCGCGGTGACGTCGTCGACGACCGAGACCGTGAGGAGGTATGCCCGGAGCCGGGTCGGAAAGCTCGATCCGACGAGTGCGAGCAGGCCGAGCGCGAACGCGGTGTCGGTGGACATCGCGGCTCCCCAGCCGTGTGCGGACGACTTGCCGGCGTTGAACGCGAGGTAGATGAGGATCGGGACAAGCATCCCGCCGAGTCCTGCGACGACCGGAAGCGTGACGCGCCGTCGGTCGCGCAGCTCGCCGAGGTCGAACTCCCGCCGCGCCTCGAGCCCGATTACGAAGAAGAAGAACGCCATCAGGCCTGTGTTGATCCAGCCCTGAAGGCTCTGCGAGATCCCGGCGTCGCCGACCGTAATCGAGAGCGTGGTCGTCCAGACCCGCTCGTACGAGGCGTGGTCGATGTTCGCCCAGAGGAGTCCGGCCACCGCCCCGGCGAGCAGGACGGCCGCTCCCCCCGTCTCCGTCTGGAGGAAGCTCCGGAGCGGGGTCTGCAGGTTCCGAGTCCATGCAGTGCGCTGGGTGAACGGCGATGCGGAGACGCTCGTCTCGGCCATGCCGGCTAGCTTCGCAGAGCTGCGCGGTTCCGCCGAGGGCCGAGACGCCCGGTCGGATACAGTGCCTCTGCTTGCGGCCGCCGGCGAGCGGCGCCGCGCCCGACCTCACGCACCAGGAGATTCATGGCCGACAAGAGCAACGGTTCGAACACGGGACAGATCGTCGAGATCAAGGGCGTCGTGCTCGACGCCGTCTTCCCGGGCAAGCTTCCCGAGATCAACCATGCCCTCAGCATCCAGGTCCCCGAGGAGGGCGGGTCGAGAGAGCTGATCGCGGAGGTGCAGCAGCACCTCGGCGACGACCGCGTGCGCGCGGTTGCGATGGACACGACCGACGGCCTCGCGCGCGGGGTGGACGTCGTCGACACCGGAGGACCGATCTCCGTGCCGGTCGGCGACATAACGCTGGGTCGTATCTGGAACGTGATCGGCGACCCCGTAGACGGCAAGCCGCCCGCGGAGGGCGAGCGGTGGCCGATCCACCGCGACCCACCCGCATTCGGCGACCTCTCGCCGACGATCGAGATCTTCGAGACCGGGATCAAGGTCATCGACCTGATCGCGCCGTACGTCCGCGGCGGCAAGGTCGGCCTCTTCGGCGGCGCCGGCGTCGGCAAGACGGTGCTGATCCAGGAGCTGATCCACAACGTCGCGCGCGAGCACGGGGGCGTCTCCGTGTTCACGGGCGTCGGCGAGCGCACCCGTGAGGGAAACGACCTGATCATCGAGATGACCGAGTCGGAGGTGCTCGACAAGGTCGCGCTCGTCTACGGGCAGATGAACGAGCCGCCGGGCGCGCGCCTGCGCGTCGGTCTCTCCGGATTGACGATGGCGGAGTACTTCCGCGACCAGGGCCAGGACGTGCTCCTCTTCATCGACAACATCTTCCGCTTCGTGCAGGCCGGCTCAGAGGTGTCGGCGCTGCTCGGCCGCATGCCGAGCGCCGTCGGCTATCAGCCGACGCTCGCGACGGAGATGGGGCAGCTGCAGGAGCGGATCACCTCGACGCGCACCGGCTCTGTCACGTCCGTGCAGGCGATCTACGTCCCCGCCGACGACCTGACCGATCCTGCGCCGGCGAACACGTTCGCTCACCTCGATTCGACGACCGTGCTCGACCGGAGCATCGTCGAAAAGGGCATCTATCCGGCGGTGGATCCCCTGCGTTCCACGTCTCGCGCCCTCCAGCCGGGGCTCGTCTCGGACGAGCACTACCGTACGGCGACGCGTGTCCAGGAGGTGCTTCAGCGCTACAGCGACCTCCAGGACATCATCGCAATCCTCGGCATCGACGAGCTCTCCGACGAGGACAAGCTCGTCGTCACCCGCGCGCGCAAGATCGAGCGGTTCTTCTCCCAGCCGAACTTCGTCGCGGAGCAGTTCACCGGCCGGCCAGGCGAGTACGTGAAGCTCGAGGACACGATCCGCGGCTTCACCGAGGTCCTCGACGGCAAGCACGACGACCTGCCCGAGCAGGCGTTCTACATGGTCGGGGCGATCGACCAGGCGGTCGAACGCGGCAAGCAGCTCAGCGCGGACGAGCAGTCCGAAGCCGCCTAGCCATGGCCGACCACCCGCTGTTCCCGGTCTCGGTCGTGACGCCGGAGGGACCGGCGTTCGAAGGCGAGGCCGAGATGCTGATCGTGCCGGGCGCGGCGGGGGAGATCGGCGTACTCGCGCGGCACGCACCGCTCGTCGCGATGTTGCAGGCGGGCTCGACGCGGGTCCACACCGGCGACGGCAACGTGCACGAGTTCGCGACCGGGCCGGGCTTCTTCCAGGTGCTCGAGAACCGCGCGATTGCCCTCGTCGACGACGCCGTCGCAGCCGGAGAGATCGACGCGGGGCGGGCGCGGACTCAGCTCGAGGAAGCGCGGGCGGAGCTCGAACGCGTCGAGGCGGGGGAGTCGGCGGCCGACCGCTGGCAGCTCGAGCAGCGGATCCGGCACGCGGAGAACCAGCTCACGGTCAGCGGCGCTTCCTAGTACCGGTCGATATCGACGAGGCGCTGGTCGCTGATCCCGAAGTGGTGGGCGATCTCGTGGAAGACGGTTCGCCGCACCTGGGCGCGCAGTCGGTCGGGGTCGTCGCCGGACGTCCGCTCGATTGGGCCGCGGTAGATCGTGATCTTGTCCGGTAGGGCGCCCGAGTAGTACGGCCCGCGACTTCCCCACGGGACGCCCTGGTAAAGGCCGAGCAGGTTCTGTCCCGGCGGGGGCTCGTCCTCGACCGTCACCGCCACGTTCGTCATCTGCTCGCGGATGTCGTCCGGCAGGTCGTCGAGCGCGTCGGTCACGAGCTGGTCGAATACGGTCTCGCGGATCTCGTCCATCCGAGACGATCCTAGGGACCGGCGGGCGCCTGGGCGAGCACGTTCCCTTCGCGGAGTGCTTCCTCCAGTGGAGCCGCGAAGGCGGTGTCGTGCGCTGCTGCGTAGGCATCGCCGAGCTCTCGCTCTGCCGTCGCCTTCGCCTCGTCGAAGAGCTCCTGCTCGCGAGGCTGGAGCTGCAGACCGGCATCGGCGAGCAGCCGGTCGGCGATTCCCGCCAGGTACGCCGCACGGGCTGCATCGCCTTCGAGCAGGCAGAGACGGACGAAGGCCGCCAGCGCATACGCCATCACCTCCTTGAAGCCGAGCTCTTGCGTGATGGCGACCGCTCGCTCGAGCCACTCGCGGGCCTGCTCGAGGTTGCCCGCCCGGAGGTTGTGGCTGCCCAGGTTGTAGGTCGAGATCGCCGCGTTCGGCTTGTGCCGCGACTCGAGTGCCAGCGCCTCCTCCGTTACCTCGATCGCCCGCGCATAGTCCCCTTGCTGCCCGGCAATGTGGCCGAGATTGCCGAGCACGGTCGCCAGCCGAGGCGGAACGTCGAGCTCGCGGAAAAGATCGGCGCTCTCCTCGAGCAGGACGGTGGCAGGCTCCCACTCCTCGCGCGCGGCCGCGGCCGTGCCCAGGTCGCTCAGCAGCCGGGCGATCCAGAGGTCGTCGCCGAGCTCGCGCGCGATCTCCAGAGCTTCCTCCCAGCGTTCCTCGGACACCTCGACCTTGCCCAGACGGAAGGCGATGGTCCCGCTCGCCGACAACGCCCTCATCCGCACCTCCGGCGCCGCCCCAGCCGCCCTCGGCAACGCGTCCTCGAGCCAGCGGAAGCCTTCGCTGAAGTGCCCCCGCACCTCCCAGAAGAGCCTCAGAGAGCTCGCCAGACGCAGGGTGAGCTCGGGATCTTCTTCGAGCGACCACGCCAGCGCGGCACGGATGTTGTCGTGCTCGGGCTGGATTCGGTCGAGCCACTCCTTGGCGTCCTCGCCGGCGAGGGTCTGTTCCACCATCGTCTCTGCGAGCTCGGTCAGCCACTCGGCATGCCTGCGCCGCACGCCGGCGTCCCCGGCCTCCTGCAGCCGCTCGGCTGCGAAGTGACGAACCGTCTCGAGCATCAGGAAGCGGGAATCGCGTCGCCGCAGGAGGTTGTTGTCGACGAGCGTGGCCAGCGTGTCGAGGCTCGTGTCGCAAACCTGCTCGGCGGCCTCGAGCGTGCAGCCGCCTGCGAAGACGCCAAGGCGGTCGAAGGCGAGGCGCTCGTCCTCTCCCAGCAGGTCGTAGCTCCAGCCGATCGTCGCCGTGAGCGTCCGCTGGCGGGCCGGAGCGTCTCGCGGGCCTGTGCCGGGCAGATGCGGCTCGCGCTCGAGGCGCTCGAGGATCTCCGCTGGCGCGAGCAGCTTTGAGCGTGCCGCTGCAAGCTCGATGGCGAGGGGTAGTCCGTCGAGCCGGTTGCAGACGCGAGCGACCTCCGGTGCGCTGGCGTCGTCGAGCTCGAAGGCGGGATCGACCGCCCGTGCCCGAGCCGCGAAGAGCCTCAGCGCGTCGGTCTTGACGAGCGCCTCGAACGGGAGGTCGGCCGCGGGCGTGTCGAACGGCGGCACCGGGTACTCGTGCTCGGCCGCCAGCCTCAGCGGCGCGCGGCTCGTGGCCAGGACGAGCAGCCGCGGCGCGGCGGCGAGCAGGTCGGCGACGAATGGAGCCGCCGGGAGCAGCTGCTCGAAATTGTCGAGGACGAGCAGGATCCGGCGCTCTCTCAGGTGCTCGCCGACGCCCTCGGCGAGGGATCGGCCTCCTTCGCGTACCTCGAGTGCGTCGGCGATCGTGGGCACGAGCAGCTCCGGGCTCGAGACCGGAGCCAGGCTGACGAAGAGCGCGCCGTCCCGTAGCTCGGGCTCGAGCGCCTCCGCGACGGCGAGCCCGAGGCGGGTCTTGCCCGTTCCTCCCGGGCCGGTGAGCGTGACGAGACGAACGCCTTCGTCGCGGAACAGCGCCGCGACTGCCGCCAGCTCGAGCCGGCGGCCGACGAGCGCCGTGGGAGGGGTGGGTAGCGGTCGGGTGGAGCGTGTCGGGGCCGGGGGAGCAGCGAGGCTCGGATCCTGCCGCAGTACAGCCCGCTCCAGCTCCTGCAGGGCACGGCTCGGCTCGAGGCCGAGATCCTCCGAGAGCGTCCGCCGAGCCTCGCGGTAGACCTCGAGCGCGTCGGCCTGGCGGCCGCAGCGGTAGAGCGCAAGCACGCGCTGCTCGAGAAACCGCTCGTGGTAGGGGTGCTCGGCGGTGAGCGCCTCCAGCTCGGCGACGACGGCGTCGTGCCGGCCCGAGGCGAGCTCGGCGTCGTAGCGAAGCTCCAGTGCGGTCAAGCGGAGCTCGTCGAGCCGGTCTGCCTCGGCAGCACGCCGTGACTCCTCCGGCAGGTCGGCGAGCGCGGAACCGCGCCAGAGGGCCATTGCTTGCCGCAGCTCGTCCGTGGCGTCCTCTGCGCGGCCGGCCTCGAGGGCCGCGCGGCCGCGCTCCAGGCCGCGTTCGAAGCGGTCGAGATCGAGCTCGTCCTCGCTCACTGCCGCGCGATAGCCGCGGCCCGCCGTCTCGATCCGCTCGGCCCCCACGGCGCGGCGCAGGCCGTGAATGTAGACCTGGAGCGACTGCACCGCCGACGCGGGCGGCGATTCGCCCCAGAGCCCGTCCACGAGCGCGTCGGCCGACACCACTCGCCGCCGGTTCACAAGCAGCATCGCGAGTACCGCCCGCTGCTTCGGCGCGCCGAGCGCCGCGGGCGTGCCGTCGACGAGCACCTCGACCGCCCCAAGGATCCGAAACTGCGCCGCCATGCCCCTTTTAAGTCCTCCTCAACCGGATCTTAAGCGGCATCTCCGACGCTCCTCCCGAGATCACCTCGAACCCACCGTCATCACGCTCGAAAGGAGCACCGCACGATGAACAAGTCCGAGAACCGCATGTGGGCACTCCCCGGACTGCTCGCCGTCACCCTCTGGATCGTCGGCATCGCCCTTCTCACCCACAACGGCCCGGCCGATCACGCAACGGGGAGCGACATCCTGGCCTGGTACCGCTCGGAGACCAACACGATCCTCTTCGGCGGCTGGCTCTTCATGCTCGGCTGCCTCAGCTTCGTCACCTTCGTGGCCGGCCTGCGCGTGCGGCTTGCCGACGTGGTGGGAGCCTCGAGCCCCCTGCCCGGGCTCGCCCTCGCGGGAGCCGCGATCGCCGCCGTGTGCGGAATGCTCACCGCGGGTGTCGACGTCGGAGGTGCGATCGACAAGAACGACATCGGCCCGTCCACCGCGGCCGCGTTCCACCACTTCCTCGACGTGTTCTTCATCAGTGCCGAGCTCGCCGCGATCCTGCCGGTCGGCGTGGTCGCTGTCGTCGCCTGGCGGACGCGGCTCCTGCCTCGCTGGTGGGCCGCCTTCAGCGCACTCGTCGCGGTCGTTCTCCTCATCGGCCCGATCGGCTGGCTCGGCCTGATCTTCGGCGTGCCGCTCTGGACGATCGGGACGAGCCTGTTCGTCCTGCTCCGCTCACCCGAGCGAGCGCGGGGGACGGAGCCCGCGACCGCCTGAGGTCGTAGGGCGGGAGGCGCGCCGGAAGGGGGACGGCGCGCCTCCCACAGCTACGCGACTTGGCTGGTCGCCCGCGACGCTGCCTCGTGCGCGGGCAGGTAGAGGCGCTCGACGTACTCGGCCACCATCCGCGCCGAGCCGAAGCGTGGCCCGAGCACCGCGATCGACTCCCGCATCAGCGCGATCCACCGCTGCGGCAGCCCCGCGTCGTCCCGCTCGTAGTACGCCGGCAACACCTGCTCCTCGAGCACGGCGTACAGCGCCTCGGCGTCGGCCTCGTCCTGCTCCGCCTCGGTCGCGCCCTCGCCCCACGAGCCCTCGATCGCGAACCCGTACGCCGGCGAGTACGCCTCGGCCCACCAACCGTCGAGGATGGAGCAGTTGAGCCCGCCGTTCAGCGCCGCCTTCATCCCCGAGGTACCGGATGCCTCGAGCGGCCGCCGCGGCGTGTTCAGCCAGACGTCGACACCCTGCACGAGCCGACGAGCGAGTGTCATCTCGTAGTCCTCGAGGAAGAGGACACGCCCCGCCGCCGCCGGCTCGCGCGCGAAGTCCACGACCTGCTGGATCACGTCCTTCCCGGCCTCATCCGCCGGGTGCGCCTTCCCGGCCACGAGAAGCTGAATCGGGCGCTCGGAATCGGCCAGCAGCCGGGCGAGCCGTTCGGGGCGGCTGAGGAGGAGGCTGGCCCGCTTGTAAGTCGCGAACCGGCGTGCGAAGCCGATCGTGAGGATGCCCGAGTCGAGCCGCCGCATGCCGCGCGTTCCGGCCAGGAACTCGAGCAGCCGCCTCTTCGAGCTCAGGTGCGCCGCCCACAGCTCCTCCGCCGGCAACTCACGCGCGCGTTCGAACTGCGGATCGGTGTCGCCCAGCAGCCCTTCGAGCTCGCCGGAGATCCACGTGCGCTGGTGGACGCCGTTCGTGATCGACGTGATCGGCACCTCGTCGATACGCCGGTCGGGCCACAGGCCGTGCCACATCTCCCGCGACACCGCGCCGTGCAGCTCCGAGACCCCGTTCGCGTGCTGCGAGGTGCGGAGGGCGAACGGCGTCAAACCGAAGCCGGTGTCCTCGGGCTCGACCTTCCCGAGCGCCGCGAAGTCGTCCCAGGTCAGGCCGCACCGCGCGACGAGACCCTCGAGGTTGCGTCGCACGAGCTCCGGGTCGAAGACCTCGTTGCCCGCCGGCACCGGCGTGTGCGTCGTGAAGACCGTCGAGGCGCGGAGACGTTCGAGCGCCTCGTCGGGGGAGAGCTTCTGCTCCTCGACGAGCTCGCGCATCCGCTCGAGCTGGAGGAACGCGGAGTGACCCTCGTTCAGGTGGAAGACGGTGGGCGCGAGCCCGAGCCGCCGCAGCACCCGGACGCCGCCGATACCGAGCACGAGCTCCTGCCGCAGCCGGTTCTGGCGGTCGCCGCCGTACAGGGTGTCGGTGACGGCGCGCGCCCAGTCGGGATTCCCCTCCACCTTCGTGTCGACGAGGTAGAGCGAGACGCGACCGACGCGCACGCGCCAGAGGGCGAGCCGGACCGGCACGAGATTGCCGCTGTCGTCCGCGAGCTCGAGGACGGGGGCCATCGGCACGAGCTCGAGCGGCAGCCGGCTCGTGTCGTTGCGCGGATACCGCTCGACCTGGCGGTCGTTCTCGTCGAGCCGCTGCCGGAAGTAGCCGCGGCGGTAGAAGAGGCCCATCCCAACGAGGGGCACGCCGAGCTCCGACGCGGCCTTGAGGTGGTCGCCCGCCAGCACGCCGAGCCCGCCGGAGTAGACCGGCAGGCTCTCGTCGAGGCCGAACTCAGCGGAGAAGTAGGCGACGAGGAGGCTGGACGGGCCACCGCGCTCGCCCCACCAGGTCTCGCTGCCGCGGTCGCGGGCGAGGCGCCGCTGCACGCGCGCCAGCCTCTCGAGGTATCCCGGCTCGAGCGCCTGGGCGAGATCGTCGTCCGTCAGCTCCGAGAGGAGTGCGGTCGGGTTGTGGTGCAGCTCGGCGAAGCGGCGCGGGTCGAGGTCGGCATAGAGGAGCCGTGCCTCGGCGAGCCAGGTGAAGGAGAAGTCGCCTGCGATCTCGAGGAGGGCCTCGCGCAGCGACGCGCCGTCGTATACCTCCGCCACGGAGGGGCACCCTATCGCGCGCGGCTGCTAGCGTTTCAGGTACCCGGAGAGCTTTGACAGGCAGCTTGGCGACCGGGTCAACAAACGCCTAAAGCGCCCGAGAGCGCCGCTCCCGGGCCTTTGTAAGGAGACAGGTGCAGGACACACGGGAACGGCTCGAATCCATCCTCCGGCAACGCATCGCCGTCCTCGACGGCTCGTGGGGCGTGCTCCTCCAGCGTGAGGTGCGTGGGGAGGAGGGCTACCGGGGCGAGTGGTTCCGCGACCACAGCCACGATGTCGCCGGCGACCCAGACCTGCTCAACCTCACCCAGCCGGAGCTGATCGCGCGCATCCACCGCGACTACTTCGCCGCCGGCGCCGACATTGCGACGACGAACACGTTCACCGCAACGACGATCGGCCAGGCCGACTACCACTTCGACGCCGACGTCGTCGAGCAGATGAATCTCGAGGGCGCCCGGCTCGCGCGTGCGGCAGCCGACGAGTGGGAGGCGAAGTCCGGGAGTGCGCGCTTCGTTGCCGGCTCGGTCGGGCCGCTCAACGTCTCGCTCTCGCTCTCGCCTCGGGTGGACGACCCCGCCTACCGCGCCGCGACGTTCGACGAGGTGGTCGAGGCGTACGCGCACCAGATCCGCGCGCTGCGCGGGGGCGGCGTCGACCTACTGCTGATCGAGACGGTCTTCGACACGCTCAACGCGAAGGCTGCGATCTTCGCCGCGCACGATGCCGCGCCCGAGCTGCCGCTGTGGCTCTCGTTCACGGCCGTGGACAAGAGCGGCCGCAATCTCTCCGGCCAGACGGTCGAGGCGTTCCTCCTCTCCGTCGAGCACGCTCAGCCGCTGGTCGTCGGCGTCAACTGCTCCCTCGGCGCCGCCGAGATGCGGCCCTTCGTCGAGGATCTCGCCACGATCGCGCCGACCTGGGTCGCCTGCCATCCGAACGCGGGGCTGCCGAACGACCTCGGGCTGCATGACGAGGGGCCGGAGGAGACGAGCGGGTTCCTCGGCGAGTTCGCACGCGACGGGCTCGTCAACATCGTCGGGGGCTGCTGCGGCACGACGCCGGAGCACGTCAGGCAGATCTCCGCGGCAGTCGAGGGGGTCGCGCCGCGCGTCGTTCCGGAGCCGCGGCCCGCCACCCGGTTCAGCGGGCTCGAGCCCTTCGAGATCACCCCCGACTCCAACTTCACGCTGATCGGCGAGCGCACGAACGTCACCGGCTCCGCCCGCTTCCGCCGCCTCGTGGAGGGCGGTGACTTCCAGGCGGCGACCGACGTCGCGCTCGAGCAGGTGCGCGGCGGCGCCAACCTCCTCGACGTGAACATGGACGCCGACCTGCTCGACGGCGAGCGCGCCATGACGACCTTCCTCAACCTGCTCGCCACCGAGCCCGAGGCGGCGCGTCTCCCGTTCGTGATCGACAGCTCGCGCTGGTCGGTGCTCGAGGCCGGCCTCAAGTGCGTCCAGGGCAAGGGTGTCGTCAACTCGCTCTCGCTGAAGGAGGGGGAGGAGCCGTTCCTCGAGCAGGCGCGGCGGGTTCGCCGCTACGGCGCGGGCGTCGTCGTGATGGCCTTCGACGAGCAGGGGCAGGCCGAGACGGTCGAGCGCAAGGTCGCCATCTGCGAGCGGGCGTACGGCCTCCTGGTCGAGCGGGTGGGCTTCCCGCCGGAGGACCTGATCTTCGACCCGAACATCCTCGCCGTCGCCACCGGGATCGAGGAGCATCGCGGCTTCGCGAAGGCGTTTCTCGAGGCGCTCCCGCTGATCAAGGAGCGCTGCCCGGGCGTGCGCACGAGCGGCGGCATCTCGAACCTCAGCTTCGCGTTCCGCGGCAACGACGCGGTGCGCGAGGCGATGCACTCGTCCTTCCTCTACCACGCGATCCGCGCCGGCCTCGACATGGGCATCGTCAACGCCGGCCAGCTCGTCGTCTACGAGGACATCCCGCCCGACCTCCTCGAGCTCGTGGAGGACGTGATCTTCGACCGGCGTGAGGACGCGACCGAGCGGCTCGTCGAGTACGCCGGCCGCGTGCGCGGCGAGGGAACGCGCCGCGAAGTCGACCTCTCGTGGCGGGAGGCACCTGTCGAGAAGCGGCTGGAGCACGCGCTCGTGCACGGCATCGTCGACTTCATCGAGGAGGACACCGAGGAGGCGCGGCAGCGGGCCGACCGTCCGCTCGACGTGATCGAAGGGCCGCTGATGTCCGGGATGCAGGTGGTGGGCGATCTCTTCGGAGCCGGGAAGATGTTCCTGCCGCAGGTCGTGAAGAGCGCGCGCGCGATGAAGCGTGCGGTCGCCTATCTCGAGCCGTACATGGAGGCCGAGCAGGCGGCGGGGGGCGCGCCGCGGGCGCGGGGCAAGGCGGTGCTCGCGACGGTCAAGGGCGACGTCCACGACATCGGCAAGAACATCGTCGGCGTCGTTCTCGGCTGCAACGACTACGAGGTCATCGACCTCGGCGTGATGGTGCCGGCGGAGCGGATCCTCGACACGGCGCTCGAGGAGGAGGCGAACGTCGTCGGGCTCTCGGGGCTGATCACACCGTCGCTCGACCAGATGGTCGACGTAGCCCGCGAGATGGAGCGGCGGGGGATGGATCTACCGCTCCTGATCGGCGGTGCGACCACGTCGCGCCAGCACACGGCGGTTCGGATCGCTCCCGCGTACTCCCAGCCGGTCGTCCACGTGCTGGATGCGTCGCGCGTCGTGCGTGTCGTGTCCGACTTGCTCGATCCGGGGCGTCGGGAGACTCTGGACGCGGACAACCGCGCCGACCAGGAGCGGCTGCGCGATCTCCACGCGGAGAAGGAGCGGAAGCCGCTCCTGCCGCTGGCGCAGGCGCGTGAGAACTCCCTCCGCGTCGCCTTCGACGACTTGCCCGTGCCGGAGTTCACGGGCCGTCGCGTCGTCGAGCCGGAGCTCGCGACCCTGCGCGACTACATCGACTGGCAGTTCTTCTTCCATGCCTGGGAGCTGAAGGGGAAGTTCCCGGCGATCCTCGACCAGCCGGCCGCGCGCGAGCTCTACGACGATGCGCTGAGGCTGCTCGACCGGATCGTGGACGAGCGTCTCCTCTCGGCTCGCGGCGTGTTCGGCTTCTGGCCGGCGTCGTCCGACGGCGACGATATCGTTGTCGGCGGTGACAACGGAACACCCACCCGCTTCTGCTTCCTCCGCCAGCAGACCGACTACGGCGACTCGCGGCCGAACCGCTGTCTTGCCGATTTCGTGGCTCCTGCAGGAGACCACCTGGGGGCGTTCGCGGTCACCGCCGGCCTCGGCGCCGAGGAGCTCGCCGCCGGTTTCACCGCGGAGCACGACGACTACCAGGCGATCATGGTCAAGGCGCTCGCCGACCGCCTCGCCGAGGCGTTCGCCGAGTACCTGCACGAGGTCGCCCGCCGTGCCTGGTACGAGACCGGCCCCAAGCTCCCCACCGAACAACTGATCGCCGAGCGGTTCCACGGGATCCGCCCCGCCTTCGGGTATCCAGCCTGCCCGGACCACAGCGAGAAGCCGAAGCTGTTCGCGCTGCTGGGCGCCGACGAGGCCGGGCTCGCACTCACCGAGACGTTCGCGATGACGCCGGCGGCGAGCGTGAGCGGCATCTACCTCGGGCATCCGGACGCGCGCTACTTTTCGGTGGGGCGGATCGGGCGCGACCAGGTCGAGGACTACGCGGCGCGCAAGGGCGGCTCGACGGCCGAAGCCGAGCGCTGGCTGCGGCCGAACCTCGCGTACGAGCCCGCGGATGATGATGAGGCCAGGGTGAGCATCGCGTCGGCCTCTTCCGGACTCTGAGCTATCCTCGGGCGAGGCGCCGAGGAGGCGCCGATCTCGTATGCGGACGACGCTGAAGCGTGGAATCGGTCAGGCCGCCGGCCTCAACGGGAACGGGCACTCCACGGCCCCGCCCCTGTTCGGACCGATCACTCGGTACCGGCAACCCGACCCGCCGAGGCGCTCCATCATCGGGGTCATCCTGCGCGGCTTCGGCTGGCTCGTGCTGGCGGTCGTGGTCGTCGCTTCGGGGGCGGCGGGCGGGCTCTACCTGTACACGCACGAGTCGGTAGCCGCACTCAAAGCGGTGGACAAGCCCACGGTCAACGCGGGCGTAAAGCTGCATCCGATCGCGTCTCCGTCCCAGCCGGCCATCGCCCTGATCGCGGGCTACGACCACCGCGCCGGCCAGGGGACGAAGTCGCTCACGGGGTCCAACTCGGACACGCTGCTGCTCGTCCGGGCCGACCCCACGACCCACACGCTCTCGATGCTCTCGTTCCCGCGCGACCTCTACGTGCCGATCTACTGCCACGGCGACGTCGTCTACACGCACGACCGCATCAACTCGGCGTGGTCGACCTGCCCCGGCAACAACGGCCCGCTCGCGACGCTCAACACGATGGAGCATCTGACGGGCCTGCCGATCAACTACCTGGTCACGGTCGACTTCCATGCCTTCAAGCAGCTGGTCAACCAGCTCCACGGCGTGTACATGAACGTCGACCGGCGCTACTACATCCCGCCGCACACTGGGACCTCCGCGATCAACCTCCAGCCGGGCTACCAGAAGCTGGACGGCGGTCAGGCGCTGTCCTACGTCCGCTTCCGGCACTTCGACAGCGACATCTACCGCACGGGACGGCAGCAGCTGTTCGTCGACGCTCTGAAGTCGCGGATGAAGACCGAGCTGTCGCTCTCGAAGCTCCCGCTCGAGCTGCCCAAGCTGATCGGCGTCCTCAAGCACAACCTCGAGTACGTGACCGCCGGCGGCGGGCAGGTTTCGCTGAGCGAGCTGGAGTCCTATCTCGGCATCGCCTACCACCTGCCGCCCGGCCACCTGTTCCGGAACCAGATCCCGCTGGCCGACTTCCACTACTTCGTCACTGCCGGCGGCGCTGACGTGGAGTCCGCCCCGCAGTCGGCGATCAACCAGCAGGTACAGAACTTCCTCCATCCGGACGTCCGCCAGTCGGCGGCGGTCAACGCCCAGTTCCTGGGGCACGCGAAGCCGAAGAAGAAGAAGCGGCACCCCTTGCCGAACTCGAAGATCACCGTCCTCGTCCTCAACGGCGGGACGGTTCCCGGCGAGGCCTCGAACACGAGCTACCTCCTGAGCACGCGCGGCTATACGCCGAAGACGCTGCCGGCGACGATGCAGGCGAACGCGCCCACGGTGGAGCGGCGCACGACGGTGTACTACGACCCCGTCCAGCCCGACGCGAAGCAGGCCGCGCAGCAGCTCAAGCCGCTCTTCGGCCCGGGCACCCACATCGCGCAGATGACGACGGTCATCGCGGACTACGCCAAGGAGGCAGGCAAGCCGCTCACCGTCGTCACGGTGGGAACGAGCTTCACCGGGAAGCTGACCGTCCATCACCGCGTCAAGCTGCCGCCCAAGCTGCCGCCTCAGGTGAGCCCGGGGCTCGGTCTGACCGCTCCCAGGCTGCGCGGCCTCACGCACCGGGTGCACTTCCCCGTCCTGGCGCCCGCCCGGATCGCGCGGTACGCACAGTTCTCGGAGCCGGAGGGTGTCCGTATCTTCAAGCCGCTCCACGGCAAGCACGAGGTCGTGCTCACGTTCGTCCAGCCGGACGGCATCCAGCACTGGCAGATCGAGGAGTCGAACTGGACGACGCCGCCGATCCTCGCCAACCCGAGTGGCAAGCTCGTACACAAGCACCGCACGTACTTCCTCTACACGAGCAGCGGTGCGATCCAGATGGTCGCGCTCCGGACGCCGAAGGCGACGTACTGGGTCGTGAACACGATCCTGAACCAGCTTTCGAACTCGACGATGATCTCGATCGCCGAGAGCCTTCAGCCTCTCGGCCGCTGATTACCGAAGTACCCTTGCGCCCGTGGCTCGGATAGCGATCTTCGGCGCCGGCTACGTCGGCCTCGTCACGGGAGCGTGCTTCGCAGACCTCGGCCATGAGGTCGTCGTGCGCGACGTCCTGCCCGAGCGCATCGAGCGGCTCCGGGCAGGCGAGGTGCCGATCTACGAGCCGGGCCTCGAGGAGGTGCTCGAGCGCAGCCGGGACCGGATCTCTTTCACGCTCGACGTGAGTGAGGCAGTGGACGGCGCCGAGTTTCTCTACGTCGCCGTCGGCACGCCGCCGACCGCTTCGGGCGACGCCGACCTCGGCGCGGTCTGGACGGTGGTCGACGAGCTGCCGCAGGACGTGCAGGGCCGTCCGCTCATCGTGATGAAGAGCACCGTGCCGGTGGGGACCGGCGCGCATGTCCGTGCCCGGCTCGACGCGCGCGGGCTCGACAACGTCGGCTACGTCTCCAACCCGGAGTTCACGGCGGAGGGAACCGCCGTGCGCGACTTCATGGAGCCGGACCGGGTCGTGATCGGCGCCTTCGAGCAGGCCGACGGCGACGCCGTCGAGGCGCTGCACGCCGGCATCGACGCGCCGGTCGTGCGCGCGGAGGTGAGCTCGGCCGAGCTGATCAAGCTCGCGGCGAACGCCTTCCTCGTCACGCGGATCAGCTTCATCAACGAGATCGCCAACGTGTGCGAGCTCGTCGACGCCGACGTCACGCGGGTCGCCGAGGGGATCGGCCTCGACCACCGGCTCGGCCCGCATTTCCTGCGCGCGGGCCTCGGCTGGGGAGGGTCGTGCTTCCCGAAGGACTCGCTCGCGCTCAAGCAGCTCGCCGCGAACTCCGGCTACCACTTTCAGCTTCTCAACGCCGTGATCGAGGTGAACGAGTTGCAGATTCGGCGCGTCGTGCAGAAGCTGCAGCAGCGGCTCGGGAACCTGCGCGGCCGCACGATCGCGCTGCTGGGGCTCGCGTTCAAGCCGAACACCGACGACATGCGCGAGGCGCCGAGTCGGATCATCGCCTACCGCCTGCTCGCGGAGGGCGCCCAGGTGCGGGCGTGGGATCCGGTCGCGCGTCCCGCCGACCTCGAGGATGTCGAGATCTGCGATTCCGTCCTCGCCGCAGTGCGTGAAGCGGACGCTGCTGTGATCGTGACCGAGTGGCCGCAGCTGCGCGAGCTCACGACCGTCGAGGTGCGGGACGCGATGGCGCGACCGCTGATCGTCGACGGACGCAACCTCCTCGATCCCGCAGCGGCGGCCGCGGTGGGCTTCGAGTACGAGGGAATCGGCCGTCCGACCCACTCGACGCCGGAGCGGGAGCTGCAGAGCTGATGGAGGCGTTGCTGCTCGCCGGGGGCAAAGCGGAGCGGCTCGGCGAGGCGGCGCAGGGACTGCCGAAGCCGCTCGTTCCGGTCGCGGGCTACCCGCTCGCCGAGTACGCGGTCGCCCGGCTGGTCGACGCGGGCGTCACGCGCGTGATCGTGGCATGCCGGGCCGGCGATGAGGACGCGTTCGTCGAGGCGCTGTCCGGGCTCGGCGCCGAGATCGAGGCGGTGGGGGAGGTCGAACCGCTCGGCCGCGGCGGCGGGCTTCGGCTCGCTGCGTCGCGGCGGCAAGAGGCGGGGCCGGTGCTTGCGCTCAACGGCGACGAGCTCCTCGACGTCGGCTTCAGCAAGCTCCTCGCGGAGCACGAGCGGAGCGGCGCGGTGGCGACGGTCGTGGTCGCGCAGGTGCGCTCGCCGTTTGGCGTCGTCGAGGTCGAAGAGGACGGCACGGTCACCGGCTTTCGCGAGGGGCCGCTGCTCGAGCAATGGGTCAACTCGGGTGTCTACGTCCTCGGCGGGGAAGCGCTGGAGCTTCTCCCGGAGAAGGGAGACCACGAGCAGTCCACCTTCCCGCGGCTCGCAGAAGAGCGGCGGTTGCACGCGTACCGCCATGACGGCGTCTGGCTGACGGTGAACACGCCGAAGGACCTGCGGCGCGCGACCGAATTCATGGAGGCGCATCCCGACTGGAAGCCGCAGAGGCAGCTCGCATGAGCATCGACTCGCCGAACTACGGTTCCCTCGACCGCTTCGCCTTCGAGCCGCGCCGGGTGGAGAAGCCGTGGGGCTGGGAGCTGATCTGGGCGGATGCCGAGGCGTACGTCGGGAAGATCCTCTTTGTGCGGGCGGGCGAGTCGCTCTCGCTCCAGTTCCACCGGGAGAAGGACGAGAGCTGGTACGTCGAGAGCGGCCGGGCGCGGCTCGAGCTCGGCGATGCGGGGCAGGAGGCGCTGGACGAGGAGGTCGTCACCGCCGGCGCGTCCTTCCGGTACCGGCCGGGCACCGTGCACCGGATCACGGCGCTCGAGGACACGACCATCCTCGAGGTCTCGACGCCGCACCTCGACGACGTCGTACGTCTCGAGGACAGGTACGGACGCGAGGGCACAAGTAGCGCCTGAACGGATCCTCAGCTGGGACGGGTGTGTCAACGTCCGCGACCTCGGCGGGCTGCCGCTCGCCGGCGGCGGCGAGACCGCGTACCGCGTCGTCGTGCGCGCCGACTGGCTACCGGGCCTGAGCGACGCCGGTCGGCAGGCGCTCGTCGACTACGGCGTTTCGCTGATCGTCGATCTTCGACCGGAGCGGGAGGATGCGAACGACGAGTTCGAGCCGCTCCCCGTTCCCGTGCTGCGCCAGGCGATGGATCCACGCCCGGTACCCGCGGCGTGGGACTGGCCGTCGATGCGCGAGGCGTACCTCGCGCTCGCCGATGAGTACCGAGGCTCCCTGGCAGGTGCGTTGATGGCGCTGGGCAACGCCGATCCGCCCGCTGCGATCCACTGCGCCGGCGGCCGCGACCGCACCGGCATCGCCTGCGGGATGGCGCTCTGGCTCGCGGGCGTCGAGCCCGACGTCATAGCGGCCGACCATGCGCTGAGCGACGAGAGCTGGGGGCCGCACAACGACGAGTGGGTTGCTCAGTCGCCCGACGATGCGGAGCGCGAGCGGCGGATCCGGATTCTGCAGCCGGCCGGGCGGACACTCGCCGGGGTGCTCCAGGAGATCGAGGATCGGGACGGCATCCGCAATCGTCTCGTCGCGGCGGGCGCAGACGAGGAGGCGCTCGATCGGCTCGTCGCGCGCCTGCGAGGCGAGGCGTGAGCGAGCGCGAGAAGGTCGCGCAGCAGTACTCGACGAACGCGAACCTGCGGGCGCGGATCGCCCTCCACGACCGCTTCTCGCGGACGACGGTCTCGTATCCGCACTGGATCTTCGACGGCTACGCGTTCGGCGACGACGCGGACGTGCTCGAGGTCGGCTGCGGGGATGCGAACATCTGGCGGGAGAACCTCGACCGCATCCCACCGGGTTGGCGTCTCACGTTGACCGACTTCTCGCCCGGCATGGTCGAGGCTGCACGCGCCGTGCTCGCCGATCGCGCGGAGTACGCGGTGGCGGACGTGCAGGAGCTGCCGTTCCCCGACGCGTCGTTCGATGCGGCGATCGCCAACCACATGCTCTTTCACGTCGAGGACCGGCCGCGCGCGCTCTCCGAGATCGCGCGCGTCCTTCGGCCGGGCGGGACATTCCGTGCGACGACGATCGGGCTCGACCATTGCCGCGAGCTGCGCGAGATCGTGCCGCCGCCGCCCGAGAGCCAGTGGGCGAAAACTCGCGAGCGCTTCACGATCGAGCAGGTGGAGGACGAGCTCGCACCGTTCTTCGTCGACGTCGAGATCGAGCCCGTGCCCGGTCCACAGGAGCTCCACGTCACGGAGCTCGAGCCCCTGCTGGACTTCGTCCGTTCACGCGGCGACGTCGAGGAGGAGGAGCTCGAGCCGCTCCGTCGCGCGTACGAAGCGGAGATCGCGGAGCGCGGTTACTTCCACGTTTCGCGGGCGTCCGCCCGCGTCCGCGCGCGCAAGCCTTGACACAGGTGTGTTAGGGTCACGCGGATGGATGCGCTTCACGTCGGCCCCGCGGCCGCCCGCACCGGCTGGTCCGCCCGGATGCTCCGCTACCTCGAGCAGGCCGGGCTCGTCGTCCCCTCCCGGACCGAGGGCGGGTACCGCCTCTATGGACTGCGCGAGCTGAACCAGCTTCGCTCGCTCGCCGAGCTGCGGAGCCGTTTCGGGCTCGGCATCGGAGACATCTCTTTCGCCGCGCGGTTGCGGCGCGAGCCCGAGCTTCGCGCGGCGATCGACAGCTGGCTGGCCGGTGTCGACGATGCATCCTTCCTGGAATGGGAACAACGGAAGCACGAACGACTTCTCGCCGCATAACGAAAGGAACAGATGGCAGCAACGCAGCGCTACGACGTAAAGGACCTGGCCCTCGCGGAGGAGGGGAAGCGGCGGATCGAGTGGGCCGACCGGCAGATGCCGGTGCTCGCGGCGATCCGGGAGCGGTTCGAGCGCGAGCAGCCGCTCGCCGGCCATCGCATCTCCGCCTGCCTCCACGTGACGACCGAGACCGCGAATCTCATGCGGACGCTCCAGGCGGGCGGCGCCGACGTCGTCCTCTGCGCCTCGAACCCGCTCTCGACGCAGGACGACGTCGCGGCGGCGCTCGTGGCCGAATACGACGTGTCGGTCTTCGCGATCAAGGGCGAGGACAACGACACTTACTACGCGCACATCGAGGCGGCCGTCGACCACAAGCCGCACTTCACGATGGACGACGGCGCCGACGTGATCGGCGTTCTCCACTCGGCGCGGCGCGAGCAGCTCGGCGAGATCATCGCCGGCACCGAGGAGACGACGACCGGCGTCATCCGGCTCAAGGCGCTCGAGGCCGAGGGCAAGCTCGGCTTCCCGATCATCGCGGTGAACGAAGCGCTGACGAAGCACATGTTCGACAACCGCTACGGCACGGGACAGTCGACGATCGACGGGATCATCCGCGCGACCAATGTCCTCATCGCGGGTCAGCGCTTCGTCGTCTGCGGCTACGGCTGGGTTGGGCGTGGCGTCGCCTCACGGGCCCGCGGCATGGGCGCGCACGTGATCATCACCGAGGTCGATCCGCTGAAGGCGCTCGAGGCCTCGATGGACGGCTTCGAGGTGCTGCCGCTCGAGCGGGCGGCCGAGATCGGGGACATGTTCTGTACCGCGACCGGCGACAAGCACGTGATCGCGCGCCACCACATGGAAGTGATGAAGGACGGCGCGATCCTCGCCAACACCGGCCATTTCAACGTCGAGATCGAGATCCCGGCGCTGCGTGAGATGGCCGTCGAGTCGAAGAAGGCGCGCGAGTTCGTGGAGGAGTTCACGCTCTCCGACGGGCGGCGGCTCTACCTCGTCGCCGACGGCCGGCTCGTCAACCTGTCCGCGGCCGAGGGGCACCCGGCGCTCGTGATGGACATGTCCTTCGCGAACCAGGCGCTCTCCCTCGAGTATGCGTCCCGCCATGCGGGCGAGCTCGACCGCAAGGTCTATCCGGTGCCGCCGGAGATCGACCAGGAGATAGCACGGCTCAAGCTCGAGACGATGGGCGTCGACATCGACACGCTCACGGAGGAGCAGGCGCGCTACCTCGCCTCCTGGGACGAGGGCACCTGACCCAACGGGACAGGTCCAGGTAACTGATACCGAGACAGGTCCGGATCGGCCGGTACTCGGCGGCGGTGATGCGAGCTTCCGCTGCAAATCGAGTCGGCCGTGTCCCCTTCGGACCGGTCTTGGTATCTGATACCGAGACATGGCCCCTTTGCGCGTAGGCGAGCTACCGCCCGCGACAATCGTTCGCCTCGAGGAGGATGGGCCGGCGGTCGTCCTCCTCGACCAGCGGCGCCTGCCGGATGACGTCGTCGAGGTGCGTTGCTCCTCGCCCGCCGAGGTCGCAGAGGCGATCCGGACGATGGTCGTACGCGGTGCCCCGGCGATCGGAATCGCGGCCGCGTACGGCATGGCGCTCGCGTCATTGCGGGGAGAGGACCTTCTCGAGGCCGAGCGCGTCCTCGGAGCCTCGCGTCCGACCGCGGTCAACCTCCCCTGGGCGCTCGCCCGGATGCGCGACGAGCCGACCCCCGAGCGTGCCCGCGCGCTCCACGAAGAGGAGGTAGAACGCTGCCGGCGGATGGCCGCGCACGCGGTGGAGCTGTTCCGGCCAGGCACGCGCGCGCTCACGCATTGCAACGCCGGCGGCCTGGCGACCGGCGGCTACGGCTCGGCCCTGGGAGCGCTCCGCACCGCCGCCGAGCGCGGCCTGCTCGAGCGCGTCCTCGTCGACGAGACGCGGCCGCTGCTCCAGGGCTCGCGCCTCACCGCTTGGGAGCTCGAGCAGGCGGGCATCCCGCACGCGGTGATCGCGGATTCGGCAGCCGGGTCGATGATGGCCCGCGGCGAGGTCGACCTCGTCGTCACCGGCGCCGACCGGATCGCCGCGAACGGGGACACGGCGAACAAGATCGGGACATACTCGCTCGCGGTGCTCGCCGCCTACCACGGGATCCCCTTCTACGTCGTCGCCCCCAGTTCGACGCTCGACCCGGGGACGCCCGACGGGTCCGCGATCCCCATCGAGGAGCGCGATCCCGCGGAGCTGACCGACCGCTTCCCGGCCCGCAACCCCGCCTTCGACGTGACGCCAGCCCAGCTGATCACGGCGATCGTGACCGAGAACGGCGTCCACCGCCCGCCGTACAAGGAGTCCCTCCGATGAAGGCCGTCCTGCTCGCGGCCGGCTACGGCACGCGGCTTCGGCCGCTCACCGACGACCGGCCCAAGCATCTCCTCCCGGTCGGCGGCCGGCCGATGCTCGACTGGATTCTCGACTCCGTCCGCGGGGTGGAAGACGTCGACGCCGTCCATCTCGTCACGAACCACCGCTTCGCAGCCGACTTCGAGGAATGGGCCGCCTCCCGCGACGTCGTCGTCCACGACGACGGGACGACCTCGAACGAGGACCGGCTCGGCGCGGTCGGCGATCTCCGGCTCGTGATCGAGACGGCCGGGCTCGGCGACGAGGAGCTCGTCGTGCTGGGTGACGACCTCCTCGAGCTGTCCCTGCCCGGCTTCGTGGAATGGTGGAGAGCCAAGCCGCAGCCGTCGGCAGCAGTACCGCTCCACGACGTCGGAGATCTCGAGCTGGCGACGCACTACGGGATCGCCGCCATCGACGCCGACGATCGCGTCGTCCATTTCATCGAGAAGCCGAGCGATCCGCCCTCGACGCTCGCGGCCACCGTCGCGTATCTCCTCCCGCCGGAGCACGTGCGGCTCGTCGGCGTCTACCTGGACGAGGGCCAGAGCCCGGACAACGCCGGCAGCTTCCTCGGCTGGCTCGCTCGCAACGGGGCCGTCTACGGCTATCGCTTCGACGGCTACTGGTACGACATCGGGAACCACGCCCAGCTGCTCGAGGCGGACAACCGGCTGCGGCGTCTCGCCGGGCTGCCGGAGCGGGACGAGTACAGCCTCGACTGATTCGAGACGCTTTCGGCACAACTCCCGCCGTAGCGTGGAGACGTGCTCGACCTGCTCTTGCCGCAGCGCTGCGTCGTGTGCGGCGGCGGCGGCAGGCAGCTCTGCTCCGGCTGCCGTGACGAGCTGCCCATGCTCGAGCCGCCGCTCTGCGAACGCTGCGGCGCGCCGACGGCATGGCCAGTCGAGCGGTGCCGCGAATGTGCGGGACGCCGCCTCGCCTTCGCGACGGCCCGCGCCGCAGTCGGCTACGACCAGGCGGCGCGCAGGCTCGTCCACGCGTGGAAGGAGCGCGGCCTGCGGCGGCTCGCCGTCGAGACGGCGGAGCTCGTCGCCGAACGCCTGCCGGCGCCCGAGGTGGACGCCCTCACCTTCGTTCCTGCCGACCGCAGCCGGCGCTTGAAACGGGGACACAATCCGGCCGAGCGGCTCGCGCGCGAGCTCGCCGACGCGTGGGAGCTGCCGTGCCTGGCGCTGCTCGAGCGCACGCGCGGCGGGCGCCAGCGCGGCAGCTCCGCAACAGAGAGGCGGACGGTACGCGGCGCCTTCCGTCCCACCGGCGCCTCGCCCGGCCGGGTCGCCGTGATCGACGACGTCTACACGACCGGCGCTACCGCAGCCGCCGCGGCAACCGCCCTCCGGAAGGCAGGCGCCCGCCACGTCGACGCGATCGCGTTCGCGCGTGCACTCCGTCGTTGGTAGGGAACACACAGATGCGGTTAGCTCCGGCCGGAGTAGGGTTAGACACACCGCACAGCAGCGACCAGGGGAGGCGCGATGCAGCTTCACGTCAAGGGGAAGAACCTCGAGGTGAACGAGTCGATCCGGAGCTACGCCGAGCGGAAGCTCCAGAAGCTCGACCGCCGCGTCCACGAATCGACTCTCGTCGAGATCGAGCTCGCGGTTGAGAAGAACCCCTCGATCGCCGAGTCCCAGGTCGCGGAGGCGACAGTCCACCTCAAGGGCCATACGCTGCGCGCGCGCGAGACTGCCCGCGACATGAAGGCCGCGATCGACCAGATCGCGGACAAGCTCGTCCGCCAGGTCAAGGACATCCACGACAAGCGAGTCGGCCGGCGCAAGCAGGTCGAAGAGCCAGGGCTCGAGGCGGGGATCACCGAGAGCTAGGAGCGGAAGGTCCGATCGCTACCCTTGGTTCGTGGAGATCGGCAACCTCGAGAAGGTCCTTCGCGTCGGCGAGGGCCGCCGGATCAAGCGCCTTCAGGAACAGGCCGCATACATCACCTCGCTCGAGCCCGAGTTCGAGCAGCTGTCCGTCGCCGACCTGCAGGGCAAGACCGCCGAGTTCCGGCAGCGGTTCGAGAACGGCGAGACCCTCGACGACCTCGTCTTCGAGGCGTTTGCGGCCGTGCGCGAAGCCCGCAAGCGCGCGTCCGATCAGCGCATGTTCGACGTGCAGCTGATGGGCGGGATCGTCCTCCACGAGGGCGACATCGCCGAGATGAAGACCGGCGAGGGAAAGACGTTCGTCGCAAGCCTCGCGCTCTACCTCAACGGCCTCGCGGGCCGCGGCGCGCACCTCGTCACCGTCAACGACTACCTCGCCCAGCGCGACGCCGAATGGAACCGGCCCGTCTTCGAGTCGCTGGGGATGAACGTCGCCTACATCGAGACGATGATGCCGTTCCCGGAGCGGAAGGCCGCCTACGCAGCCGACGTCACCTACGGGACGAACTCCGAGTTCGGCTTCGACTACCTCCGCGACAACATGGCCGTCAACCTCGAGGGGCTCGTCCAGCGCGGGCACCCCTACGCGATCGTCGACGAGGTCGACTCGATCCTCATCGACGAGGCGCGGACGCCGCTCATCATCTCCGGCGAGCCGGAGACGGCCGCCCAGATCTACAACGACTTCGCCCGCATCGTGAGGCAACTCGTCCCGTTCCGGTCCTCGCCCGGCGATCCGAAGGGAGCGGCCGAGGCTGCGGGCGCCGACTACGAGTTCGACGAGAAGCACGAGACGGTCGGGGTGACGCCGCAGGGCGTCGAGAAGGTCGAGCGCGCGCTCCGCGTGGACAACCTGTACGCGCCCGAGAACACCCAGCTCGTCAACCACCTCTACCAGGCGCTCAAGGCCGAGTCTCTCTACCACCTCGACGTCAAGTACGTGATCCAGGACGGCGAGGTGAAGATCGTCGACGAGTTCACCGGCCGGATCATGGAAGGGCGCCGCTGGAGCGAGGGCCTCCACCAGGCCGTCGAGGCGAAGGAGGGCGTGAAGATCCAGGAGGAGCACCAGACGCTCGCCACGATCACGCTCCAGAACTACTTCCGCCTCTACGAGAAGCTCGCCGGCATGACGGGCACCGCGAAGACCGAGGAGAAGGAGTTCGTCGAGATCTACGACCTCTCCGTGGTCGAGATCCCCACCAACGTCCCCGTGGCACGCGCCGACGAGAACGACCTCGTCTTCAAGACGAAGGAGGGCAAGTTCGAGGCGGTCGCCCGCGACATCGAGGAGCGCACCCGCGAGGGCCAGCCGGTGCTCGTCGGCACGATCGCGGTCGAGACGTCCGAGTACCTCGCCCAGCTCTTGACCCGCAAGGGAATCAAGCACAACGTCCTCAACGCGAAGGAGCACGCACGCGAGGCCGAGATCATCAAGGACGCAGGCCAGCGCGGTGCCGTGACGATCGCGACGAACATGGCAGGCCGCGGCGTCGACATCAAGCTCGGCGACGGCGTGCGCGAGCTCGGCGGGCTCTACGTCCTCGGCACCGAGCGCCACGAGGCGCGGCGGATCGACAACCAGCTTCGCGGCCGCTCGGGCCGCCAGGGCGACGACGGCGAGACGCGCTTCTACCTCTCCGGCGAGGACGACCTCGTGCGCCTCTTCGCCAAGGACCGGATCAAGGGGATCATGGAGCGCTTCAACATCCCGGAGGACCAGCCGATGGAGGCGAAGATCCTCTCCCGGCAGATCGAGGGCGCGCAGAAGAAGGTCGAGGAGCAGAACTTCGTCATGCGCAAGAACGTCCTCAAGTACGACGACGTCCTCAACCGCCACCGCGGGCGGATCTACGAGCAGCGGCGGCAGGTGCTCGAGGGCGAGGACCTCTCCGAGCAGATCAACGGCTGGATCGACGAGGTCGTCGAGGACACGGTCAACATCTTCACCGCGGAGGAGTACGCCGAGGACTGGGATCTCGAGGCGCTCACGCAGGCGATGGCGCAGCTGTACCAGACCGAGATCACGGCCGCCGAGCTGCGCGAGGACCTCGGCCAGATCACCCGTGAGGCGCTGATCGAGGAGTTCCAGACCGATGCGCGTGACGAGTACGCGGCCAAGGAGGAGGAGTTCGGCGCGGAGCTGATGCGCGAGGTCGAGCGGTTCATCGTCCTCCAGGTCGTCGACGTGCGCTGGCGCGAGCACCTCGAGAACATGGAGGCGCTGCGCGAAGGCATCGGCCTCCGCCAGATGGCGCAGAAGGATCCGCTGGTCGAGTACACCGGCGAGGGCGAGCAGATGTTCACCGAGCTCGGACGCATCATCCGCGGCGAGGTCATCCTGCATCTCTTCCACGCCGAGCTGGCGCCCGAGGAGGCGCAGCAGCAGTTCGCCCAGCAGTCGCAGGGCGGGAACGGGAACCTCCGTTACGAGCACGAGACGAGTGCCGGCGCCGACGTCATCGATGCGGCGCTGACCGGTGGTGTGAGTACCTCGGCAGTCGGCGGCGCTGCCGCCGCGCCGCAGACCGTCCACGCGAGCCCGCACGAGAAGCTCGGCCGCAACGACGCGTGCTGGTGCGGCAGCGGCAAGAAGTTCAAGAAGTGCCACGGCGCGTAGCGCCTAGCCCTTCTTGACATATTCCTATATCGGAATATATTACGGCCGTGGCTCGCTCCTCCACGACCGCGGACGTCTTCAACGCAGTCGCCGAGACGCACCGTCGCGAGATCCTGGACACGCTGATCGCAGGCGAGAAGGCGGTCGGGACGATCGTGGACGACCTCTCGCTGTCGCAGCCCCAGGTCTCGAAGCACCTCCGGGTGCTCAGCGAAGTCGGCCTCGTGAGCTCCCGGCCGGAGGGACGGCGCCGGCTGTACCGCCTGGAGCCCGATCGGCTGCGGCCGTTCCACGAGTGGCTTGCCAAGTACGAGCGGGCCCGGAACGAGCGCCTGGATCGGATGGGCGGCTACCTCAAAGAACTCCAACAGCAAGGAGAGTCGCAGTGAGACCGAATCGGCACGGGTCGTCAGTGATCGAGTTCCCGAGCGAGCTCGAGATCGTCACCACGCGAGAGTTCGACGCTCCGCTCGAGCTCGTCTTCGACGTGCTCACGAACCCGGAGCACGTGAGGAACTGGTTCGCTCCATTCGAGGATCAGGTGACGGAATGCTCGATCGACCTGCGCGTCGGAGGGAGCTACCACATCGTCTCCGTGACCCCGGACGGGAAAGAGTGCTCGTTTCGGGGCGTCTACCTGGAGATCGAGCCGCCGACCCGGATCGTCGCGACCTGGTTGTTCGAAGGGTGGCCGGACGCGGAAGCTGTCGAAACCGAGGAGCTGCACGAAACCGACGGAGTCACGAAGCTCACCGTGACGTTGGCGTTCCGCGACCAGGCCGGCCGTGCCCACATGACCAGGTCAGACGGGCAGGAGGACAGCTTCAACAAGCTCGAGGACTACCTGAGGTCGCTGCTCGCCTGAGGCCAGTACCATGGCGCGCGCCATGGCTGACGAGCGCGAGCTTTCGCTGCAGGAGCAACTCGAGGGGATCGGGACCCAGCTCGACTGGGTCCGTGGTTACCTTTGACCCCCCTGCGCTGACGGCCCGCCTCGACGAGCTCGAGCAGGAGCTCGCCCAACCCGACTTCTGGAACGACCAGCAGCGCGCCGCGCGGCTCTCGGCCGAGCATCAACGCACCCAGCGGAAGCTCCAGCGCTACCACGAGCTGGTCTCGAACGTCGAGCTCCTGCTCGAGGGCGCCGGCACGTTCCCCGACGAGGAGCTCGAGCCGGTCCTGCGCGAGGTCAAGGACGAGCTCGAGCGGCTGCAGGAGGACGCGCTCTTCTCCGGCGAGTACGACGCGGGCGACGCGGTCGTCACGATCCAGTCCGACGCGGGCGGCACCGACGCTCAGGACTGGGCGGAGATCCTGCTGCGCATGTACCTCCGCTGGGCTGAGCAGCGCGGCCTCAAGACCGAGGTGATCGAGTCGAGCCCGGGGGAGGAGTACGGGATCAAGTCGGCGACGTTCACCGTCCGTGGCGAGAACGCCTACGGGATTCTCAAGGCCGAGCGCGGCAAGCACCGGCTCGTGCGCCTCAGCCCGTTCGACGCGGCGCATCGCCGCCACACGAGCTTCGCGCAGGTGATCGTCGCGCCGCTGCTCGAGGAGGCCGGGAACATCGAGATCGACGACGACGACATCCGCATCGACACGTACCGCTCGTCCGGCGCCGGCGGCCAGCACGTCAATAAGACCGACTCGGCCGTCCGGATCACCCACATGCCGAGCGGAATCGTCGTGGCCGTCCAGAACGAGCGGAGCCAGTCGGCGAACAAGGACACCGCGCTCAAGATCCTGCGCTCACGTCTCGCCGAGAAGGCAGAGGAGGAGCGGGAGGCGGAACTGGCGCGCGAGCGCGGGGGCGTGAACATGGGCTTCGGCGGCGACACGATCCGCAGCTACGTCCTCCACCCGTATCAGCAGGTCAAGGACGCGCGGACGGGTTACGAGGTCGGCAACGCGCAGGGCGTGCTCGACGGCGACCTGGATGGGTTCATTCGCGCCTATCTGCTCCAAACTGCGGCAGAGGCGTCGTAGACCGCCGGAACCTGCGCTAGAGTGTGGGCCGCTTCGCCCGCACTCACCGGCGCCCGGGCACCACACCGCCCGCCCCCCAACTCGAACCGGTAGACGTGACCGACTTACAGATAGAGAAGCCCATAGTCGTTGCCACACATCTAGAAGAGCCGCAGCCCCAGGCGAAGCCGGACGCAAAGCCGTCCGCGGGCTCGATGATCCTCTTCGAGAGCGTCACGAAGGTCTACGAACCGGACGTCACCGCGCTCGACTCGGTCAGCTTCGGGATCGACAAGGGCGAGTTCGTGTTTGTCGTCGGCGCCTCCGGCTCGGGCAAGACGACGCTCGTGCGGCTCCTGCTGAAGGAGCTCGACCCGTCGGACGGACGGATCATCCTCAGTGGCCGCGACGTCAGCCGGCTGAAGCACTCCCACGTGCCGCGCCTGCGCCGCAACATCGGCTGCGTTTTCCAGGACTTCAAGCTTCTGCCGACGCGCACGGCTGCCGAGAACGTCGCCTATGCGCTCAAGGTGCAGGGCGAGAGCCGCGCCGTGATCCGGCGCAAGGTGCCCGAGGTGATGACGATGGTCGGGCTTGCGAACAAGATGAACTCGCTCCCCGACGAGCTCTCCGGCGGCGAGCAGCAGCGCGTCTCGATCGCGCGCGCGGTCGTCAACCACCCACCGCTGCTCGTCTGCGACGAGCCGACAGGGAACCTCGACCCCGACACGAGCGTCGGGATCATGCAGCTCCTCTACCGCATCAACCGCGCCGGCACGACGATCCTCATGGTCACGCACGACCGCGAGATGGTCGACAAGATGCGCAAGCGTGTGATCGCGCTCGAGGACGGGCGGCTCGCCCGCGACGAGCGGCGTGGAGGCTACACCTCCGAATGAGCCGCGTTCGGCTGTTGTTCTCCGAGGCGTGGGCCTCGATCCGGATGAACCTCTCGACGACGGTCGCGGCGACGATGACCGTGCTGATCGGGATGTGCCTGCTCGGGCTGTTCATCGCGCTCGGCACGTGGGTGCTCTCGTGGAGCGGCCACATCCAGAGGGAGCTGCAGGTGCACGTCTACTTCCAGAGTGACGCGACGAAGCAGCAGGAGCACGCCGTCTTCGCGAAGCTCAGCAGCGACCCGCGTGCGAAGCAGGTCACCTTCGTCTCGAAGGCCGACGCGCTGCAGAAGATGAAGCACGACTTCCCGAAGCTCTTCGAGGGCGGTTTGCCGAGCAACCCCCTGCCCGACTCCTACACCGTCGTTCCGGTCAAGGCGTCCCAGACGCCGCTGATCGGCAAGGAAGTGAGGCAGTCGGGCTGGAGCGGGGTGGACAAGGTCAGTTGGGGGAGCGCGACCGCGAAGCGCGTCCTCACGATCGCGAAGGTGATCTCGCTCGTCTTCCTCGTGGCCGTGATCCTGCTCGTCATCGCCTCGACGCTCCTGATCGCGAACACGATCCGCCTCTCGATCTTCGCGCGACGACGGGAGATCGAGGTCATGAAGCTCGTCGGCGCCACGAACTGGTTCATCCGTGGGCCGTTCATGCTCGAGGGCCTCGTGTGCGGGTTCTTCGGCTCGTTGCTCGCGGTGATCTTGCTCGTGCTCGGGAAGTCGATCGCCCTGCCGTCGATTCTCCCGCACATTGGCGGAGGAAGCTCCTCCGACGTGCACGCCCTGTCGTTCACGGTCAACGCGATCCTTCTGCTTGCCGCGGGGCTCCTCCTCGGCGCCATCGGCTCCGGTGTGACGCTGCGGCGCTTCCTCCAGGTCTAGCGCTACCGCTACCGTCGCCTCGTGGCCCGAGGCAGACATCAACGGCAGAAGCGGCCCAGCCGCAGCGAGCGTTTCCAGAGGCGGAACCAGCCGCCGCGCAAGCCTGTCGCCGAGCTGACCGTCCGTCTCCCCGAACGGCAGGTCGAGCCGGAGACGGTGATCGCGCACCTCGGTCCGACCAACTCGGGCAAGACGCACGACGCGCTTCGCTTCCTCGTCGAGACGGGTCGCGGCGTCTACGCGGCGCCGTTGCGCATGCTCGCGCAGGAGGCGCACCGCCGGCTCGCGGCCGAGATCGGGGCGGAGCGTGTCGGGCTCGTGACCGGCGAGGAGCGCGTCAATCCCGGCGCGCCGATCGTCTGCTGCACCGCCGAGATGGCGCCCGAGCGTGGCGAGACGCTCGTGCTCGACGAGGTCCAGTGGGCCGAGGACGAGGAGCGTGGCTCGGCCTGGACGCGGCTCATGCTCGGCGGCGAGTACCGCCACATTCTCCTGCTCGGCGCGGTCGAAGCGTTGCCGCTCGTCCGGCATGCGTTCCCGCAGGTCGAGGTCCGCTTCTTCGAGCGGAAGGCGCCGCTCGACTGGCTCGGCCGCCGTGGGATCAACGGGCTCGGCCCCGGCACGGTCGTCGTCGCCTTCAGCCGCCGCGCCGTGATTGGGCTCGCGGGAGAGCTGAACCAGCTCCACCCGGGCGCCGTGGCCTGCCTCTACGGCGCGATGCCGCTCGCGTCGCGGCGAGAGGAGATCGACCGCTTCATCGCCGGCCGCGCCGAGGTCTGCGCGGCGACCGACGTGCTCGGCCACGGCGTGAACCTCCCGTGCGAGACGCTTCTCTTCGCCGAGACGACGAAGTTCGACGGGAAGGAGCGCCGCGACCTCGAGCCGTGGGAGATCGCGCAGATCGCGGGCCGCGCCGGTCGCTTCGGCTTCCACGAGCGCGGCCACGTCGGCGTGCTCACCGGCGTCCCGTGGGCGGATCCCGATCCGGATCTCGTCCGCGCGGCGCTCGTGCCGCACGTGCCGATCGAGGACGGTCACCTCGGGTACCGCGTCGTCGACAGCGGCCGCCTGCGCCCACAGCTCTCCGACCTCAACGTCAAGCGTGTCGACGAGCTCGAGCCGGCGCTCCACGCGTGGCGGCACGCGGCCCTGCGCTACTGGAGCGTCGACGGCTGGCTCGAGGTCGAGTCGATCCAGCCGCTGCTCGTGCGACTCGACGCCGTGCGCGACGCCCTGCATCACGCGCGCCGCACGCTCGAGCTCGCCGACGTCTGGAAGCTCGTGCAGGCGCCGGTCGACGAAGACGGTGCGCCGCTGCTCGGCACGCTCGCGGCAGCGCTCGCGGGGGACAAGCCGCAGCAGACGGTGATCGGCTGGATCCTCGACCCGCACCGCCTCGACGCGGCCGGGCTTGAGGAGGCTGAGCAGGCGGCGCGCGAGGCGTCGATCCTCCGCTGGTTCGCGCTCCAGTACCCGGGGGTCGCGGGCGTGACGATCGAGCGGGCGGCGGAGCTCGAGGAGACCGCCGCGACGCGCGTCGTGCGCGAGCTGCGGGCCGAGATCGAGGATCCGACGATCGGCCGCTGCCGCGTCTGCGGCGCCCGCACCGCGCCTTGGGCGGCGCTCTGCGACCGCTGCTTCATGGCTCGCGGCTACCGCAGCGGCGGACGGCGCTAGCGCAGGATCAGCTGGGTACAGCGGAAGAGCGCCATGCGCCGAGCTTCTGCATCGGTGACGGTGGCGTCCCAGATCTGCGTCGTCCGACCGCCGTGCACGAGCCGCGCCTCGCACTCGATCGTGCCCTCGTTTGCGCTGCGGAGGAAGTTCGTCTTCAGCTCGATGGTGGTGAAGCCGGTCGCGCCCTCCGGCAGGTTGAGGATGCAGCCATAGCCGCAGGCGGAGTCGGCGAACCCGACGACGGTTCCCGCATGGAGGTAGCCGTTCGGGGCCATGTGCTTCTCCGCGAGCTCGAGTCGCGCGCGCATCGCGCCGTCACCGGCTTCGTCGAACTCGATTCCGAGCAGCCCGGGGAAGCCGAACGAGCCCATCTCCTGCAGCTGGGCGAGCGTGAGCTCCACGGGCTCGACCCTACACTTGGCTCCCATGGCCGAGAAGCTCATCGTCGACAACCGCCGCGCGCGGCACGAGTACCACCTCTCGGATCGCGTCGAGGCGGGCCTCGTGCTCGCCGGCACGGAGGTGAAGTCGCTGCGCGCCGGAGAGGCGACGCTGCAGCGGGCGTACGCCGAGGTGCGCGACGGGGAGGCGTGGCTCGTCGGCCTCCACATCCCCGAGTACGTGGAGGGGAACCGCGCCAACCACGACCCCGACCGGCCGCGCAAGCTCCTCCTCCATCGCCGTGAGATCGAGCGGCTCTCTGCGGCCGTGGCCGAGAAGGGCTTCACGCTCGTCCCGACCCGGCTCTACTTCCGCGACGGCCGCGTCAAGGTCGAGCTTGCGCTCGCGCGCGGGAAGGAGCTGCGGGACAAGCGGCGCGACGTCGCCGACCGCGACGCGCGGCGCCAGATCGAGCGCGAGCTGAAGGCGATCCGGCGCTAGCTGGTCTTCTCGAGGATGACGACGGGGATCTCGCGGATCCCCTTTGTGTGCAACTCGTACTCCTCGAAGCCGGGCCAGTCGTGCTTCTGCTTGTCCCAGATCCGCGTGCGCTCCTCACCGGCCGCGACCCGAGCATGGACCGGGAACGTCTCGGTGCCGATCTCGACCGATACGTCGGGGTTGGCCACGAGGTTGTGGAACCAGTCCGGATTCGTCGGCGCGCCGCCCTTCGAGGCAAAGACGGCGACCGAGTCGGGCGAGAGCCGCTGGTAGGCGACCGGATTGATGCGCTCGGTGCCGGTCTTCGCGCCACGATGGTGGAGCAGGAGGAGCGTGCGGCCCTCGAAGTAGCCGCCGACGCGTCCTTCGTTCGCCCGGAACTCGTCGATGATCTGCTGATTCCTCTCCGGCATCTCTAGGCCTCCCGACCGTCGAGCCGGATGTCCCACGGCTCGATGCTTTCCAGAAGTAGGTGCGAGTTGTGCCAGGGGTCGCGCGACCACAGCTCGCGGAGCTTCTCCTCCGACGCCGCCTCCATCGCGTGGGCCACGCGGCCGCCCGGGAGCGGTCCACCGAGGACGAGATGCCCGTCGGCGACGAGACGGTTCATGTAGTCGGCGTGCTCCCGCCACAACGTCTGTTGCTCGAGCGGCTTCGTGGAATCGAACTCCGGCCCGGCCTGGCGCAGGGTGACGTGGAACATGGGCACCGCTACCATTCGTACACGAACATACGGGGGCGACCTGGCTTCGACGTGGTCGATCCATCCGGTTGAGCTGCAAGCCGAGGTCGCCGGTTGGCCTCGTAAATCCACCGGCACAATGCAAGTGCGAAGAACGATCTCGCACTCGCCGCCTAGGGCGACCTAGCCGGCGACGCCGCCCCGGGTTGGGCCCGTGGCCCGGAGGCGGCGCCAACGAACGGGCTCGGCGCGGAGGGAGAGCTGATCGCCCAAAGCGCGACACGAAAG
>Ga0207665_10000069_pt1 | contig 66272 bp, 43 predicted proteins | sample LARL112metaG_FD_184351 | JGI IMG/M metagenome (GOLD analysis project Ga0207665, IMG submission 184351) | Corn, switchgrass and miscanthus rhizosphere microbial communities from Kellogg Biological Station, Michigan, USA - LAR L11-2 metaG... | ecosystem: Host-associated > Plants > Roots >... | reverse complement strand
GCAAAGCGGACTCTCGATCTACGGAAGCAATGGGAGAGGCAATAGCATCACGGTTGATGGTGGTGAGGCGAATGACGATGCGGGGGGCGTCCGCTTGAATGTTGGCCAGGATGCCGTGAAGGAATTCCAGATTAACCGCAGCAATTACGACCCTGAGTTGGGCAGCGCAAGCGGTTCCTCTGTGAACATCGTCACTAAGTCGGGCAGCAATGCCCTGCGTGGGAGCGTGTTCGGGCTCTTCCGCAACGATGCGATGGATGCCCGAGACCGGTTTGCTTTCAGCCCCGCACTGGCGGCCGATCCGACTTTCGGCAACTTCAGGCTCGATGCCTCAGGCGCGCCTGTCAAAAACTCTTTGAACCGCCAGCAATTTGGCGCCGCTCTGGGTTTCCCACTCCAAAAGAATAAGACGTTCCTGTTTGGCGCCTATGAAGGGCTCCGCTCTGATGCGCAAGATTCCGTTCCCTTGCTGACTCAGAGCAATATCTTTCTGCCAACAGCATCCCAGGGACCGATCATCGGCGCGCTGGCGACGGCCCCAGGCAATCCCCTTGTGCCCTGCATCAACCCTCCAGGACAACCGACCATCTCTTTGCCGTCGGCAACCTGTGCCTTTGCCCTTCAGAGTCTGTTGACGATCGACCCAACCCAGGCGGGCAACCCGTTTATTAGTTCCGCTCACTTGGCGAATAACCAGTTTGTGGTGCACCAGTTTGAGAAAGATGGAGGACTGTTCCCCTTCCCCATACGCCAGAATGCGGCAACTGCGCGGCTGGATCACTACTTCAATAACTCCAACCAGGCGTTTCTCCGCTACACGTTTGCTCACCTGACGGAGTCAGACCCTGACGTGCAGGCCTTGGTCGGATTTTCTCGCGGCACCTCGGTGCTCAACTGGGACAGCACGATGCAAGGATCATGGTCCCACCAATTCAGCGCGAACGCCGTGAATGAAGCCCGGCTGCAGTGGAACTGGTACCAGTTCAACGTGGATACGAATGACCGAGGCGGCCCCGGGTTGGACGTCCAGGGATATGGATTCTTCGGCCGCGGCATTTTTCTGCCCAGCCATACCACAGCGCGCCGTTATGAATTCAGCGACAATTTCACCCTGATTCGCGGCCACCACACGATGAGAATGGGTTTCTACGAATTGATCCGCGGGAATAACACGACTTCTGACACGTTCTTCGCCGGGCGATTTGAGTTTCTTGATCTGCCGGGTTTCGCGCTCAGTAATTGTTTGCAGTTTCCATCGGCACCCATCGCTCAAGGGGGATGCGGGCTGTCAGCCGCGGTAAGTCCAGCACCCATTAGCACCCTTCAGGCGTGGAGCCTGGGTGCGCCTGCGTTCTATGAGCAGGGATTTGGCGATCCGCGATATGTCCAGACCCGGCCATTTACTGCCGCGTTCTGGCAAGATACGTGGCAAGTTCACCCTGGCTTTACGCTGAACTACGGCCTGCGCTATGAACTGGATTCCCAGTCGGGACCACTGAACACGTACAAGAAGAATTTTGGTCCACGCGTGTCTTTCGCCTGGGTCCCATTTGGTGACCGCAAGACGGTGGTGCGCGGCGGATATGGTGTCTTCTATTCCCCAATCTATTCGCAGATTCCCAACGTCGTGAAGACGCTGGGCGACGTTCATGGTGTTCGCCAGATCGCCAATACTCTGGTCTCGATCCTCGGCACTCCCCCGGCGAATTCGGAGATGATCTACGGCGCGTTGGCGCCGAAAATTCTTTGCGGTCAACCCGTCGCCGGAGCAAATTCCTGTATCACCCAAGCCGATCTGGCCCCCTTCGTCACGGTGAGCAATACGGGCCCACCGCCCCCGGGGACGGTGCTCTTCTTTGGGCAGCCTGGTTACCGGAATCCTCAGTCGCAGCAGATATCGCTCGGAGTCGAGCGAGAACTGGGAAGGAGCCTGTCCGTCTCAGCAAACTACATCTATGTGCACACGACGCACTTGCCCTGGGCGATTGACAAGAATCTATTGGCGGGAGCTCCCGTCGTCAGCGGCGCGCCGGGGGCAAACCATCTCCCCACCAATGGACTTCCCTTCCAGAATTGGGGAGCGGCGCAGTGTGTGGCTGATCCGGGGCTTTGTTTTGCGGATCCGACGCACACCATCCTTCAAAATAACGAATACGCCTCCGTGGCAAACGCTGTTTACCATGGCGGCATTCTCGAAATTAAGAAGCGTTTCACCGACAACTTCACCCTGATGGCCAACTACACGTATAGCAAAGCCATCGATGACTCTACCGACTTCAACAGCGATTATGCTGCATTCAATGAAGTAGATTTGGCCGCTGAACGAGCCCTGTCAGACTTTGACCAGCGCCACAAAGTGGTGATCGCAGGCGTACTCGAGAGTCCATGGCGAGAGTCTCCTCTTCTCTCGGGTTTTGAGCTCTCTCCAATTGTCACCTACAACAGTGGCCATCCTTTCAATCTGCTGGCCGGTGCCGACGTCAACGGCGACAACCACTTCACGAATGACCGTCCACCCGGCGCCTCGCGTAACAGCGGCCTAGGCCCCGACTACGTCGCGCTCGACATGCGCTTGACCCGCACCTTCAAATTTGGTGAGCAGCGCGCTCTCCGATTTATCGCTGAAGGCTTCAACATCACCAACCGCGCCAACTTTGCAAGAGTCAACAACATCGTAGGTGCGGCATTCGGTCCACCATTCAACGTGCACGGTCTTGCCTCGCGAACGCCCAGCCAGCCGCTCGGCTTTACCACGGCCCAGCCGGCACGGGAGATCCAGCTTGGCGTTCGCTTTGACTTCTGAGGAAGAGGAAGGATGCGTGGGTGGCTAGAAGGAATCTGGGACTGTGGCTACGCGATGTTTGTCACATTTCGCCAAGCGCCGCGCATCCTTCAGTTTTTTTAGGTCAGTCTTAGGGGGCGGATGAACACTTCAACAGCCAGGCGAGACATCTACGCTTTAGGCCATTCCGAGCATGAGCTCGAGCGCCTCACCCGTCAGGCAGAGGTATTTTTGCCGTTCACTCGCCAGCTTCTCGAGCAAGCTGGGATCGGGCCAGGCATGCGAGTTCTCGACGTGGGCTCTGGCGCGGGAGACGTCTCCTTTCTGGCCGCAGACCTCGTCGGTCAGGAAGGCAGCGTCATCGGTGTCGACTGCTCAGAGGTAGCAGTTGAGTGGTCAAGGGCGCGCGCCCGATCCCGAGAGCTCGGAAATGTAAGCTTCCTGCTGGGCGATCCAGCCGACATGGAATTCAGACAACAATTTGACTCGATCGTGGGCCGGTTTGTACTCATGTACTATCCCGATCCGGTCACTGCAATTCGCAAACTGGCGCGACATCTCGCTCCCATGGGATTAGTCGTGTTCCAAGAATTCGATATGGACTATGTTCGCAGTCGGCCATCCGCACCGACCTTTGAACGTGCAGCAGAAATAATGAAGAGGACTTTGCGCGTGGCTGGAACCCGAATCGAGTTGGGATCTGATTTATACCCAGTATTCACGGCGGCAGGGTTGCCTGAACCTTCGCTGCGAATGGACGTCTTGATCGGCGGGGGCGCGGAGTTCCAAGGCTATGATCTTATGGCGGGAACGATTCAAAGTCTACTGCCCGTGATGGAAAAGTTGGGGATTGCCAGCGCCTCGGAAATCAATGTTCCGACTCTGGCCGCGCGGATGCGCGATGAAGTGGTCGCCGGGAAAGGGGTCGCCCTCTCACCCGCGCTTATCGGAGCGTGGTCTCGTAAATCGGGCTCAGGTTGACGATTTTGTGGCTTTCGAGGATGGAAGAAACAGGTTCATGCTGCCTCGCTGCGCTCTGAAGATAAGCAATTTCGGGGGCTCACACGGCATTGGTGGAAAGGCGACAGCAAGATTCGAGGATCATTTCTCGGGTGTTGCGATCCGGAAGCGTTCAGATGGCACCGGCTGCATGAATCTGACAAGTCGGCTATTGAGAAATGACCTTTGTCGCGCCCGGGGTGACGGACTACACAGGAGTACAGCGGCGGGGCCGAAGAAGCAATGGACGGGGCAGAGACCTGGTTTGAAAGTCTGCGCCGAGTGAACTTGGAAGCACAGCTCCCGATTGACATCGCGTGTCCACATTCAACCGCGCGGTCCGTCCGAACGCTGGTGGTGCTGCGATCCTAGCTTTCGTTTTCTACGTATGAGCATGTCGTTCTATACTCCTCGACACGACGGATAGAGACTTTTCCCTCAGGGGCCGACCGACGTTCAAAACGGTACCCTCCAATGAGCGTGATGTTCCCCGTTTCACGCGTCGCGAGGGGATGACTTTTGGACGGTTGGTCGACAAACGACAAAGCGCTCGATTCCATTCCTGCAAAGATGGAGCGAGGATTGTCGGGCGGAGATCCGAGGAACATAGTTAAAGGTCTCCGCGGAGACTCCGAAATTGTGCTAATTTTGTGCTAACGAATGTCTGGAGACACGTTTTCGTCGTTTCTACAGCTAGTATGAATCAATAACTATGAGGGTTCAAATCCACCCCCCGCAACCAACCACTCTACTGAATCAAAAGACCTGCCACGTTTTCATCCAAGCGTTGCGTTTCCAACTTGGGCACATTGGGGCACAAAATTTCGCTTAGCTTGCTGGCAAGGAACTATGCGGAGTTCTTGCGGGCAGCCTGCGCTGGCTGCTTCTCTGCGAGTAGCGTTGGCCGAATGCCCTTCACTTCCTCGACATAGGCACGCAGCACTTCAGCGACACTCCAGGCTTGCGCCACGCATCCCACAGGGCGCTGAGGTGGGTCGCCATCGAAGATTTCTGAAATTTGCCCCAACCCTCCATCTCGGAGGTGGTCTTTTAATGAAGTCAGCCAGTCGGACGCTTGGCGACGGGATGCATCACTGCCTCCGTTCACCTTTATGTATGCCGTGATGAAAGGGCGCATGAGCCACGGCCAAACCGTTCCCTGGTGGTAAGCACCGTCACGCTCATTAGGGCCGCCCGTGTATCGACCACGATACTGCGGATCGGTGGGTGCCAGGCTGCGCAGGCCGTACGGCGTAAGCAGGTGCTTTTGAACTTTTTGCACCACGCTTTTCGCGCGCTCGGGCGACAACATGCTATGCGTCAGGCTGACCGCGAAGATCTGGTTTGGGCGGATCGACGGATCTGGTGGCGCTTCGTTTGTAACGTCGTATAGGCAGCCGGCCTTCTCATTCCAGAAGAGGCGATTGAAGCTCCCACTCGCAACCGTTGCCAGATTGCGGTAATGCTGCCGGCCCGTCTCGTCGGCGAATCTGTTGGCCAGGTCTTCCATGATGCAGAGTGCGTTGTGCCAGAGCGCCTGAATTTCCACCGGCTTACCGCGACGGGGAGTCACGACCCAGTCGCCGACTTTGGCGTCCATCCATGTGAGTTGAACGCCTTGTTCGCCCGACGCCAGCAGTCCGCTGGAGTCAACTTTGATCCCGTAACGCGTCCCGCGCATATGCCAGGAGATGATGTCGACCAACACGGGATAGAGTTCGTTGCGTACAAATTCGAGGTCGCCGGTGTAGGCGAGATAAGTTCGCGCGGCTTCGAAGAACCAGAGCGTTGCGTCGACGGTGTTGTATTCGGGGGTCTCGCCGGCATCGGGAAATCGGTTGGGCAACATGCCCTGATCCACGTACTGCGCAAAGGTGCGAAGGATGCTGCGTGCGATCTGAGGCTTGCCGGTGAGCAGCGTTAGACCAGGCAACGCGATCATGGTGTCGCGCCCCCAGTCGCTGAACCAGTGATAACCGGCAATGACCGTTTTCTGGTCGCCTCGAGAAACGATGTACTGATCGGCGGCAACCGTAAGATCGCGCACGAAGGGATCGTCGGCGGGGGATGATGCGACTACGCTTTTGCGGCGCGTGATCTCGGCTTCTCGCAAGTTACTTGCCTGAGTGACATCGCGCCATTCAGTGGAGGCGATGATTGCGGCGTAGGGGCGCAGCTTCAGGTCGAAACGCAAAAGGCAGGGATTGAAGAGATCTTCCGAAAAATCGAGACCACGTTCTCGTTCGGCATCGTACTCGAAGTTCCTGTACCACTCAGCTGTTGTTCGCAGCTCAACAGCGCTGTGCGCCAAATGAAGAGAAGGCAGTCCCTGATAAGGGGCGATGGTCGCGAGACCCGGGCGTTGCTCTATCTCTCGATTAATCGCTACGTTCTCGTGGGTCGTGCTGTGGTAATCCCGGAAGGCAATCAGCGGCCGCACTTCCAGCCGCAAGTTTTGAATCCGCTGCGAAGGATTGTGCTTCGTCAAATCGTATTGAACAACCGTGCTGTTTTCACCGTGAATCATGAACACGGTCTTCTCGATCTCAATTCCTTCGATTTCATAGGTGAATACGGGAAACGGATCGAGGCGGAATTGTTTCAGGTATCGAAAGCCTTGCGGATGAACGACCGCGGGATAACGGTTGGCGGAAAGATCAAAAGGCTCGTTCTCAATGAAGAATGTTTCTTCCAGTTTCGAAAGCATGACAACGCGGCCCACCGGCGGTTTCGTTGCGGTCACCAGCAACCCGTGGTAACGACGGGTATTCAGCCCGACAATCGTCGACGAAGCAAAGCCGCCGAGTCCGTTTGTCTCAAGCCACTCCCGGCGGAGTGCGGCTTCCAGATCACCACAGGTTTCTTTTGTGAATTGAATCATGATCGGTCGCTTCCGTAGATACCTCTTTCGGTAAGAATACTTTGATGGCCCCGCTCGGCGAAGTTTGTGGGGCTCCCTATAGTTCTCCAAGCTTTCACCGGATCCGGTCAGCTTGCTTGATCAATCGGGTAACTCCGCTCGGCTGAGGCATAGCGCCACACCGATCTTGAAGAATTCGCGATTGGCATTCACCGCTCTGTTGCGTTCGCCAAGCGCCAGCCCAGCGTGTTGAATTGTTCAACACTTGACAGATTGAACATTTGGAGCCAAGATGTCGGCCCAAATTCTCCTTCCGAATCGATGGAACGCGTGCAAATTCACCGAACCAGCGTAGCCGACCAGGTTGCCGGCATTCTGAGGCAAAGAGTCCTGAATGGTGAACTGCGTCCGGGATCGTCTCTTCAAGAGATCGCGCTTGCCGAGTCGCTGGGGGTGTCACGGAATACGATGCGCGAAGCCATGCGCATTTTGTCTCTGGAAGGCTTGCTGAAGCGCAGCATCCACCGGGGCATTGCAGTCGCACAGTTGTCACTTCAGGATGTGCAGGAGATTTATCACGTGCGCCGGGTGCTCGAGATCTCCGCCATTCATGCAGCAAAGACGCCGGCGCTGGAACTGCTCCACGATTTGCTGACTGCCCTTGAACAATATGAAAGGGCGGTTCGAGCGCGCGACTGGGTCAGCGCAGTGACCCACGATTTGCACTTTCACAGCCTTCTCATCCGCTTTCTCGGGAACAGGCGGCTGGAATCTTTCTATCAGAAGACGATCGCAGAGTTGCGGGTGGGGATGGTGTTGGTTGACCAGCGGCATGACCATCCCGGGATTCTCATTCCCGTTCACCGCAAGCTGTACGAGTTGCTCAAGGCCGGGAAGCTGAAGGAATGTGCCAAAATCCTGTTGCAACACTTGGATGATTCTGAGTCCAGGCTGTCGAGAGTAATGGACAATCACCGCGCGGCGAAAGCCGCAGAATCGCGGGAGTCGCGGTCAAAAACCGGTTAAAACCTGCCCGAGTCCATCATCAAGGAGACGACGATGAAGTCGAACTGCAGTCCTCTGAGGAGCAAGCTTCGCGCACGTGTGTTGACAACCCTGTTTGCGGTCGCCCTGTTGGTGGCTTCGGTTTCGGTTACGGCGCAGGTCGTGTCGGTAAACGTGCAGGGGCGGGTAAATGACTCGAGCGGCGCAGCTATTTCGCAGGCAACCGTAACGGCGGTGAATGCGGCCACGGGGCTGAGTCGCAGCACGACTGCTGACGCAGTGGGCGAATACCAGATCCCGCTGTTGCCACCTGGCGATTACACGGTCACAGCGGAGAAGACCAGCTTTGGGAAATCGGCAAAGAAGATTCACCTCGACATCGGCGCAGCCGGCAGCCTGGATTTCTCGCTGGCTCCAGGGCAGGTGATCGCGCAGGTGGAAGTGCAGGATGTGGGAGAACTGGCTGAGCCAACGCGAACGACCGTTAGTTCCGTAATTGACGAGCAGAAAATTGAGAACTTGCCGGTCAACGGCCGGCAATTTATCGACTTTGCGTTGCTGGCTCCGGGCGTCACTATCGGCGATACGACTTCGGGCAGCACGGACGTGATCATCGAGCCGGTTACCAAACTCTCGTTTGCCGGGCAGAACATTCACTACAACTTCGTGGCCATCGACGGCGCGGACAACATGTCGACCGCTTCCGGGATTCAGAAGACCACGCCTTCGCAGGAGGCTGTGCAGGAATTTCGCGTCATCAACAGCGATTACAGCGCGCAATTCGGGAGGGCGGTGGGCGGGATCGTCAACATCATTACCAAGAGCGGATCCAATCGACTGCACGGATCGGCCTACGAGTATTTCCGCAACGACGCGATGGATGCGAAGAACGCACTGGCAGCTGGGTTCAACAAGCTGCGCCAGAACCAGTTCGGCGGCACGCTGGGTGGTCCGATCCAGAAGGATAAAACTTTCTTTTTTGGTAACTACGAGGGCCAGCGTCATGTCGAGTCGCCGTTCTATAACTCGGCTGTGCTGACGAACCTGACCGACATCAACAATACAAAAGTAAACTTCTTTGGTCTGCCCGCTGAAAATCTCCAGGTGAACCGAACGATCAACTACGACAACGTGCTATTCCGCGTCGACCATACCTTCAGCGACCGAGAAGTCCTTTCTGCACGGTACTTCTTTAATGACCAGCGGGGGACCAACCTCTCTCCTCTGAACGATGGGTTCGACCTGCCCTCTGGTTTCAAGAACAATACCTTCCGCGATCAGTCTTTGGTGGGAAGCCTGACCTCGATTTTTTCGTCGTCCCTGGTGAACGACCTGCGCGTCCAGTATGCGCACCGGAACTTTGACTTTCCCACGGTCAGCACGCAACCACACTTGGAAGTTTCCAACGTATTCACGATGGGCGTTAACCGCGGGAATCCTGACCTATACACGGAAGGGCGATTCGAGATCGTGGATAGCGTGACGAAAACCTTCGGCCAGCACACGTTGACCTTTGGAGGGGACTTCAACCATGTGAACACGACCGAGTCTTTCCCGTTGTTCTACCCGTTTGAAGCGGACTTCGGCAGCCTGGATGCTTTTAAGGGAACTGACTTTGTGGGGGCACCGCACCCGTTCGTGATCTTCTTTGAGCGGTTCGACGCGGCATCGGGCTTTAATGAAACTTCGTACAACACGTCGGTATATCAGGGAACGGCGGTGTCTCAAGCGGTCCGCAACCAGGCTAAGGGCACGCTGGGCCACACCTACGAAGGCCTCTTCGTTCAGGACAAGTGGCGCGCAACCAGCAATCTGACGCTGAACTACGGACTGCGCTGGCAGGGCGAGACGTGGCCCAGCGCCGCGCTGAAAAACCCCATGAAGAACTTCGATCCGCGAGCGGGCTTCTCGTACGCGATTCCGGGTAGCCATTCCGTCGTAGTTCGCGGTGGTGCGGGTTTGTTTCATGGGACGATCCCGTCGCCGCTGCTGATGTGCCAGATCCCATCGTGCGGCGGGACCATCGGGAAATTTCCGGGTCGGGAAGATAAGCAGGATGACCTGAATGCCAAGACGCGGCTCTCGGCGTTTGGCTCCGATCCATTCACCATGGCCGGAGCGTTTGCGGGCATGGTCGGGCCGGGATTGACCACGGCAGCCTATCCTCTACCTGCACTGGACGCGGTCATCGTACGCTTCGCCAAGGATCATAAGCCGGCGTATGGAGCGCAGGCCAGCCTGGGTATCGAGTTCCAGCCGTTTAAGGACGCGGTGCTCGACATCACCGGTCTCCATGTACGCGGGATCCATTTGGGAAGTTTTTACAACGTCAATCAGCCTGATCCCTCGGGTCAACTCCCCTTTCATGATTCCCGTGGTGGTATTGGGATGAAGAACATGTACTGCGCAAATTTTCCGTGCACACCACCCGTGATCGCTCCCGGCGTGCGCTGTGCAGTCTTCACGGGCTGCGCGGTGCCCTCCGGCTTCCTGGGATTCGCGGTGGATTTCGAGGCGGACTCCAAGTGGGATTCGCAGTGGGATGGTTTGCTGGTCACGTTCAACAAGCGCATGACCAAGCACGTGGGCTGGGGTATGAGTTATACCTGGTCCAAAGGAATCGACAATGGACCCAATCCGAGCTTTGTGCTCATCCCGCAGGACACTTGCTGTTTCGACAAGGAACGGGCTCTCTCAGCGGACCACGTTGCGAGTCGGTTCGTGGGCAATGCAACCTTCGCTGGGCCCACTCACATGAATGCTCTGGTAGACAACTGGCGGATGGGAATGATCGTCACCCTGCAGACTCCCCACTATTTCACCAAATTTGCCGGCTTCGATTCGAACGGCGACATCTTTGGGAATAATGACCGTGTCGGCATTGAGGGTCGCGACACTTTCCGGGGAGACACCTTCCAGAGCGTTGATCTGCGGCTTTCGCGGACGTTTGCCTTGCACGAGGGAATCAACCTGCAAGCGATGGCGGAAGGCTTCAACCTGCTGAACACCCTGAACGTGAATTACTACAATACGGCCTACGGAGCATCTGATTTCTGTCCGGCTGGCGGTCCCGCCTACTGTCCCGCTGGCCCGCTCTTCAAGGAGGGATCGCCAAATCCGTCGTATGGAACTCCGAGATCCATCTTTAACCCGCGGCAGATTCAGCTGGCACTAAAGCTGACCTGGTAGACGACCATGCGATTTGGCATCTACTGCGAAATCCAGACTCCCCCCGGCAAGTCGCACTACAACATGATCTGGGAGATCATGCGGCAGATCGAACACGCCGATGACGCGGGCTTCGACGTCTATTCCGTGATCGATCATCACTTCTTTCAGAAGTTTTCCATTTCTGCGAACCCGTTGGCGATGTTCGCGGCGGCTGCGCAGCGAACGCGTCGCATCCGCTTTCGAACCGCGTTGCACACCCTTCCGTTGGAAAATCCTATGCGGTTGGCGGGTATGATCGCCGAAGCCGACATCCTTACCAACGGTCGCCTGGAGTGCGGCTTAGGGCGCGGTCATGCCTGGCTTTTTGGCCCCTCGGCCCTGCCGCTGGAAGAAAGCAGGCCGCGTTATGACGAGGCTGTAGACATTCTGGAATTGGCATTTTCGAAGGAGCAGTTCTCGTACGACGGCGAGTACTACAAGGTGAAAGATGTTCGCGTTGTGCCTAGGCCACTCCAGAAGCCGCATCCGAAGTTCTACACGGGTGGCACGAGCGACATCACGTACCAGAGGGCGGGGGAAAAGGGTTGGGGAATCTTCGTGCCGCCTCTGCTTCCTTGGAAAGTTCTCGAAGCGCCCTTGAACATCTACAAGAAGGCCTGCGCAGAACACGGACACGACCCCGATATCGTTTACATCCGGCCGGTTTATCTCGATGACGATGAGTCGGTGATTCGGCGGGAGGTCGAGCAGGCACTACTGAACTTCCTTGCTTTCAATGCTTCGCCTGTGGAGTCGTTGCAGGACGAACAGAAGAAGCAAGAGCTGCGGGCCAAAGGCTATAGCTTTTACGCCAGCGGTGCGCTGGAATCTCTAACCCGTCTGACGTACGACGAGATCGTGGATCAGGAAATTGCCTTCATCGGAACTCCGGAGAAGGTCGTCCGGCAAATCGAAAACCTGCAAGGGAAGGGCGGCATCGGCGAACTGGCGATTGTGTCCAATTTTGGCGGGCTAGAAAATTGGAAGAGCATCAAGACGCAACAGTTGTTCGCCCAGCGGGTGATGCCGGCTTTTCGCAGGTCCGCGGCAGAAGTGGCGGCCGATTGACCGCAGCAATTTGCTCATTGGCAGAACTGCAACAAGCAGCCTCGCAATGTCTACCCAACTAGGTTCGACCCAGATCACCGAAACCTTTGCGCCGATGAGCGCGCGTCGGCTTCTGGTTTTTGGTGGGATTGCCCTGATCGCGGTTGGCATGTTGTTTGGGGACATCTTCGCGGTATTTGTTCTCCATCAAAACGGAGGACAAACAGGGCAAGCTCTGTTGGCTGCCTCGGAGGCGGCGAGTGCAGGGAATACCCTTGCCGTGAAGCAGGCCTTCGAGCGGATCGGTGGCTTGCTGGAGGATCACGGGACGAAGGTCGATACGCACGTTCACATGACCGATGCCGGGTATCTAGCTCTGCTGTTAGCTCTGATACAGCCGTACCTAGCGCTTCCTCAGAAGCACAAAAAAATACTGGCAAGACTGTTCCTCGCGGGCGGACTACTCCTGCCAGTTGGAATTTTTCTGATTCATTATGTGGGCCTTGCGTACAGTCCGTTCGCCGCGATCGGTTGGGCGAGCGTGCTGGCGGACTCTGCGGGGGCCGCATTGATCGTGGTTATCATCGCGGAAGCTTACGGGCTCTGGAAATGGTTGACGCGTCGTGGTCCCGCGGACGAACCGGACTTTCCCGCCAGCCGAACATGGGAGCGTCGCACCCTGATGAGTGGGGGAACAATCTTGATCCTCTTGGGTTTCCTGCATGGCGGGTGGTACGCAGCCGTGGATCTATATCGGCATGAAGCCCGTGAGGCACAGATTTTGAAGAATATGCTGGACGCGGCAAACAATGGCGGCGCCGGTACCGTCGTGCAAGTGGCAAGCTACGGCTCATTGGCTGCCGAAAAGGCGGTAAAGATCGCTGCACACTCACACGTAATCGAGTTCGGTCTTCTGGCAATGTTGCTGTCGTTTGTGCAGCCCTATGTTTTCCTGACTGAGCGTTGGAGGCGACGTTGGGTCTTGGTCTTGCTTTTCGGGTCGTTCTTGCTGCCTCTGTTCGTGCTGCTGGAGTTAAACCTCGGGCTGGTGGCGGGAGGCGTCGCCGATATTGGGGGCTTATTGGTGATTGTTGCCTTGGTCGGCATGCTTGTGGGCATCCTCCGCTACAGTGGACATCTGGATGCGGCCGAGGGAACTGTGCGATGAGTTCTGCACGCAAGGTCCTCATGGTAGGCGGCCTCTTACTGGCGGCGTTCGGAATGCTCTATGGGTTGCACTACGCAGTCTTTGTGGAGCATCAGACATTGGATCGAATGGGAGCATCGCTCGCCCAGGCGTTTGCGAGCGCGTCGCAACGAGACAGAGTCGCAGCCAACAGCGCCATTGATGCTTATGCCTCGACTAAATACGACTATCTCCGGCAGGTGGACGTACACTCGCACTGGATTGGCCTGGGCATGTTGCTGATCGTACTCGGGGCGGCTTTCGATAGCGTAGCGCTCAGCGCCCGTCTGAAATCATCGCTCGCCGTAGCACTGGTGACGGGTTCGTTCGTTTTCCCGATGGGAGTGATCCTCCAAACCGTAAGCCATGGGGCCGTGTACGCCTCGTGGTTGGCGATTTTCGGCTCGGCAATCGTCACGCTGGCCCTCGTCGCGGTAGCATGGGGATTCGCGCGCCTTGAGCGATCTTGAGAAATTGTTGTAGAGCACTGGACAACGAATGTATCCACGATCATTTCATTATCATCGTGCTGCTTCCTTGAAAGAGGCGGCGGCCATGCTCTCCCAGTTAGGGGACGACGCCAAGCTTCTTGCTGGTGGTCAGAGCCTGATCCCGCTCATGAAGCTGCGCTTCGCGAATCCGAGTCACCTGGTTGACTTGAACTTCATTCCCGGCACCGCCTATATCAAAGAGGAGGGTGGATCGGTGCGCTTTGGGGCTCTCACTCGACATGCTGAGATTGAGAAATCCGGTATAGCTGCTCGAGTCCCGATTCTTCACGACTGCGCCGCGGGCATCGCCGATACCCAAATTCGCAATCGCGGCACCATTGGCGGCTCTCTGGCGGAAGCCGATCCCAGCGGCGATTGGGCTGTCGTCCTTCTTACGCAAAAGACAGAAATCCGCTGCCTGAGCCCACGCGGTGAGCGTAGTCTCCCGCTCGGCGGATTCATCAGCGATGCCTACACTACGCTGCTCGAACACGACGAACTGGTAAGTGAGGTCGTCGTTAAGAGTCCTGAGAAGGGCAGTGGGGGAGCTTACCTGGCGTTCAAACGCTCAGCGCCTGTTTACCCCACGGCCGGCGCGGCAGTCCATTTGGCGATGGAAGGTGACATCTGCAAGGATGCGGCGATCGTTCTAGGTTGTGTCGGACTTGTTCCCGTGAAGGCGACCGCGGCCGAGGGATTCCTGCGCGGGAGCAAGATCGACGACAAAGCGGTCACGGGTGCCATGGAGGCCGTGCGCGCAGCAGTAGATCCGCAGCCTGATATGCGAGGCTCGGCGGAATACAAACGAACGTTGGCTGCAGCGCTGGTAAAGCGCGCAATTGAAGTCGCGGTGCGGCGCGCTCGGGGCGAGCAAGTCGAGGTCAGTCACATCTATGCCTGAAACGATAGACAAGGTTGCAATTCAGCTGAAGGTGAATGGCAAGCCCTACTCCGCGAGCGTGGAGCCGCGCATGCTCCTGGTGGAGTTGTTGCGGGAGGAATTCAATCTAACCGGAACACACGTCGGTTGCGATACGACTTATTGCGGCGCCTGCACGGTGTTGATGAACGGCGTCACCGTGAAGTCGTGCACGATATTCGCCGTGCAGGCGGATGGCGCCGAGATTCTGACGGTCGAAGGGCTTGAAAAAGATGGAACGCTCCATCCGATTCAGAAAGCTTTTGGGGACGCGTACGGCCTGCAGTGCGGCTACTGCACACCCGGCTTGATGTTGTCGACATATCAATTGGTCAGCGAGAATCGCGAGCCGAATGACACGCAGATCCGCAAAGCAATCGCGGGGAATACCTGCCGCTGCACCGGCTATCAGAATATCTTCAAGGCCATTCGCTTGGCTGGCCACAATATGAAGGGGGCATAGAAGTGGCCATCAGGTTTGCAGGCGCATTCGATGTCCAGCGCACTCCGGAAGATGTCTATGACTTCCTCACCGATCCGAATAAGTTTGGCCCGCTACTGCCCGAGTTTCGAGGTCTAACTGTGGAAGATGCCGAGCACTTCAACGTCAAGGTGAACGTAGGAATTTCCTACATCAAGGGAATTGCTGACGTGAAGATGCACCTGTCGGAATCGCAGCGTCCCACGCGGGCGCAATACAAAGGACAAGGCAGCGTGGCCGGGGGCAATGTGAGCATGGTTGCCGCGTTTAACCTGGCGGCCTCGGGAGCAGGAACGAAAGTTGCGTGGGAAGGCGAGGCCCAGGTTTTCGGGCGTTTGACCTCGGTCGCAGGCGGATTGCTGGAGCCACTGGGCAAGAAACAGGTTCAGAAGTTGATCGACGGTTTGCAAGCGGCCTTGAACGGGGCGAGTGGGAGCACACTGTGAGCGGGAACGGGCAGAATTGGGTAGGCAAGGCGGTGCCGCGCAAGGAGGAGGAGCGACTGCTCCGCGGCCTCGGCAAGTTTGCCGACGACATCAAATTGCGCGAGATGCTCTACTTGCGCTTCGTTCGATCGCCCTACGCGCACGCGAAGATCGTCAGCATCGACGCCTCGGAAGCGGAGAAAATCCCTGGCGTAGTCTGCGCGCTTTCCGGCTCCGAGATCGCCGCCGTGACTCAGCCTTTCATCGAGATTGCGCCCGACGCAGGCGGCAAGATTCGGGATTATCCGCTGGCGGTGTCGAAAGTACGATATCAGGGCGAGCCGGTGGTTGCGATCGTGGCCGTCTCTCCGGCAGTCGCCGATGACGGCGCGGAAGCCGTGCAGGTGGAGTACGAAGCCCTCGACCCGGTGGTTGACGCTGAGCAGGCGCTCACGGATGCGAGCATCTTGCATGAAGACGCGGGCACGAACAAGGTGTGGAACGGCGTGTTCGAGTACGGGGACGTCGAAAAGGCATTTCGAGAAGCTGCATCGGTGGTCGAAATCGATCGCATGCACTTCCATCGATTTTCGAGCACGCCGCTGGAAAACAACGTAGTCATCGGCCAGTGGGATCCGAAAGACCAACGCATCTACTATTGGTGCAATAATTCATTTCCATCCTTCGCGATACAGTTCCTGGCGGCGCACATGGGCGTTCACATCGACCGGATTCGCGTGCAAACTTTCGATATCGGTGGCAGCTTCGGTATCAAGATCACGAGCTATCCGCAAATGGCGGTTTGCGCGCTCGCTTCGAAGAAGGCGGGTGGCCGTCCCGTCAAATGGGTCGAGACACGGTCGGAGCACATGACTTCGAGCGCGCATGGCAACGAGCGCACTTTTCGCGACACCCGCGTGGCCCTGGATAAGGATGGAGTGATCACCGCGATCACCTCGCGGCACATCGACGATTGCGGCGCTTATCCGCGCTACGAGCCTCTGGGCTGCGTGATTTGGTCACAGGTGTTCCCGGGAGTCTATCGATTCAAGAATGCGCGTATCGATTTCAGCCAGGCTGTAACCAACAAATGTCCGGTCGGTCCGAATCGCGGATACTCGCGCATGCAGCACCTCTGGTTTCTCGAGCGTGTGGTCGATATCTGTGCCCACGAACTGGGAATTCCAGCCGACGAGATGCGCTTGCGGAACTACATCCGTCCCGAAGAATTCCCATACACCACGCCCAACGGTTGTATCTACGATTCGGGCAACTATCCGAAGATGCTTGAGGTCGCCAAGAATCTGATCGGTTGGGATAGCTGGAAGAAGAAGCAAGTGGAGGCGCGTAAACAGGGTCGAATGATCGGGATCGGCATCGGCACGACGCTCGATTCCGGGACCAACAATTTCGGCCAGTCCCAGATTGTGAATCCGGGGGCGCCTTTCTCAGGTAACTCGCAGGGCGCGAACTGCAAACTCGATATCTATGGAGAGGTAGTGGTGGCGGTCGGATCTTGTCCCCAAGGCCAGGGTCATGAAACGACTGCGGCACAAGTAGTCGCCGATGTGCTGAACATCAGTCCAGATCTCATCACGGTGCGCACGGGCTTTGATACCGAACGGAATGTGCACACTGGATTCTCCGGCACTTACGCAAGTCAGTTCGCGGTCTCGGGCCTGTCCGCTGTCCATGGTGCTGCGCAAAAGCTGAAGGCTGAAATGATACGCCTGGGCGCTTTCGTGCTCGAAAGCAAGGCTGAGGAGATCGAATTTGGCGTGGGAGAACAAGGCCCGGAACTTCGCTCGAAGACGAACGGGAAGTCCATCAACTACTGGGGTCTTGCGAACATCGTCAACGTGAACAGCGCCGTACTGCCGGCCGAACTCTACGAGGTAACGCTGAATTGCCGCTACATCTGGCGAGCCCCTTTCAAGGTTCCCGACACGAAGAAGAAATATGGCAATCTCACCATGACTTATGCGTCGCAGCTGCACATCGCCGTGGTCGAGATCGATCGAGACACGCTGATTCCCAAGATTCTCGACTACGTGGCAGTGGACGACTGCGGCACCGTGATCAACCCCGCGATCGTGGAAGGTCAGGTCTACGGCGCCACTGCGCACGGGATCGGGGCGGCACTGCTCGAAAACTGCGTGTACGACGCCGTGGGGAATATGCTGACCAGCACCTTCAGCGACTACATCCCGATCACGGCATTGAACATGCCGCTCGTGAAGTACGGCCACATCCAAACGCCTTCCCCCCACAGCTACAGCGGTGCAAAGGGCATGGGGGAAGGCGGCGCGGCGCCGATCCACACGATCTCTGCCGCATTGCAGGATGCCTTGTTCGACAAGGGAATTTTTATCGACGACTCATTCAATAACGCGGACACCTTGTTTCGAGCTCTTCATGGGGAGACTGGCCGAGCGGCAGATGTGGTGAAGGTGGAGCGGCGAGCTTAACGCGAGCGCATGAAGCGAGTCTGCATCATCGGGTGCGGCGCGATCGGCAGCTTGTACGCTGCGCATCTGGCGCGGGTGGCCGAAGTTTGGGTTCTAGTACGGCGTAAAGAGCAGGCCGAGGCTCTGAACCGTGATGGACTCAGAGTGTCGGGAAGTCATGATTTTTCGGTGACGTTGCGGGCGACCGACAATCCTCGCGAGCTGCCGGACTTCGATTTCGGAATCGTAGCCACTAAGGCGACGCAGGTGAAGGAATCTATCGCGGCGGCCGGTGATCGGTTTAACCGAGGGGCTTTGATTTCAGCCCAGAATGGTTTAGGCAGCGAGGAAATCATCGCTGAGTATACCAATGGGCTTGTCATCCGCGGGACAACATTCATGAGTGGAACGCGCCACAGCGATACGCATGTCCAGTACGAGCTCAACACTGCAACCTGGCTTGGTCCATTTGAGCCTCGGAACACGCCGTTTGCGGTGGTGCAGGAGGCTGCCGAGTTGCTGGTACAAAGCGAGCTGAAGGCTGAAGCATTGCGCGATGCGCGCCCAGCACAGTGGTCAAAATTGATTTTCAATGCTTCCGTGAACGGAGTGTCGGCCTTGACGGGGCTTCCGCACTCTCCTCACTTTGCGGCCGAAGCGGAGTTTTCCGATCTCGGGCATCTGCTCCATGCATTGATTGAAGAAGGCAAGAAAGTAGCTGCTGCCGCCGGGATCACGCTCCACGAGGACCCGTGGGCGATGAATAAGATTGGCGCAATGACGAACCATCCTCCGTCGATGCTTTCGGATGTGCGACAGCACTCACCTACGGAGGTGGATTTTCTGAGTGGCGCCATTGCGCGAGAAGCTGAACGCGCACACATCCCGGCCCCCTTGCACACGGCGATCTATCGACTCATCAAGGGCAAGGAGGCGGGGTGGGCTTTCAAGGATGAGAATCGGCCCGTGGCTACACATGAGAGTGCGGGTACGCATTGATGCGAGAGGAACGCTGTCTCCAGGGAAGCAATCATGGCTTGGCCCAAGGATGAGTCGAAGCTGAATCGCGTACGCGCCCTGATGAAGGATCAGGACGTTAGCGCAATCGTCGTCCGCGCGCCTGACAATGTCCTGTATCTCACCAACTATTGGTGCATGAAGGGATATGACGCTGTGGTTTTTCCGCAAGAGGGCGATCCCACGTTGATTGTTCTCGAGCCCCAGTTGGCCGACGCGCAGCGTAATTCGTGGACGGAGGATCTCAAGCTCTTCAAAGGATACGACGAGCGCGACCCGCGACCCGCCCCCTTCCGTTCCCTTGATCTGGCTTTAGAGACGTTAAAGCAGCGCGGCCTTACAGAAAAGGTTGCCGTTGAACTAAACATGGGAACTCAGAGCGCTGATCGTATGGTGGGAGAACCCACCACTCCGACGCAGTTCTTTTTCGACGCTTTTCGCAAGGTCTCCGGGCAGGTCGTGGACGCAACGCCGCTGTTGAGTGAAGCCCGTGCCATCAAGACGGCGCAGGAAGTCGAGCGCATGCGCCTGGCAAACGAACTGGCCGCGCTGGCCATGGACTACACCCGTGAACACATGAAGCCGGGGATGAAGGAAAGCGAAGTCGGAGGTATGTACGAGGGCTTCGTGCACGGTCTCGGTGTGGGATACAAGGGCAAGGTCGAGATGGCGCGAGCATTTACTCTGGTGTGGTCAGGAAAAGGGATCGCAACCTTCACTGCGACCGGTGATCGCCCCATCCAGAAGAACGAACCTACCCTATTCGAAATCTGGGTATGCGTGGATGGGTATTGGACCGACCTGACCAAGAATGCGTGTCCGGGGACTCTCACCGTTCCTTATCAGAAGCTGCTGGACCTCTTACTGAGTGTTTTCAATGAAGCAATTAGTTTCGCGCGTGATGGAGCGAGTTTCCCCGAGCTGGATCGTCTGGTCCGCGCGCGACTTACCGAAGGCGGATATCCCGGGCAGCCGTCCCATGCCATCTGCCATGGTGTCGGTGCTCGGGCGCACGAACCGCCGTTTGCGCATCAGGCGGGGACGGGCACAATCAGGAAGGGAATGGTATTGGCAATCGAACCGGGAGTCTATTGGCCGGGCGGCGGCGGATTGCGCCTCGAAGACAACTTCCTGATAACAGATAACGGCAACGAGAAGCTTTGTACTGATCCAGACGACTTTCGTCTGGCGTATCGACACTAATAAGGAATAGGCAACACATTGTCGAAACCAACCACAGCCCGTGCGACGAACCTCAACCCTCAAACGACGGAGAAGATTCTGGCGCAGGTAAAAGAAGATGAGATCGTCGCCATGGCCCGCGACGTGATCAATATTCCAAGTCCCACCGGCGAAGAACTGCAGATGGCTCATTACCTGCAGAATGCGCTGCAGCAGCTTGGACTTCACGTCACATGGCAGGAGGTCGAAGAAGGGCGCGCGAACGTAGTGGGCCGTTGGACCGGCAGTGGTGGCGGCAAGAACCTGATGTTTAACGGGCACATGGATACGTCCAACACGGGGCGCGAGGACTTCCTCACCGGCTTGGGCTACAAGCCGAACGCAGTGGTTAAGAACGGATTCTTGTACGGTCTCGGGATCTACAACATGAAGGGCGCGCTGGTCTGCTACACGCATGCCGTCAAAGCATTGCAGCGCGCTGGCATCCGGCTGAAAGGCGATGTGATCATCGCAGCGGTTGCGGGTGAAATCGAAAAGACCCAGTGGGGCGAGTTCAAGGGCAAGGAATATCGCGGGTATGGTTTCGGGACACACTACCTGGTGAATCACGGAATTCTTCCGGATATGTGCATTCTCGGCGAGCCCACGGACATGCACGTTGTGCTCGAGCACTTCGGCTCCATGTGGGTGCGCATCGCCTGCACCGGGATTTATGTGCATACGGCATTCTGTGAAGGCAGGGAGGAGATGAACTCGATACGCCGCATGCATTCGCTGATGGATCCCATCCTGAAGTGGATTGCGAACTGGGAAACGAAAGCGGCTCACGGCGGCAAGAAGGCGATCGTGAATCTTGGTGGAATTCGCGGTGGACATGCATGGCGGGCCAGCCGGACTCCTGAGAAGACCGATCTTTTCCTGGACGTTCGCGTTCCGCCCAGCATTCCAATGAATGAAGCGCGCCGCGAGATTCAGCAGCTGTTTCTGGAACTCGAAAAACAGCACCCCGACTTCGGCTTGGAGTTTGAAACTTACGTCTCAGTGCCGGGCGCGCGGATCGACGAGAGTCACGAAATGATTCGGGCCATCGATGCCAATCATGAACGCATCATGGGCAAGCCTCCGGAGAGAGAAGTCGTCACCTGGTGCTCAGATGCAAGCGTCCTAAGCCGCTACGGTGTAGAGACAGTCAACTATGGACCTTCGAGCGGCCCACGTGACAAAGAAGGCGAGAAGGTGAAAATTCAAACGCTGGTCGATATTACGAAGATTTATGCATTGACGGCTGCGGAACTTTGCGGAGTCGCAACGTAGTAGGCCAATTTGCCCCGAGGTCAGACGTGCCAAGTCAGAAAGAAATTGAACGTCGGTACAAGAACGTTCGCTCGCACATGGAGAAGGCCGGACTGGATGCGCTGTTGGTCTGCGGCAACCAGTACGCCGGGTTCGAGGGTGCGGTGTTTTACATGTCGGGGTTCGAGATTGTTCACCGCTATGTGTATGTTCTGTTTCCGCTCGAGGGCGAGCCCACACTGGTGTTCCCTCGCGAAGCACGTTGGATCGGCGATAAGGGCAAGCCATGGGTCAAAGATCATGTTTGGCCCGAAGTCCCTGGCCAGTGGATCCGCGATGTTGTGCTCGAGCGAAAGTGGAAGAAGCTTGGCGTGTACGGTATGAATTTCGTGATGGCGGTTCGGGACTACCGGGAACTCTCGAACGGATCGCTGGAACTGGTTCCCTTCGACACGCAGTTCGATACGGCCCGAGCAGTGAAGAGCGAAGAGGAACTGGCCGAAGTGCGCGATGCCATGGATATCATCCTCGATGGATTCTGGGCGCTGATTAAAGCGTATGCACCCGGCAAGACCGAGGCGGAGATCATGGCTCCCGCGGTGGAGCGTTTCTTTGCGCGCGGGGCCGGACCGCGCATGATGAACATCCTGCTCTCGGGTGCACACGGCGAGGCAGAGGCGTTCTTTAAAGTTCCCGGAAAGCGAGTCGTCGAAGCTAACGATCTTTTGTTGTACTCGCTAGAAATAACGGGTGCAGGGGGATATTGGGTCGAATTCTCACGCCCCCTGCTCCGAGGGAAGCCGAGCGCGATCACTCAAAAGATGGCGGATGCCTATCCCGCGGCGCTGGAGGCAGCACGCAAACTGATGCGCGCCGGCGAACTTGCCAGCAATGTTCATCGAGTGGTGGCCGAGACATTCTCGAAGCACGGTTTCACGCTAGGACACCTCTCCGGACACTCCATTGGCACGACCATGCTCGAATATCCGGCGATTGGCGCGAAGAGCGAAGTGCCTCTTGAAGAGAACATGATCTTCTCTCTCCACCCTCAGGTGGTCGATCGTGACGGCAAGGTCTGCCTCTACACGCAGGACACGTATCGCGTTGGCAAGACCGAGGGAGAGTGTCTTGCCAAGGTTCCGTGGAGATTCTTTGCCGGGCAGGAAACGCCCGAAACCGCAAGCCGGTAGACAGCGAGCTAGGAAATCGCATAAGGCCCCTAGGATGAGAATTTGCATAGTCGGGTGCGGAGCAGTTGGCAGCTTGTTTGCGGCCCACCTGGCCAAAGCCGGGGAGGTTGAAGTCTGGGCGTACGACGTGTGGAAAGAACATACGGAGGCCATTCGCAAAAACGGGCTCCGACTCTCCGGCGCAGAAGAATTCACGGCGAGGGTGCATGCGACCAGCGATCCGAACGAGCTGCCGCAATGTGACTATGGCGTTGTCGCCACCAAGGCGATTCACACGAGGCACGCCATCGCGCAGACGGCTCGCGCGTTTGCTGATGGTTCGGCGGTGTGCTCAGTCCAGAACGGAGTGGGGAACGAGGAAATCCTGGCCGAGCATGTGAAGTATGTAATTCGAGGGACAACTTTTCCGGCGGGCCACCCGATTGCCCCGGGCCACATTGGTTACGACATCAAGGGCGACACCTGGATCGGACCATTCGAGCCAACTCAGACCCCCATGCGGCGTGTCGAGGAATTGGCAGGCCTGATGACCCGCTCAGGCATGAATACGGTTGCGCTGCAGGACGCCCGTGGAGCGCAGTGGACCAAGCTGATCTTTAACGCATCGACCAACCCTGTCGGCGCGCTCACGCTCTTGCATCACGGGGCCGCTACCCGTTTTGCTCCCACTGGAAAACTGTTCGAGGATCTGATCGCGGAAGGCGAAGCGGTGGCCAAAGCTCTCGGAATCGAGTTGCACGGAGATCCTCGCCAGATGGTTCAGAAAGGTGCGAACGCTCCCGGCAAACACCGTGCCAGCATGCTCCAGGATGTTCTCGCAAAACGTCAGACCGAAGTCGATTTCATGAACGGTGCGATTGTGAAGTGGGGTGAGCAGGCCGGTGTGCCTACCCCTCTCAATCGCGCCTTGTGGGAACTCATCAAAGGGCTCGAACACTCCTGGACCGACCCTGACTAACTTTTTTTGTGATTACTAGAGGAGCGAATCGCACAGCTATGACTATTCCCTTCAACATCGGCGTCCTGCAACTCAGTATGGAACCAGTACGCGAGACGGTCGCCATGGCCGCGGCCTGCGAGCAGGCGGGCTTCGACGCGTTCTGGATTGCCGAGGCTTATCCGTGGTGGCGCAAGCACGGGTTCGAGGCGCGGTCGTCCACTGCTGTCCTTGCGGTGATCGCAGCCGCGACGAAACGGATTCAACTCGGCTGGGGCATCATCTCGCCCTACACCCGCCATCCGGTGCAGATTGCCATGGAGGCGCGTGTCATGCAGGATCTGGCCGGCGACCGATTCATGTTGGGATTGGGAGCCTCAAAGATCTTTATGAAGGAGATCGGTGAAGGCGAAGGAGAGAAAGTTGGCCCGGCAACGGTCATGCGCGAGAGTATCGAGATCGTGAAGGGAGTACTCCAGGGGGACGCATTTCAATATGAGGGAAAGGTGTTTCAGGCGAGCGTGCCACCATTAAAAGCTGACGCGCACACACCCCGTGGAACCCCCCCCATCTATGTAGCGGCGACTGGGCCCGTGCTGCAGAGAATGTCAGGGTCCGTCGGCGACGGCCTGTTGACGGCAAGCATCACCACGCCAGCCTTCGTCCGGCATTCCCGCAAGAACATGGAGGAAGGGGCGAATAAGGCGGGGAAAGATCCTGCCAAACTGACTGTGGGTTCGGTGATCGTTGGCAGTATCGGTCGCGATTCGAAGAAAGGCAAGGAAGGCGCCCGCGAACAGGCAGCCATGTACCTGGCGAACAAAGTCCAGAATATCAAGGGCTCGGCGGATGCGTTGCTGCAGTGCGCCGGCTTGACCTTCGAAGAACTTCAACCCGTGGCGGATGCGATGGAGAGAGGTGGCAGGAAGGCCGCTGCAAACGCTGTCACCGATGAGATCTTGCGCAAGGTGTGTGCGATTGCCGGCACTCCAGATGAATGCATCGAGCGTCTCGAGGAATACCGTGCCGCAGGTTGCACGCACATCATGTTGGAGATCTGGGGAGACGACCGCACCGGCCAGGCTAAGTTGTTTGGCGAGGCGGTACTGCCGCATTTCAGAAAGTAGTCAGGGTTTCAAGGCCCCAGCGAACTCGTCAACAACCTGCCGGAATTCCTCATCCGACAACAGGCCCCGCTTCGCGATGGCCCGCTTCTTGACCGCAGCTAGAATCGGACCGCGCTGATCCTGAGGAAACGCAATACCCAGCTCTTTCGCCTTGAGATCAATGCTGTCGAGGCCGCTCTTCTTGCCCAATACGATATGGCGCTCGGCGTTTACGAGTTCCGAGGAATAGGGCTCGATCGCTTCGGGAATGTGGAACTGGCTCGCGACTGCGCCGCTCTCGCGCATAAAAAGGTTCTGGCCCACGAGTGGTTTCCATGCTTCCAGAGTGTAGCCGCCGGCCTTTTGGACGACTTCCGAGACTTCTCGGACCTTGGTTAGGTCCAGCACGACCGGCACGTCGTAGAGGCAGCGCAGCGCCAGCGCGATCTCACAGATGTCCGCGTTGCCGGCGCGCTCTCCCATCCCATTGATAGTTCCCTGAATCCAGGATGCGCCCCCGCGCACGGCAGCCACTGCGCATGCTGTAGCCATTCCGAAATCGTTATGTCCGTGGAAGTGGACTGGGATCTGTGGTCCGACCCATTCGCGGGTCTGGCGAACCAGGAACTCCACGGCTTCCGGTCCACAAGCGCCGATGGTATCAACCACTACGATCTCTGCCGCCCCTGCTTCGAGTGCGGTTGTGTAGACCTTCTGCAAGAACGCAAGGTCCGTTCGTGTGCCATCTACAGCAAAAAAAGCGACAGTGATTGCATTCTGCTTCGCGAATGAGACGGCTTCGGAGACACGTCGGAGTACCTCGTCGCGTGTGATTCCGTATGCTTTCAGCTTGATGTCGCTGGTGGGAGCCTCAATCACGGAAGCCCGCAAACCCAACCGGATGAGCTCTTCGACGTCGGCCTTCACGGCCCGCGAGAATCCCCAAAGCTCGGCTTTCAATCCCGCGGCGTGCATGAGTTGAATGGCTTCGCCATCTTCCGCGGACACTCGCGGGAACCCGGCCTCGATGCGGCTCACGCCGAGGGCGTCCAGGTGGCGGGCGATTTCCAGCTTCTGTTGCGGGGACAAAACCACACCGACGGTCTGCTCGCCGTCACGCAGTGTTGTGTCGTAAAAGCGGATCGGAGTCTTCGGAAATGCCGATCGAATTTCCGCGCGTGCATTGAGCTCACTGACCCAGACTTGATCCTTAATTGTCGCGGTCATCTTAAAGTTCCTTACCTCAGGGCTTCCTGCGTTGCCATCGCTGCCGGCTTTTGACCGTAAGCTTCCTGCCAGGAAATTACCCGATTGCGCAAGATGCCGATCTTCTCAATCTCGCATTCCATCACGTCACCCGGGTTCAAATACCATGCCTTGGGGTCGCCGCTGAATGCGGCTACGCCCGACACTGTGCCGGTGGAGACGACATCCCCAGCGCTGTAACCCATCGGCGAATAGTGCGACAAAATCTCGGGTATCTTGACCGACATTTTTCCGGAATGCGAGCGCTGACGGGATTCACCGTTAACGCGCAGCTCCATCGCCAGGTTATGCGGGTCGGGAATCTCGTCGGCCGTTACGATCCACGGCCCCAGGGGGCAAAACGTGTCGATGCCCTTGCAGAAGCTGAAAACGCCGGACTTCATTTCGCGTCGCTGGATATCGCGTGCAGTGATGTCATTAAAAATGACATAGCCCCCGATGTGGCTGCTGGCTTCTTCGGGAGTGAAGTGCTTGCCACCCTTCTTCAGCACCACCGCCAGTTCGAGTTCGTAATCCAGTTCTTGCGTTAGGTGTTCGGGATAAATAACGGGCTCGTCGTGGCCGATAATGGCGTCCACATTCTGAAAGAAGACGATCCACGGCATTACCGGGTGCGAGAAACCTGCCTTGGTCGCCTCCTCGTGGTGTTCCCGGAAATTTCCCGCGGTATGAAAGAACTTCTTCGGTACGATCGGCGCCTTCAGGCTGATGTCGGCGACAGCATAGAAGATGGGTTCACCGTGCACGCCTGTCGCATCGGCACTGTGATTCTGGGCGTGCTCGAGGCCGGTCCGAGCTGCTTCGAGGCTAGTCTCGCCGCCCTCGAACAACGCGTGCATATTGGCGGGTACCATTGCATCCGCCAGTCGTGCATAGGCTCCTTCCCGCCGAACGTCTCGCAGGTAAAGCGCGTAAGCGGAATTGAGGTCGACGATTCGGTCGCCGCCTGTCAGGGCGCCAATACGCGATTGTCGAACAGAGTTTTCAAAGGTAACGAGTTTCATGGGAATGGTAGGTGCGCGGACGGCAGCGCCCTCAAGGAGTTTATTGCGCAGACATTCAAGTTGTCTATCAGGGGGCTGAGGAAAGGACTCTCGCAAGTCGCATGAGTGATACGATTTCTGAGGACGCACATAACGCCAAAGGACCTCGCACACTGCATGGATAAAGCAGAAGAACTACGGAAACCCATCCTGCCCGGCCAGGGGGCCTCCGATTACGAGCGCTACCTGCGCACAGACGAACTCCTGGCATTGCAGAAAAATACGGCAGAACTCAGTCATCCGGACGAGATGACCTTCCAGGTCGTGCATCAGGCTTCCGAGCTATTGATGAAGGGCGCCGCGTTTGAAATCGAACGAGCTCTTCAGTGCGTGGAGCGGAGTGACTTTCTGAATGCCGCCAGGCTCATGCGGCGTGCCAACATGGAGTTGGAGTATCCGATCTCCATGTTACATGTGCTAGAGACCATTACTCCATACGACTATCACATCATTCGCGGGGGCCTGGGGCATGGCAGTGGCCTCGATTCTCCGGGTTTTCTCGCCCTGCTACACATCGGACCCCGGCTGGGACAAGCTTTCGATCATCAACTGCAGCAGGCCAAGTTGTCAGTGATCGACCTTTATCGCCGTCACGCTGAGTTCTTCGGGCTTCATGATATGGCCGAACGCATGCTTGATTTCGATGAGCGTATGCACCTGTTCCGTTTCCATCATCTCAAGCTGGCCCAGCGCATTATTGGCGGCGGGGTGGTCGGTACCATGGGAACTCCGGTCGAAGTTCTCCATCAACGTATGGAACATCTTTTCTACAAAGAGCTATGGGATGTTCGCAACCAGATCACAGCAAGGGCGAATGAGTCGGTCTGAGCGAGCCGCCCGAACAGTGAGCATGTCTTTTCCAACACCTGTTTAACCGCCGGCTCTATGGGTACGACTGCCATCTGGAAGCATCCGACAAGTGGGTGCTGGAGGAAGTAGAAGCGCCTCTCCCCTAAGGGGCCTCATCGTAGCCAACCCTCGGATCTGCAGAGTTGTTGCTCTTGGAACGCCGACGGAGAGGGAAAAATCCCAGTGGTACTTCCAACGCTATGTTTCGCACCTTCCCGCCAGCGGCGAAATCGTTCTATTCGACCGGAGTTGGTACAACCGGGCCGGCGTCGAGCATGTAATGGGATTCTGCAGTGAAACCGAGTATCTCGAGTTCATGCACAGTTGCCCCGAATTCGAGCGGATGCTGATTCGATCCGGCTTGATCCTCGTGAAGTATTGGTTTTCGGTAAGCGATGAAGAACAGGAACACCGATTCCAGCAGCGCATGCAGGACGTCGCCAAACGCTGGAAAGAGGCTTTCCGTAATCCTTTTGATGGCGCCGCCCTTGCCAGCCGCATCGCGACCCTCGAACAGGGCCACCACTCGCAATCCTTTGTGCCGCACCCACTCCTGGAGCTTGACTAGCTCAATCTGCAGACGACGCAGTTCTTTTGGATAATCGCAGTCGCGTCCCAGACACAAAGCCTTGTGCTTGCCTGCCACGACTGGTGACAACCGCGAGTCGCTTTCTTTCGAACGATTGTGCTTCTTTCGCATGCAACGCTCCTAGGCCCGGGTATTCGCCTGGCGGAGATTCGCCGACATCCGGCAATGGTCTTCCGAAAGACCTACCTTGGTCTTCTATCGGCGCGGCGGAGGAATTTTGTTAGTACGTGGAAAGGGAAGCAGACGTTACGAAGGGCAGTGAAGTCCCTGACATCCTGGAAGTCAGGGCGGGGTTGGAGTGTCACCAGCAGGAGTTGTGAAAAACGCCAAGGAGAGGGTCGACTGCCCTATGGGCAATGTTCCGTGTCCGCTGTCGCCCTTCGCTCTACAGGGGATGGAGATGCCAGTTAGACCAGGGGGTGTTCCGGATTGTAATTGTGCCGCAGGGTCAACGAGCCGTCGGAGTTCAGCTTCTGCCGGCAAGCCCAGCGCACCGGATAGCGCACACCCTTAACTTCGAGTTCAGCCTTCAACTTCAGGCCCTCCCATTTGGCTCCTGCGGGCAGCATGAGCATGGCTTGATGAACGCCTGTCGGCTTCGGATACCCAGCGTCGACGCAGCCGGAAACGCGGACCTTGTTGTCATCGCCCACAATGCTCATGCGAAGCACTCCTGGAACACAGGCGATGCCATCGTTGGCCAGTCCAATCACGAGGCCCGTCACTCCGTCGCGGGTGAAAGCCCAAGTGAACGATGGGCGGATGCGGTAGCCGATTTGCCGCGCGATCTGGTCGATGGGCCCGGGGTACTTCTCGTAGTAGCTCAAGATGCTGCGGGCGGACTGGTTGTGCCAACTCCACAGCGACAAATAATTGACGCCGACGTCGGCTACATGCGAAATGATCTGTTCGTTGTAGGTGATTCCGTCTTCGTCGACGCGCAGTTCTTTGGGATCGCCCGTGGTGAATCCGACCTCGCAGATCGCGGCAACCCAGGGTGGGCGGTAGCTCAACGCTTCGATCTGAGTGTTCTCGATGAAGATCGTGTCGGTACGCAACCAGTTTCCGCTGCGGATGGTTCGATCAACCAGGTCAGCGTTGCCGACATTGCTGAAGTCGGGCTGCGTGTTGGTAACCAGTGGGACTTTGGTCCACTGTTCCAGTTGCAATTCGAACATATTGGCCCAGGTCTGCTCAGCCACCAACTGGCTGGGGAACGGATTGCCCTCGTATGGCCACGTGTGGCCTTCGCCCCAGAACCCGTACATCATGGTGTCGACGAACTCGACCTGCGGATGACCGTTGAATTCGGCGGCGAGCAGTCCATTCAGTTCGCGAAAGGCAGCCTGATACGCAGGGTGATCGTAACGGGGCACGCGGTTGTCTTTCCGGTAGCGCATTTCCGCGGGGTTGCCCTTCCACTCTCCTTTGAGCTTAACGGAGGGAACCTTGTTCAGGAGAAACTCCGGCATGCCGGGTTCGGGAACATCGGGATTCTCCAACTGAACTCGCAGGCCGATGCGCTTATCGTAGCGGCGTGCAAGATCGAAGGTGATCTTCCAGAAGTCCGGAAGGTCGAGGCGGCCGGGCTGTTTCTGAACATCGCGCCAGTTGGGGCGGATGTAGATTTTCTGCGCGAAGGGCAGCTTGATCAGATCCTCGAGCGTTTGTGCCTGGGTTTGACCGGGGACATGCAGGGGGCCAGTATCGTCGGAGACGTAAGACACGAGGCCCATACCGTAGTTGGGCACGATGTCCTGAGATGGTGATGTGATCATCACGACATCGCTGTCGGGAACAACTGCCCCGGGGCCGTATTGTGGGAACGGACCTTGATACAGGCGGTCGGGAACCGGAGGTCCCGATCCCCAATCGTATTTATCCCAGTTGTGTTCGGGGATGGATGCCAGGGCTGTAGCCTTGGATAAGCCGATTGTGAGTCCAGTCGCGGCGGCGGACTTGAAGAAGCTGCGTCGGTCCATAGGTGCGCTCCTGTACAGCGGAGGAACAATCGCACGTCGCCGACGATGGTACATCAAAAATCGAAATATAACGAAAGTTTAAGGAAGGATTCGTAAGCACAGCCCACGGATACTTCGTTCCCGGGACCCTGTCTAGGTCTTTGGATCATGGGGTCAACTGGCCTGCTTTAACTCCCGAATCGCGTCGCCCGCACCGCTGAGATTGGCTAGACGCATCTCGGAGTACTTGCGTGACAGGATGACTCCTGGTGCACCGGCGCGGAAGGCTGCCTGCACTGCCTGCCTTACGCTTTGAGGCGTACATTTGCTGTTGCCGGACTCGGTCGGTATATCGATATCGATTCCCGGCCATATCAGCGTTTTGGTGCCGGCCACTCCATCGAGCGCGCGTTTGGTCTCGCGGTAGACGTATTCGGCAGACAGTCCAGTGTGAGGGATCCGGTCATATTGACCCTCTTGGAGGCCCATCCATGCATAATTCACGTCGAGCAGAGTTTGCTTGGAGAGGTCCGCATATAGAGTCGAGCCAATATTATCTGCATACAGCGCCATTCGTTCTCCGCCGCAATTGTTGTACATCACGACTTTTATGAAATCGGAGTAGGCCGAAAGCTCGTGAAGATCCTGTTCGGCGCGGTAGATGGGATTGAAGGAGTTGTTGTGCCAGATGTGCCAGCCCACCGGTACCGTTGGCTTAGCTGCCTTTACGGTCTGGTAGATGGCGGCGTAGGTTTCACGAAGGCTATCGGTCCAAAGCATTTCCCAAGCGGCCAGTTCAGGATAGCGCAAGAGAATCCGCCAGAATTGGACATAGTACCCATCTACCGGCCGCTTCCCGCTGCGCGCTGAGCGAACAAATTTCTCCAACTCTAGAAAGCCCTGCTTGGCGCGTTCCGGGTTGACCCCTCGAGCCTTCGCTTTGCTCTGGCAAAAGTCGCAGAAGCAAGTCACGTTGCCGGGATCGACGGGCGGAACGTCGTGGGTGGCTCCGAGGCCATCTGAAAGTGCTCCTTGCCTTTCCGATCCCCACATGATGCCGTCGATATCGTAGGAGCGGGCGTAGTCCTCGACCAGACCGGTCAGAAAATTTCGGTACTCGGGATTGTTGACGCACAGAGTCTCGGCATTGCGTCCATACAGATCCCGCTCTTGCAGTTTTTGAATGTCCGGCAAGTCGGTGCGAAACACATCCTCCAGCCAGCAGATGACTTTCATCCCGCGCTTCCTGGCGGCAGGGAGGACCTCAGCCAAAATGTCGAGGTCGCCGTGATCGGGAGCGCGGGTGTCTTTGAGAACCGTGTTCTTGTAGTACTGCGGGTGGGGCGTGGCGAAGTTCCCGCCGTGAAAATTCAGGTCGTATTCCTGCTTGCCATGATCGGGCAAGGGCTGGCCGGGAATTTGTCTTCCCGCGATCCCGCGACCATAAGTGAATACGGCGAGCAAAAGCGTGTTCACGCCGGCACGTTCCTGAAGCACATCGAGGACCTTCTCGGTACCTTCGTCCACGAACGAGATTGCCCCCACTTGGATACCGATCATTTTGGAGGAAGCAGCGGCGTGTCCTGCGGTCGGCAAGGCTAGGGCGGCGCCCGCGGCGGCGGAGATTTTTAGGAATTCGCGACGATTCAGGTCTAATGTCATGGTGTGGGTTCGTTCCTTGCTGGTGTGAGAGCTTGCCACGAGTGTTCCCGACTACTGCGCAACCGCGCCGGCACTCGGCCGCAAATTATACTGTTTGTAAGCAGAGGCCTGACAACTCAGCGCGCGGCCGGTGGTTCCTGGTTCGAAGGGATGCCGACCATGTGACGGTAAAATGCGACCGCGCGGTTCACCGAGGAAGCTTCGTTTCCCGCAACCAGCCTGCTGGCATTCTTCCCCTCTCGCAGAATGCTGTAGTAGCGCCAGATCTTGTCAGATTCGCGATCGAAAAAGTAAATCGACTGTAATTCAGCAGGGTGAAACACGGGAATGAAGTGGTAACGCATGGTGCTGACGTTCTCTACTTCGATGACGATCCGGTCGCTGGAGGCTTCGACAATGTTCATCCGATAAATTGTTTTTCCGGACAGATTGTCGACCTGCTCGAAGTAGAACGGCTTTCCTGGTTTCAGCTCATCCACAGTGAAATCCATTCGGCGTTGATCAGGCTGTGAATTTGCCAATGCATAGGCATCGGTGATCAAGGTCCGCCACTGCTTGTGAGTGGTCGACCAGTACTGCGCGCCGGCGAGCTGTGAGATCGCACCAATGTGCTGAAGCAGTCCCTCTGCGCCAGACAAAACCTGAAAGCGCGCGGAGATCGTCACCAACGACGTGAACCCCTCTTCGCTCCAATGGGTGCATGCGGACGGTTTCCAATCATGATCAAAGTCGGACTTGTTCCACGACTTGACGACCGGTGGGTCGCCCAGGCCCGGGTAAGCCGGAACGGCGTCCCGCCCGCATGGCGGCTGTGGTTCGCTGGCCGCAGGGGCAGCCGCCGGTGCGAGCGGGGAGCGAAGGTGACCACGGTGTGCCTCTACATTCGAAGCGAGCACGAAGATCGTGGACAGAGCCAGAACGAGGTGCAGTCTTGAAGCAACGAAGCGAAGGCGAACATCGAGGGATCGAAAATTCACGGAGACACCATGGATTTGACACGACTAGTCGCTGACGGGGAGTTCCACGCCGATGCGGGTTCCGCCTAGAGAAAGCGAACTGGCGGAGATCGATCCTCCGTAGCCTTCGATGAAGGCCTTGGCAATGGCTAATCCCAATCCATAGCCTCCAGATTCTCGTGACCGGGATTGATCTCCGCGGTAGAAGCGATCGAACATCCTGGGGATATCGGCTGGTGGAATGCCGTTTCCGTTATCAAGCACGGCGACAGTGACCGAGCCATTGCGGCGTTCTGCGATCACTTTGATTTCTGAGTCCGGGCGGCCATGGCGAATTGCATTTTCAATCAGATTCGCCCACACGATTTCCAGGTCTTCGGGCTCGGCGCGAACGTGCAATGGTTCAGAGGGTGCGTTGAGTGAAATGGTTGCTCCCCGACTTGCTGCCAACGGAGAGAGGCGCGCAATCGCAGCTTCACACGTGCCGACGACGTCGATTCTGGAACGCTGTGCGGCCGCGGAACTCTCACCTTGCTGATCTGCGCGAGCCAGGCGGAGCATCGAATGCAGCAAGATTTCGAGCCGCGCCAGATCGGAGAGCGCGTCGGATATGCCAGAACGATAGGCTTCGCTTGATCGCGGCTCCTGCAAAAGCGATTGGAGCGTGGACTTGAGAATTGCTACTGGCGTGCGCAATTCGTGAGCCGCGTTACTGGTGAAGTCGCGCTGTTGCTGAAAGGCAGTGTGCAGGGTTTTTACCATATCAGACAAAGCGGTGGCGAGCGGCGCTATCTCAGTGATCTTGGCTGTAGAAGGTGGAATTAGGAATGTCCAGTCCCTGGCCGAAATCGCACCGGCACTTCCGGCGAGCTCAGACAAAGGGTATAAGCCCTTTTCGATAGCGCGAACACTCGCATACACCGAGATTGCGAGCAGTACTACTCCACCTAAAAGAATGCTGATGAAAGCCCGATTGAGGCCCTTCCTCATATCACTAGTGCTGGCCGCATATACAACCTGCAAGGTTACGGGCTGTTTGGGAGCATCCTCTTCAGAGTCGAGCACCGGGACATCACGGAGTCGCACAGCTCGGTAAGGCACTCCATTTGACGAAAACTCCCATGAATCTTGGCCGCTTGCCACCGCCTCGAAACCCGGCAGGCTCGAAGAAGCCAAGATCCGTCCATACTGCGTTTCGATGTGAAAACAATCTGCCGCACCTTGCAGCATTCCCTGCGAAATCGGAGAGTTGTCGAAAACGAGTTCTGGTTGCGGCCCTTCGGAATATCGGACCAACGCGGCCACACCCAGCGCTCGTCCTCGCAGCGCCGTGTCGAATGAGCGGATCGCATGCGAGCGCATCACGGAAGTGGCGAGAAAAAGGAGACACGCGACCAGCACCATTTCCGTGGCAACGACCGTGGTCACGATCCGACGTTTGATTGAGAACGCCCGCATGTTATTCCTTCAGGGTGTAACCATGTCCACGAATCGTGAGGATGACCTTTTCAGTCCCTGCATTCTCGAGTTTTCGACGCAGTCCTGAAATGTAGACTTCAATCACATTGCTGAAACGCTCCCAATTGAAGTCGTAAAGGTGTTCAAGGAGTTCGGTCTTAGTCACCACTGCCCCGCGACGATGCGCAAGATATTCGATGACGCGGTATTCCATGCCTGTCAGTCCGACGACGATCCCCGCGCGCCGCACAGTTCGATCGGCGGTGTTGACTTCGATCTTTCCGAAGCGAAGTGTCGCGGTGGTCTGGCCCTTTCCCCGCCGAATCAGGACTTTGACCCGGGCGATGAGTTCCCCGAGGTCAAAAGGTTTGCAAAGATAGTCGTCGGCTCCGTCGTTAAGAACTTGAATCAGAGTCTCTTTGTCGTCTCGAGCTGTGAGGACAAGCACGGGGAAGGTGCACCCGCCGCCGCGAAGGTGCTGCAGAACGCTTCGACCGTCCATTCCGGGCAACATCAAGTCGAGAATGATGACGTCATACGCATTGGACTGCGCCATATGAAGCCCTTCGGAGCCGTCAGGAGCGTAATCGACAGCGTAGCCGGCACTCTCCCGCAGGCTCTGGCTAATGTTTCCAGCCAACCGTTTCTCGTCCTCGACAATCAACACTCTCATTTCAAGTGTCAGATTAACAAAGACTGACAAAGGTTGGAGAATCAAGCTAGGATGAGGCTCGAGGCTTAAGGTTGGCTTAATCTTCAATCTGCAAAAATCAGCGTCGTGAACCGTGAATAATGTCCAGGCACGCATCTGAACCCGAGCTCCTCAGGAAAGCGGCCCTCCGGGTTTCGATCGTATTTTGTTGGCTTTGCCTGCCAGGGGCATTTGGTCAATCGCCACCGCTCGACTTGCGGGGCGCCTTGGAGACGGCCCAAACAGCAAACTTGGAGCTGCGCGCAGCGCGGCAGAGGCGAGCCCTTGCGATGGCCGGGATCACCACGGCTCATCAGCTCCCAAATCCTACCATCAGCTTCACGGCGGCTCGCGATACGCCGCACGAGGGTGTTTCGCTCGACCTTCCGGTCGAATTAGGCAACAAGCGAGGCAAGCGGATCGCCGTCGCCAAAGAAGAACAGAAGTCGACGGAAATCGACATCGCGGTCCTGGGACGGCAGATTCGAAGACGTACGCGTGATGCTTTCTACCAGTCGTTGTCGGCTGCGAAGCAAACGGACCAGGCTAAGACGGCGCTAGATTTGACGACACGCATCCGCGACATGGCGCAGCAACGTTTCGAAGCGGGTGACGTGGCCCAACTCGAAGTTCTGCAGGCAGAGGTGGAACTGGCAAGAGCCTCAGCCGATTACGAGACAACCGCGCAAGCGCAGCGCTCGGCGGAGGTAGGACTGGCGGCCTTGCTGAATCGAGCTCTCGAAGAGCGTCTTGTTCTGCAGGGAGCGCTCGACAATGTTCCGAAGGTGGGACCTTTGAACACCGTCATCGATCAGGCGTTGCAGACGAATGGCGATCTGCTTAAGACTTATCAGGATCTCAATATTGAGGAGCGTCAACTGGAACTGGCCAAAGCACAGAGAATCCCGAATCTGGGTTTGTCTGCCGGAGCAGACTTCAACTCGCCGCCCGACTTTCGCTATGGAGGTAAGGGGGGGCTGTCGGCGACGGTGCCGATCTTCTACCGCGACCAGGGGGAGATTGCACTTTCGAAAGCTCGCCTGGAACTGCTTCGGCTCACTGTTGCCTCGCAGCGAACGGCCGTGTCGGCCCAAGTGGCGGCGGCATATTACGATTACGCCGCGAAAGCGCATCAAGTGGAGCAATATGGCCAGCGCGTCATCCCCGACACGGTTCGCCTGGAACAGATGGCAGAAGATAGCTATCGGTCGGGCAAATCGAGCCTGCTGACGTTGCTCGACACGCAGCGGCGACTGAACGACGTGCGCAAGACCTACCTGGATGCGTTGTTATCAGCGCAGAGCGCCTTTGCGGCGTTGGAGGAAGTTGTTGGAGCGCCACTTGACTAAGCAGATCCCCGAAACGGTGGCGGTACTGTGTTTCGCAGCGCTCCTCATGTCCTGCGGAAAGGGCGTAGCCGACGAAGAAAAAGGTAGTGCTGCAGTTCCTGAGGTGACTGTCACGAAGGTCAAGCGCGCGCCGATTTCTCAGGACTTAATCGTCACAGGCAATCTTGCGGCGCTCCCGAATCGCGACGCAAAAGTTGCTGCTCTTATACCTGGGCGCGTCATGAAGATGCTGGTCGCCGAAGGGGATCGAGTCAGGGAAGGCCAGGCACTCGCAGAGATTGACAATACTCTCCTGCAGGAACAAGAGAGACAGGCGGAGGCCGCGGTCGCCCAGGCAAAAGCCAGCGCAGACAACGCCCGGTTAACCGCGGAACGGGAAGAGGGATTGCTAGGACGAGGCATCTCGTCGCGCAAGGAAGTGGAAGACGCGCGCACACAGTTGCAAGTCAACACTGCAACCCTGAGGCAGGCAGAAGCGGGCCTTACGTCGGCGAAGGTTCAAGTCTCGAGATCTGTAGTGCGGTCGCCGATTGCGGGCGTAGTCATCAAACGCTTTGTTGCTGTCGGCGAGCAGGTCGACGGAACTGCCGCGCAGCCCGCGGTTCAAGTCGCACAGATCGACACCCTCGAACTGATTGGTCAGGTGCCGGCGTCCCGGTTGGCGGAGATCAAAGTCGGGGAAGGCTTCACGCTTGAGACGAACGCTGTTCCGGGCAAAAGCTTCACGGCGCGCGTGGTGTCAATTCTTCCGGCTGTCGACCCCGCGACCAACAATGGAACGGTACGCATCCGGATCGAAAACTCAAAGCGAACTCTGAAGTTGGGACAGTACTTGTCCATTGTGCTGCCGCTGAAACAGAACGGACCGCGTCTTCTGGTCCCCGCGCAGTCGATCTATCCGAACGATACTGGCGAGCCTCAAGCCTATCGAGTTACAAACGACGAGGCTGAGGCGGTTCTGGTGAAGGTCGGAATACAGAGCGGCGGCTTCGCTGAAATTCTTGAAGGTGTGAGCGAAGGCGACACAGTCGTTGTGACTGGCGGTTACGGATTACCTGAAAAATCGAAGGTTCACGTAAAACAATGAACCTTGTCCGCGCATGCCGCAAGAACAGCCGCGCTCTGTTTCTCCTCACCATTGTTCTGACCATTGCTGGCTTCGTGGCACTCTACCAACTCCCGAGCAATATTTATCCAGAGCTGAATTTCCCGCGCATTGTCGTTCTCGTTCACAGCGGCGACCTCTCGCCCGATACCATGCTGCTCACCATCACCCGTCCTATCGAGGAACAGGTGAGCACCGTACTGGGGGTGCGTCGCGTCCGATCGCGCACGATCCGCGGCGGCGCAGAGGTTTCAGTTTTCTTTGCCGACAACATGGACATGCAGCAGGCGCTGCAGCTTGTTCAGGCCAGGGTCAATGAAGCGCGCGCAGGTCTACCGGCAAGCACAGAGATCGAGGTCGAACGGCTGAGTCCGACAGTCTGGCCCATCCTCAGTCTTGTACTGAACGGCAACGTTCCGAACTCAGACCTGCGCGACTATGCCCTGTACAATCTGCGACCCGCCTTCAGCCAGGTGCCGGGGGTCGCGCGCGTGGAGGTGGACGCCACCGATACGCGGGAGATTTCCGTGGTGGTCGATCCTCAAAAGGCGGTTGCACAACGGCTGAGCGTTGTCGCGATCGCGGATCGTTTGCAGGCCACCAACACAATTACCAGCGTTGGCCGGTTGGATGCCAACTACCAACAGTTCCTGGTGGTGGCAAACTCGCAGTTCACCAAGATCGAAGACATCGCCAATACTGTTATCGGCGACGATCCCGCGAATCCTGTTCGCTTGAAAGATGTGGCGGTTGTGCGTGAAGGTGCCGCTGACCGAAAAACGCTGGTGACCGGGAATGGCAAGCCGGCCGCAATCGTCAACGTCACTCGACAGATCGGCGGGAACATAGAATCGGTTTCGCGGCAGGTGAAGGACGTCGCGTTTAACACGAAAAACCTTCTTCCGTCGACGCTACACCTGTCGATCGTGTATGACCTGGCCGAGTTCGTGCGAGAGGCCATGGCTAGCGTACGGGACGCCATCATCATTGGATCTTTGTTCGCAGTGGTCGTGCTCTTCGTTTTTCTAAGAAATATTCGCATTACGATCGTGGCAGCAGTCAGCTTGCCGCTCACGGTGATCAGCACTTTTTTCTTTATGAAAGTGGTCGGCGGGACACTGAACTTGATGTCGCTGGGCGGACTGGCCATCGCGATAGGACTCGTCATCGACGACGCGGTTGTCATTGTCGAGAACATTTACCGACACATGGGGGAAGGCGAGCCCGTCGACGTGGCTGCGGAGAACGGAACTAGAGAACTCCTTGGCCCGGTCGTGGGCTCCACGCTCACGACCGTGGTTGTCTTCCTTCCCCTTGGATTCTTAAAGGGCGCTACAGGAGAATTCTTTATTGCGCTTTCCGTCACGTTGACCATTGCGGTGCTGCTCTCGCTGTTATATGCCTTAACGGTGGTACCACTTCTGGCTGAGTACCTGCTGCCCCACACGGCGTTCAGCGATGCTTCGAGTCGCTTCATGCAGCCGGTCAATCGCTTGTATGCTCGCGGCATTCAATGGGCACTGGGCCGACGGGCGGTGATCAGTCTGGTGGTCGCCGTTCTCATCGGTCTGGCGTATGTCTGCTACAGGCACCTAGGAACTGGCTTTCTGCCCGAAATGGACGAAGGCGGCCTGGTTATCGACTACCTCACGCCTCCCGGCACATCTCTCAGCGAGACGGATTCTCTGGTTCGGCAAATGGAGTCGAAGGTGGAGGCTTTACCGGAAAAATATGCGTACTCGCGACGCACCGGTGCCGAGTTGGGGCTCTTCGCGACGGAACAGAACAAGGGCGATATTCTGGTCAAGCTCAAGCCGCGTTCAGAACGCAAACGCGACATCGAGGAAGTGATCAGCGATTTGCGAACCCAGATCACGAAGAGCATCGTGGGCGTGGATATTGAGTTTGTCCAAATTCTGCAGGACATGCTTGGCGATCTGGAGGGTTCTCCCGAACCGGTGGAAGTTAAGGTCTTTGGCAACAGTACGGACGAACTGAAGCGTGTCGCTGACGAACTTGGCCCAAAGCTTCAAGAGGTCAAAGGAATTGTCGATTTCAAAGGGCCACAGAGGGGCAATCCGGAGCTGGTGATCAAGGTAGATCCCACATTGGCCAGTCACGTGGGTTTGACGGTGGCCCAGGTTTCAGATCAGTTGCAAGCCGGACTGCTGGGCGAATCCACGACCGACTTCCGCCTCAGCGACCGGTTGATCCCGATCCGAGTCCGGTACGCGGACAGCTTTCGCGGGCAAGAGAATGACATCCGGCAGTTCCCAATATTGGCGGCCAACAAGCAAATTGTTCCTCTGCAATCGCTCGCGGTCATTGGTAAGGAGCGCGGTCAGAACGAATTATTGCGCGAGAATCAGCGCCTGATGATCACTCTTACGGCACGGCTAGAAGGACGCGATCTGGGAAGCGCGATCGCGGACGTCAAGAAGGTGCTGTCCGACTATACGTTCCCCGTCGGCTATACATACCAGATCGGCGGCCAATACGAGAGCCAGGTGAGTTCGTTTCATGACCTTCTATTCGTACTTGGTCTGGCGCTGGCTGCCGTGTTCACCATTCTTGTCCTGCAATTCCGTGCATTCTTACCGGCTCTGGTGATCATATCGGCTGCCCCGATGTCGCTGATCGGGGTCTTTCTGCTGCTGCTCATCACCCGGACACCGCTGAATGTCTCCTCGTTCATGGGGATCATTCTCATGGTCGGTCTGGTCGTGAAGAACGGAATCATCTTGTTTGAATACTACGAGAAGCTGCACGGAACGATGTCGGTGAAAGATGCTCTGGTGCAGGCGGGAAAAATACGACTCAGGCCGATCCTGATGACCACGCTCTGCACACTGTTTGGTCTGCTGCCGCTGGCCTTGGGCCTTGGTTCGGGGGCAGAACTGCAGCGCCCGCTGGCCATCGCAGTGATCGGAGGGCTCGCCGTTTCCACAGTGATTACGCTGGTTGTGATTCCGGTTTTCTACAGCCTTGCCCGGCAGTTGAGTTCAGAGGAGAGTGTCGGTCGAGACCTGAAGAGCAGCGCATAGCACCGTGTCCACCTTGTTGCCTTGTGGATCTAGTGCAGCTACGAATATAGGGCCGGCAAAATTAGTTTGAATCGTCATCAGTTCGAGGGGCGGTGTGCTGGAATTGCGCATGCGCGTGAAGGCGCGTTGCCGATATCGCAATTTCAAATCGCACATGCCTGCCGCAGCTCGTGCATACCGGAAACGTGTCGCCTCTCAAGACCGTTACGTAGTGGGGAAGTTCGTGGTTGCTGCCGTGCACGACTTTGTAGACTCCTGCAAAGACCGCTTTCTCACCCGGGTGAAATTGCTGCATCAATAGAGAGGTTCCTACTCGCAAACTATGTTTCTGAGCCCGCTGGGCTTGGAGGAATTGTTCTTTTCGGCAGCAGCCATCCTGCAAAGAAGACTTCTATCGTGATGATCTGCCCTCGATCTGCCTCGCCTCATACCACAGCGCAAGTTCCACGCGGTTGTTGACACCAACCTTATCGTAGATGGAACTGATGTAATTCCTAACCACGTGTGCGGCAATCCCCAGTTCCGTACCAATCTCACGATTCTTGAGGCCTTGCGAAACGAGTTCGGCGACTCGACGCTGTTGAGTACTGAGAGTCCGCTTGCGGTCGAGCAGTGATTTTCGTGCAGACATATAGTGTCTCTGAAATAAAGTGGGACTCATCGAAAGAGCCCACTGAGACCAAAGCCTTGATAGACCCTTTGACTGTTGTCGAAGCATTGACGAAGGGACGTGGGGAATACCCCAAGCACACTCGGAAACTATCAACCAGGACCTTAAGGCAACCTTAAGAGATGTACTTCCGACGTGAGTGTAGCGTGTTTGGGATGACGCTTGAATGCAGAAGGTTGTGCATTGTTTGCTCTGTCGGGAACCGTACGTCGCGTCCCTCAAACAGAAAACTCAATTCCACCTCAGCCGAAAGGATCCGTCTGTTTGCAAAACTACTCTGTTGTCATCGCACTCACACGCCTTCGTTGAAGGGAGTTCGTCTAATATTGCGACGCGGACCGTATAAGATGCAGCTGGGATTGATACGCCAATGAAATTACTCCGATACGGGCTGCCTGGTTGCGAGAAGCCAGGATTGCTGGACGCCAACGGTCAGCTCCGCGACTTGTCGGGTCAAGTCCGCGATATCGCAGAGGAGACGCTTCTGCCGGAATCGCTCGATCGTTTGCGAAAAACAGATGCGTCCGCGTTGCCCAAAATAGAGCGTGCAGTTCGGACCGGAGCCTGCGTTGGGAGAGTGGGCAAGTTTATCTGCATCGGGCTCAACTATTCGGACCATGTCGCCGAAGCCGGTGCCAGCGTCCCTTCAGAGCCCGTGCTGTTCATGAAGGCGACCTCCGCAATTTGCGGTCCCAATGACGACGTAATAATTCCGTGCGGCGCTGAGAAGGCCGATTGGGAAGTCGAGCTTGGCGTGGTTATCGGCAAGCCAGGGAAGTACATCGAGGAACGCGACGCCCTTTCTCATGTTGCCGGCTATTGTGTGGTGAATGACCTGTCAGAAAGAGCCTTCCAACTGGAAGGCACGGGCCAGTGGGTAAAAGGCAAGAGCGCGGACACGTTCGGTCCCATCGGGCCGTGGCTGGTGACCGCCGATGAGATCGTCGACCCTCAGAATTTGCGACTCTGGTTGGAGGTGGATGGCCATCGTTATCAGAATGGATCGACGTCGAGCATGATCTTCGGCGTGAAGTAACTGGTCAGCTACGTGTGCCGCTTCATGAGTCTGCAATGCGGCGACATTATCTCTACAGGCACGCCGCCCGGCGTTGGTATGGGCCAGAAGCCCCCGGTCTATCTGCGAGCGGGCAATCGTATTCGACTTGGAATTGATGGATTGGGAAGGCAAGAGCAGCGTGTCGTCGCATTCTCGGGTTCATAGCTCGGTGCCTGCCTTGGGTTGCTGTGCGTGGATCAAGTCTAAACACGCAGTTCGTGAATCTTGTTCAGTGACTGCTGTCTTTCGGAGAAACGACTCGGCCGTATTCGGAGGTGCGGGCCATACGGTCAAACATACTGTAAGCCGTCGTGGATAACCGGGTGATTGCCTCTTCGCCGTCCCGTTCCTTGCTGAGATAAGTTGTCATAACGCAGAGAATGTAAGGGCGATTCGACACCAGGACGATTCCACAATCGTTGCGTACTCCTTCAAGTTCGCCAGTCTTGTCGGCGACGCGGAGACCTTCCGGCAGGTCCCGGGCGATCCAGCTTTCTTTATGAGTACTCAGTACTTTGATCAGGTCGCCCGTCAACTCTTTGTGGACAACTTTGCCTCCGTAAATCTGTTCCAACAGACTTAGCATTTCACGCGGGGTCGACACATTTTCGCGGCCTTCACCGGCGGCTTTGATGTCCATCATCTTTCTACGCAGGCGGGTGTGGGTGAGGCCCAGGTTGTCGAGCAGAGCGTTCACGTTGTCCATGCCGACGCGATCAATGAGCACGTTCGTCGCGGAATTGTCGCTGACCGCCACCACCATGGTGGCGAGATCTCGATTCGTCACTCTGGACACGCCCGGCGTCAATCCACCCATGATGTCGCTGTCCGCGACGAGGTCCGAGGCTTGCACGGTGTAGGTGTCGGTGAGTTTCGCCTTGCCAGGTACGCCTTGCAACGACTGTTGATTCTGGTGGTAGAGTTCCGCGAGAACAGCGACCTTAATGGTGCTCGCTTGCGGAAATACTTCGTCCTCGCGGCGAAAGGCCTTCTGGCCTGAGTTCAGATCCTCGATCGCGACGCCCATAACGCCGTCGAGTTCTTGATCGACGCGGTCAATGGTTGATTCGAGTCGCTGCCAAAGGACTTTCTGCTTAGTGCTCAGACTCGCCTGTCCAGTCTGGGCCTGAAGGCTTACTGCGAGCAACGCAACCAACAACATTGTTTTCACGATTGGGGTCTCTCTATAAGAGGGTATCAGCCCACTAGGCAGACAGGTCGGGATTCCCGGCTAGTTCCAGGGCGGCGGCTCACGGTTTGTTTTGCGTAAGGCCCAGTCCCGGCCCGTCAGGAAGAACGAGTTTTCCTACGCGCACTTGTACCCCGCTGAAAGGGTCATTCGAGATCAGAAGGTTGCCATCCAGGTCTGCATAGTCCACGAGCGGGGACAAGTGAGCGGCAGCGGTGACGCTGACCGAACTCGAAACCATGCACCCAAGCATCGTCTTCATACCCAGAGCTTTGGCGATGTCGATCGTTCGTTTTGCTTCTAGAATGCCGCCGCATTTGTCGAGTTTGACGTTCACACCGTCGTACGAGTCCACCAGCTTTGGAACGGCCGCTGGACCGAGGCAGGCCTCGTCCGCAATGATCGGGATGTGGACGTGTGAGCGGACCCAGCGAGTTTCCTCGAGCATCGCTGCTGGCATAGGCTGTTCCACGAATTCCACTCCCTGCGACTCGAGCCAGTTGATCTTTCGAACGGCCTCTTCCTTATCCTTCCAGCCCTCGTTTGCATCCACGCGGAGCGGTTTCTTCGTAACACTTCGTACCGCCTCGATAGTGGCTTCGTCCGTGTCGAGCCCGACTTTGATCTTGAGAATCGGGAATTGGTCAGCCTCACGAACCTTGGCGCGCGTGGTTTCCGGTGTGTCGATGCCGATTGAAAATGTAGTCATAGGAGCATCGGCCGCAGCGAGCCCGAAATAGCGGTATAGCGGCACGCCTAGTTTCTTCCCGATCCAATCGAAAAGTGCGATGTCGACGGCCGCTTTCGCAGCATATTGTCCGTGTACTTCACGACAAACGCTGGCCATGAGTTTCTCGAACTTCCAGGGATCAGCAGAGACCAACAGGGGACGGACGGATTCCACCGCGTCCCGAGCACCTTCAGCAGTTTCTTTGTATCGGACGATGGGAGCCCCTTCTCCGACTCCCTCGACGCCTTGCGCATCGAAACGAATCGAAAGGGTGTCGCGATACTCGCTCGACGACATGGTCGTCGTCCAGGTATGTCGAAGTTTTAAGCGGCTGATTGAGGTTTGCAATTGCACCCGATCGGCGGTGGAGGGTAGGTCGGCTGGAGAATTTTGGGCCTTGCAAGCGAGTCCAGTCCCAGCGAGCAGGGTACCCGCCATCCATTCGCGGCGATTCATTTCACCCTGCGACAGGCAACGAGAAGTTGTGTCCACGGTTGATCGCGCAATCGGCTGATCTGCACGCCGGGATGACCATGAGTGGTGTCGTGAATGAATTGTCCGTGCCCGATATACATGCCAGTGTGTGTGATGTGGTCAGCAGAGCTTCCAAAAAATAGAAGATCTCCAGGCCGAAGCCGTTTGCGATCGACGGGTTCGACTCCGTTCCAGGCAGCTTGCAGGTCGGCGTCGCGCGGCATATTGATTCCGCGACTCCGCACCAACATTTGCGTGAACCCCGAGCAGTCATAGCCCAGGCTCGAACGGCCGCCCCACAGGTAGGTAACGCCCAGGAAGCGCTTCGCCAGCGCGATGGATTCTGCGATGGTCAAAGAATGAGAGTCCACGATGACATCTCCCGCCTGGATCCAGGCGGTGCGCCCATCGAGCAGGCGAACCTCAAACCAGCCCTGATCGTCCCCTGTTCCTTCCTTTTCTACCTCGAGCCTGGTTTCGAACGGCAGGCTTAGCATCGGACGATGAGCGGTGACGTCGGTCTCGCGGTAGAGGTTGGCGAGCTGAGTGTTGATCCAAACCGTCTTCGGGGAGGCATGATCAACATCGTCACTCGACCGACGACGTGCCGCGTCAAGACGCACCCATCCGGTGTAGTCGTCAGCCGTGCGCACCCGCGCCCAACCCTCCGACTCCTCTAAGACCTTAAGCGGGCTTCCATAGATGGCTTGGCTCACGACCTCCGCATCTTCGCTGGCCTTCGAATACATGTTCGCGACAGGTACTGAAACCACGAGCGTAGAGTCTTCCGACCGAGCCCAACTCGGGCTAGCGAGCGATATGCACACACAAGCAGCGAACACGTGGCGCGAGAGGTTCGTCGTGTATTGTGTGTTGACCCAAGATGAGACTGTATGATCCACGGGCAGATTTTTATTGGCAGAACTCAGAACGTATACCTCGCCGAGAATTGCATTTTGCGGGGGTCGCTCGACAGACCCCGACCATCTTCGCTGACCGTCAGCGGATCGATAACTCCCAAGTCTAAATTCGAATAGCGATTGCTGCCCGGTTCGTCGTAGTGCACGGCATTCGGAACGTTCTGCACTTCCAGGCGCAATTGCAATTCATGTCCCTCATGGATCCGAGTGGTCTTGGCAATCGACATGCTCAGATTTCGATACCCAGCGAGCCGGAAAAAGTTCCTGCCTACATTGCTGAAATCGCCTGCTCCCGGTGTCGAGAACTGGGAAATCTGTCCTGGAGTAAGGTAGGTTAACAGCCCAGTATCGGGATCGCGGTGGATGCGGAACATATTGGGCGAGCAGGCAGTGCAATTCGCGACGGTGCGAACGATGCTGCTAAGCGTGTAGTCGTTGGAATTTGAATACACGGTAGTGGGCCGGCCGCTTTCGATGATGCCAAAGCCACCGATTTGCCAGCCGCTGACGAGTCTATCGACCAGTCCGTTTGCTCCCTTGGCCCAACGTTTGCCATGACCGAATGGGAGTTCATACACCCAGATCGATTGGAAGACATGGGTGCGATCGAAATCTGAGGGTGCATAGTTGAGCTTACGATTGTCGAGATCGAAGGGCGTGCTCGAGGCTCCGAATGGAGACGACTGTACGCCGACTGTGGTGAAGGTTGGGTCGAACGAACGTGTGTCAATGGACTTCGACCATGAATAGCTTGCCTGAAATGTAAGTCCATTGGAAAACGATTTGCGAACTTCCGTTTGCAGCGCGTGATAGGTCGAGAAGTCGTGACTGTCCAGCACGACGAATCCACCGGGCGAACTGGGAAAGTTGCCCGCGAACTGCGGATACGAATAGAAAAACGTGTCCCCCAGCCCGGCGGCAGAATCGATTTGGGCCAGCGCGAGCTTTGCGGCCATCCCGGCAACGCGGCCGTTGGTGAAATCCGTGTGATAGGGATTATCGCCGTTCGGATCCGCAAGCCACTGGGACCCCGTTTGTCCCGGCGGTATCGGACCGACAGCTTGCATCAGTTGATCCATCAAGGGGCTGTCTTGCCCATTCGTAACCGCGTTGAAGGCGCTTAGAAACCCATTGCTCCGGATTTTTGCCTGGTTGGCATCGTAGGCACCATACAGATGCACTCCTTTTCGGCCGATGTAATTCATCTCCACCACAAACTTCTGCGGTAATTCATGTTGAAAGCCGAGGCTCCACATGTACGTTTGCGGAGGCTTCCAGTTAGGGTCGACAACAGTCATGGAGTTGTTGCTGAAGGGGGGTGGCTGTCGCAATGCGGTAGGACTGTTGCTGGGGCCGTTGATGTAACCGCCAATGATGCTGCTAACAACCGCGGGCGTGAGCTGGTTCAATCTCCCGCCTGCGCTGCCGTAGTTATTATCGGTGATTTGTGTCGTCAGGCCGGGCATCCCTTGAAAGATAGCGGAGGACAAGCTGAAGGTGTTTATGCGGTCGTAAGCGATACGGAAGTTGCCGCGAATCGAGGTCTTACCATCACTGCGAGGATCCCACGCGAAGCCGATCGATGGTCCGAAGTCCTTGTAGGAGTCTCGGTAAAGCTGGCCAGGAACCCAAGTCAGAGAGTCGCTAGCGTTCCCCCAGCCGAGCGGGCCGTTCGGGCGAAGCATGTTCGCCGCATTCGTCACGCGCGGAGACAGTTTTATCTCCCAACGCAGGCCCAAGTCGACCACCAGGTTCGGGCGCACCCTCCAGCTGTCTTGTCCATAGAAGTCATACTCGGGCATGCGAAAGTCGGCATGCAGCAACGTGCCGATCGGGGCCCATGTACTCGGACTCTGCGCTACCAAGCCTTGCTGAATCGAGCCCACGCGACCCAGTAGATCGTTAACGTAGCCCGTCAGGTTGAAAGCGTCGCCGCTGACATCGGTAAATTTGAGAGCGTACCCGTCGATCGTTGTTGGGAAGTTGAAGTCCGTGGGATTGGCGTTAGACGAGTCGCCCCAGTTGACATTCGGATCGAAGTTAGCGGCGAGCGCGGCGTTGAGCGAACCGATGCTACCGCGCTGATCAATGTGCCGCTGGTAGCGGAAGTTGATTCCCCATTTGAACGCGTGAGAACCCCGGAGGTAGGTCATGTTATCTGCGAGTTGAAAGGTGGTGAGATAGCGTGCGTTTCCAACGTAGTTTTGGAGCGGCATTTGCATGCACGCGACGCCGTCGACACAAAGAGGATTTGCGAAGAAGTTGAAGAACGGGTTGCTGGCAGATTTTGGATCGGGATTCGCAAAGTTGAATCCAAAGCGATTCATGCCAACGACGAATTCGTTCAGAGTGGTCGGGCTGACCGCCCAACGCCACGCCACTGCTAGATTCCTTGGAGTACGAAAGGTGTCTACCGTGTTCGGGAATCCGGGGAAGATCGGCAGCCCTGCGTTGGCGGTATCGCCCAGAGTGTTTTGATGCCCAGCTGACCAACGTGCAAAAATGCTGTGTCTCGCGTTGAATGTATGATCCAGTCGTACGGTGTAGTCGAGTTGCTTCTCATGCTCAGCTGCCAGCCAACTGAAGGCAGCGACGTTCAAACCATCTCCGAGGGTGTAGTTGTTAGGCAGAGGCATCGAATTCAAAACAGACTGAACGCCCGGATCGAGTCCTGCGCCTTGGGGATCGTTGGCCGCTGCATCGTAACTATCAATGGTGACGCCGGAAAGAGGTTGTCCATTTGCGTCGACCGTCGCGTTCGAGTTGCCTACCGCGCTGTTGCTGCACGCACTCTTGTACGGGTCCTGTTGACAAATCGGAGAGTTCTGATCGATGAACCTCAGAATGCCTTGCCGGGCCTGACTGGTATATACCGTATTCGAATTGATCTGGGTCAGCGTGGTCCGTAGCCACTGGAAGTTTACGAAAAAGAACGTCTTGTTCTTGATGATGGGGCCACCCAGGCTGAAACCTGGAATCTGCTGAAGAAATTGTGGCCGGGAAAGACCCAGCTCGATGTTTGCAGGATCGTTAGCATTGAATCCGGGCGTCTGATAGAAGAAGTAGGCGGAGCCGTGAAAATTGTTGGTGCCCGACTTCGTCACCATTTCGACTTGTGCGCCGCTGTTGCGTCCATATTCCGAAGTGAAGTTGCTGGTGACGACGCGGAATTCGGAGAGCATGTCGGGATTGGTGCGTAGTGGCGAAAAATTTGATCCCCCGGCACTGGTTTCATTGATGTCGATGCCGTCTAGTGTGTAATTCCAGGCCCGGTCTCGCGAGCCGTTCACGTGAACGCCGCCCCCTGCGACGTTCGGTCCTCCTTGATTGAATCCGCCGGAATCTACAACCCCTGGCTCTAGTTCAACAAGCGCAAGAGTGTTCCGCCCGCGAGTCGTTACAATCGGAAGGGAATTGAGGGCAGCGTTGTCGACGAGATTCCCGATATTGCCGGAGGTGGCCGTTTCTACCAATTCGGCTGCGTCATGCACCTCGACCATTTCGTTGATTCCACCCACCGAAAGGGTCGCATTTAACTCCGTGGGTTGGCCAATGCTGACGACGTTTCCCTTGTAGCTTACAGTTTTGAAGCCTGCGCCCGAGACCTTGACGGTGTACGTCCCGGGTTTCACCCCGTCGAAAACGTAGGTTCCGGCATTGGTCGTATTGGCGGTAAACGAAACTCCAGTAGCTTCATCGGTGAGTCCGACTTGAGCGTTGTTCACGGCGGCGCCACTGCTGTCCTTCACAACCCCGGTAACACGCGAGGTCGTCTGTGCGAAGACCATCAAGCATGTCAAAACAGTCCATGTAAATAGAGAACGCCTGCACGCTCTACCGTGTTTCATGTCGTTTCCCCTCGCTGAAGTCCGAGCACTGAATCTTGGCGACCTATCCCAATCGTCCCGATTTGATGCAACCTCTATAAACCGGTGTGCAACAGGTGTCAAGTAGTTTAGTTAGAAATGCAACATTTGTTTCTAATCGAGTTTCAGTGCAGGCCTGACATCCACACTTTCGCGGATAGAAGTGCCGCTGCCTTTCACTCGAAGAGGGCTGTCGTAGGAATGTGGCGGCCGTTGGAAGAAGTGCAAAAGGCAGTGCTTATGGTGGCGAGCTAGGCTGGAAACCACCGATAACCGTTACGCTGTTCCTGGTCAGCTTTCTTGAGCAGGGCCAGAGTGCGGGAGCGGCGGTAATGGGCGCAGATCGTGAAAAGCACGTGAATAAAACTCATCGGCGCAGCATAGGAGTTGCTGAACGGGGCTTCAACGGACGTCAAGAAGCATTCGTTCGCAAATCGGGCCAGAGGCGAAACGAAGGTATCCGTGATTCCGATGGTGTAGGCGCCATTGGAACGGGCCTGCTGCACGCCTTCGACGGTTTGTCTAAGGCATCTACGAAAACTAAGGGCGATCACCAGGTCTTGCCGGCCTAGACTGCGGGTCACGTGAATCGTCTTGCCCGGAGAAACCGCCGCCACCACGGGTAGTCCAAGAAGCGTCAGTTTATAGTCGAGAAAGTCCACCAGCCCAATGGCCATATCGCCGCCAAGTAGCACGATGCGTCTTGAGCGGTAAATCCGTTTTGCCAAAGCGACGACGCGATTCAAGTCCAGCGTGTTCCGGAGAGAATGAAGATTGTGCAGGTCGCGCTCCAATGCTTTCCGGCCATGCGAGGCCAGACTCGACTCATTCGGATTCGAACCTTGCATGCCCTCGAGCGAGGTTGCGCTGGCGATCGAGAGCTCATGCAGATAACTCTTGAACTGTGGATAGCTGGAGAATCCCAATCCGCGGGCGATGCGCAAAACCGTTGCAGGGTCGGTCTTCAGTCGTTCGGCCATGAGCCGAATGCTCATGAGTACGAATTCCCGGGGATGTTCCTGCACGGGCCGAATGATCTCCTGCCGGCTCTTGTTGAGCTGTGAGATGCGATCGGCAAAACTGAGATAGTCTCTCTGTCCGTCTTGCATGCGGTTCCGATGAGCCTCCGGTCTAACACCAGATGACGCGGGTGTACGGTGGCCTCCAACCGATCGAAGATGCAAACGTAGCACGCGTAGGGTGAAGTGTAACAAATGTTACATAGGGAGGAAAGGTGGAAGTCTGATGACGGGGTGTTGGAGCCTGAAGGCTAGTGGACGACCAGCCGGACTGCGCAGAAACGCCAATCACGAGTTGAAGCGAGATCCCGGTTGGACGGCATGAGCGCTATTTGAAATGCCAGCCAGCAAGTCTGTGTTAATGGGGTACTCTGGCGAGTGTTGTACGATCAAGGCGGACTGCATTCGCCATAAAACCAAAACAAAAAAAACGCTGCCCGCAAGGTACCTTGCGGGCAGCGTGTGTGTTCTGTTAGTTTGCGTGACCGATCAACTGGCCAACTTGCGGACTGCCGGTGGCGTTGTCGGTGAAGGTGATCGTTCCGAGGCGATCAACTCCTCGCGCTGCCAGGATACTGCTGAACCGCACGCGTACCGTGCAAGTTTGTCCGGGTGCGAGTGTCGTCCCCGTGCAGGTATTGGCGTTGGCTCCGAGCGGGTCAATCACCAGAGACCAGGTGAAGAATCCGGATCCTGGTGAGGTAGCGGCCACCGCGACGTTCCCCACATTCACCGATGCCCCTCCGAGCGGCTGCGTGTTCGTTAGGGTCACCACTCCCGTTCCGCTGGCCGAGCCGCTTGCGAGGGTTATGGTCAGCGGGTTCGGAGCAATAGAAACCGTTCCCGCACCTCCTCCGCCACCCGTGCCTGCAAACTCTACGGCGCCAGCATCCACCGCGTTGTTGGTCTTCCTCGCGTTGCCGAAGAAGTCCGTGCTCGGAGCCAGCGTGTACGCTCCGCTGTTACCGTTCGCAGGCGGAGCGTTGTGGATGTAATTGATCGTCGGCGATGCGCTCGTCGGACTGTAGATTCCGAGGAAGGTATCCGCGTTACCAGCCCCACTAGCCTGGCCACTCGGTCCCATCAGGGCCAACGGACCCCAACTGATGTTGATCCAGTTGTTGCCTTCGTCGATGGTCGCAACCGGAGTCAGGTTGAAGAGCGGGTTCGGAACAGTTGCATCCGAAATGCCCGGAGGAACCTGCCATCCGCTGCCCCCAAACTCAGGCGGGATGCGTGAGCCGTTGCAGTAGGACCTCACGACGGCCGGATCGGCGCCCGAATCGTTGTTGCTGCCGGCATACGTGCCAGAACTCAGGAACGAGAACGTCGGAGTCAATGTTCCCGCGCCATGATTAGTCGGCCCCGTGTCACCACGGACGCCGATATCCCAGAGGCTCGATGCAGGGCAGGCTCCCGTGCTGATCTGGCTCGGCGCCAGCGTCGTTGTGAAGGCGTTGTACAGAGCAACCTGGTTCTGCTGGTTGGTGGTTCCCGCAGCCGGAGCCGACACGCCGATGTAGTACGACCGGTTCTGCGTGATCACGTCGTTGTCCAGCAGCGGAACAGAGTTCTTGATGCAATTTGAAGTGGAAGCAGCGCTGTTTATGCCGTGGCCCGTCGGACACACGGTATTCGCAGCCAAATTGCCCGATAGCACGGCGCTGTTCTGGATGCTGACCAGGCCTGCCACCTGAGGACACGATGCGGTCGCAGCCGCGTTTGTGCAGTTGCTCCCCTGGGTACTGGCCAGAGGCGCGCCGATGGTGTTAAACAGCACGCCGGCCGAAGCCGTGCTGTCGTTGTGCATGATGGTGTTGTTGATGATATTCACCGCCAACGAATCCAGCAGGGAGATACCGCCACCGTCCCAGCCGGCCACGTTGTTTACGATGATGTTGTTGGTGACCTGGACCGAGTTCCAACGGCAACCATTGTTGCTCAAGCTGGCGTCGCAGTTCGAGTTCGGGAAAGCTACCACATCCGAACCGTTGACCTGCTGCAGGGCGATACCGCCACCGCTGCCGCTCTCGGCCTGGTTACCGATCATCATGTTGGCATTGATTACCAAGCCAGGACCCGTACCGTCGCTCGGTCCAACCGATGCGGCAGGAATGACGACGCAATCCTGGTCGGTGGTTGCACCGCAAGTGGGATCGACGTCAGGTGCGCCTTGGATGACCATGGCGCCACCATTGGTTGGGATTGTCGGGTTGGTACTCTGGTTGAACAGGAACATGTTGTGCTCGATGTCCCCGTTGTAGCTGAATCCAAGGTGACCGAGACCGCCGCCGTCACCCGTGCTCAGGTTTCCGCAAACCCAGTTGTAGTTGAATTTGTAGAAGTCGGAGCCGGTGCAGAAGCTGATACCACCCGCGCCCGCCGGCGTCGCCGAGAACAGCTCGTCGCCAGTGGAAGAGTTGAACGTGATGTAGTTGTTGTGCACGTTCACGTTCGTGTCGTGGCAGTACGGCAACTGCGAATTAGTCCTATTGGAGAAGCTCCTGGTCTGGCAGGAACCTGGGGCCGCGTTCGTCGCGCTGCCCTGGATGTACGCTGGAGGAAATTCGCCCTGACCAACGTTGATGCCGCCCGAGAGCGTACCTGCATTGTTCTGGACGCGGTTGTTGGCGATCTGGATGTTGTGACCCCAGCCGTGCACGAAGACGCCACCACCACCCTGCGAGCTGTCGGTGATCGTGAGACCGTCGATGCTGGACGGGTTGCACTGGAAGTTGCTCGGGAACGTCCCGTCGCACGGTGTGTGCCCGCGCCGGCCAGTGACGGTTGTGTTCACGTTGCCCTGAGTGAACAGAACCGATCCATCCGGGAACCCAGCCAAAAGGGTGGGATCAAACGGATTCGATGGGAAGTATGCGCCCTTGGACAGGACCGTAATGGCGGCCCCTTCCAGTGCGCCCATCAAGCTCGGCTCCTGCAGCAGTTCAGCCAGGTTGCCATTGAGGCTGGCCTGCCAGCCGACCGTTGCTTCCAGGGGCAAACGATCGACCTGGGGATTGTTCGTCGTCGGGCTGAAGTCAGACCAACCCGCTCCGCAGCTCTTACTCCAATCGCTTGGATCACCATCTGGGCCGAGGCCGAATAAGCAATCCACCCGTGCGCGCCAATCGTTCAGCTTGCCGGCCGGGTGAGTGTTGGCGTTGATAACGGTGGAGGCAGCCCCGACGCCCTGCAAACGAACCGGTTTCCACATGAGGATCAGTTCCGTGTGGGCAGCCTGGCTCGCCTTTTGAGTGGGTGTCAGCGCGTTCAAGGCGCTGCCACTGCAGAGGGTGCTGACTCCGGCGGTCGTACTGCAAGTCGGATCGATGATGAGCAGATCGCCCGGCCGCGCAGCATCGATCGCAGCCTGGACCGAGTCCGTTGCGTTCACGTGCTTGGGAGCCTTACCGCCGATGGTGACCGTTACCGTATCAATCGACGCCTGTCCGCCAGCCGTAGTGATGAGTAACTGGCCGCACTGCGCAGTTGAACCACCGTAGATGCTTCTTTGTTGAACCGCGCAGTTGGGGACCCCAGGCGGCACGGCGCCTGTGATCTTCGTGTCGCTCCAGCTGACACCGGTCAGATTGTGGTGCACACCGTCGGGGCCGACCAAAGCCACCGTCCCCGCCGTGCCACCGAAGCCGTAGTGACGCATGATGGTCTTCTGGTTGAAAGGCGGTTTGCTTGCCGCCGGTCCGGAATACGCATTGCTGTTTACCGGAACATCGCCTAGCGCCGTGATGGTGATCGTCTTCCCGGCCGCACTCACCCACGGTCCGATTCCGTCACCGTCGACTTCCTTGATGGCGGGCGTGAGGTTGGGATACGCGCAATCCGGGTTGTTGTAGCCCGCGCCCGCAAAAGCGGAGGTGGGCGTGACAGGAGTATCCATGTACTGGGTTTGCCCAGGCATGAACGGGATTTCGTAGCAGAACTGGCTGTATTCCGGGTTGTACAACGGGTCCGTGATCATCTGGCCCGCATTGTTGGGGTCGGGAATCGGTCCCGGGTCGTTCATGCAGGTGATCATCATCGTGGGAGCGTACCCAGTCGGGTTCGGCGGATTGACTTCCCAAGTCGAGTAGTTCAAGCCGTCGTACGTTCCCCAATGATCCGCGTAGGTACGCGAAATTTCGGTACCAGTCCAATCCTTAATCGAAATGGGAAGATCCGGGGGCGAGAACTTCTCGCCGAACTGCGGCGAGAACGGATCGAATTCCGAGGTGTAGTCGTCCGTGATGACGCCGGTGTAGTGAGCGGTGACGTGCGTCGAAGAGAAGATCCAGAACTTCGCGAGCGCGGACTCCTGCTCGTTCAGCGTGACTTCCTTGCGATCACACAGGTGGCGCTGGGCTCCGGCGAACGGCGAAACTTCACCGGACTGCGGGAACAAGCTGATGAAGTCGGGAACGGTGCGCAACGCACCCACGCAAGGCCAGAAGACCTCGACGCTGCCCGTGTCGCCCTCGCTGCTGGGGAAGGTGGTGCGTCCCAAGGTCTGAGTCGGGTTCTGGGCGTTGTTGGCGTTGTACAGAGCGGCGATTTCCGCCTGGTCGGGCAGGATAAAGATATTGCCCAAGCCAGCGAACTGTGTCGTGGCCGGCGCAATGTAGTTATCGCCGATCAGGATGTTCTTGTCTTCTTCCTTGACCAGTTCGTAGCCCGGTGGAACGACAACTTCAACGACGTACTTGCCGGCAGGCAGCATGGGTGTACCAACCCGGTAAGGATCGGTAGTATCCGGGTTGGGCACGCAGATGGTGCAGTTGGTCCCGCTCGGTTTGCCGTTGGCTAGTGTCGCTGGGTTTGTGGTCGCGTTGAAGCCGGTCACGCTCGGGAACGAGTACATGCCGTCGTAAGGCGCCGGCTGGACCTGGTTCCAGTTGTGCATGCCGTCATAGCACTTGAACTGCGAATTATTCGGAATCGTGTGAGCTGGCGCTCCGCCGTTGTTGTACATGTCCAGCCACATCGGCTGATTGAACAAGGAGAAGAAGAACAGGTCACCATATGTGGTACTGGTGGGCGCCGGGTATTGGCCAGGGCAGTTCATGTTGGGCATGTTGTCGGAACGGAAGCCCTGAGCCCAATCGTCCCAGCTGCTGGTCTTGGTGGTGTCGACCAAGGTAAGGGACTGGCTGCCATCGGGCGCCGTGCCTTCCTGGTACAGGTTGATAGTCACGCCCGGGACGTTCGGCGTCCAGCTCGTGTGGATGAGGAGTGAAGGATCATCAAACGGCCGGGTCGAGGCGTATGTCACTTCACCATGAATGGTGCCAGTTTCACCCTTGGCAAAAGGTTTCTTGCCGAATTCGATGAAGCTATTCTGGCCAGAGAAGCCCTGCCAGCCTTCCGTTCCGAACCAGAAGGGTGGGTCGATTCGGCCAGTGGTGCCGCCGGTGCCACCTGGAGCAAACGGAGCTGCAGCGTCGGTACAATCTGCGTTGGCGCAATAGTACGCCCCCGGCACTCGAAGAGGTGCAGGTACGGGAACCAATTCAGCGGTGTTGGCCATGTTGCCGCCGATCTGGGATGTTCCGGCACCCGGAGCGCCATCGGCAGGACCGCCGCATCATAAACAACGTGCACGCCCGTGCTCTTGTAGCGGGTTGTATCGGTCTCCACTACGTACCAACTGAACAGCGGGAATATTTCGTTGAAGCCGGCGTTGCCGCTGAGGTCGGTGTTGTTGAAGTTGGAGTAGCTGCCGTCGCGGAAACGGATATTGGTCGCGACCAGCGTGAGACCCGGTTCGATGCTGTCCTGAATGCCGTTGTTGTTCAGGTCGAGGAAGGTCTTGGTGTAAAGATTGGCCTGCCACTGGTTGACAGCAATCTGTCCCAGATCGGCGGTTTTTCCTCCACCCAACCGGACCGGAGTCGAGAGGCCATCTACCAGCATATCGTTCCACTGGTCGAAGACCGTGACGCGCCAATCGCCTTCGGGCAAGTTTGGAATCGTGAAGGAACCATCCGAAGCGCACTTGGTGAATGCGAAGTCCTCGCCGTCCGGGTCACCGAAGCTGACGTAACACTGCGTGAACCCGAAACTGCTGTTATCGCCACTGCTGTACAGGCGCTCATCGGGGGTACGGCTCATGCGTTCGGTCGTGACCAAGCCCTTAACAGTGTTGTTGCACGTGTAGGGGGAGCCGGGCTGGGGACTGTTAGCGTCGGTGCCGCCGCAGATGTACTGTTTGCGAGCGTTGATGATCGCCGGGTTCGCGAAGCCGATCGACACGTGGAATCCGGCCGGACCGTATTCCTGGAAGAAGCTCGGCTCACCAATCCGAAGGAAGGAGTCGTGGGCTTTCTGACCGTCCAGCGTGTTGGTCTGGAGCCACTCCTCACCACGCGCGATTCGATCCGCCGCCGGGGTAGCCACCACGCCGTATCGTCCTGGCATCAAGTTGGCAACGACCGCCTGGCCGGCGATTGGGGACAGAGTCACACCATCCGCTTCATACTTCGGGCAAGTCACGATCTCACCCGTGATGCCCACTTGGCTGCCATCGCCCCCATTTGAAGCCATACTCGCAGTCGCTTGCGCCGAGATCGGGCAGGCATCGAGTTGCGTAGACGGATCCAGAGTTCCCGCAAGGCTATTGGACAGCGGCATGTTGAACATGTCGTACGACATTTGCCCAGTCGCGTCGCCGGAGCCACCGGCATCATCGAACAGCTTGATGTTGAAGCCGCCGAGGCCGGGCTCGTTAGGCGACAACACGTCGATGCCGCCGCCGCCATCCTGCTCACCGTTGAGCGGGAAGTCGTCCTCGAAGACGAACACGGAGAGCTTGGCAGGCGGGTAGGGGTTGGGTTGCACCAAAACGTTCACCGCAGGGAAGGTGCTGGTCGCGCTGCAGGTGACTGCACCCGCAGTCCGGGAGCAAGCGATCGGCGCTCCGCCCATACCGTGACCGCAACTCGGTGTTGCATTGCCTAAACAACTGTTGACGTTCTCGAAGGAGTTCGCGGCATCACCCGGCAGAACCGAGATGTAGTAGCGCTTGGTCGGATCCAGATGGACCTGGCCCGGATCCAGAGTTGCCTGTTGTGCACCGGGATGACAAACGCCGTTGCCTGAATCGCATACCACCGCCGTGCCGCCCATGGTTTGGCCCGATTCGCAAGACAGCGGACCTGTACAACCCGCGGCGACGACTGGCATGTAGCTCGTATGGAAATTCGTTCCGAAGGTGGGAACGATTCCGCTGCCCGAAGTCGGGCAGCCTGCTGGTGGAGGATTGGTGGTGCAGTACGGATTGATATAGAACGTGCGGTCTTCTTCAATGATCCAGCGATAATCGGTGACCTTTGTCTTTTGGTCGGTGCCGTCAAGCACATTTACCACGAGGTTGCTTGGGTTCGGGAACGTGATTGAAGCGGTGTAAGCGGTCGCTCCGGTGGTTCCTTGCGAGTTCTTCGGCTTGAAGGTAAAGGTGTAGGTATTAGCGGTAGCAACAGTCGCATTGAAACCACCGTTCGGATCGACCGATAGGGTCAATCCCCCCGACGGCGTCACGGTGGTGGTGTCCACGGTCAGCGGATAGCCGGCGGCGTCCTTACAGGTTGAGAGCACGCCCGGGGGTTTGATGCTGAGGGTAGAGGCGACGTTGGACGCGTAGGTGAACGGTCCGGAGCAGGTGATTCCACCAGCAGCTTCAATACTCGCGGAGCCGAGGGTCACGGTCGCGCAGGCGCTGCCACTGGTAGCGCCATTGCCGCAGTAGGTAAATGTAGTCGCGGCGCCAGTGTAAGTGAACGTGCCGTCCGGGTTTACGGTCAGTCCAAGAACAGTGCCCTGCACCTTTGCGCCATAAATGTTCACGTCATTGGCGAGCAAGCCCTTGGCAGGATCCGAGACGACGAGTGTCTGACCGGAGATCAGGGAGTTGTAGGTATCAGGGTTAGCTTGCGCAGCCGCAGGTGCGAAGGCACCCGTGCTCGGCAGTACCGCGCCGTTCGCGCCGATGTAAGCGAGCATTCCGCCGTCACGGCCGATCGAGTTGCTCGACAGGCTCAACTCGCGGTCGAAGACGGGAAGTGCATTTGCGCCAGCCGCGGGAACATCGATCATCACATCGTAGGTTTTGCCCGCAGCCATGAACACTTCACTCTGGATGCGCGAAACACCAGGCAGCGGATTGCCGTCCTCAGCCACGAGGCTAAAGCCAGGAGCTGGGGCTGCAGTTCCAGTAGCGTTGGTCGGACGAACAGCCGGTGTTGATACCGAGCCCACGATCGAGGGCACGTGCATGTGCAGGCCAGCGTTGACCATGCGCACCAGCAAAGATCCGGGTGTGCCGGTCGCAACCGCGGTTACAGCTGAGGCCGTCAACAAGGAACTTGAGGCGTTGTTCTTATCGAAGGCCTTCCCGTTGATCAGGTAATATCGCGGGCTGTAATTCACCGCCGGCGGGTAGCAGGAGTGCACCGTTGCCACACCGCAACCGCCCGGCTGCGCGGACCAGACCGCAGTCTCGCTAAAGCCGGCGGTACCAACAGCAAGCTGGACAGCGTTGTTTTGGTTGGGATCGATTTCACTGAACAGAAGAGGGATTTCCGAGTTGTAGCTAACCGCACACGTCGCAGCTGCGGCACCCGGGTATGCGCACCCAGCAGAAGCTCCCGGCGCAGCGGTCACGACCAGGATTCCGTACAAGCCCATCGGTCCCTGAATAGAAGGATGCGTACCGGACTCGAGCAAATAGGTGCCCGGTCGAAGACCTGCCCACGTAAGAGACGTAGTAGTGCCTGCTGCAACTTCGCTAGAGAACGACTGAACGCGCTGCGGCTGTTTCGGGGGATCAAACGTTGCCCCAGTGTTTGCGATCGGCCAAGTCGTTGACAAGTCCTGGTGAGTCGGACTGTTCACCAGGCTCGCCGTCTTTCCCAGACCGGCACCCAACTGGCCCACGATGGTAAGCGACGTGGGGATACCGGGGCCCAGAGTGAGGGCATTTGTCAGGTTGACTGTCAGTCCTTGCCCCGTCGGGACCGTGATCAGCACCGGGGACCAACCTGTACTGGCGGGGTTCAGGGCCGCGCAAGTCGCGGTCGAGCCGGCGGCCGCCGCGCCGCAGGTGTAACCCCACATCGGCACCGATGAGCCGTCGGGCAGTGCGACGCTGGACGGGCCCGCAGTCAGATTGACCGTCTGCTGGGCAAGGGAGACGCTGGCTCCGAGGAGGAGAACAGATATCGCCAGGACCGCTGTCTTCAAAGTTTTGAGATAGTTGGATCGCATTTTCGCTCTTCTCCTCAGTTAGTTCGACTCGTCGATGGGGAATTCCCGGGAATCGACCAGCATCATCATCATCATTCCGCCCGGGAAGATATTGTTGGTAGTGATCTCGCGCTCGTTGTGCGAGTGCCACATGAAAGCGAAGCCGGCCTCACTGCCGGGAGGGTTCGCGATCGTGCCCGAAGGCGGAGTAGATCCCGTCGCGGCGCAATTCGGCGAATTAGTCAGAAGGGCTGTGCCGTTCATGCATCCCGTTGCCCGGGTGGTCGCGTTTGGACCAAGGTAAGGACTTCCGCCGTACCAGGCGCCGTTGGTCAGGATGTTCGCATCCGGCAATGTTGCCGGGCCGCCGCCCGCGACGTCGCCGAAGGGAGCGACTTGCAGCGGCTTGTTGTGATCCTGGCACCACTCGTAGTAGTTGATTTGCTTCTGCGCCGCAGTACCAGTGTTGTATCCGTTCGCGTCAGGAACGCATGGAAGTTTGGCAAGGGGATCAGGAGAGTCCGGGTTATGGCCATAGGCATCCCAGTTCAAGCCCCGGCCTGTCCAGTAGAAGATTCCGTCCATGGCGAGTCCGGGTGTCGTGGTGGTAGTGAAAAACAGGGGACCAGCCAGACTGTTGGCGTCACTCGCGCTCTGGATCAGGTTGCCATCACGGCCCAGGATGCGCACATGGTTGCCGTGCTCGTGGAACGGATGCTGCCACCGTCCCTGGCCGATGATGCGCAGCAGAACTTGTTCACCCGGATGCATGTGCGGGTTGCCGTTATAAGGCTGGTGCGGATATTGAGCCGCGTAGTTTGGATCCATGTCATCCGGCATCGACCGGCCATTGATCATGAAATACGCCGGGTGATAAGGCTCGGTGGGGACATTAAGACTGGTCGGGCACGGAACCGCACCCGGTACACAGGTTGCGATCGCGTTGAGCTGCGCCAGGGCCTGCGAATGGATGTTCGGATCCATCTCGGAAAACTGGAAGAGGTACTCGCGGTCGTAGCAGGTTCTGGCGTTGTCGTAGGCAGCTGCCGCGAGTCGGAAATCCGTCTCCCCGAAATTTCCTTCAACGGTGACATTGGCGGCTGCCAATCCAGAAGTGCACGCACTCGGGATGGAACTCGGGAGCACAATGACGGCGCCGTAGAGACCCATCTCAATCTGCAGGTCACCCTGCGTGCCGCTGTAGTAAGAGCGGGTACCTGGCGTTTGTGCGCTAATCGTGTAGACGACCGAGCTGCCCGGCGCTGCTTCTTGGGTTAGCAAACCCACCACTCCGCCCGATGTCGTGACGGTAAGGCCAGGGAAGAGAATCGATGTGTTGCCGGCCTGCGCCGGCAGGTTGTTAGTAAGCCGCACGGTGTAGGTCTGTCCCTCAGTTAGGATCAGCGTGGGCCCCGGGATCTGCATGGTCGAGCACCCGGTGTTGGTCATCGCCGGAGCAAACGTCGGCGTAAAGGTGCTGGCACAGCCATAGCCCCACGAGTAAATCATCTGGCCGTCAGGCTGGCTGATGTACGCTGGCCCGGCTACTAAGTCGAAACTGGGACTCGTGGTCGACGTGGTTGAGGTGCCCTTAATGCCAGGAGCCGCAGCAAAGGCGCTGATTGTGAGCATCATCGCCACTGCCACCATCGGCGCCAGAAGTCGTGTCTGCAAGATCGCTTTTTTCATGTTCGTCGCCCTCATGGCTGCGCTCCTAATTGATGTGAACTTCGGTCATCAATCCGCCGAAGTTCTCTGCGTCGTTGGAGAGGTGGTCAAGATTGGGGGTATAGAGGTAGTAGACTTCGCCGGCGGTGTAAGCGGTCCCATCCGGCTTCGGCAGGCTCGTATCGAGAATCACGTCAAGGGATTCGCCGCCCGCCAGGGTGATCGAGTTGGTCGAGTAGTACAGGTTGTTGCCTGACTGATCGCGTAGGAGTTTCGCGTTGTAGCCGACAACCTTCATTGGAATGCCGAGCGAAGCGAGGGTCTGGTACTCGGTCACATCAAGATCGGAGATCCGCAGCAACGCTTTCTTTCCGGCGGGGATGTTGATGATCGCCGGCAGCGGCTGCGAGTAGTGCATGGAGCCGTCCACCGACTGCGTGGCCATGGGGCCGGGGGTAACGGTGTCGGGATAGCTGCGGCCGTTGAGCAGGAAATACTTGTCTTTCATGTCGGTGAACCCTTCCGGGTTGAACGTCATACCGACAAAGTGGAAGTTGGGATCGAAGCCGTGAATCTGGAGCGGGTACTCGACGTCGTAGGCCGTAGAGCCATCACCGTCGTTGTAGGCGTACATACCACCGCCTGTGGCGGTAGTCTGTACTGCCGGCAGAGGATTGCTGCACAGGATGTCAGTGGCGGAGTTGCACGCGGTGCGCAGATCACTCTGCTGCGCCTGCAAGGCTGAGTAAAGCGTGGTCGTGCTCGGCACCCGATCTTGCCGCGGGCGCACATAGATCTGTCCCACCATGCCCATCTGCAAGTGTTCGGGCGGAGTGATGTGGCAATGCCAGAAGTAAGTTCCCGCATCGGGCGCCAGGTAGTAATAAGTAAAGCTGCCGCCGATGTTGATGGCCACGGATGCGTCGGGCACGCCGTCATAGAAAGAAGAGGCGTTGGGATAACCGTGGAAGTGAACCGTGTGCTGCTCGAACAGATCGGGCCGCATGATCATGCCCACGTTGGTGAGTGTGAGGAAGAATTCGTCATCCTCGTCGATCGCCATCATCGGCGCCGGGATGTTGCCATTCATCACGCCGACGTCCAGAATCGGGCGTGTATCCACGTGCCCGTCGATTCCAGCTGGAAGGGAGGCAGTCGCGCTCGTGGACTCGGTTACTTCCGCTAGTCCGGTGGTGGTGGCGGTGTACGTGAAGGCTTGATTCGCCGAGAAAAATGGATTGACAACGTTGATCGCTGTGACTGTGTAGCTACCGTTGTAGCCCGTTGTATCCTGCCCGGAGATAGTGACTTTCTGCCCAACCGCAGCGCCCAGCGGCGCGTTGGTGACCACCGTGACCACGTTGCCAGCTTCGCTAATGTCGTAGATCGTTACGACGTTGGCAATGTCGTTAGACAATCCAACCGCGCCGTTGAATTTGAAAGTGCCAAGGGTTCCAGTGGAGTAAGGAGAGTCGCTCGCTCCATTCGTGGTTGCGGGATCGCCCGGCTGCGGATAAGCATTTGGCCCGGTGTAGAGCGTATTGAATTCGCTGGGGCTGTCGGTGCCCGGCTGTCCGGCGGCAATCTTGGCCAGTCCGGACAAAGGACCGAAGGAGAACATATAGGTCTGAGTTCCGTCGGCCATGGTCGCGTAGCCGTCGCCACCGGAAATCTGCTGGCACTTGATGGCGCCGTTAGCGGCGATCGGCACCAGATACCCGACATTCCCGGCTGATCCACCGCAGCCGTTTGTCACAGTGCATTTGTATTGGGTGGCCGCGGTATATGCCGGCTCCGAATCATTGTTGGCCGCTGGGTGGGTGATGGTGCTTGTCGGACATTGCACACGGAACGACTGCGCGCTGGCGGCGACTGTCGCAAAACAAACAAGAAGTATGGGCAACCACACCTGGTGCGTCTTTCTCATGACTGTACGGCCTCCTTCTGAACCTGGGGCGCAGACAGCGCCTCGTTGCAGTAGCTGAGAGATCGAAGAAGAACAGGGGAGGGCTGCACACCAAAGGGCACACCTGTATCACCCGGGCTGCTGCTCAGCTCTCGTTCTTCAACCGTTCACCCGCAGAACGGTCGATCGTGCTCTGGGGGATGGCTGGTGACGAACGAGTAACCTGAGCAGCGGTCCTTCTGCATGCTCAATGGTGCATATTGGCTTGGGGGAGTCGCAGGCCTGGGGGGATTAGGCCTGACAAGTGCATGACTCGGGAGCAGAGTAAGTCAGTAACGAACGAGCGTCTACAGTCAAATTGAGGTAGTTGAACAAGAAATTAGAATCCGCACTCACGAATAAGTGTACGCACGGGCAAGTCATCATCTGTCCTGTTGGACACCTTCGGTGTCACTGCACTGGACTGGCCCGTCTTGCAGGGAAGGGAAGCGCGGTCGTACTTAGTGCGCACCATACCGACGCTCTTCCAGAGAAGAGACACTAGCTGGCCTTGGCGTTGCACGCCAGTCTTCGCGAAGAGATTGGCAAGATGCATGCGAACGGTCGAGGGACGAATCTCCAGATCGGTGCAACAGTCGTCGACCGACTTTCCTTTCATGAGCAAGTTCGCCAGACGTGCTTCGCACGAAGTGAACCCAAAAAGCTCGCGCAAGCCTGCTTCGGTGTCGTGCTCCGGCAACTCGGGGTCCCACACAAAAACGAGGACAGAAGGTGACGTTAAATCAGATAAAGAAGCTCTGGTTTTGAGGGAACGCACCAGCAGCGTAAAAGGCCTCTTGCCTGAAGGTCGTCGGATGGCAAGAATCACATCCTTGGTTTCTGATGGATCAGCCTGCGGGGCCAGTGATGCCTGTTGCATGATGCGAGGCAGGGACGGATTGGACCACTTGCTGAGCGGCTGGAGAACGCCCTGGTCGGTGACTTCCAGACCATCGCGCGACAACAGAATCTGTTCCGCGGTCTGGTTGGCAAAGAGCACACGCCGGGCCCTATTGGTCACGGCCACCCCGATGTTCAGCATCTCAAGCGCTTCAAGGCCGGCGGCAAGAATGTTAGAGGTCTGTTGACTAAACTGGGGCAAACGGTTGATCGGAGCCGCGGGGTTCGTCGATATCTTTGAAGTCGCCATGGGTGATCGCTTTTCTCGAAGTCCGTGCTAATCGGAAGCGCTGTACAAGATGAAGGCTCTAGTGCACGCCTTCACGATAGTTGTGGCTTCCTCCCCAATTTTCAGAAGTGCTGACCAGGCGCAGAAGCGGTGCGACGACCCCTTCCTCGTTGACCGCATGCGCAACGTCCAGGAGAAGCAAGAGTGTCATCGAACTCGATCTAACAGTCGTGGTAGATGGAAACGGACGAGCCAGAAGTGTTAACGGCTTCCGTCCGGAAGTTCGACGAACCTTCACTGAAATGCATCCACGGCTAGGCATACCGGCTGCGTTGGATGGGTGCGAGCAACGCCCCACCACGTCAACAAGTATCTGTGACGCTTCATCCGTTTCCAGGAGACGTCCTTCGGAATTAAGGTACAGGCCGTCTCGGGTGCCCAGGATATCGAGGAAAGTCTGATTCGCGATAAGCATGTGACAAGAGGCATCGCAGACCGCTACCCCGATGCCCAGCAAGTCGGGTGCTTGCCATCCAGCCAACAATGCTCGTTGCTTATCCGTCGAAATGTCTTCGCCACTTTTCACGACACTCCCTCTCTCTTGCGTTGCAAGTTCGCTTTCGTTGATGGCGGCGTCTCTATGGGGGATAGGTCTGGGCACAATTGTGAGGGAGGAACGCAACAGACACTGGCTGATGAACCCAAACTAAGCGGGAGTGTAGGATCAGAGCCGGGGTCGGTCAAGGCGAGGACAACGGAAATTACGTTGAGTTTACGACTTTTGCTATAAGCGTGGTCGAAGTCAAAAATGTAAAGCGCCTTTACATCGAATGGCGACACGTAAAGAATGCTTTACTCCGGACCCCAGTTTCAGGGCGAGATTCAGAGGGGGATGAGCTGAACGAAGGGCTATGAATCTCGAGAACCAACAAATTTGTAGCCCACACCTGCCACTGTGAGGATGAATTCCGGATGCTTGGGGTCGGCCTCAAGCTTGTTGCGCAGGCTGGCGATGTGCATGTCGACCGTGCGGGTCAGCGTATTCGAGTCATATCCCCAAACGGATCGGAGAATTTCGACGCGTGGAACCGTTCCGCCTGCCCGCTCAATCAGATAGCGCAAGAGCTGGAATTCCCGCGCCGAAAGGTAAACGGGATTTCCCTCGCGAGTGACTTCGCTGCGTCGAATATCGACCTGTATGCCTCCGAACTGGTGTACACCGTGGCCTGCGCGAATCGGCACGCGGCGCAACAAAACCTCAATACGGGCAACCAGTTCGGCGGCCTTGAAGGGTTTAGTCACGTAATCGTCACCACCCAGGCGCAGCCCTATTACTTTATCGGTCGTCTGATGCCGAGCGCTTAGAAAGAGGATAGGCGTCGCCAGCCCAGCCTGCCGAATGTCACGGCAAACGTCGAACCCGCTGCGGTCCGGCAACATCACGTCAAGGATGATCAAGTCAAAGGGGGAGCCAGTGGCCTTTTCAAACCCGTCGGTCGCATCGTTAGCCGTGTCCACTACATAACCTTCGCCTCGCAGGCGGACACTCAGCGTTGATCGCAGGGCCTGCTCGTCCTCTACAATCAGTATGCGCTCCTTCATGAGTTTGACCTCGTTTTTGTCTCTGCAAGCGAAGGTGAAGCGCTCGCCTCTTCAGTGACTGGTAAGTGTAATGTGAAGACGCTGCCAACGCCCACTTCACTCTCCACGGACAGCCGGCCGCCGAACGCTTCAGCGTTTCTCTTCGCAATTGCGAGACCGAGACCAGTTCCACGAATCTGAGCGGCAACCGCACGTGGACTGCGATAGAAGGGTTGAAAG